>ERZ761607.3447-NODE-3447-length-15306-cov-32.437938_pt1 | contig 15306 bp, 10 predicted proteins | sample MGYA00511164_ERZ761607 | MGnify/ENA primary metagenome ERZ761607 (study PRJEB28899, sample SAMN02445080) | bioreactor sludge metagenome | biome: EBPR sludge | place: Australia: Brisbane, Thorneside Wastewater Treatment Plant | collected 2011-06-22 ...
GGCAAAGATACAATTCACCCATCGATTGACACTACCCACAATTTAACTTCAGTAGCAATATAGAAGTCGTAACGTAAAACTTATCACTACGCGATGCTGCGGTGTATAGAACCTATTCCAATACAAAGAATGCCGCACTATATGCTTGTAAAGTGGTGAGCAACTCTTGGTTATGTAGATTGATTACCGTACCGGTTAACAATTCTTGGGCACGTGTCGAACGATGAACTTCGGGCAAAGAGAGCCGAATTTCTTGGGCTTGATCCTTCTTGTTCAGTACAACCAAAATCCGCTGGTTATAATCTGAACGGAGAAATGCAAAAAGATCCTGTTCCGCCTTTAAGGGAAGGAAGTCGCCATAACGTAGGGCTGGCAATTGGCGACGGAGGTTGTAAATTTGCTGGGTTTCTTTAAGTAGTTGTGCTTCAGAGGCGTTTAGATGGGGGGCAAAGCGCATCATCCGCCGATTATCGGGATCGCTGGAGCCGCTCAATCCAATTTCATCCCCATAATATAGCGTGGGAAGCCCGGGAATTGCCGTCATGTAGGCCAGATAGAGCGCGACCTTGCGAAAACTTTCTGCATGATCAGCATTGGGTTGATCAAACCAGGCACGCCGTCCGGCATCATCCGTATCTAACTTTAGGTCTCCATCCGCATAAGCCATAAATCGTACTTGGTCATGGCTATCCATTAGGTTACCCATAAGGTGATTTGGGCCATACATGGCTTGGGTCGTCTCCAATTCTGCCGATAGTAGGCCGAAATCTGCATCTGGGGTCAAGAAAATAGAACGTGCCCGATAAAAAAGGTTAAAGTTGAACTGCGCATCCAATTGACCACGATTAATATAGGACTTGATGAGGTCGTAACTCCCAAATGTTTCGCCGATCTGAAACAGCCGTTTTCCTGAAACAATTTCATAAGCCCTGATTTTGCGGGTAAGTGCTCGCCAAAATTCATTAGGAACGTGTTTCACTGCGTCTTGCCGGAACCCATCTACGCCGGATTCGCGAATCCAGTACATGGCATTTTCTGCAACGGCTTCGATGGCGTCCGGATTGTTAAGGAAGTTGAACGTTGGTAAAAAAGTGTCGAACCACGTCGTGAGCCGTTGTTCGTCCCAAAGCTCAATGTTTTTACGTCCATCAGGAAGATATAAGTTGCCAAACCATGTCGGATTTTGTTTTACCCACGGATGGTTTTGGTGGACGTGGTGTGCCACAAAGTCCAAAATAACTTTCATTCCTTTTGCATGTGCTTTTTGCACAACTGTCCGGAGGAGAGATAACGTGCCAAACCGATCTTCTACTTTTTCCAAGTTGGTGGGCCAATATCCATGATAGGCTGTGAACTTAGAGCCGCTAATCGCCGATTTACCCCAAGTACCCTCTGCATTGTCCACAACGGGTGAAAGCCACAATACATTGATGCCAAGTTGATCAAAATAGCCCAATTCTAATTTTTGGAGAACACCTTTCAAATCTCCTCCCATATAATTGACTTCAGGACGCAACGAGTCACTAATGACAGGACGGTTATTTCCGGGGTCTCCGTCCTTAAAACGGTCTATCATTAAAGAATAGAGGGTCGCATCCTGCCAAATGAATGGCGTTTCGTTGTTTCGGGGCTTTCCAAAATGTAGGAATACTTCTTTAATTGGCGTACTTAAGCCGTCTTGTGTTATGGCGATTCGCAATAATTGATTGGTTTCTATGGCATCGTTGGGAATCTGAAGTGTAATGGTACGGTCGTTGATGCTGATTTGTGCGGCAGTCAATAGACGATTATCTAAAAGGGCTATAACATGTTGTTTTTGAAGGGGGATGGGATTGCCCGGACGCTCATAGAGGAAGCTAAATTTTGAACCAGTGGCGCTCTTTTGCCAAGTACCGAAATGCAGAAACGTTTTTGTGTCGTGACGTGGTTGTACACGAAGAATAGAGTTGAATCCTCCAAATCCATTGGGAGCCTTTTCCGGATTTTCCGGATCCAGCACCTCTTCTCCGTCCACAAAAAATTTATATTCGTAGCTGCCGGGGTCTAAGGAGACGGTGCAGGAAAACGTGCCATCCCCTTCGGGATCCGTAAGAGGGAGATTGTCTCGATTCCAACCATTAAACGAGCCGAATAAAGTGATTTTCTGGGGCTTATTCGATGGTTTAAAATAGAATGTTCGCCGAGGCTTTATCGTTACCTGCACCGGTAAATCATAGCGATAACTACCTTCGCGAAAAGAAATTGTTCGGAAACCTTCTGCTTCTTCGCTTGCAGAAAAGGTTACATTCTGGCGGTTGTCCACCATTATTCGGATCCCCTTGGGGGGTGAGAATGTAGGTTTATAACGGGGTAGATAGTATAAATCTGAAATCGGAAGGGTAACGGGTTCACCTACCGTAAGGTTTAGTACATCAAAAGGATCACGGATTTGGGCAAATACGGACGTGGTGCAGGCGAAGAAGACCAACACAGCACAGATGGATTTCAGTCGCATGGGAATGTGAAAAAAGGTGGTTAACGGGTTAGCTTAGTTGGCCGTTAATCGGTCATATGTATTCGATCGTCCGGAATCAACCTTGAGCAAGATACTGTATGCTCGGTTTGAAAAAGGGGAATTTTCAAAGATTGAAACCAATTCTTGCGACTTCATCGCAAAGAAAAGTTCGAAAGTATGCTTTCGGGCACTCTCTTGGCTGAGTTGCTCCAATTGGGTAAGGGTTTCCAAAACCCGTTGGCGAGACGAGTTGGGGTTTTGAAGGAAATGATCTAAGCCATGATGGTGATAATCAAACGAAGCCTGCCGTAGCGGCTTCATCCGAGGGTCCAACAATTCCTGAATCAGTACCCCCCGTGAACGTTCAGTGCCTCCGTATTGCCATCCGGATCCCCCCTGCGTTTGGGCGAGTTCAACGATTCGTCGGGCTTTTTCAAAATAAGGCGTACCTCCTTGTTCCGAAAACGAGTCGTAATCAAAACCGAGAATCAAAAAGGCATAATAGTCTAAGACCGAGGCCAAAGGGTCAAAACGGTTTGGGTCGAAAACAATTGCTTGATTAGGAACATACGAAAAAGCCCAAGAGTTGTCCACTAATTTAAGTGAAGTGGTTTCTGTAGCGGATTGATAAACGGGTCTGCTTGCCGTTATGTCTAAGGTAACTTCAAATTTATCAATACCTTGTGCTTTAGTGAAAGTAAGTCCGAAAGAACAAGAGATGCGTTCATCTTTCTCGAAGCGGTCCTCGGTCCATACCCGATCATTGATATATTGTTCTAACGTGGACTGCATGTCGCGTAGAAAGGTGAAATCGTTTCCCTGAAGCAGGTTATAATTAACCGAGACGCTACAACGAAGTTCTTGCGCGTGTATTGCGGTTATGGGCAACAGTAAAGTGGTTGCCATAAAAAAAAGGATGGAATTTTTTAGCGGACGGATTTTTTGGTACATTGTGTCGGGCTGTTAATGGTCGTCGAGATCATGAATTTGTGTGAATGGTAGCCCAAACTTCATAAATTAGGGAAGTAACTTTAAGGTATAGAAGGAAGCCGATATGAAATCCAAAACTTTGTGTGAAACCTTTTTTCAAACGCCCGTGTTGTGGCTGTTGTTCCTGTTACCCGCAGTTTTACCTGCACAGCCCCTAACCGCTCCAGTTCGTAGTCTCGGTATAGGAGGGGCAGGGGTTGCATTGGTAGGCGAAGCTTCCGGCTTATTGAATCCTGCCGCTTTGGGTGAGTCCACGATCAGGCAGATATCCTTTTCTGCGGCGCAAGGCTTTGGTATGGCGGAGCTTCGTCATGGGCTTTTAACTGCCAGCCTCCCAATGAAAGCCATGTCTTTGGGGCTAAATGTCGGTTCATTTGGGTTCGAGGCGTTTCGGGAAACCCAATTTCGGCTACATGCTGCACGTGGCTTTGGATTTGGCTCCAAAAGAAAATTCTACCTTGGCGCAACCGTTCAGTACCAAATGCTTAATATCCCAAATTATGGCAATGGTGGCGCAGCCTCCGTCGGAATTGGTGGCTTGACGTCCCTAACAGACCGGACGATGCTTGGTTTCAGAATGTCTAACCTAAACAAAGCGGCATATGCCAATGGGGAAGAACTACCCCGTAATCTGTCGGTAGGGCTGGCATATAAACCCCTGCCTGATGTTCGGTTTCTATTAGATGCTGAGAAAGACGTACGCTTTCCGGTTTCGGTGCGTGGTGGGTTTGAATATAGCCCAGTTAAATCACTCACATTGCGTTCCGGATTTTCTACGGCTCCGGTGCGATATGCGGCAGGTGTTGGATTCAAAGCCGGGCGTTTAGGAGCGGATGCGGCTTTTGAACGCCATGAAACATTAGGCTGGACGCCTTCCGTTGCTTTTTCTGTGGGGTTCTGATTTGTCTCGACGCTTAACCTTCGTGAATATGTGGATCATAAATGCCATACTTTCGTCCCCATTTAGGAAAATGACCTTATTAGGGATGGTTTACTTTATGTTTACAGCACAAATCTTGGCCCAAGACCGAGATACCACCCAAGTGGACCCCGACGTGGAATCCGTGCTGGAGGATGCAAATGATGCAGAAGGCATTCAGGAAGGTTTGTTGGAAACCCTGACGGAATTACAGGAAAACCCGTTGGAAATCAATTCCGCGTCTGCCGCAGAGCTTGCCCAAATTCCTTATTTGGGTGCAGTGCTTGCACAAGCGATCGTCTCGTATCGAGATATTAACGGTCCATTTAATTCTATTCCTGAATTACGCAATGTCCCTGGAGTTAGTGCGGAGATTTTATTAAACATCAGACCCTACATCACCATTGGTGAAGTATTGGAAACCCGACGAAAAACCCCGCCTAAATACCCATTGGTCCCTTCTTTTCAAACGATCACACAAGGGATGCGGTACGATGTCATTCAACGCGCCAGCCGCCGTTTAGACGTTGGGCCGGGTTATGATCCCGAAAAAACCGGAACCCGCTATCTGGGAAGCCCTTATCGTATGGTAACCCGACTTAAAGCCACGTATCGGCGGAATGTGAGTATTGCCCTTACAGCCGACAAAGATCCTGGAGAAGCGTTTCAGTGGAACCCGAATCAGAAAACGTTTGGGTATGATTATTTGGCCGGACATCTGGCTATTCGCAATATGGGCCGTATCCGTTCATTGGTGATTGGAGATTTTGTGACCGCCTTTGGACAAGGAGTGGCACAATGGCGGGGTTCCGGTTTTGGGAAAGGGACGGAGACCACACGTTCGATTATCCGGCGTGGGGGTGGGATTTTGCCCTATAGCTCCACGGATGAAAACCGGTTCTTTAGAGGCATTGGCGCTACCATTGCGCTTTCGCCAGCATTTAATTTGTCTGCTTTTGGCTCTATTCGAAACCGTGATGCCTCCGTGTCGCCGGATTCTCTCTCGGACGAGGAACGCGAGGTTTTTTCGATTTATGACACTGGTTACCATCGGACTGAATCGGAACTGGAGAAAAAAGGAACACTGAATGAAAAAACATTGGGCGGTGCGTTGGAATGGAAATACAAAAAAGGGATGGTTGGGGCGACTGGTTATTATGTCCTATTTGATCAGCCCTTTGCTGCGAAAGACAATGCATACCAATATTTTGCATTCACCGGAAAAGAAACTACACAATTTAGCCTTTACTTCAATCAAACGATTGGAAAAATCTATGGCTTTGGTGAATTAAGCAGGGATGGAGACGGAACCCTCGGTGGGCTGGGAGGGGTGTTCTTTAGGATGAGTCCCGGTGTGGAAACTTTGGTCTTGGTGCGAAATTTCGCCCCTGAATTTAATAGTTTATATGGCTATGCTTTTGGTGAAAGAGCGGGCGAAACCAATAATGAAAAAGGAATTTATACCGGTCTGAAAATTCGATTAAACCGAAATTGGATAGCTTCTGCCTATTTTGACCAATTTGAGTTTCCGTGGTTGCGATATAATATTTATCGCCCCACAAAAGGGTATGAAGCCTTGGTTAAAGTGGATTATCAACCCAGGCGATGGCTTCGTTCTTATGTGCAATTCAAGACCGAAACCAAGGAAGAAGCCACGAAAATTGCAATAGGTAGGAACCAACTTTTGCCGGGTGTTGCACCCCAAAACCGTCAGACCGCCCGTTTGCATCTGGAATATGATTTTAGTAAAACCTTACGTACCCGAACACGTTTGGATGTGAGTCATTATCAGTTTGAAAACGAACCTTCGGCATTTGGGTTTTTAATGTACCAAGATGCCCGTTGGATAGCGACACCAAAGGTACAAATGGATGTCCGGTTTGCGGTATTTCAGACCGATAACTATGACGCCCGTGTCTATTCCTTTGAAAATGACGCCTTGTATGTCCTCTCTAACCCATCTTTTTCTGGCATGGGGCAAAGGGCATATGTATTGCTGAAGTGCTCGCCTCTTTCTGGTATTGACCTCTGGCTTAAATATGGTGCTACACGGTACGAACATCGTAAAACGGTGAGCTCTGGCCTCGATGAGGTGGCCGGAAACCGATTAAGGGATGTAAACGTTCAGATTCGGTGGCGTTTTTAAGGTAAATGAACAACTTGCCCCTCGATGATGGAATAGAGAGGGCCTAAACCTTGTTTCGTTGCCTGCTGTTTGGTTACAATTTTACCTCCTATGTCCCATATTTGGCCCGTTCTTATACTGCTCGCCACCAGTGCAATGGCGTGGTTTGTGGGTTCAGAGGCTACACTTCCTTTTTTTATCTATGCATCATGGGCCGGAACACTTCTTATGGCCTTGGCGTGGTGGCATGGAGAAACTTGGACAATGCGAACGGTGCTCGTCTATGCCATTTTGTATCGCCTGGTGTTGTTACCCGTGTTGCCTTCGCTGTCTGACGATGGATTTCGTTATATATGGGACGGTTTATTGCAATGGAAAGGCATAAATCCATTTGTATTCCGACCCAGTGATCCGGCATTAGGGGCACTACACAATTCTGATTTGTACATCAGCCTAAACTCAACAGATTACTTCACGGTCTATCCTCCAGTTTCGCAGATAGTATTTGGTATTGGTGCCATTTTTTATCCTTTTGGCTGGGTGGTTTCTTATTTGGTTATCAAAGCAGTTTTCATCAGTATAGAGATTTTTGGCGTGTTGTTGCTTTCGCGCATGGTACAAGCCCGGTCCTTGATCCTTTATGCATGGAATCCCTTGGTATTGATGGAAGTGGCCGGGCAGCCGCATAATGAGGCCATGTTGGTGACGTGGTTGCTCGGAACCATCTGGGCATTACAGACAAACCAACCCAAATGGGCACTTGTTTTTGCCACCATGGCGATGTGGACCAAGCTATATCCATTGTTGCTTATTCCTTTCGTTTTGAATCGGACAGGATGGCGGTATATTTGGGTCCCACTATTGACAGGATTGGTTTGCTTTATCCCTTATTACCATTCTGATTTCTTTGTAAATATTCGCACTTCTTTAAATTTATATACGCAACAATTTGAGTTCGGGGCGGGATTGTATTATTGGTTAAAAGAGTGGGGCCGCCAGATCATGGGACATGAAGAAAGCAAGGTCTTGGGGCCTTTTCTGCAATGGATATTTTTATTTACCATTGGGGCACTGTGGGTAGTGGATGCGATTAAACAGAAATCACTGCACAATATAATATATCTTTTTATTGGGATGTTTCTTCTTACAGCGACTACTGTGCATCCCTGGTATTTATTAGGACTTTTGGCGATGATACCGTTATTGGTTGATGTGGGTTTTCGTGATCCATACGCCCAAGTTTCGGTTAAACTGCAAGAAACACCTTTTCCTCCTTGGCACTGGATTTGGTTGGGTGGGATGATGACGGGCAATTACTTTTTCTATCTTACAGAAAATCAATGGCCTTGGGTGATTGCTGGCTGGGGAGGTTGGTTCGTATTGTTATTGTTCTTGCCGTTGAAAGGGCTTTTGCAGCGGGTTCAGTTTTCACGGGCAGGTCGGAAATATGCAAAAATTCGCAATGGTTTTCCTGTCTTAGAGCCGGATGAACCATTATATGTACTGGATTTGGGTTGTGGGGAAGGGTATCTGGGCGAATGGATCCGACAAGACTTACAGGCCAATGTTTCTTTGGTGGATGTTGTAGATTTTAATCGTACCCAAATTCCATTTTTTCGATACGACGGGCAAAATTTGCCATTTCCAGATGATGCTTTTGATGTAACCGTTATGTCTTTTGTGCTCCACCACTGCGAAAATCAGACACAGGTTTTTCAGGAAGCCGTCCGGGTGACCCGCAAGCGCATCTTGATCATAGAATCCGTATATATAACCGAGTGGGATCTACGCCAACTCACTTTTCTGGACACCTTAGCCAATCGCTTACGGTCTGATGGCTTGATGAACCAACAAGAAGCGTTTTTACATTTCCGCACTGTTCCGGAGTGGTACAAGTTTTTTAAGCAATTTCCGATCCACTTGGTGGATACAATGCAAAGTGGTCTTTTTTTGCACCAACAAGCCGTTTTTGCACTAGAAATAAAGCAGACTAAAGCCTAAAAGCAGCTGTAGTACGGGAGCGGATACGATCAATTTACCCTTTCTCGTAATGGAGGTCTTGGCCTTGAAAATGTCCACTTTTCCGGAGTTGTCGTCACACAACTGAAAACTTGCGTCCGTTGAACCCTGTCAAACGTAAAAAAAAAAGCGCCTTTGGGGCGCTTAGGTATCCAGTACGGGAATCGAACCCGTGTTGCCGCCGTGAAAGGGCGGAGTCCTGACCGCTAGACGAACTGGACATCTCTAAAATGGGGAGGATGATGGGGTTCGAACCCACGGCCTCAAGAGCCACAATCTTGCGCTCTAACCTGCTGAGCTACACCCTCCATTTTTGTAGAGAAACAAAGTTAGTTAATTTCGGTTGGTGATTCAAGAGTTACCACCAATTTTAAGGTAGTTTCACCGTTTTTTTAGCAAATCGGTTTTTTTAGCGAACAATAGCCACTTTACCAATAGCGCGTTCACCGCTGTTGTTGTTTCTAGCGACAATAAAATATATTCCGGATGGAACCAAATTTCCGGCCTCATCTCGGCCATTCCACACCGCACGCCCCCCAAATCCGTTGAACTTCGTGATATGGGTTCCTGCCGTGCTAAGAATCCTGATTTCATTTTCATCGGTGAGGTTTTCAATATAGATATTAGGTAATACGCCACCTTCGGCTTTTGCAAGTAAAGGATGGATACGCAATTCAGACAAAATGGTTTGTGGTTTAGCAGCATCACTTTGCATGCTGAGCACACCAAGATCGGTTGCAAAGTAGATGCGTCCGGAATTGTCGTCTATGGTTAATGCAGAAATATTATTTGTAAAAAGCGGGGAGTTCTCCTTGGTATAGTGGTAAAGTACCTCATACGTTTCGGCATTCATTACCCATACCCCCTCGGTGGTAGCAATCCACAATCGGTTTGCGGCATCAACGGCCATATCATTGACAAATACCTCGCGTAGTACATAAGCACCGTCGCGTGAAGGCCAATTGGGGTCGGAGTCGGTTGCAAGATTTCCAAAGACAAAAACCGTGAGACCGCGAGTCGTGCCAATCCAAATGCCGCCTTTTCTGTCTTCACAAATAGCGCGGACTTGTGCAGAAGGCAGCCCTTTGCCATCGGAACGTTTACCTGTCCAATGTCGAATTTTGTCATCAGCGGTATTGGTGGGGGTGTTTTTCGTATCTAAGACCATTAGGCCACCTTCATAAAACAGGATCACCCATTTTTTGCCGAAGGAATCTACGAATACACGGGTAAAATCCCCTTCAATTCGTTGTCCGGATTGATCATAAAACTCATTCAGCCCTGCCCACTGACCATTCGGCGTTCTCACATGCAGACGTGGCGTAGTTAGGAAATTGGAAAGCCACAAGGTTCCGTCCTTTTCGGAAGACATACCCCCGACACGGATGTCGCCGGGGAAATTCGCAATCGCTCTTAGTGAACTATTTGTATCGTTGTAAAGGGTGGTCTGACCATTTTTCTGGATTTGAAGAAGTCCTACTCCAATTCTCGAAGAGGCCGTCCAAATATTCCCCAAAGCATCTATGTGTACGCGGTCAAAAGATGTCTTGCCTTTCAAGTCGGGAACGGTTGTGTTCGGATATGTTTCCCAAATGGCGCCGGGCGATAACTTATACAAGGTACCTTTCAAATCTGCAAATGCTGACGCATAGATGTTTCCTTGTGCATCGCTTTCCAAATCGGCAAAGAGTTGCCAATAAGGCCCATTGGGTATAATGGCCCGTGTTGGTTTTTCATTGGTACTACCCGTCGGTGGAATGGCAGAAAACTGTGCAAGGCCGGCTGACCGGTCGCCGCTCCATACAGAACCGTCAGCCGCTGCAATGCCAACACCGAGATTGGTATAGTCATTATAACTGACCAGTGTGCGTTGCCCATTCTTACGTAATACGACAAGCCAGAATGGGGTGGTCACAATCATGCTATTGTCAGAATAGGTGATTTTACGAACCTCTCCGGAAATGAATCCCTGCCGTTCCCAGTCGTTTGCGCCCAGTGCATAACCATCCATTTTTGTTCCAATAAAAACGGTTGAGCCTAATTTTCCGATGCTATTGACATTCTGGAGGCGCTGGTCTAAGGTCCATTGAAAGGGCTCTCGGAGATTGGCACTGCTCATTGGAGCATAAGCCACCCCGCGTTCGAGGGCAACCCAAAACCCATTTTTGCCATCAGGCAATGGATGAATCATCATGTCATAGACCCTGAGACCGGATGAAAGGCTGCCAAATTGGGTATAGGAATCACGTATTTCGTTTTTCTGGGCATCAAAAATGACGATACCAAATGCCGTTGCCACCAAAATCGAGTCCCCATGTATTTTGATGCGTCCAATGGAGCGATCTGTGAATTGTGTGGCACGGGCAATGTCTCTGAAAGTATGTACATTTTTGCTGGACAGGTCGTATCGGTCTAATGCTCCGTCTTCATAACCAATCCAGAGCGCTTTTCTGCGGTCGTCGTATGCAATGGCATTTGGATTTAGGGCGTGCAGGCCTTCAATGGTGGTGATCCTACGGATTTCGCCTGTGGAGACACTATACCCAAAAACCCCTCCTTGGGTAGCTGCCCAGATTTCTGTTCCTGCATCTGCAAGATCATTAATTTGTCGCATGGCGGTATGGGCTTGCCACGAACCGATTTGTGCGAAAGTATGGGGAGTAATAAAGCCTAATAACAAGAGGCACTTTTTAAGAAAAGCGAAAATGCGCATAAGAGTATGTTTCATTGGTTAAAACCCTAATGGAGTGGAATCGTGATAAAAAATCAGAGCGTAACCAATTACAATCAGTGGGAAAGGTTTAAGGTCTTTAAGAAAGCGCGTTTATTTCCTTCAAAAGGTTTATCATTTCGATAGCAGAAACTGCGGCTTCGGCTCCTTTGTTCCCGGCTTTTGTTCCAGCCCGTTCAATGGCTTGCTCGATACTCTCGGTAGTGATAACACCAAACAGAATGGGGACGCCCGTACTAAGGGAGACATTTCCGATTTGTGCCGATTGTCCCGCCACCAAGTCGTAATGGGAGGTTGCGCCTCTGATGACAGCACCCAAACAAATGATGGCATCGAATTTTTTGGTTTTGGCCATTTGTTGCGCCACCAGTGGAATTTCGTAGGCACCTGGGCAGTGGGCTATGGTTAGGTTTTCTGGCACTGCCCCATGGCGCTCTAAAACGTCTAATGCCCCTTCGAGTAGTTTATCGGTGATAAAATGGTTAAAGCGCGATACCACTAATCCGAAGCGGTGATCTGTAGCAAGGAGGTTTCCAATAATTTTTTTCATATCCTTGTTTGAATGTCTGTTTTGGATAGATTTTTTCTAAAATACCTGCTTTGTACGCCCAAACCAACCTAAATCATGACGAAGATAGGTGTGAGGTTGGAAGTTGGGTTTTTGGAGGGTTATGCGTAAAGGTAGATTAATGTGGATGCTTGGTGGATTGTAGTAGATAGATGAACACTTAGGGACATGAAGCCGTATATTTTTATGTTTTTTTGTTCCCATCAACCTTTTGATGCCTCATAAATTCCTTGAAAACACCAGAAATAATACCAGCCGAAGTGCCTTCCATCGTTTCGGAGGAGGTACGTGCTTATAAAGTAAATGCTCGAAACCTGCTCATTCCGTTACTCTTTAGCGCCGTTGCCTTTGGGATTGTTACTTGGCTTACGTATGTACCCGGCATGTGGGCAAATTTGGCGAAGGTTTTTAAGCCAGGGTTGTTAGTAGCGGCTATTTTAACAGTTTCATTACGGGTAGTGATCGGTGCGTTCCGTATTAAATTTGTTTCACATGGCCGCATCCCGTTTGTCCCAGCCCTCCGCACACAATTGGTATGGGATTTTTACGCCAATATCACGCCCTCGGTCATAGGAGGAACGCCTTTTGCTGCGCTGTACATGAACAAAGACCAGCGGATTCCTTTGGGTGAAGCATCGGGTATTATGATGTTCTTGATGTTGTTGGATCAAATCTGGTTTGCGGTTTCGATCCTGATTATGCTGGGGGCTTCAATGTTTGTAGAGATCATTCCCGCTTCTGTTGGGATTATTGGAGAAGGGGCCATTTCGTTGTATTTCTTGGCGATTATGAGTTGGGCCGCAATTTTTGCCTATGCTACCTTGGTGCGGCCTCAGATTTTGGAATGGTTGGTACTAAAGTTGTTTTCGCTACGGTTTTTAAGCCGTTTTAAAGCGAGGGCAGACCGCGAAATGGAGGCCTTACAAGCCCGTGCCGCCATTATCCGCAAAGAAAAGCCAATGTTTTTTGTCAAGGGCGTATTGATGACCGCCTCTTTATGGGTATGTCGTTATTTTCTGTTATTGTTTGTGGTGATGAGTATCACCGAGGTGTACAATCCGGTTCAAATTATTTTCCGTGCGATGGCCATTTTGCTTAGTTACATCATTATGCCAACGCCGGGTGGCGCAGGTGGTATCGAGGCGGCATATACCGTTTTTATGACACCGTTATTGGGTGCTGCTTATGTTGCACCCACGCTTTTTGCTTGGCGCTTTATCGGATTTTACATGTTCATCATCATTGGTGTATTTTTGACCGCCAAAACAATGCGGGATCAATCGGTCCGAAAACAAATGGGGGGCTGAGTAAGATGCTGTGCACGGATGTACGGCTGATCCAAGAACTGTTAGGGCATCGCGATATCAAAACGACGTTGTGTGATACACACACGTAAGCCAGCGAACCATACAGCATATCCGTAGTCCCTCGATGCTCTTTTTAGCGAAAAGATACGACAAAAAACGCGAAAAGGGCGAATATAAATAAGTTAGGTGCAATTTTTCAGAACCCTCACTACTTGACAGACAACCAAAATTTTGACTATCTTTGCAACAAAAAATAGGACTTCTTGAAAGTTGAACAAAACATACAAAGATTAAAATACTTGCTGTCATTGCTAAAAATGTCAGTAGAAGAACTATTGCACATAATTAATAAAAATCCTAACGGAGAAACATTAAAAAAGCCCATAACAAAAGAACATATTTTTGCTACAAATATTGAACTTGGACATTTGAAGCGAATTGACAAAGTTTTTAATAAAGGTATTCATTATTATTTAGACCCAAAATCACCTGACATTTCAAAAGATGCAAGCATTTTTTTTAGGAAAACTAAATTTGATGTTGATTTGAATTTGGGAGCAAGAAAAATAGTTAATCACTTTGAAGAATTTAAAATTTCTCTTTCTGCTATTGCTGAGCTTTCCGATATAAAATTTGAACGACAGTTGCCTGTTTTTAAAATTAGCAACAACCCTAAAAATGTAGCTAATGAAATTAGACAGTTATTAGCACCTGAATTTAAAGACAAGCAAAAGGAATATTTAACTGAACTAATAAAGAAATTAGCCGAAAAAAACATTTTGGTTTTTGAATTTGTAGAGACTTGGAACAAAAAAGATAAGGCAAACATTGACGGTTTTTTTCTTAAACCAAATGTGATAGTTTTAAAGAGGTACCAAATTTCTTTTAAAAGAGAAATTTTTACACTTGCCCACGAATTAGGACACTATCTCTTAGATGAAGAAGAAATTGACAAATTAGATTATGATGACTTAGCCAATCAAAATTTATCAAAAATTGAAAATTGGTGTAATGACTTTGCCTTTTACTTTTTGAGTGGCGAATTTGAAAAAATAATTGAAGCCATTGACAACTCAAATGCTCAAAATGATTACAATATTGACTTAGTTCAAAGCATTTCCGAAAAAACTCATTTAAGCAGAATAGCAATTTTTACCAAATTGCTATTGCTCAATAAAATTAGTCCAGCGAATTATAAAAAAGTTAGAGCCGAATTTGAAGAAGAGTTTAGAATTAAAAATGAAGAACTAAAAAAACAACAAGAATTAAACAAGCAAAATGGAATTAATACAGGAGGTTCAACACCTATTCCAATAAAATCGCCATTGCTTGTTTCTACAATTCAAACAGCATTTTATGAAGGCGTAATTAACGAGTATGAATTTTGTAAAAAACTAAATATAAAACCTGAAAAAATAGACAGTTTCCTCTATGAAAGTAGTAATTGATACCAGCTCACTTTTGTCGTTGGTTCGTTATTACTTGCCATTTGACAAACAGAAAATATTGTTTGAAATCGTAAAAGCGAAAATTGCTAATGGCGAAATTACTGTCATAGACAAAATAATTGAGGAATGCAAATACACTTCAAAAGGACTTGTTTTAGAAACGCTTTCATTTCTAAATGACAAATCCTTTAATAAAACTCATAAACTTCCACTTAATACAGAGTTCATTCTACCATCTGCACCTGCTAAATTTTACAGAATGGTGGACAATAATTTTGTAGTTACAGTTCAGAGAGCAAGGTTAAATGAAACACAATACGACTCTTTGAAAAACGACTTTATGAACTCGGCTGATATGAAAATGATATTGACAAGTTTAAATCTTAAAAAGGATAACCCGACCGAAGACATATTTCTTGTAACAGAAGAAACAGAAGCCAGTAACGACAATAAAGTATTCAAAAAAATCCCTGCAATTTGCTCTCAGTTAGACATAACGACAATCAATATTCAACAACTCATTGATAAATTTGAAGGAATGAAAATAGAAATCAAATAAAACTACACCTAACAAGGGTTTGGCAAAATGGGGGCAAAAGTACTAAGTTCAGCATTTGTACTTCTATCAACATTGGTGGTTTATTGAACATTTGTGCCTTGAATTCCCCCACTTCGCCAAGGTGTGCTGTGAATGATTCATCTGTT
>ERZ761607.3448-NODE-3448-length-15304-cov-4.932717_pt1 | contig 15304 bp, 13 predicted proteins | sample MGYA00511164_ERZ761607 | MGnify/ENA primary metagenome ERZ761607 (study PRJEB28899, sample SAMN02445080) | bioreactor sludge metagenome | biome: EBPR sludge | place: Australia: Brisbane, Thorneside Wastewater Treatment Plant | collected 2011-06-22 ...
GCGATGCGCGGCCCGGACCCAGCCCGAGCCGCGCATCGGTCCGTCCGTCGTGCGCACGAGTTCCGAAGTGCGTGAGAGATTCCGGTTTCATCGAAATCATGCGCGACAGGAACCGCGATGGACCGCCCGGCGGAGCCGGCGGCCCGCCGGGACCCAGGGGCCAGTTTGCACCTACCTCGTACGGTAGAAATGCGCTCTCGCAGCGTGCGGGGGCCTGGCGCGGACGGGCGCATCTCCGCGTGAGCGGAGGAACCAGGAACCGCGCGAGGTCCTTCACCGTGTACGACGGCGCATCTCCGCGTGAGCGGAGGAACCTTCCAGACATCGATCGAGCACCAGAAGACCTTCGGCGCATCTCCGCGTGAGCGGAGGAACCCCCGAGCGCGTGAAGATCATCCGGTCGCCGATGGGCGCATCTCCGCGTGAGCGGAGGAACCGCTGCGAGCTCCGCCGCCGTGACCTGCGCGAGGGGCGCATCTCCGCGTGAGCGGAGGAACCGGGATGAGTCCGAGCCAGAACACGCCGAGAGCGGGCGCATCTCCGCGTGAGCGGAGGAACCGCGATATGCCGACGAAACCGCCGCTCGCTCTCCGGCGCATCTCCGCGTGAGCGGAGGAACCTTTCGTACCTGTAGGACATTGACGAAAGCTCCGGGCGCATCTCCGCGTGAGCGGAGGAACCTCCCGACACCTCCGACGTGCGACCTCGAGCGGGGGCGCATCTCCGCGTGAGCGGAGGAACCGCCCTCGGTGAACACCTCCGACGGCGCGATCCGGGCGCATCTCCGCGTGAGCGGAGGAACCAAGGAGGACTGCTACTCCGTCGGCGGCGGCAAGGGCGCATCTCCGCGTGAGCGGAGGAACCGCCGTCGCCGCCGCGAGGGCCGCCGCGATCATGGGCGCATCTCCGCGTGAGCGGAGGAACCGTCACGCTGACCGAGTCGCGAAGCTGACCGAGGGGCGCATCTCCGCGTGAGCGGAGGAACCCCCGCTCACTGCTACGTCTACACGGTCGCCGACGGCGCATCTCCGCGTGAGCGGAGGAACCACGAGCGAGTAGCCGCTCTTGACCTCGACCACGGGCGCATCTCCGCGTGAGCGGAGGAACCCGTCCCCCATGGGAGCGAGGGTCAAACGTGGGGGGCGCATCTCCGCGTGAGCGGAGGAACCGTGCTCGGAGCTTGTAGGGCCGCGATCCACGCGGGCGCATCTCCGCGTGAGCGGAGGAACCCACCAGGGGGTGGCGAGTGAGTACTCCGGCGAGGGCGCATCTCCGCGTGAGCGGAGGAACCGACATCACCAAGCGCATGGCAGCGACCGTGCAGGGCGCATCTCCGCGTGAGCGGAGGAACCGCCTTCTCGCGGCGCTCGATCTCGCGGAGTCGCGGCGCATCTCCGCGTGAGCGGAGGAACCACGTTCGGGTCGGGCTGCCCGCGCGCGACGTTGGGCGCATCTCCGCGTGAGCGGAGGAACCTACGTCGAGGATGCGGGCGGCGAGGTCCCGGCGGGCGCATCTCCGCGTGAGCGGAGGAACCCCGTGCCCGCGGAGCTTGTTCTGGTCGGTGAAGGGCGCATCTCCGCGTGAGCGGAGGAACCTCGGGTCGGAGCGCGAAGAGCGCGTCGCGGAGCGGCGCATCTCCGCGTGAGCGGAGGAACCAGCGACTGCCCTACCTCAATCACCGTGTACTCGGGCGCATCTCCGCGTGAGCGGAGGAACCACGGACCCCACCGTGATGTCTGGCGTGCCGACGGGCGCATCTCCGCGTGAGCGGAGGAACCCCGCGCACCGGCGGAGCCGCGGTCGCGACTGGGGGCGCATCTCCGCGTGAGCGGAGGAACCCGCCGCCCCACCTCGACCCGCGTCGTCAGCGCGGGCGCATCTCCGCGTGAGCGGAGGAACCCTCCGGCCGCGACACCACCGTCTCCGCGCCGTCGGCGCATCTCCGCGTGAGCGGAGGAACCATCGAAGAATACACCGAGATCCCTTGACGCACGGGCGCATCTCCGCGTGAGCGGAGGAACCAACGGTCCGCGGGGCTCGGCGTGGGTGCGCGACGGCGCATCTCCGCGTGAGCGGAGGAACCCCCGCGTCATGGTCTAGGGCTTGCGGGGAGACGGGCGCATCTCCGCGTGAGCGGAGGAACCGGTTTCCATCGTTCGATCCTTTCGTTTGCGGGTGGCGCATCTCCGCGTGAGCGGAGGAACCGCTTTCGCGGCGTCGTAAAGACCGAGACGGCGGGGCGCATCTCCGCGTGAGCGGAGGAACCCGGACGGTGAGCGCACCCACGAGCGCGAGGTCGGGCGCATCTCCGCGTGAGCGGAGGAACCCGCTCTTCGAGCGCGTGGCCCGTACCATCCTCGGGCGCATCTCCGCGTGAGCGGAGGAACCCTGCTCGCGCAGCGACCGGACTTCGACGAGTCGGGCGCATCTCCGCGTGAGCGGAGGAACCGTGGGCGGAGGGGGGACAGGGCCCGCGCAAGGGGGCGCATCTCCGCGTGAGCGGAGGAACCTCACGACCCTCGGGGGCGATTTCATCGTCACGCGGCGCATCTCCGCGTGAGCGGAGGAACCGACTGGAAGCCGCACCCGGCCCGCCCTGCGGACGGCGCATCTCCGCGTGAGCGGAGGAACCCGCTCGTGTGCGTGCACCGCAGTCGCAGGATCGGGCGCATCTCCGCGTGAGCGGAGGAACCCCACGATCGCCCCCTTCGTGCGCCGCTTCCACCGGCGCATCTCCGCGTGAGCGGAGGAACCGCCCCCGGCGTAGACATCCGAGGCGAAGGCGGGGGCGCATCTCCGCGTGAGCGGAGGAACCGAGGTCCAGGCGGACCTCGTGCTCGTCCATACGGGCGCATCTCCGCGTGAGCGGAGGAACCCGACCGCGCAGTCGTCCGCACCGTCGGGACAGGGGCGCATCTCCGCGTGAGCGGAGGAACCCGGAGGGTCGGGGGGGCTCTCATGGTCGATCCGGGCGCATCTCCGCGTGAGCGGAGGAACCCGGGGCCTTCTCCGCCTTGCGGGCGGCGTCTGCGGCGCATCTCCGCGTGAGCGGAGGAACCGCTCTACGCGGGGGCCGTCATCGACGACGACACGGCGCATCTCCGCGTGAGCGGAGGAACCCCCTGTCCCACGCTGCGGCGAGCCCCTCGAAGGGGCGCATCTCCGCGTGAGCGGAGGAACCACCTTTTTCAGCTCGGTCTCTACACGCTCTTACGGCGCATCTCCGCGTGAGCGGAGGAACCCCGGCGCACGCGCTGGGCAGCAACGAGCACGCGGGCGCATCTCCGCGTGAGCGGAGGAACCCTCTACCACGCGACCATCCACGACGCGCCGCACGGCGCATCTCCGCGTGAGCGGAGGAACCATGCGCGCGTGGTCCGACCAGGCGCTCGTCACCGGCGCATCTCCGCGTGAGCGGAGGAACCACGACCTGCGCATCATCGCGCCACAGAATGCCGGGCGCATCTCCGCGTGAGCGGAGGAACCAGCGGCGTGCGCAGGCGGGCCAGGAGATGGACCGGCGCATCTCCGCGTGAGCGGAGGAACCGTGATCGCCGGCACGACGGGGCAGTTCGACTCGGGCGCATCTCCGCGTGAGCGGAGGAACCTCGGCGCGCGGCGCCTCGGGCGAGAAGAAGTACGGCGCATCTCCGCGTGAGCGGAGGAACCCAGTTCGAGGCGGAGGGCGAGCGCGGGGTCGACGGCGCATCTCCGCGTGAGCGGAGGAACCCGTCAGATCTCCTCTTCGGCGAGCGACAGGCCGGGCGCATCTCCGCGTGAGCGGAGGAACCGGTGAGGTCCTTGATGCGAAGCGCGACCGCGCGGGCGCATCTCCGCGTGAGCGGAGGAACCGTCGCGCTCGACATCGAGCGATTCGTCGCGCGGGGCGCATCTCCGCGTGAGCGGAGGAACCCCGACCGCGAGGCGGTGCGGACGCGCGGGAGCGGGCGCATCTCCGCGTGAGCGGAGGAACCACGGTCTCGCCGTCGACGAGGGCCTGCACGACGGGCGCATCTCCGCGTGAGCGGAGGAACCGCGCCTCGTGGTCTTTGTCGAGCTTTCGGAGGCGGCGCATCTCCGCGTGAGCGGAGGAACCGCCGCCCGGGGAATCGGGATCACCGAGGCGCGCGGCGCATCTCCGCGTGAGCGGAGGAACCGGAGGCCCACTTCGCGAGACCTCGTCTCTTCGCGGCGCATCTCCGCGTGAGCGGAGGAACCCGACACTTCAGCCTGTTAACCGATTTCGCGCGGGGCGCATCTCCGCGTGAGCGGAGGAACCCCGAGACCGAATCACCCGGTGAGCCGTCTGCGGGGCGCATCTCCGCGTGAGCGGAGGAACCGTACCACCGCCGACGCGGTGGATCCGCGAGCGGGGCGCATCTCCGCGTGAGCGGAGGAACCAAGGCGAGCACGGCGTAGGTCACGACCTGCACGGGCGCATCTCCGCGTGAGCGGAGGAACCAAGAGGTGCCCGAGCTCGTGCGCGAGCGTCCACGGCGCATCTCCGCGTGAGCGGAGGAACCGCTGAGCCCGGCGAGCACGCCAGCCGTCGCGAGGGCGCATCTCCGCGTGAGCGGAGGAACCGAAGAACCCGACGAGCCGGGCGAGCTCGTCGGGGGCGCATCTCCGCGTGAGCGGAGGAACCGTATCATCGCAAAGGCGCAAGCGGGGCGCTTGAGGCGCATCTCCGCGTGAGCGGAGGAACCCAGCCGAAGGCTCTCGCGGTGCTGTCGCTCAGCGGCGCATCTCCGCGTGAGCGGAGGAACCGGGCTCCACGAGGCGACGTAGTCGCGCACGTCGGGCGCATCTCCGCGTGAGCGGAGGAACCCGCCTCGCCGCCGCCCTCGGCTTCGTCGGTGTCGGCGCATCTCCGCGTGAGCGGAGGAACCACGAGCATGAGGCGCGAGGCTACGGTGGTGATGGGCGCATCTCCGCGTGAGCGGAGGAACCCCGAAGGCCGTCACGGTCGGCGGTGACCGCGTCGGCGCATCTCCGCGTGAGCGGAGGAACCAGTTCCGCCGCCTGGTGATACGCGGGCTCGACCGGCGCATCTCCGCGTGAGCGGAGGAACCCAAGAAGAGGTAGGCCATGGCTGAACTCGTGTTGGCGCATCTCCGCGTGAGCGGAGGAACCCGGGCGCTCGACGAACTCGGGCTGTCGGACCGCGGCGCATCTCCGCGTGAGCGGAGGAACCGCCAGCGCACCCACCGCGATCCGCTCCCACGCCGGCGCATCTCCGCGTGAGCGGAGGAACCCGCGCCGATGATATGCCGGAAGTCGGAGAACGAGGCGCATCTCCGCGTGAGCGGAGGAACCCCCCTCGTCTTCAACGGCATCTTGATCGACGGGGGCGCATCTCCGCGTGAGCGGAGGAACCACCTTCCCGTGGCCGGCAACGGTGGCGCCGCAGGGCGCATCTCCGCGTGAGCGGAGGAACCGCGTTCAAGCCGGAGGCGGAGGCTTGGCTCGCGGGCGCATCTCCGCGTGAGCGGAGGAACCCCGTCCGTGATGACGTGCCGCGGACCCTGGCCGGGCGCATCTCCGCGTGAGCGGAGGAACCCGCCGGCGAGCGCGGATCGGGTCCTGCGCGACCGGCGCATCTCCGCGTGAGCGGAGGAACCGGCAGCCGCGGCGCGGCGCTGCGCCTGCAGAAGGGCGCATCTCCGCGTGAGCGGAGGAACCATCACCGCGTCGGACTCGCCGATCGTGCAAGGGGGCGCATCTCCGCGTGAGCGGAGGAACCAGCTCCATCGGTGGGCGGTGCTCACGCAGGTGGGGCGCATCTCCGCGTGAGCGGAGGAACCCAAGAGCTCCAGGCCGCGCTCGTCGCGTGTGGCGGCGCATCTCCGCGTGAGCGGAGGAACCTCGCCGTACGCGCGAAGGATGCCCTCGATCTCGGGCGCATCTCCGCGTGAGCGGAGGAACCGATGCACCGCCCATTCACGCCAGCGCCCATCCGGGCGCATCTCCGCGTGAGCGGAGGAACCGTCGCGCGGCATCCTCACGCATGGGAGATCGAGGGCGCATCTCCGCGTGAGCGGAGGAACCTCTGAGTCATCATGTCACGGCGCAGGCCGCAACTTACCAACTTCCCTATTCAGTTCTCAACCGGCGGCGATCACCGCCGGACGTGGCGCGATGAGGGATTGAGCGCCACCCGGTCATCCACCCCGCAGCGCGAGCTCGCGGAACCGACGCCTCGAAGCCCCCGCGGGATCCACCGCGGTTTCGCCGTTGCGGCCGACATCGCGGGCAAGAAGCGCCCGAACGAGCGTCACGGTGTGTGGGGCCGAGTAGCCCGGCGGGCGTGAGATCATGCGTTCGCTGTCGAACCACCGCGCTCCGAGGTGGAGGAGGTCGAAACGCGTCTGCATCGGATGCTCCACTCGAGCTCACATACCCTGCATCCCGGATTCCAGCGACCCATCAGAACGGCAGGTCCGGGTCCGAGAGTCCCAGCTTGGCGCGCTCCGCCGCCGAGAGCGGGGTGCGTACCAAGTAGACCCCATCATGCTGGACGAGCTCGCGGCGGAGGGCCTCGCTCGGCTCGACCGTCTCGTACTCCGGCGGCCCGCCGAGGATTCGAATCTCCTGTCCACCGGGCAGCTTCGAGTCCGGCCAGGTCATCAAGATCATCGCGTCGGAGCCGAGCGCCCACCATCCCTCGAGCACGGCCCACACGCGGTCGCGAATGCCGGCGTTCATGCGCGGCGCCGTGTACACACCGGGCGCGATCTCGCACATGACGGACGCGAGGAAGCCTCGGAAGCGACCCGACACGTTGCGCGTGACGACGACGGTGAAGCTCACGCCGCACCTCCGTCCCGCTCGTACGGCTTCGGCGACTCGCCCTCGCGCTCGTTCGTTCCCGGCTCCACGGTGCTCGGGTCGAAGAGCTCCTTGATGCGGTCGATCATCTTCGAGACGACCTGCTGCTTGCGGAGCGCGCGGCCCGTGAGTTGGCGAACGATCCGCTCGAAGGGCTCGTCCCGGCGCTTGGCGTGCTCCTTCACCGCCGCGAACGCGCACGGCACCGTCACGGTGTCGCGGAACACGTCGGCCACGTCGAGCGCGAACGCGATGCCGGAGTCTTCGTGGATGAAGCCGAGCTGCGGCAACGTGCCCGTGACGGCGACCGCGACCTGAGCGGCGGCGACGACGGCGGTGGACGCGTGGTTGATGCCTTGGTTTGGCTTGTCGTCTTTCTCCGGTGCGTTTCGATCGAAGCGTCGCCCGTACCAACGAATACCGAACCGCTCCGCGAGGATCTTGTAGGTCTCTTTGGCGCGCGCGCCTTCCATGCCGCGCAACACCTCGATCGCGGCATCCGGAAAGATCTCCCCGAGGCGCCACGCATACATCCGACGAACCACACGGAGCCGCTGTGCCTCGTCGGCCCACGCACGCACCTGCGCGCGCGCTCGCGCCGAAGCATCCGGCCCCTCCGGCATCGACGCGGCGTACAAGCCGGCGGTGTCCATCCGCTCACCGACTGGTGCGATCGTCCCGTAGTGCCGTACGCCGTCGGTGCCCGTGAAAATCAACCCGGTCCCATGCGCGGCGAGCAGGCGCACGGCGTCGTGTGACACCGTGGTCCCGGGTTCGAGCACGAGGCACGTGAGCATCTGGAACGGGATCGTGTAGTCGCCCGGTGCGAGCCCCGCTCCACCCGCGGTGCGGAAGTGCAACGTGCCATCCTCGGACACGAGGTTCCCCCGCGCGAGCCACATCACACCGTGCCGATCGGCCTGCGGGATTCGAGCGCTCTCGATCCCGAGTCGTCCCTTCAGCATCGCACCCCCCATTGCGACGTCTCCGCGGAGACGTGCGCTCCCTCGATTCGTTCGCGCACGTTTCCGCGGAGTCGTCGACGCGGGTCCAACGACTCCGCGGAGTCGTCAGCCTGCGCGCTTGATGAGCACCATGCCGAAGCCGAACGCGCGGTGTCGGCCGAGCCCCCGCCCGAGGAGCGCCGAGAACGCTTCCGAATCGGTGATGCGAACGGTGCCCGAGAGGATCGCCTCGGGCCGCTCCACCACGTGCCTCTTTCTCCCCTCCGAACGGTCCGCCTCCTTGCGGAGCAAGCGCACACGCCGGAACGCACGGAGCGAAAAGTCGTCGAGCTCGGCGCCACCGCGCGCAGCCAGCTCGCGAACCAGCCAATCCCGATACACCTCGGCGCGGTCGACCGCGACGTCGGGACCGACTTCTGCGCAGCGTGCGAGGAAGGCGTCGACCTCGCGACTCTTGCCACGCGGGAGGAGCGGCGCGCCAGGCGTGGCGGGTCGTCGCGTGCGCACGGTGGGTGTGACGCGCGTGAGGAACGCGACGCGCGCGCCCACCGGAACCATCGGCACCGCCTTGCTCTCTCCATCGATGACGAGGTGCGCGTGCTCGGGTGCGAGGTGGGCGCGATCGAAGTCGTAGCCCGAGTAGCCGAGCACGGTGTCGGTCGCGGGATCGAGGTTCGGCTCCGGGCTCAGCATCCGTTCGAGCGCGAACGGGTGCGGCCCCGCGCCCCGAAGCGCGGCCGTCAACGCGGCATGCGCCACGTATCCGTCGTCGCTCTCGCGATGGGAGAGGCGTTGTTCACGCGCGAACGCTGCGACCGCGCGCGCGTCGAGGCGAAGCTTCCACAAGCGCATGTCAGGCACCTCCTTCCGCGTCGACCTCGACGAACCCTTCGAGGACGATCGAACGCCCGACGTGGATCTGGTTGGACCAGTCGCGATCCTCGGTGACCGCGCGTTCGGAGAACCCGTCGACCCCTTCGTCCGAGGGCACGCGCACCAGACACTTCCGATCCGGGGTGTTCCACGCCGCGCGACGACGTTCGATTCGCGGGACGCGTCGAAGCACGTCGAGGAGCGAGCTCGCTTCGACGACACCGTTCTGTCCGAGCCGCGGGTCGAGGATCGGGCTGCTCGGCAAACAACACTTTCGCCCGAGAAAGAGCGGACGCGCGGGCTCGAAGAGGGCTGCGGACAGGTCGTCGATCGTCGGCGACTCGTCCGGCGGTCGCAGTGTGACCGCGACGGTGTAGGCCGCGTCAGCGAGGTAGTGACGGTAGCGAATGTGCGTGCCGCTCGCCGCGCTGCCTCCTTCGCGTCCTTCCGGACGACCCGAGGTCGTCCAACCTGCGGCGAGGAAGTCCTGACCGAGATCCACGGTCTGGAAGTCCGCGAGACGCTCGCCGACCACGTCGCGACGCGCGGCCACCCGTAGCCTCGACTGAAGTCGCGCGAGGCGGTCGACCTCGCGGTGGTCGTAGCCGAGCGCGTTCCCGAGCAGACCGGCGATCATCGAACGCGATGGCATGTCGTCGGTGACGTTGCGTGCATCGACGACCGTTCCCCCGAAGGAGATCAGCGGCGCGTCGAAGCGCAAGACGAGGACCTTCATCCCTTCACCTGCGTCGCGCACCAATCGGCGAGCTGGTCGAGGGTGCCCTTCTCCGCGCCGATCGTGGCGAGCGAGGGAGTGGGGCGGACCGCCAGACAGCGGCGCTCGGTCTTCTTTCCGTAGGCGCCGTCCACGTCGGTCACGTACTCCGCCAGCGCGTCGTAGGCGCTCGCGAGCACGTCGCCGTGGGCGCGGACCGGCTTGTCGAACGCGTTCGCGAGCGTGCGCGGCTGCGCCTTACCCCATTCGGCCAGCATGAAGTGCGAGTACGCGTAGGGCGCCGTCGAGCCGAGCTTCGCGCCGGGGCTCACCGTCGGAATCAGGTGCGCGAGGCGGCGCACCACCTCGGCTGCGAGCGCGCGGTCCTTCGAGCTCCACTCCTTGCGATCGCCTCCTTCGAGGTTCGACACGAGCAGCGGCACGTCGACCACGACGTAGCCGTAGTAGAGCCCGCTCGTGAGCTCGGCGCTGCCGATGTGACCGCTGCCGAGGGCGTCGTCGCGCTTGTCGAGGTCGTCGATGGCAGAGAAGTAATCGCTCTCCGTCTCTTCCGCGTGGACGGTGAAGGCGTGCGCGACGTGGATCGCGGCGTCCGTGCGCGCGAGGTAGTCGCTCGTGACCATCCGGCCGAAGAGCGCGGCGTCGAGGCCCGCACCCCGACGAAGCACCTTGAGGTTCTCGAGCCGCTCCTTCGTCAGCAGGGCCTTCGTGGCCTTCTCGACGTCGCTCTCCGACTTCGACTGCGCGGCGATCTCCTTGCCGAGTCCACACAGGTAGTCGAGCTCGGGCTTGCCGAGCACCGTCACCTGACCGGTTTGAATCGGCTCACGCTCGGTCGGCGCTTCGTCCTTCTTGCCCTTCTTCTCGGCCTTGGCCTTCTTGGCTTTGGCGCTCTCGCCGAGAACGGCCGCCATCAGACGATCGGTGATGGCTTCGGCGATCGATGCTTCGACACCGCTCGCGACGAGCGGCGCGTAGACGTGCTCCTCGAAGGAACGACGCGAGCGCACGGCCATGGGGACGAGCTCCCCACCGAGCTCGATCGTGCCGATCGCACCCTCACCTTCGAAGGTTCGCCAGTGCCGCTTGAGGCACTGCGACGAGATGCGGAGCCGCGTCGAACCACCAAAAGGCAGCCGTTTGGCGAAGCCGACGTCGTCGCGGTTGAGGAGGGCGGCGGGATACGAGGTGAGCGTGTGAATCTGAAGGAACATGCGGGTTCTCCTGCGGACGGATGAAGGGCGGTGGATGGGCGATCAGGCGTTGGAGGACGCGACGGTGCGGTAGAAGTCGCGCGCGATGCGGCGGCGCACGACCTCGGCGTCCTCGAAGTGGAAGCGCCACGTCGGGTGAGGCGCGGACAAGACGAGCGCGGCGAGATCGGTGGGCTGGAACGCGATCGCCTTCTGCACGAGCGGCGCGAGGGCCGCGCGCGCGACGGCGTCGACGGCCTCTCCTTCGGCGCGGAGCAATCTCAGGAAACGCGCCTCGGCCAGCTCGGCTTGAGCGAGCGCAACTCCGAAGTTCGCGGCTTCCGTTCGGTGCTGACCGCCGGTGCGCGCGAGGAGGTGGGTCACGCGCGCCCAACGACGTTCCGCTTCGTCGAGACGTACCCCGTGAAGCTCGGAGAGCTCGTCTTGCAGCCGTGCGCTCGAGAGCTTGTAGAAGGTCGGCGAGCGCGCTCCGTCCTCACGCCGCAGCGACGCGAGATCGCCGGGCCCGAGCGCGCCGTCGCCGCCTGGATCGAGGGCGTACGCGAGCCGCGTCACTACCGAGGAGAAGCGCGAGCGGGGAGACTTCATCGAAGCAGCGGTCGCTTCGGCTTCGTGGTTCTCATCGGTCATCGGCGGTCTCCTCTTGGGTGGCACGGTCGGTAGTGTCGGAACGAACAGGCCAAGCGCTTCGGTCCGCGTTGGGAAGGTTTTTTCGGACGCCGCCGTAGAAGCGGGCCTCTGCGGCGGCGACCGCACGCTCGCGTCGCGCGGCAGCGGTGGGGAGCGAATCGATGGCGCGCTCAAGTGCGTCTCGCCCGAGCTGGAAGAGCCACGTCTCGAAGAATCTCGACGCTGCCGAGGAGTCGAGGTCGACATCCTCGAAGAGCCGCGGGAAGAACTCGGCGTCGACGGCATCGTCGACCGCGTCGAGGTGCGAGTCGGCGCGGTTGTCGTCGAAGCGGAGGTCGTCCGCGCCGCCTTGCAGGTACGCGCAGAGCGCCGGCTTGAGCACCTTCAGGCGAAGCGCGCGCGCGAGCTCGACGCGCTCTTTGGCGAGCGCACCGAGGCTCGCCCGTCCCTCCGCCGTCGCGATACGCAAGGCGGACTTCTTCGGAACGTGGACGACGCGCTCGTGAAGACCCTCCGTCTTTCCTTGGCCACGCACCAGCGCTCTCGCGACCGCCAGTGGCTTTTCGCCGTCCTCGGTGCGCACCTGCAGAGCCGCGGGCCGAATCCAGTCGTTCTCGAAGAGGATCTGCGAGAGCCGCGCGTACGGAAGTCCCGTGCCCGGGAGCGTGAGCGCCGTACCGCGCTCGCGATCGACGGGAGTCCAGAGGTCGCCGACGTGACCGAGGAATGCTTTGCCTTCGAGCCGCGGCACCTTCGTGGACGTCATCGAGACCGTGAGGCCGCGTTCGTCGCGCGTGATCCGCACGCGTCGGCAGATTTCGACGAAGAAGCGGTCGAGCTCGGTGAGCGCGATCGACGTCGTGCCGTCCCACGGCTCGGTCCACACGCAGGCGAGACCGTTCTCGCGGTAGTCGATCGGAGAGTCGCTCACATCGAGCGCAGCCGCGACGTCGCGACGTACGTGGGCGCTCCACGAGAGCGAAGGCGTCATTCCGAAACCAGGGCGGTTGCCGAAACCGCCGTTCATCCGCGCGATGCCGTAGTTGTCGCGCCCCGAGAAGCCTTGCTGGGTCTGAAGCGAGATCAGCGAGAACACCCAATGCTCGATCCGAGCACGACGAATCCTCGCCATCTTCACGTCGTGGTTCTTCGCGAGGACGAGGAGGTCGAGCGCGTCGGGGGTGTCGACGGGCTTGAACTTGTCCAGCGTCGCTTCGGGAACCGGGGGCTGGAGGAACGCGGGTTTGGCGAGGTCCGCGACCACGAGCTGAAACGCCTCGGAGCTACCCGCCAGCGCACGCAACGCGTCGCGCCACGCTCGTGCATCGCGGCCGAGGTCACGGTCGCCGCTGCGGATCGCGATCATCGCCATGAGCTGCACGACGAACGCGTGCATCGCGTGGCGCTGGTGCGGCATCAGGTAGGCGAGCTCGGTGGGCTCGCCCTGGCCGAGGCGCGCGAAAAGCTCGGCGAGCGAAACGACGCTTCGTTCCTCGTCGTCCAGCGTGAAGACGTCTCGCTCCAACAGGTCGATCGGATCGTCCGGCGGGAGCGCGTCGAGGTCGGTCTCATTCATCGGCGTTCTTCTCCGTTCGGTGGTCGGGTCGGCTGTCGTCGGCGGACTCCGCGCGGAGCCCGAGGCGGTCGTAGACGAAGCGCGCGAGCACGACTCCGTCGTCGCCCCGCGCCTCGAGCACGGTCGTGTGTGCGTCGGTGGACATCACGTGACCCGTCGGCTCGGCGGGCCACCCGCCCGCCAACCAATGCGGGATCTTCACGCGGAACACGCGGGAACCGAAGGGCGAGTCGAACGGACTCTCGAGCTGGAGCAATCGGTCTTCTTCGCCGAGGCGGGTCGAGATGCGGCCCGTCGTCTCCCGATCGGGGAAACCGTACTCGCCGAGCTCGCGTCGTCGGTCGACGCCGTGCCCCTTCGCGAGCGACTTCTTGACCATCGACCCCGCATCCGCCGAGCGCGCGTGGAGCTGCATCGGAGTCGCGCAGCGCGCGACGACCGCGGCGAGCGCGTCTGGATGCGTGGTGTGCTCGACCAGCATCCGGTTGTCCTCGGGGATCGCGAGCGTGGGTCGCTCGATCAGGAGCGCGCGCGTCGCTTCGAGGATTCGCAGGTCTTCGTAGACCTTGCCGAACCCGTGGCTTCCCTTCACCTCGCCGCGCTCGTCGAGCAGTTCCTCGAACGGACCGGGATCGAGCACTACGCAGCGCGCGTGGCGAAAGGGCTCGGGCCGGGCGCCCTGGGGACGCGTGTGACGGTGCAGCCGCCCAATGCGTTGAAGCAGCACGTCCATCGGACACAGGTCGGTGATCAGCAGATCGGCATCGAGATCAAGGCTCTGCTGCACCGTCTGGGTGGCGATGACGATAGAGCCTGTGCCTCGCGGCGCGTCCTTACCGAGGCACGCCTCGACAGCTTCGTCGAGCTTGCGTCGATCGTCTTCGACGAAGCGTGAGTGATGGAGCGTGGCCACGCCTTCGACGCGGAAGAGCAAGGTTTCATCGGCCGGAGCGAGCTGCGCTTCGAGGGCGTGCTGCGTCGCGACCGCGTCGACGACCGTGTTGCGAAGGACGAGGACCTTCGCTCCGAGGCGCGCGGCTTCGAGAGCGCGTGCGGCGATCGTCTCGGGCTCGTCGATCACGTCCGAGAGCTCGACGAGACACTGCTTCGGATTGCCCGGTGTGATCGCGGGGAACGTCGTAGGCGAACGTGCACCTTCCGCGTGGTGCACTGCGGGATACGGCGTCGCGATCGCGTCCTCGAGGGAGAGCGCCGAAGCGCGCTTCCTCGCGAGGCGCCCGAAGAAGCTCCGCTGGGGGGTGGTGCCGAGGGTGGCGCTCATCAGGAACGCGTGGCCTCCGCACGCGAAGTGGTAATCCAGGACTTCGTCGAGCAGCGCGGTCATGTAGGCGTCGGAGGCGTGCACCTCGTCGACCACGAGCAAGAGCCGAGAGAGCGCGGTCGCGCGGAGGTGCGCGTGGCTGACGACGAGCGTCGAGAGCAGCACCTGATCGATCGTCCCGACCACGATCGCCCCCGCGAGGAAACGTTTGGTGTTCTCTGCGGCCCAGGTGCGATGGCGGTTCTTCCCGAGGTCCGGCCACAAGAAGTCGAACTTCGGGAGCGGCTTTCCTTCGTCGTCGTCGACGCGGAGGTAGCCCGGCACGGCGAGCACGACCGGCGGACGTTCTTCTTTCGGCCGCGAAGAGAACGTCGATTGAACGGCGCGATACACGCGCTCGTGGATCTGTGTGGCCGAGGTGCGCGTGGGCAGCGCGAAGTAGAGGCCGTCGACCGCCCCAGCCTGGAAGAGCTGCGCGAAGCGATGAATCGCCGCTTCCGTCTTGCCGGAGCCGGTCTCCGCTTCGAGCACCGTGAGCGACGAGACTCCGACGGCGGGCAGCGGCAGCGAGTCGACCACCGCCTGCGCGGGTCGCGGGTGGAAAGGACGATCGACCGACCCGAAGACGTCGAAGTCGGTGCGACACGTCGCACGCAGGGGATCGACCGCGAGGTAGCGCTCGCGCACGAGCTCCTTCGCTCGCTGTCGCGCCCGCGGCATCGGGTCTTCGTCGAGCGCGTCGACGAACGCAAAGACTCGTTTGTCGGAGCCGAGCCAGTCCGCGAGCATCACGATCCCCGCGAAAAAGTGCTGCGCTTCCGCGGAGTCGGGCAGCTCGGCTTCGGGTGGCGCGACCGCGAACGCCTCCGGGCACCAGCGACGCGTGAGTTCGAACAAACGCTTCATGCCGGCCAGGGGATCGAGGCCGCGTGCGGGCTCGAATACGCGCGCGTCGAAACCGGCACACGAGCCGACGCCATACCCAATCATCTCAGGACGTCCGTGGTGGCTGATTGAGGCCGCGAGGTAGCGGAGGCACGCCTCCCCGAACACGTCGAGCGGGCCGAGGATCTCCGCGATGGCGTGGGTGACGGGCAGGTTCGCCGAGAGCGCCTTCACGATGGGCTCGACGTGACCGCCCTGGGGCTGGCGGTCGGGGTAAGGGCGGTTCTGGAAGCTGATCGCGTACTTCCCGAGGT
>ERZ761607.3449-NODE-3449-length-15301-cov-6.922144_pt1 | contig 15301 bp, 9 predicted proteins | sample MGYA00511164_ERZ761607 | MGnify/ENA primary metagenome ERZ761607 (study PRJEB28899, sample SAMN02445080) | bioreactor sludge metagenome | biome: EBPR sludge | place: Australia: Brisbane, Thorneside Wastewater Treatment Plant | collected 2011-06-22 ...
CCTTCCTTCAGGAATATATTTTTATACAATGATAACAGAAAAATATAATTTAACAAAAAGAATGATTTTAATTAAATAAGTTTTTTTATCCCGCCATACGGGGATTAAAATAAAAAAATATTTTGAAACCAAAAAACAAAAATATGAAAAAACTAAATTCAATTTTCAAAATCGGATTCTTTTTTATTTTATCATTCTTATTCCTATCATTTAACACTGAAAGTAATACAGAATCAAACATGAAGCAAAATACAATAAATCCGTTTGAGTTTAAAATTTTAAATGTTACGAATAATAATCCATTACCAAAAGATTTTATAACTTATATTTTGAATTTTGGTTATAACCCTCAGAATCAAAGTATTTGGATTTTAAACCATCTGAATAATTATAAAAATGTATTAAATTTTAACGGTGTTCATTCATACTCATCTAATGAACAAACATACGGAACTTTTGATAATCCATTAACGAGCACTCAGATTTCAAATGTAAAACAATTAATGGATGATGTAAGCGGTGCCGGACTTAAAGGAATCTATGACAGAATTAAAATTGAGAATTTATGTTATGGTCAGAAAGTTGATTATGAGGTAAGGCAATCTTTATCTGATAACTCTGTAAATGATGGATTCAGCTATTCAGGTAGGGATAATAACTCATGTGAATTTTTACAAAACGATTTGGGAAGAACTGCTTTACATTCAATTCCAAACATACACTCAGCCGGATATATTGCAAAAGATATATTCGAGAATATGCAACATTCTGATTTATTTGATTTTCAATGGAGTGATGAAATTGAATGGAAAATTAAACCAATGTTAAGAATAGATTCTAATTTGGTAGATAATAACCCTTCTCTTGATATAGTGAGAATTGAAACAAGAAATTTTGAAGGAGATATTATTGATAATGCCATTATTAGAGCAAGGAATTTTGGGAAGTTAAACTCAATAACGCAAGAATTGGATTATGACGGTAGCTATATAAATAATTTTAATTTTACAGGTGAAATTATACTACCAAGCAATGACTTAATTGCAATTGGTGAAAGAATTGTTGGAGGATTAAATTACGGCTATGAAGATATTTTTCATAATGTTAATTTCAATATAGTAAAACCATGTGAAGTTGATTTCAGAGTGTACTGGTTTGGAAATGCTGAAGTTTGGTTTGATAAAATGACAGTCGAAGATGAAATGGCGGAAAGATTGTTTAACCCTGATCCATTTTTAAATTTTGATGAATTAATATTGGATGAAATTAATGCATTCGCAAGTTATCCTAACAACTACAGCTTTTTTGTTGATGAAGTAACTTATTCTAATATCCCATGTGTTAAATATGTATATGATAAAATTATGTCCATAAATCAGAATACTGTAATAAGTTTTGCTCTGACAAATTACTTTAATACTATAGGTACAAGATCTAAAAATTTACTTACATACAAGAAACTATTCCAAGAAGTAAAACCTCGTTCATTCACCTGCGATGCTCACGAAATAGGAGTTGCAAATTATATTCCGGATATATTTACAGGTGTTAATACAGACCCTTATTTGAATACAAAATGGTTTAAAAGTATTGATCTCTACACAAATTATTTTCAGAAAAAAGTACTTGGAGATAATTCCGAACAGACCGGAAGAACTGAAGAAAATAATTATAATCTTAATTATTATGATAAACCAATGCCATGGGGTAGTTTGATTTATCAGGTATCTAATGCAAGAACCCTTTCAAATCAGTATTTAAATAAACCAAAATTTGTAATGCAACCACAGCTAATGTCTTTTTATGAATTTGATAATACATCCGGAGAATATATAGGAATAAACAGAGAACCGATGAACGAAGAAATAGAAGCCCAGGCAATGGTTTCTCTTGCTCATGGAGCGGATGGAATTTCTTGGTTTGTTTATTCAAGTTATTCCTATCCTTCAGGTTCAGGAAATTCTCAATATTCTGTTCATGGAATGCTTGAAATTGGAAATTCTAATCCAAGATATATAAATTCTTACGGTCAAAACAAATGGGATGCTGTTTCGGATATGAATCAAAAACTTATGAACTGGAAACCTCATATTGATAAAATTGATTGGTTATCAGGAGTTAGTGTTCATAAGCAAGGTGATAATCATTCTTTTATTGAAGGAATTAAAAGTATCATTCCGGGTTCTACAGGAGTTTCACCATGTGCAGAAGATAATCAGGTATTAGATTGCCCTGAAGAAAAATACTGGGAGATGGGATTTTTTAAACCGATGAATAATATTGATAAATCAAAATATCTTTTAATGGTAAACCGAAGATCTGCACCTGTTACTTTAAACTATTCAGGAGATAATCGGATATTGCAAATTAAACTTAAAAGTTCTGAATTGAATGATTTCAATAACTGGAAAATAACGGATTGTAATGATGAAAATAATTTTTTGATATTTAACAAGAATTCTTCCGGTTTTATAAATTTAGGTAATTCTGCAAATTCACTTGGTTATTTTAAACCCGGCGAAGGGAAGTTATACAAAATCGCTCCCGTTATGCAGGAAGGCGGTACTTTTGTTACTGATGAATATGTAGATAACTTAACTTTTCAATGTAAAGGAAATGTAATTAATAGTGGTTATGATTTAACTTTAACTCCGGGAACGAATATAACTTTTTATAACAATGCCGGGATTACTATGAACGGTGGGACTTTTATTAGCGGTGTTTTTCCTTTTGATAATAATTCGTCACCTGTAATTATAAACGGTGCTGATAACGGAGATAATCAATGGGCAGGATTTGACTTTAATACCTGTGAACTTGTGGTTCTTTCTAAAACTGAAATGAGCAAACTTAAAAATGATACTGCTTTCGGGAGTTATATGGTTTCAGCTGTTGACTGTGCCGATATATTAATCAATAATTGTACTTTTACAATCGATAATAATAGAAATAGTTGCGGAGCAATTCAAATTAATTATCTTAATTCTCCACAAGAAACACCAACTCCATCCGTTTTAATACAGTCGAATTATATAAATCTAAGTGGTTTAAATGCTCCTTCCGTTTTTCCTGCAATAAACGTGGCTAACTTTGGATTCACTCAAGCTCCTGTATATATAAACTGGAACAGATTAACCGGTAATAATTCTTTGAATGGAATTACATTAAGCAACGTAACAGGAGGAGTTGTAAATAAAAATACTATCAGCGGATTTGTAAATGGAATTAATGTTATAACTTCGAGTATTGATTTATTTAAAAACAATATAGACTACAATCAAACAAGTGCAAGTTCAAATATGTCAATTTCTGCAGGTGGTTTAGTAAATATGTCAACAATTGATGGAAATGTATTGGGAGGGTTTAATTTATTTAGTAACGGAGGTGATAATATAACAAGCGATAATTCTTTTTTTGCATCCGATATGGGATATAATTATTTTTATACTCCCGATGATGCTTTAAATCATTATTCAGGTACATTTAATAATGTTTATAACGTTACGAGAGATGTTCAGTCAACGAAAAATTGTTTTTATATTGATAATTCAATAAAAGATGCTGAAACCTTTGTTGAATGGTATCAGGGCGATCCTGTTGATTTTAATTTCATACCTTATGAATGTACACAACCTGAGATAGTATCAGGTGAACTTGTTGAGGTTTCTCAGTATATAATTGATACAATTTGGTATATACCTGGAGGTATTGGAGGTGGAAATACCGGAAGTAACAAAACTACTGAAATTACGACAGGAAATTTATTTAAACTAAAATCCGATTCTTTAAAAGTTTTGATGAGAAAAAGAAAATTTAATGATGTAACAAGAATTGGAAATGAAATATTGAATACATTTCCGGATTCAGCCGGGATTATAAATGTAATACAACCTTTGTATTTTGCAACACTTGTAACTGATGACAGCACAGATACAAAAATTTCAAATTATAAAACAATTCTTGAAAGTTTAATTTCAACAAACGGAAATAACACATCACTTGTTTTGAGATGTAATTATTTTATTCAGAAATGTAAAGTGAAACTTGGTGAGTATCAGTCAGCACTTTCAGGATTTCAGCAGATAATGCAAAACTTTCCTTATAGCTGGGAAGGAGTTGTTGCTGGTTGGGATTATTCAGCAACGCAGTTATTAGCAGGAGGCGGAACGGGACAAGGGGTTATGAGAGACAAAAACATTAACCACGAATTACGCGAATTAGACGAATCAGACGAAAATAAAAAATATAATGAAATTGATAATGCGGAATTCGGATTGAATGAATTATCACAAATCGAAGCAAAAAAGGCAGAAACTTTTGATGATAAAATCACAAAAACTGTTTCAAGGTCAATGAATGAATCAAAGAAAAATGCTGAGAAAGAATTAAAAAAAAGGAAGAGAAAATAATTCTGAGCAAAAAATCCGGAAATGAAAAATATTCACTTACGAAATCTGAATTGATTAAGTTAAAGAAAAGTGAAAAGAACATTGAACAGAAAAGAGTCATAAATGAAACAATAAAGCCAAGAAAACCTGAAAGTATTTCTGAGCAAATAAGTCTTGTAAATAATGACATCAAAAAAATTATTTCAGTTGCAGGATTAGTAACCGGGGATAATATTAAAGGAACGGAAACACCGATTGAATATACATTACATCAAAACTATCCGAATCCTTTTAACCCGATTACAAAAATTTCATTTTCACTTCCAAAAGATATAAAAGTAACTTTAGTAATTTATGATATACTCGGAAGAGAAATATTAAAACTTGTCAATAATGAATTAAAACCTGCTGGAAGTCATACCTTTGATTTTAATGCAACAAAAATTGCAAGCGGGATTTATTTTTATTCATTCATTACAGATGAATTTAAGCAGACAAAACTTATGGTGTTAATAAAGTAACTTTAGGAAATTCTCTTTCGCAGAAGTCTCCTGTAAGGGACTACTTTGAATATCGTATAAAAAGCTATGTCATTCTGAGGAACGAAGTGACAGCCTGTCCCGACAGGTCGGGAAAGAATCCCGTGAGGTTATATTCCACTAATGGGATTCTTCGGTCGTTTCACTCCCTCAGAATGACAATCGTTTTTCTTATTTTCGCAGGAGTCCCTTACAGGAGACTCCTGCGGGAGAGTGATGAGTTAGGGTTTTGAGTTTCCTATTAAATGTGATTAAAATTAATTAATTCCTCATTAATCCTCACCTTGCCTCCCAATGAATCAAGACAAGCTGGACGTTGCACTAAATTACTCTAGAGATTCTTCGGTCGTTGCACTCCCTCAGAATGACAAAATTGAGTGATATGCTCATAATTATAACTTATTTATAATTTTTAATTACGGTATTTTTGGAATATGAAAGTTTCCAAAGATAAAGTAAAATTAATAACGCTTGGGTGTTCAAAAAATTTAGTTGATTCAGAATTTATACTCTCACAATTAAAAAATAATGATGTTCAGATTGTTGAAGATGAAAATGATGCGGATAATGTTATCATAAATACTTGCGGATTTATTGAAAAAGCAAAAGAGGAATCAATTAATACTATCCTAAACGCCGTTAAAAGAAAAGAAGCCGGACTTTTAAAAAGAGTTTATGTTACAGGTTGCCTTTCAGACCGATACAAACCTGAACTTGAAAAAGATATTCCTGAAGTTGATAAATATTTCGGTGCAACTGATAAAAAACAAACAATCGTTAGTTTACTAAACGAATTGGGTTGTGATTATAAAAGTGAATTACTCGGAGAGAGAGAACTTTCAACTCCAAAACATTTTGCTTATTTAAAAATTTCCGAAGGATGTAACAATCCCTGTTCATTCTGTGCTATCCCTATTATGCGAGGAAAACATAAATCAAAACCACTTGATGAAATTCTAAAGGAAGCACAGATTCTCGCATCAAAGGGAGTAAAAGAAGTTATAATTATCGGACAAGATACTACATACTGGGGATTTGATTTAGATAAAAAAAGGAATATTGCAAACGTTTTGAATGAAATTTCACAGATAAATGGAATTGAGTGGATAAGACTGATGTATGCATATCCGTCACGCTTTCCAGATGAACTTGTCAAAGAAATAAGAGACAACGAAAAAATATGTAAATACATAGATATACCTGTCCAACATATTACGGATAATGTATTGAAATCAATGAGGAGAGGAATAACTCAAAAGACGCAAAAAGATTTACTACAGAAGTTACGAGATGAAATTCCGGGACTTGCAGTAAGGACAACTCTTATTACAGGATATCCGGATGAAACGGAAAAGGATTTCGAAGAGTTAAAGGAATATATTACCGATTATAGATTTGACAGACTTGGAGTATTTACATATTCAAATGAAGAAGGCACTTATGCGGCAAACATACCGGATAGAATTCCGTATAAGGAAAAACTGAGAAGACAAAAAGAACTTTTAGATATACAAAAGAAAATTTCCGAAGAAAACAACAAAAATACAACCGGAAAGGAACTGAAAGTTTTAATTGACAGAATGGAAAATGATTATTACATTGGAAGAAGTTACAAAGACGCCCCTGAAGTTGACCAGGAAATATTTGTCTCCCCAACAAATAGATCTTTGCGAACCGGTGAGTTTTATAATGTCAGAATATATGATTATGAAGAATTTGACCTCTTTGGAGAGGTAATATAAAGGAGATAAAATGAAAATTTTAAACAAATTATTCTTAATAGTAATGATTTTGTTATCTGTTAATCTCATTACACCCGGCAATTCTTATTCACAATTAGAGAATCAAAGCATACAGAATCTTAATTATGGCAAAGAATATTTTTTCTTTGACCCGTTAATTTTTTATCCTATTGATGCAGACGGAAAAGGCAGACTGGATGTATATATTGAGATACCGCTTGAAAATTTACAATTTAAATTTATAAGTTCAGAAAACAAATATAATTCAAACATAGATTATTCCATCAAAGTAACCGATGATCAGAACAGAGCGGTTGTGAATGAAAAATTTAATTCAGTTATAAGTTATAAAAAAGATGACAAGACTAAAAATAAATGGAACTCTGAATATATAATTAAAACATTTACACTTGCCCCGGGAAATTACAAAGTGGAAGTTACTCTCGAAGATAAAAATACAAGTAAATCATTGAGCAAAAGTTCAGACATAAAAGTTTTAGAGACAGAACCGGAAGGTATAAATGTAAGTGACGTAATGCTTGTTTCAAATTATGAAGATGGTGCAGACGGTAAAAAATCAATTACACCACTTGTAACAAAAAATGTCGGAGGTAATAAACAGTTTTATATATTTTATGAGATTAATAATCTCACCGGAAAAGATGAGAATAAAATTTTTGATTTCAAAATTACAAAGATAGATAACGAGAAGAAAAATCTTATTGCAAGCGGAACTTTTGATTATCTGCTTAAACCGGGAAAAAATCAGAAAATTGAAAAGTTCAATGCGGAACAATTTTTAACCGGTGACTACAATTTAGAAATAACAGACAGAACAAATAGTAATGTCATTGCGGATAAAGATTTTATGTTCAGATGGACAGATATGCCTGTTACTATTAAAGATTTAGATGAAGCGATTCAGCAATGTATTTATATAGCAGATGCAACTGAATTTGAAAAATTAAGACTTGCAAAAACAAGGGTAGAGAAAGAAAAAGAATTTATTGCATTTTGGAAATCGAAAGATCCGACACCTAACACAGCTAAAAACGAAGTGATGATAGATTATTACAACCGTATAAAAATATCAAACGAAAGATACAGCACACATTTTGCCGGTTGGAAAACAGATATGGGAATGGTTTATATATTATTCGGAGATCCAAACAATATAGAGCGTTCGCCTTTTGGAGACAATACAAAACCATACGAAGTTTGGGATTACTATGATATTAACAGAAGATTTATTTTTGTTGATAACACGGGTTTTGGAGATTACAGACTTACAGAGCCAATTTGGGATGTGAACAGAAGATCTTATTAATTAAGTTTTGCTCTTTTACCGAGATATTTAATAAGTGCTTTATCAAACGACATTTCGGTTGATAAAATTTCATAATCAATTCCGTTATTTCGTAATTCCCTCTTATAATTTTCTATAAATTCCTTAATTGTTTCTTTGTATGCTTTTTGAATTGCGAAAGGCTGAGAGAAAAGTTCTTCATTAGTTTCAATATCTACAAGTGTTACCGGATTACCTTCCAGAAAATTCATTTCAACAGGATCGAGAATTTGAAAAACAATAACTTCATTTTCTTTAAATCTGAAATGTCTCAATGATTTTATAACTTCTTCCGGATTGTCAAATAAATCACTGATAATAATTACAAGACCTCTTCTTTTTATTTTAGATGCAATTTCATTAAGCGATGCAGCGGTTCCTGTTTTACCTTCAGATTTCAAAGATGATAATTCCCTTAATATAGAATTCAGATTTACATTAGTTGCTCTCGCCGGTAAAAAGGATCTAATTTTTTCGTCATAAGTGGTTAAAGAAATCGCATCACGTTGAAGTAACATCATATAAGCGAGTGAAGCAGCAAGATAAGAACCGTATTCAATTTTTTTAATATAATTGGCAGGATTATTCGAAATTTTTTTTCTGAATTTGTTTAAAATGTTATCAGTAGAATTTTTTGAGTTTTCGGACGAACTGAAATCCATTGATTTGCTTATATCAAGCAATATATAAGATTTCAAATTTGTTTCTTCTTCAAATTGTTTGATATAATATCTGTCAGTTCTTGCGAAAATTTTCCAATCAAGAAATTTAATATCATCTCCCGGCATATACTGGCGATGTTCTGCAAATTCAACACTGAATCCGTGATATGGAGATTTATGAAGACCTGCCATAAAACCTTCTACCATTAACTTTGCTTTAAGTTCTAAGTTAGAAAGTCTTGCTACAACTTCAGGAAGCAGATATTTTTTTATGTCAGGTTGGTTCAAATTTATTGATAAAATAAAAAACCGCCCGAGGGCGGTTTTGAAAAATTACTTAGTTTCTTTTTTTACATCTTTATTAGGGTCATCAGTTTTTGGTTCGACCTTTTCAATTTTTACATCAGGACTTGTTTTGGTTTCAGTGTTTTTATCACCTGCAGTATTATTCTGAGATTCTACTTTTTTAATTAAATCTTCAATTGAACCGCCGGTTTTTAAATTTTCAAGCATAACTTTTGCAGATTCACTGAATTTTTCATTCGGGTCAGTATCTGTAGGAAACTTAACAAGAAACTCCTCATATGCTTTGATTGCATTGTCTTTATCCTTTAAAACTTCATCATAGGTAAATGCAACGAGGAACAAAGAATTTTTACCCTGTTTGGAATCCGGATAATTTTTGTAATGCATTTTGTAAGTCTCTATCGCTTTTGGCGTATCCTTAATTTCTGTTATATAATACCCTGCAATTTTATTGTAGGCATCGTGAACTTTTTCAGATTTTGGATATGCTTTTATGAATTCTTCATAAATTGCGATTGCTTCAGGGAATTTTTTTTCATCCACTTTAGTCTGTGCTTCCTGAAAATACTGATCTTCAGTTTTATTGACAGTCTGTTGTTTATTTCCGCAAGAAGAAATAAAAACAGCAATAATCATTAATGCAAAAAAGTTAAAATAATTTCTAAACATTTTTTTTATTTTAATTTAGGTATAATTACAAAAATATCAAATTTAACAGATAATTTTAATGGAAAAACAAAACCTGAATGAATCATTTATTTGCAGGATTTGGGAAGATCCTGTTTATTATAATAATTTACACACATTAAACAGGGAAAAAGTTTCAATAATTGAATATGGGAAATTAAATTTTGATGCCGGTGCGGATTATAAAAATGCCAAAATAAAAATTGATGATAAAATTTATGAAGGTGACATAGAAATTCACAGAGGAATAAACGATTGGAATCTTCATAAACATAAAAAAGATAAAAACTACAACAGAGTTATTCTGAATGTGTGTTTATGGGGAGGAAATTCAGGGAAAAAAATAAATTCCAAAAACAGAAAAAATATTCCGACTGTTATACTTTCGGAATTTCTCACAAAACCAATTTCACAAATTTATAAAGAGATTACAGAGACACCCGGTAATAATTTTAAACTGCCATGTTATCCGGACAATCTTGACATAGGAACTGAATTTAAAAAAGAATGGATAAATAAACTTGCCGATGAAAGATTAAAATACAAACTGGACAGATTCAGTTATAAAATTACAACATACGGTCTAAATATAAACAAATCTCTCGTATGGGAAAAAGTATTATTTGATTATCTTGCGGAAGCACTAGGATATTCAAAAAATAAAAACCAATTTTTAAAACTTGCAAATAATTTAGAACTTTCTCTTTTTAATAATAAAGAATTATCTCTAATAGATACTGATGCGATATTATTTGGCAAAGGAGGTTTTTTAACAAATAATACAGTGAGGGATGAATATACAAAAAAACTAATAGCCAAATGGAATTTATTCACATTAAAAAAAGGAGGAGAAATTCTTGATAAATCAGAGTGGATGTTTTTCAGACTCAGGACATTGAATTTTCCTACTTTGAGAATTGCATACCTGTCAGGAATATTTAATCAGATTATAAGTGAAGGGTTGTTTAAAAAATTTGTAATGATGTTTGAAACAGGATTTAATATCAAAATTAACATTGAAAAAATATTTAAAGACATTAAAATTTCAAACTACTGGATAATGTATTATAATTTTGGAAAAATGAAAAAAACAAAATCGAATGAGATATTGGGTAAAATGAGAATAAATGATATTACAATAAATGTTATAATTCCAATTGTATTATTGTATGCAATAATTTTTAAAAAGGAAGAAATCAAAGAAAATGTTTTGAAATTTTATGACAGTTTAAAATCAAATTATGAAAACGAAATAACTAAAGTGATGCAGACAGAATTAAATATAAAAATTAATTCTGAGAAATATAAACAAGGGATGATTCATTTACATAATTATTACTGTATTAAGGGAAGATGTGATGAATGTGATATCGGCAAATTTTTATACAACAGGGATTTTGTAAATGAACCTTTGAAAATTATAATTTATTAAATTAAAAATCTGTTACGAGACCGAAATTAATTTTCCCATCAAGGAAACTGTCACCTTTTCCGAGAGCATAACTAACACCGATTAGTCCCAAGTCAGTTTCCAGTCTTAAACCTAAGCCATAACCGAAAAGAAATCCTTTTTGTTCAGGTATTTTGTTAACATCATCAAAAGGTCTTAAATAATAACCGGCATCATAGAATGCAAATGCGAAACTTCTTCCCGAAAGAGATAAACGTGGTTCAAAGTTCAAGTAAACAAGTTTTGATGCGAGGAACTGCTCCTGCCTGTATCCTCTTATATTTCGATTTCCCCCGATTCGGAATAAATCCGACTCTTCGAGTTTATCACCTTTCACTTCTCCACCAAAAAATTTTAAGAGAACAGAAGTGCGTGAAAATAAAGAATAATAAAATTCAAGATCTCCTGTATATCTTTGAATTACGTATTCTTCCTTAAAACCAAGATTATTCAGTTCAGAAATATTAAATATCTTTTTATCACCAATAGAATAAAAAGTTTTAAATAAAATTCCTGACGATGGGAAAAAAATATTATTACGAGTATCATACTTTAATTCAAGACCTGAAGAAAACAATCTTGAATCGGCAATAACAAAAGAATTCAAAGTATCATCAGAAGGAATGATTCTGTCATAATTTCCCAATGCAGAAATTGTAAATTTATCAGTCAGATTATAATCGGCTTTTAGATTTATTCTTCGCCGGGTATATGTAGAATCCTGAATCCTCTGTAAGAAGTCAAAACTTATGTTAAACGGGAAAGAAAAAAAATAAGGTTCTAAATATCTGAATTCAAGTTCCTGAGTTTCTCTTACTTCCTGCTGATATTTTAAATCAAGTTTTCTTCCTGTCCCGAAAATATTTTTAAAAGAGAGATTTACCAATCCCGTGAAATAACCGGTTTCAGACTCATTAGCAGGTGGCACGTAGCCGAGAATACCATCGAAAGTATTTGCATTCCCCTCTTTGACTTCAATCAAGAGCCCTGTTTTTCCTGAATTTTTATTTATATAAACCTTAGGAAGTGAAACACTTGAAAAAATGCCGAGTCTTTCCAGTCTGTATTTTATATTTTCTAGAGTTTCCATTGTTACAGTGCTGTCTTTATTAATCCTGACTTCCCTGTCAATTACATTTTTATTTGTAATTTCATTACCTGTGATTTTTATTTCATTAATTTTTAAACGGGAGTTTTCAACTATAGAGATTTTAATTGAAATAAAATTTTTCTCATTTGTTTTATTTACTGAGATGTCTTCAATTTTTGCTTTAACAAAAGGGTATTCTTTTTCTTCATATAGTTTTAAAATTAAATTCAGATCATTATTCAAATCAGAATTTTCAAGAATTCCGTTTTTTTTAGAATTCATAACGGAAAGAAGTTCATTGGTTGTAATAACTTTATTTCCGGAAAAAATAATTTCACCAATGCTAACACGTTCATTTTCGTTAATTTTTATTTTTATACCGGCGTATGTGGAGTCCGTATTATAAATAATTTCAGGTTGATTAATTTCAATAAACAAGAATCCGTTATTTTTATAAACAGTTCTAATTGATTTTAAATCGGCATCAAGTTGCAGGATATTTAAGAATTGATCTTTTTTGGATACAAAATAATTCAGAATTTCATCGTCATCTAAAAAAGAATTACCTTCAATTTCTATTTTCTCAATTTTGGTTTGAGATAATGAAAATGAAGGTAATAAAAACAACAAAAGAATAATTAATTTACTGGGCATTAAAATTTACCGGGTTTGAAGTTCCCCTGCCATTGAGATTTCTCAATTCTAATAATGAATATCTTGTCATTTCATTAACATTTTCTACACCATAATATTTATGAACCCAAAAAGTATATTCACTTCCGGGATTAAGATTTAAACTTACATTTGTAAATTTTGGAATTTTGATTGAAGATGCTCTTGAATAAACTGTTATACTTTGACCGGATCTCGAAAAATTATAACTGAATATACCAACACCTGAACCTTCATTTATCGTAAAGAAATCATTATATCCCATTAAAGTACCTGAAGATGCCGGAACAGTTATTTTTGGATTTGACGGAACAGTGATATTAGTACCGGAAGCAATACTAATATAAGTACTGTAAATCACATCTACTTCTGAACCATCTGTATTTGACATAACAAATAATTTTGGATTCAAAGGCAGATTATCCGGAGCATAAAAAGTATAAGAAGAACCTGAAGTTAAGTTAACAAAAGGTATATTCTGAAATAAATTATTAAATGAAAGAAAATTTACTCCGCCTCGAATTGAATTTGTTGAGGCACCGGTTGGTAAAGTTATATTTCCCGAATACAAAACATTATTCAAAGTAATATTAAAATCAGAGTCAGTGTAAGCATTGGTTTGAGTTGTATTATTTTTCAGTAAATATGATTTTATAAAGGATTTTAAAAATAATTTATTTGTGTTGTCATAAATTATTGCAACCAAATTACAGTTAATTTCAGAATTTCCTATCCAGTTAGATTCAAAATTAATGTTACCGGTTGATTCTCTGATAATTTGAATATTAGAATTGTTAGTAATTATTAAAATATACTTTTGACCTGCGGGAAGAGAAGGTAAAGAAATTTGATTTTGCTGAGAATTCTGATTGTTAATTGCAATATAATCAAATAAACTGATTTTAGGATTATCATTAAAAACTGATTCATATTTTATACCTGTCGGTAATGATATATTCAAATAATCAACATATATATCGTATGGAGTTTTAACATTTTGTAAAGAAAAATTTCCGTTTGCATCAGTCCTTAGTTCAGTATCATTAATTTTAACATTTAAATTTGGAGCCGGGTTATTAAAAGCATCATAAACAGTTCCGTTTACAGTAATTACAGTATCAGATGGATTGGAAGGATTACTACAACTAACAAATAGATATGCAAACAACAATGGTAAGAATAAGATTATTTTTTTCATATAATTTAATTTGTTTTAAATAATATAGAAATTGAAAATTAGTATTTATAGTAATATTTTCTTACATTTTAAATATCTGTTTTTTTAATTAGTTTCATAAATAATCAAAGAAAATTTTTGAAAAAAATCCTTTCCGTTGTGGGAGCCAGACCAAATTTTATGAAAATGGCTCCTATTCATAAAGAATTATTAAAACACAGAAAAAAAATTGTTCATAAGATAATACACACAGGTCAGCATTACGATAAAAAAATGTCTGATGTTTTTTTTAAAGAACTGGAATTACCGAAACCTCATATATATCTTGGGGTAGGTTCTAAATCACATTCAGAACAGACGGCTGAAATTATGGTAGAATTCGAAAAAGTACTTCAAAAAGAGAAACCTGATTTAGTGTTAGTTTATGGTGATGTAAATTCCACAACCGCAGCCGCTTTAGTATGTGCAAAAACAAAATATAACCCGGAAAAGACAATTCCCTTGGCTCATATAGAGTCAGGTTTAAGAAGTTTTGACAGACTGATGCCTGAAGAAATAAATAGAATTGTTACCGATAATTTATCCGGATATCATTTCGTAACAGAAAAAAGTGGAATCAAAAATCTTAAGAAAGAAGGATTTGCATCCGGAAATATTTTTTTGTGCGGGAATACAATGATTGATTCGCTTAAGTTTTATCTGAACAAAATTAAAAATTCAAAAATTTTAAACGAGTTATCAATTACACCTAAAAATTATGTTTTAATAACTCTTCACAGACCGTCAAATGTTGATGATAAAAATAATCTCAAAAAAATTCTGAATATATTTAAAGGAATAAATAAAATTAATTCTGATTTGGATTTAGTTTTTCCGATTCATCCAAGAACAAGAAAGATGATTGATACTCTCGGATTAAATGATGAGATTAATAAAATTCATAATTTGATTATAACTGAACCGCTTGGTTATCTGGATTTTTTAAAATTAACGTCAAACTCAAAATTTATTCTGACAGATTCAGGCGGAATTCAGGAAGAATCAACAGTATTGCGAATACCTTGTTTAACACTTAGAGAAAATACGGAAAGACCTGTGACATCAGAGATAGGCACAAATACTATATGCGGACTTAATGAAGAAAAAATATTAAGTAATGTAAGAAAGATTGAATCAGGGAAATACAAAAAAGGAAAAATTCCTGAAAAATGGGATGGTAAATCAGCAGAGAGAATAGTTAAAG
>ERZ761607.3450-NODE-3450-length-15300-cov-6.133224_pt1 | contig 15300 bp, 13 predicted proteins | sample MGYA00511164_ERZ761607 | MGnify/ENA primary metagenome ERZ761607 (study PRJEB28899, sample SAMN02445080) | bioreactor sludge metagenome | biome: EBPR sludge | place: Australia: Brisbane, Thorneside Wastewater Treatment Plant | collected 2011-06-22 ...
GGCGGGCGCTCCTCGAGCCCGGTTGCCAGCCGGGCAACGACTGTTCATAATACCTGGCCTGTGACAATTTGTCGCAGAATAGTGACAGAATGTGCGGCGTAGTGCAAATTCTGGCTCTTGCCCCGTGGGGAGGAAGGAAGGAACATGTTCAAGACCGCGACCATTCTCGGAATAGCGTTTCTTGGGGTCACCGGTGCCGCACTCGCCGCCGGGAACGCCGAACTCGGTCAGGCCAAGGCCGCAGTCTGTGCCGCCTGCCACGGCCCCGATGGCAACAGCATCGCCTTGCCGCCGCCGGCCGATCCGTGGCCGAAGCTGGCTGGTCAGTTGCCCGAGTATGTCATCAAGCAGGTGCACGACTTCAAGTCGGGACGGCGCAACAACGAGCAGATGTCGCCGCAGGCCCAGGCGGTCGCCGAAGCGGACCTGGCGGACATCGCTGCCTTCTTTGCCAGCCAGAAGATGAAGGCGAACGAGGTCAGCAACAAGGATCTCCTGGCCAAGGGCGAGCAGATCTTCCTCAAGGGCAAGGGTCGCCCGCAGGTGGTTCCGGCGTGCATCGGTTGCCACGGCAAGTCGGGTGAGGGAAACCGGGACTGGGGCAAGCTGATGAGCAGGGCACCGACCGTCCTGGCACCGGCGATCGGCGGCCAGCACGCAAACTATCTCGAGAAGCAGCTCAAGGCATACAAGGACGGCAGCCGGGCCAACGACGAGGCAAAAGTCATGCGTGACGTCGCCGCCCGCCTCAGCGATGCGGACATCGCCGCCGTCTCCGAATATGTAGCGACGCGCGGCAACTGACGGCGAGTGGTGAGGATAGGAAATCCGGACGGATCCTGCGCTTTGTTGTTGCGTCGGCACCCGGCGGTCAAGCAACGAATTGTGCAGGAACTTCGATCGTAGCGCCCGGATCCGCCCCTGAACTCTCTCTGCGGCCCGCCAGGCTTGCCGGATGAGCCTGGCTGGCACTTGTTGCTGATCCGGAATTTTCTCGGGGCGGCCAGGAGACCCAACATGCAAACCGTCGTCGAACCCAACCTTCCCGTATCACGCCGCCTGGCCGCTTTCTTTCATCTGTGCAAGCCCCGGGTCAACTGCCTCATCGCGTTTACGGCGATGATCGGAATGTTCCTGGCGACGCCCGGCTTCCCGCCACTGCTGCGCTTCGTAGTCGCATCGACCGGGATTGCACTGGTCGCATTCTCCGCAGCAGCGCTCAATTGTCTGGTTGAGCGCACCATCGACGCGCGAATGGCGCGCACCAGCTGGCGGGCCACTGCCCGCAGAGACATTTCGGTGCTCGAAACAGTCACCCTGGCCACGCTGCTTGGCTCCACGGGGCTCTGGCTGCTCCATGCCTTCATCAATGACCTGACGATGTGGCTGACGCTGGGTACGTTCGTCGGCTACACGATCATCTACACGCTGCTCCTGAAGCCGGCGACACCGATGAACATTGTCATCGGCGGAGCCTCCGGCGCCATGCCTCCGGTGCTCGGCTGGGCAGCGATGACGGGGCAGGTATCGGCCGAGCCGTTGGTCATGTTCCAGATCATCTTCCTGTGGACACCGCCGCATTTCTGGGCGCTGGCCTGCTACCGGCGCGACGACTATGCCTGCTCGGGACTGCCAATGCTTCCCGTCACGCACGGCGTCGCCTTCACCTGCCGGCACATCCTGATGTACACGGCGATGCTCGCCGTGGCCAGCCTGATTCCGGTCGTGCTCGGAATGGCGAGTTGGATCTATCTGGTGGCGATCAGCGTTCTCGACCTGATCTTCCTCGGCTATGCGATTGCACTCGTGCGCAGCTACAGCGACGCCCTCGCCCGTCGCTGCTTTCGCTACTCGATCCTCTACCTGACCTTGCTGTTCGCGGCCCTGTTTGCCGACCGCCTGATCATGTCCTGAAGCGCCGAGCAGGTGCATCCCCGTCTTTGTCAGTGGCTTTTCGCCGCCGCTCTTGCGATTGCGGGGGAGCAACGCTCCTTGGACTCGACGCCTCCCGGCGCCCGGCAGTAAACGCCTCGCCGCCACGCCCATCGCATCCGCCTTGCGGCCCGGCTGAAAACGGGTCCAAAATGGCGGTCGACCGCAGCAGGGTTGAAGGTGCGACGGGCGCGAGGCGGAACCCTTCGCTTTGGGGGACGCCGATTCAGGCATGTCGCGGAACGTCGGGATCGCAACATGTCGACGCTTCGCTGGAACACGGACAGGAACGAGACCATGAAACCAAACATCAACGGCAGCGAATTCGGCTCGATCACCATCGCTGGGCGGCGGATCGACAACGACGTGATGATCGGTCTCGACGGCGCGGTCAGCAAGCGCCAGAAAAAACTGTCCAAGGCTGTCTATGGAACCTCGCACGTGATCGCGCTGGCGGAAGCCGAGGTGATCTTTGAGAAGGACGCCGAACGGCTGATCATCGGCGCCGGTCACAACGGGATGGTCGGACTCTCGGACGAGGCGGCGGACTACTTCGCAAAGAGAAAGGTCAAGGTCGAACTGGCCCGCACCCCGGAAGCTATCCAGCGTTGGAACAGGGCGAGCGGCAAGGTGATCGCGCTGTTTCACGTGACCTGCTGAGGGCGCGAGCCATTCCACCATGTTCGCCAACTCCGGACCGTCCGACATGCTGCGCGACATCGAGCGCGAGGTCGCGTACACGCGCAACGAAATCGGCAGGGACGCCTTCGCGCCGCCGGTCATGGCCGCGATGGCGGCGGTGCCGCGCGAGGAATTCGTTCCCGAATATAGCCGCGGCCATGCCTTCGCCAACGGGCCGCTGGCGATCGGCCACGGCCAGACCATCTCGCAGCCCTACATCGTCGCGCTGATGACCGATCTGCTGGCGCCGCGTCCGCAGGACACCATTCTCGAAATCGGCACCGGCTCGGGTTACCAGGCCGCCGTGCTTGCGCAACTGGTGCGCCGGGTCTACAGCGTCGAGATCATCGCGGCACTGGCGACGGCAGCGGGGCAGCGGCTGGGCCGGCTCGGCTACAACAACGTCAGCGTCAGGCACGCGGATGGCTACCATGGCTGGCCGGAACATGCCCCGTACGACGGGATCATCGTCACCGCCGCGGCGCCGCGGGTGCCGCCGCCGCTGGTCGAACAATTAAAACCGGGAGCGCGACTGGTGATTCCGGTCGGCCTGCCCGGCAACGTTCAGGAACTTCAGGTCGTCGAGAAACACACGGACGGCGCCATCGCAACCCGCAACATACTGCTCGTTGCCTTCGTGCCGCTGACGCGCGCGCCCGCAGGCAGCGTGCAAGGGTGATCGCCAGGGCAGCCGTGCGACCGGCGGATCAGCCCGAAAACCGTGTTTGACGCAGATTTCGCAGATAGATGCAGATTGAATACAGCGACTTGGCAACAGACCGTCGCTTACCCACTGGGTAAATGCCCAGCGTCCCTGCAAGAATGGTCTTGATCTGCGGCAATCTACGTTATCTGCGTTTCAACTGCCATTTTCAGGATCAGTCTTCCCGGGGGAACTGCCACGCCGCCACGCCGTAGATGGCCACGGCCAGCAGCATCACCGCCGCCTGGCCGAAGTGGATGGCGAGCAGGGTCGCCAGCAGGGTCGCCACCACCGAGGCGAAGCCATTGATTCCCCAAGCCCACGGCACCAGCCCTTCGGCGCGACTGGCGACGGCGGCCAGCCCGAGGGGGAACGGCATGCCGAGGCAGAACGCCAGCGGTGCGATCATCGCGATCGTCAGCAGGACCTTCCAGCCCGGCGCCAGCCCCATCAATTCGCCGAGCAACGGCGGCAGCAGGAGCACATAGAGCAGCCCGAGGGCGGCAATGACGACGAATGGCCAGCGCGCGCCAGGCCGCAGCCGCACCGAGAAGCGCGCCCCGAGCCCGGCGCACACGAGAAATGCGGCCAGCACCACCGCTGCGGCATGAAGCGGATGGCTGAGGAAAAGCGAGAAACGCTGCAGGAAGGGAATCTCGATGGCCATGAAGCCTACCCCAAGGGCCAGAAAATACGCCGCCACGCGCCGGCGCAGCGCGGGTCGCGCCGCCACGAACACCTGGCGCGTGTCCGCCAGCGCCAGCGGCAGCAGGATCAGCACCAGGCTCGCCACCACCGCCTGCAGCAGCGCCATGACCAGGATCGGGTAGCCCCAGTCGAGCGGCGGCAACCCACCGCGAGCGCGCACCGTCGCCAGCTCCGGCAGGGTCCGCCACTTGAAGAAATGGAAGAAATAGGGACGGTCATCTTCGACCGGGGCGACGTCGAACTTGTAGCGGTCGAGGAAGTCCTGGCGGTCGGAGCCGAGCAGCGCCTGCGTGGCCGCGAAGAAGTCGTCGCGCTCCAGGATGTTGAAGACGTTGGCGCCGGCGGCAACGATTCCCGGCAGGTAGACAGTGTCGAACGAGCGCTGGCGCGAGAACTCCGCGATGGCAGCCACTTCGGCGGCGGAGAACTCGCCGTTCTTGACCAGCAGGGTTACCGTGTTCCAGCTCCGGATCAGCGCCAGCGCCCGCCCCGGCGTGGCGACGCCGCGCCGTTCCAGCGCGGCGATGGCGGTGGCAAAGAGGCGCAGGCTGTCGCGCGGCGGCAACGCCACCCAACGCGTGACCGCCAGCAGACCGCCGGGGGCCAGCCGCGCCAGATACGCCTCCAGCGCCTCGACGGTGTACAGATGACTTTCGCTCAGCGCGCCGAGCCCCGCCGCGCTGTTGGCGAAAGCATCGAGCAGCGCCACCTGGATCAGGTCGTAATCCTCCCGGCTGGCGGCGACGAAGCCGCGCGCTTCGGAGACATGCAGGCCCACGCCGGGCGCGTCGTAGGGTCGACCCGAGAAAACGGCAAGATCCTTCTGCACCAGCGCCACGACCTGCGCGTCGAGTTCGACGGCATCGATCCGCCGGGCGCCATGGATCAGCGCCTGCAGCACGTCGTTACCGGCGCCGGCGCCAAGCACCAGCACACGCGGGTGGTCGAGCAGACGATAAGGCAGCGCCGCCGTGGTGTCGCCCAGGTAGGCGAGCGGCGCCAGATCGCCGTCGTACCGCGTCAGCGCGCCGGCCGCCTGGCCGTCGATGAACAGCCCCAGTTGCGACGGCGGGCCGGCAGCGGCATTGAGGCTCAGCCCCGGCGCATGATGCAGTGGCGCCAGCGGGCTGTCCACCACCGTCACAACCCCGAGGGGACTGAAGCGCTGCGCCACGATGCGGGCATCCTTGACGCGCAGGGCCTGGCGCAGATCCTTGTAGTCGGAGGGAGCGAGTTCCAGCGCCGACGCCGGCAGCAGCCACGGGCCGGCGAGCGCGGCCAGCGCGAAGACGATGGCGGGACGCCGCGCCTCCGGCCAGGCGGCCAGTGCCGCCGCGGCGAAGCCGAGGGCGAGAATGACGCGCAGCGCGTCGGCGGGATGCAGCACGAACAGGATCGCCAGCAGGCCGAGACTGCCCAGCCCGGCTCCGGCGATGTCGGCGCCATACAGGCGGGCAACGTCGCTGCCGAAGGCAGCATAGGCGAGGCACAACGCCGTTGCCGCACAGAAGAAGGGTATGAACAGCAACGCGTAGATGGCCCCGAGACCGAGCAACTGCGCCGGATTCCAGGCGATCTCGAGAACATTGAACGGGACGCGCTCGGCGGCGGCGAAACAGGCGACCGCGGCCACGGCAAACCCGGTAGCAGCAAGCGAAAAGCTGTGCGGATAAAGCGCCAACAACCGGCCCCGGGCCAGGGTGACGAAGGTGCCGGCAGCGCCGATGCCGAGCAGAGCGACACTGATGGCGAGGTAGGCGAAATGGTGCCACTGGATGATGGCGAAGAGCCGCAGCAGCAATACCTCGTAAGCCAGCGCGGCGGCCGAGATGACGGCGACGGCAACGAGCGGCGGACGCCGGTTCATTGCTTGGGAACGTTCAGTCGTGGCCGCCGGTGAGCGGAACAAAACGCACCGCCATCAACTGCCGCGTCGTCAGCGCGCCGTCGGCGCGCTTCTCCACCAGCATCAACTGCTGGGTCTGGAAGGCGGCGCCGATCGGGATGACCATGCGGCCGCCGCGCTTCAACTGCTGTACGAGGGGCGGCGGCACGTGGCTGGCCGCGGCGGTCACGACGATGGCATCGAATGGCCCGCGCTCCGGCCAGCCGTGGTAACCGTCGCCGACCCGTGTCGCCACCCTGGCGTAGCCGAGTCGCTGCAACCGCTCCCCGGCTTCCCTGGCCAGCGGCTCGACGATCTCGATCGACGCCACGCTGGCGCCAAGCTCGGCCAGGACCGCCGCCTGATAGCCCGAGCCGGTGCCGATCTCCAGCACCGTGTCGCCGGCGCCGACTTTCAGCAAGTCGGTCATCGCGGCGACGATGTAGGGTTGCGAAATGGTCTGGCCATGGCCGATGGACAGCGGCCGGTTGTCGTAGGCACTGGCCCGCGACAGGAGCGGGACGAACTCGTGGCGCGGCACGCGACCGAGGGCGGCGAGAACGCGCGGGTCGATGATGCCTTTCCCGGTTCCGCCGTCGAATGCGCGCGCCATCGCCGCCACCTCGTCCACCATCGCCTGGCGTTCCCGTGCCATGTCCGCCGCCCGTGTCGCCCCGGCGAACAGCGCAGCAGCAACGCCGAGCACAATGATTCGCGTAATGCACCAAGCTGTTCTCGACATTGCGACTCCCTTCCGACTCCCTTCCCTGTAACACGCCACGCCGGGAGCCAGCGCGCAAAGGCAGCGGACTCCCGACAGGCCTTCATGATGGACCCGCTGAACGTTCAACGAAAGCCGTGATCCGGAAATGATGATAATCTCTTCGCACGATCCGGAATATGGCGAAAGGAGCACCCTCTGGCATGATCGAACGCCCTGACACGGCCGAATCCCCGACGTCGATGACCCGCGCCGAGTTCCTGCGTCTCTCGGCCGGCGCGATCGCCGCCTGCGCCCTCGGCGGGCGCGCGCTGCAGTCGATCGCATCGCCGGCGATGCGGACGCGGGCGATTCCTTCAACCGGCGAGCCGCTGCCGGTCATCGGTCTCGGCACCTATCAGGGGTTCGACGTCGCCCCAGGGTCCGCTGCCTACGCGCAACTTCCGGAGGTGCTGCGCGCCTTGTTCGCGGCCGGCGGTTCGGTGATCGACAGTTCGCCGATGTACGGGCGCGCCGAGGCCACGACCGGCGAATTGCTAGCCGCCGCCGGCAGTCGCTCGAGGGCATTCCTTGCCACCAAGGTGTGGACCCGGGGCCGCGCCGATGGACGGCGCCAGATCGAGGAATCGCTCCGCCTGCTGCGCGCCGACCCGGTCGACCTGCTGCAGGTGCATAACCTCCTCGACTGGCGGACGCACCTGCCGACGCTGCGCGAACTGAAGGCGGCCGGGCGCATCCGCTACATCGGCATCACGCATTACAGCGCCGGCGCCTATGACGAACTGGCGGCAGTGATGCGCGCCGAGCGCTTCGACTTCCTGCAGATCAACTACTCGCTCGACGAGCGCGAGGCCGAGCGGACTATCTTGCCGCTGGCCGCGGAGCGCGGCATGGCCGTGCTGATCAACCGTCCTTTCGGCGGCGGCGGGCTGCTGCGCCGCCTGCGTGACCGCCCCCTGCCCGGCTGGGCGGCCGAAATCGGCACCGCCACTTGGGCGCAACTGTTGCTCAAGTTCGTTCTGAGCCAGCCGGCTGTGACCTGCGCCATCCCCGGCGCTGGAAGACCCGAACACATGGCCGACAACGCCCGCGGCGGCGTCGGGCCGATTCCCGACCCCGGCTTTTGGCGCAGTCATCCGCTCACTCCATAAGGCGGGAAAAGAAGGCGACATGCCGGCCCACTCGCCCTTTTCGCGCCGGAAACTTCTCAAGGCCGGACTCCTGTCCGCTGCGGCGACGCTCGCCCCATCCACGCTCCTCGCGCAGACGGGACTGCTGACCCGGCCGGTACCGTCGACCGGGGTCCGCCTGCCGGTCGCGGGCATCGGCACCAACCGCTTCCGGATCGGGGATCCGCCGTGGAACGCACGCCTGCGCGAGACGCTGGCGACATTCGCCCGCTTCGGCGGCAAGGTCGTCGATACCGCGCCTGCCTACAGCAATTCGGAGCGCGCGATTGGCCTCATCCTCGGCGAAACCGGCCTGCGCGACCGGCTCTTCCTCGCGACCATGGTCGATCGCGACGGCATCGAAGAGGGTCGCCAGCGGCTCGACGCGTCCTTCGCGGCGCTCGGCACGCGGCGCCTCGATCTCGTCCAGTTGCACAACCTGCGGGGAGCGGCGACGCTGCTGCCCATGCTGCGCGAGGAAAAGGCGGCGGGACGCATCGGCCATATCGGCATCACCAGTTCGAGCGCCAGCCAGTACCCCGAAATGGAGGCGATCATGCGTCGCGAGGCACTGGATTTCATCCAGGTGGACTACGCGGTCGGCAACCGTGGTGCCGAAGCGCGGCTGCTGCCGCTGGCCGCCGATCGCGGCATGGCGGTACTGGTCAACCTGCCGTTCGGCCGCGGGGCGCAGTTTCGCGCTTTCGGCAGCCGACCGCTACCGGCCTGGGCGGCAGAGATCAACTGCGACTCGTGGGCGCAGCTCTTCCTCAAGTTCGTGCTGGGGAACGCGACGGTGACCTGCGCGATTCCCGGCAGCACGCAGTCCGCCCACGTCGAGGACAACCTCGGGGCCGCCCGCGGCAGGCTGCCGGATGCGGCGATGCGGCAGGCCATCGCGCGCTATTTCGACGCGGTCGCGGACAACTGAGGCGTGCTCGCCAGCCTTTTCGCCAGGATTGTTCCGGTGCGTGCCGGCGAGACGGTGCCGATGTTCCTCGCCACGGCCTACGGCTTCTGCATCCTCTTCGCCTTCTATCTGTTGCGTCCGGTCCGCGACGAGATCGGCGCCGCCGACCGCGGCAACCTGCAACTGCTTTGGAGCGCCGTGTTCATCGTCATGCTGCTGGCCGTGCCGCTCTATTCGCTCGCCGTGGCCCGGCTGCGCCGGGGTGTCTTCATACCGCTGGCCAATCGCTTCTTTGCGCTCAACCTGGTCGCCTTCTACGCCGCGCTGCTTCTCCTGCCCGAATCGGCGCGCACCTGGATCGACCGCGTCTTCTATGTCTGGCTCAGCGTCTTTGCGCTGTTCGTCGTTGCCGTGTTCTGGGGACTGGTCGTCGACGTGTTTCGCGAAGGCCAGGGAAAGCGCCTGTTCGGTTTCATCACGGTGGGCTCGTCGCTTGGGGGAATCGCCGGCTCGGCGACCACGGCGCTGCTCGCGACCGACATTCCGGTGTTCCTGCTCCTGCTGCTGGCAGTGGTGCCCCTCGAAGCGGCGTGCTGGCTCGGCCGCGCGGTCGCCCGTCGCGCCGACGATTCCGGCGCGCCACTGAACCGGGAACCCGCGGCGCCGATCGGCGGCAGCGCCTGGAGCGGGATAGCTCCGGTGTTCCGCTCGCCACAACTGCGCAATATCGCGTTGTGGATCATGCTGATGACGTTCGCCTCGACGATCCTCTACTTCGTCCAGTCGCATCTGGTGGGCGAGGCGATCAGCGATCGCGCGCTGCGCCGGGCCTTTCTGGCGCGCATCGATCTGGCGGTCAATGCCGTCACCATCATCACCCAGACGTTGCTCACCGCCCGCATCATCCACCGCTTGGGTGTCGCGGCAACGCTGTCGCTGTTGCCGGCGGTGGCGGCAGCCGGGTTTGCCGCGCTGGCTTCAGCCCCGGCAGCGCAGGCGCTGGCCGTCCTGCTCGTTGTCCGGGTACTCTACGACAGCAGCCGCCACGCGCTGGCCAAGCCGGCCCGCGAGGTGCTGTTCACGCACGTCGACCGCGAGCAACGCTACAAGTCCAAGGCCTTCATCGATGCCGCCGTGTACCGTGGTGGCGACCTCCTCTCTGGCTGGATCTACGCCGCTCTTGCCGCATTGGGGATGAGCGTCGCGGCGATTGCCCTGACCGCCGCCCCGGTCGCGATGTTCTGGGCGCTACTGGGGCGAAAGTTGAGCTGGGGCGATCACGGAACAAGCCGACCGGAATAGCTACCGCAATTGCCTGATCTTCCCCTGATCCTTTTTGGCGCCTTCGACCGGCACAACTTCGGCGACCTTCTAATGGCGGAAATTTCCGCGTCGGTCCTTCAGCAGCGTCCGCTGGTCTTCGCCGGGCTTGCGCAACGCGATCTGAGCGCATTCGGTGGGCGGGAGGTGCGCTCCATCGCCGAAGTGGCCCGGGAATGGGGCGAGCAGCCCGCCGACGTGGTGCATACGGGAGGCGAAGTACTCACCTGTTCGCTTTACGAGGCGGCGGTCATGCTGCTTTCGCCGGAGGCGGCAGCATTGGCAATCGCGTGCCACGACAGAGATCCGGAAGCGCGCCAGGCGTGGTCCGAGGAACTGCTGGGCCTGCGTCAGCGGGTCGCCTACCTCGTCCCCCGCTCGCTGTTCCGCCACCCCCGGCGGTTTCAATACTTCGGGATCGGCGGAACCGGTCTGGCGACCCTGCCCATCGCGATGAAACAGGAGGTCTTCGATAATCTGCGACACGCCGACCATGTCTGGGTGCGCGATCGAGTGACGCAGGTCCAGCTGGAACAGGCGCGCATTCGAACCTTTCTCGCGCCCGATCCGGCGACAGCGACGGTGAGAGTCTGCGGATCGCGCATTGCCGGCCACCGCGTCAATGGCGAGCCCGCTGCCATAGCCGCGCGCTTTGCGCGAGGATATCTCGCGGCGCAGTTCAGCGCAGAATTTGGCGATGACGCCACGCTCCGTGAAATCGGATGCCAACTGCAGCAGGTGCAAAGGGAAACCGGCCTGGGGATTGTTCTGTTCCGCGCCGGCGCGGCTCCCTGGCACGACGATCTGGACGTCTATCGGCGGCTGCTTTCTGTGACTGGCGATTTCGATCACGCGCTGTTCCAGTCGCTCGATCTATGGGATATCTGTGCCTTGCTCGCCAATGCAACGGCCTACTGCGGTTCCAGCCTGCACGGGCGAATCGTCGCCGAGGCCTGCGGTCGTCCGGCGGCCAACCTGATTCGCGATCCCGCGCAAATGACGAAACAGGCGGCCCATGCCCTGAGCTGGGGGTACGGCTCCCAGCGGACCATCCTCGCGCCGGCCGATCTGGCAATCGGGATCACTCGTGCTCTGCAAGGGAAAACACCCGCGTTCGACGCCCACGTCGCGGACTTGGCCGACCTGACGATGGCTGCCTTCTCCCGGGCGCAGCTTGCACGGGAGTCCTGAGCACGGGCTTTCATCGGTACCGCATTCCGGCTTCGAAAACCCGGCCGCATCTTGCAAAGTCTCGCCGGGAGCCGGCGTTCAGATCACCCGGAAGTTGCGAAACTGCCACGGATCATCGCGGTCGATGTCCTGTGGAAACAGATGGGCGCGTCCGTGAAGTGGCGTCCAGTCGGAATAGACGCCCACCACCTCACCGAGATAGGGCCGACAGAGGCCAATCAACACGTCGAAGGGCATCTCATCGGGTTCGACGACGCCCCGTACCGGGTTTCCGAGAGCCCAGACCACCCCGGCCATCACGCCCGCGGTTACCTGCAACACGGTTGCCGAGTTGTACGGCGCCAGTTTTCGTGCCTGCGCTGTCGACAGCCGTGAGCCGAACCAGTAGGCGCACTTCGAATGCCCCATCAGCAGGACGCCGAGTTCGTCGATGCCGGAGGTGATTTCCTCGCCGAGGATGCGCTTGTTCGGTTGCGCAGCCCATTCGCGTCCGGCAAGTTCATCGATCGAGAGCACCGCGTCGTCGCAGGGATGGTATGCGTAATGCACCGTCGGCCGGTATTCCGGCGCACGCCCGCCGCCAACGGTCAGGTAATCGGCCAGCGAGATGGCCTCGCCGTGGGAAATCAGGAATGCGTGCAACGGACCGGCCAGCGGCGTCCAGGTACGCACCCGCGTCGCCGCCCCGGGACGATCGAGGTAGATCGCCGCCTCGCAGCCGAAGCCGTGGCGCCGGCCATCGGGCGGCATCTGCTTCTCGTGGCTGCCCCAGCCGAGTTCAGCGGGCTGGCAGGCCTCGCCTATGCAGCCATCGACCGACCAGGTATTGACGAATTCGCTCGGGCGTTTGCGCGGCTCTCCAGTCTGCCAGTCACGCTCGGCGACGTGAATCACCTTGATCGAAAGCGCCTGCGCGAGTCGCGCCCAGCCTTGCCGGTCGCCCGGCACGACCTCGCGCATGCCGCAGTCACGCGCGAGGTCGAGCAGCGCCTGCTTGACGAAGTGCGAGACCCAGCCCGGATTCGCGCCGTGCGTCAGCACCGCCGTCGGTCCCCCCGGGACATTCAGCGCCTTGGCTTCCTCGCGCAGCGCATAGTTCGAGCGCGCCGAGGGGGTCAGTGCCGGGTCGTTGTAGCCTCCCTCCCAAGGCTCGATGCTTGCGTCGAGATAAAGGGTGCCACGGTCGCGGCAGAGTTCGATCAGTGCCACGCTCGATACATTCACGGCCAGATTGAGTACGAAATCGCCGCGGCCGACAAGCGGCGCCACAATCTCCCGGTAGTTCCCGCGCGTCAGTGGGAGAATCCGATGGTCCACCCCGTAGGCCGTCGCCTCCTCGATACCGCAGGCATCGGCGGTAATGATCGTCACCTGTCCCGGGCGCAGGGTCAGGTGGCGGAACAGCAAGGGCAATACCCCCTGTGCCACGGCGCCAAAACCGATCATGAGCAGTCGCCCGGCAAAATGATTGAGTTCGAAAGAATTGTGCATGGCTTGCTGTCAGAAGGTGGAAGCACAAGAACTGCCGCGGCGCCGCAAGACGGACCGATATCCGCCATGGACGCTGGACCGAATCCGATGCGTGCAGCAGTCCGGACAGGCGTCTTTTACCACATCGTCCGCCAACCCGCCGCCACAGAGGTCACGGATCCGGTCAACTGCACGAAATTATCCGACAATCACGCACCGGCAAGACGGAGAACCTTGTGGTTCGAGTCGCAATTTCAACAACTGAAAGTCCTCCCATGAAGATCCTGCGGCGCCTCTACCCCCTGGCCGCCTTTCTCTGTGGATTCGTCTGGGACGCACTGACCATCGGCCAGAGGGTTCGGGTCTTCGACCTCTGGCGTCTTGGCGCCTTCCTGGTCGGGGCCGGTCTCCTCGTCCTCTGGCTGGCCTTACGCGAGTCAAGGGAACTGGCCGAGCCGGCAGCCGAAACGGGATTGCGCGGGCGTTTTGCCGGGATGGCTCGGCAAGCTCCCTACCTATTGCTGCAATTCTTCTTCGGGGGCATCTTCTCGGCGCTTTTCATCCTCTACTTCAAGAGTTCCGGTCACCTTGGCACGTGGCTGACGGCGACCGTCCTTGGCGCGCTGCTGGTTGGCAACGAGTTCGCGGGAAGGCGCTACGGCGAGTATTTCACCCTGATCTGGGCATTGTTTGCGCTGAATGCGATCCTTTTCTTCAATTTCGCGCTGCCGCATGCCGTGGGCAGCCTGAATTCCTGGTGGTTCTACGCGTCGACCGCATCCGGCATCCTGCTGACCCAGTTCCTGTGGTGGCTTTCCTCCGGGCGGCCCGGGCGCATACTTCCCTCGTGGGCGGTGGCGGGCACGCTCCTGCTTGCATGGTCATTCGACATGATCGCTCCCGTTCCGCTCGTCAAACAGGATCTGGCTGTCGGGCACGAATTCGTCAAGGATGGCACGCACTTTGCGTTGAAGGTTGAACCCGCACCCTCCTGGCAATTCTGGCGTCATCAGGCCGCCACCGTTCATGTGCCGGACGGCGGGAGGCTTTACGGTTTGTCCTCGGTATTCGCCCCGCTGGGCATTGCTGCAGCAATGGAGCATCGCTGGGAAGTGCGTGATGCCGACGGCTGGCGGCTGGTCTATCGCAATCGATTTCAGAGCACCGGCGGGCGGGAACATGGCTTCCGGGGCTATTCCTGGGTGCTGGATCCGCAGCCTGGAGAGTGGCGACTCGTCGTCGCGACACAGGACGGTCGCACGATCGGAATCCTTTCCTTCACCGTGGAACGTGCTGCGCCAGCGCTCGAAACACTGCGGGTGCGGGAATTCTGATGGTCGCCGGCAACGCGATCATCCTTGGCGAAACCCGCACGCATTTTCGCGATCCCGGCGTGTGACCCGCCTGCCGCCGGCCCGCTTCCGCTTCAATGCGGCATCGGGAACCCGGTCGGCCGAATGGCCCGATCTGGACGCAAGAGCTGGCTGGCTGCCGTGTCCCGTCCAGCCAGGGCGTGACGCGGTCTGCTGCCCTCACATCTCTCCCGGCCGCGTGATCGAAAGCAACTCGGCGCCCCGCGGCCCCAGCGAGCGCCAGTCGGTCAGCGGCCGCAGTGCCGCCAGCGCGGCCGTCGGCAGCAACTTGCCGTCATCCGGCTGCATGATCTGCCCCTGCGTCAGATAGTCGACCAGTTCCTCAAGGCCCGGGTTGTGCCCGACCAGCAGCACTTGCCGCGCATCCGCCGCATGGTCCGCAAGACAGGCCAGCATCTCGGCGATCGACGCTCCGTAGATCCGCTCGTCGAAGTTGATCCCGCGCTCCGCGATCCCCAGCGTCCGGCATACCGACTCGGCGGTTTCCCGCGCCCGCCGCGCCGGAGAACTGATGACCTGATCGGGCATCATTCCTTGGTCCTTCATCCAGGTGCCAACCTTCCGTGCCGCAGTTCGGCCACGTTCGGCCAGCGGCCGCTCGAAATCCGGCTGGCCGGTACTCCAGTCGGACTTCCCGTGACGAAGAATGAACAATCTGAGTGTCTCTTCAACCATTTCCCTGAGCCTCCTTCAGCAGATCACCAATACGCCACCATTACGCCACGACGATGCGGCCACGCCGCCCCGCCGCGACCGGGTCTTCGTGTGTCGGGTATGTTAGCAGCGCCCTTGCGCGCACGCCAGAACGGCGCCTGAGTACGAGCAGAGCCCTTGCCGGTCCTGTCCAGGTGGGCAAGGTGACCGCGAAAGCGATGCTCGGAAATGCGCGGCAGCCGGCGCTCTCAGACCAGCCGCCCGGAATCGATCCGCAGGATGCGCCGGCAACGGGCGGCGATCGCTTCGTCGTGAGTGACCAGCACCAGGGTCGTTCCCTCCCTGGCGTTGAGGTCGAACATCATGTCGATGACCTGCTGGCCGGTCGCCGCGTCGAGGTTGCCGGTCGGCTCGTCGGCGAGCACCAGACGCGGGCCGGGGGCGAAGGCGCGGGCCAGCGCGACGCGCTGCTGCTCGCCGCCGGACAGGTGCTTCGGATAATGCTTGAGCCGGTGTTCGAGTCCGACGCGCACCAGCCAGTCGCGGGCGGTTGCGGTCGACCCCCTGGAACCGGCCAATTCCA
>ERZ761607.3451-NODE-3451-length-15300-cov-3.812398_pt1 | contig 15300 bp, 11 predicted proteins | sample MGYA00511164_ERZ761607 | MGnify/ENA primary metagenome ERZ761607 (study PRJEB28899, sample SAMN02445080) | bioreactor sludge metagenome | biome: EBPR sludge | place: Australia: Brisbane, Thorneside Wastewater Treatment Plant | collected 2011-06-22 ...
GACCCTCGGGCTCGACCAGTTGAACCAGCTCTGGGCCACCCAGGGCGATACCGTCTATCGACCCTCGGCACTCTTCGAGGTCAGCCTGGCACCGGTGATTCCGCGCGTTGCCGCGCTGCCGCCAGCGCTCGCCGGCGCCATCGGGCTGGGCGTCCGCGCAACGATGGACGCGACGGCCATCGGCATCGCCGCGAGACCGCCCGAGCTGCCGCGGCTCCGGCCGAACACCCGCCAGGCAGACTGGGCGCCGGCCCTCTGCCTGGTCGACGGCACCAACTGCCGGCAGTCGATCTCGCTGCCGGTCGGCAGCCCACAGCTTTCAGCCTTCGTGCCGCGCGCCTGGGTCGCAGGCGCCGCCGGCGCGCCGGTCAGCCTGCGCTGGGAAACCTGGGAGCCAACCAGCGGCTGGGTCGCACAGGCGCCATCGGCACCCGTTGCCATCGTCGACACCCTGATCGACCCTGACGCGGTCACCGGCGCCACCCTGCAGACCACCGCCCTGCCCTTCACCGACCGCGCCGGCCAAATGGTGCTCCATGCCGAGCGCAGCTTCGTGCGTTTCGATGGCGTCGTGCTGACACTGCGCAGCAACCCGGTCCTCGTCACGCTCTTCGAGGTCGCACCGTGAACGCGCCGCACCCCGAGTTGTCGGCGCTCATGCAGCTCGCCCCCGAGTGGGAGCGGGTGCAGCTGCTCGCCTACTGTGTCTCGCTGAGCCGCGGCGGCAGCGAAGTCGCTGCCACTGATCTGGCGCGCCTGCGCGAGCTGCAGGCAGCGGTCGAGGCACTGCGCTCGCCGGAAGGCGTCTGGGAACAGCTGCTCGGCGAGAGACTGACGCCGGTCGAGTACGATATCCTGGCCGCTGTCGCTGCGCCCGAGTTCGAGCCCCGCCTCGGCTGGACCTACCAGAACCTGCAGTCGGGACACAAGGAACCCTGGCCGTGCCGTGCGCTGCTGCATGAGCTGTTTGCCCTCGAGCCGCACCAGGGCGAGAACCTGCGTGCCGCCCTGGCGCCCTCGGGCACGCTGCGCCGGGCGCGGCTGATCGCCGTCGCGCGCGACGAAGCCTGGCAGCCACTGCAGCCCGAGACCGGGCTGATCGCCCGCATCGCCGGCCGACGCTGGCAACCGCCGGCGCCCCCTGGCTCCGAAGCAGTACTCGGCGGTGCCAGCTGGGATGATCTGGTGCTACCGGCCGACCGGCTGCGCATGCTGCGCGAGTTCATGCTGTGGATCGAACACCGCGCCACCGTCGAAGGCGACTGGGGCGCGCCCTGCGGCGGTGGACCGGTGGCGCTTTTCGCTGGCCCCTCGGGTACCGGCAAGACCCTCGCTGCGCGCGTCATCGCCAGGGCGATGGACTGGCCGCTGTTCCGCATTGACCTTGGCCGTCTGGTGTCCAAGTACGTCGGCGAGACCGAAGAGAATCTCAACCGTCTGTTCGATGCCGCGCACGACCAGCCGATGGTGCTGCAGTTCGACGAAGCCGACGCGCTGTTCGCCAAGCGCGGTGAGATCAAGGAAGCGCGCGACCGTTACGCGAACATGGAAGTCAGCCACCTGCTGAGCCGCATTGAGACTCACCGCGGCCCGGTGATCCTGACCACCAACCTGCGCCGCAACCTCGACGCGGCCTTCACCCGCCGCCTGCAGATGGTGGTCGAGTTTCCACGTCCCGACGTCGACGCCCGTGCCACGCTGTGGAGCCGTCTGCTGCCACCGCGCGCGCCACTTGCCGCCGGCGTGGACGTCGCCGAACTGGCCAGCGCCGTCGCCCTCACCGGCGGCCAGATTCGTAACGCCGCCCTGCACGCCGCCTACCTGGCGGCCGGTGCCGGTAGCGCCATCGGTCCCGCCGAACTGGCGCTGGGAATCTGGCGTGAGATCAACAAGGACGGCCGCGAGTGTGCCCGCAGCGAACTCGGCCCCCTCGCCGCCCATCTGCCACGGGAGTGTTTCGATGGCTGATAGCCACCAGCCTGCCATGGCGCCGGCGGCACTGCCGCAACTGCGCATCGACACCCTGGCGCTGCGTCTGCCGGCGGGCTTCGAGCAACGGGCCGCGCGCATCGGACGGCTGACCGCCGAGGCCCTCGCTGCTTCGCCCCCGACAGCGCGCGCGGCAACCATCGCGCAACTGCAGCTTGCACCCCAGACGGTACAGCAGCAGTGGAGTGACCGGCGCATCGCCACGCAACTGGCACAGGCGATCCGCCTGCGCATCGACGGAGGTCTTTGATGCTCAACCCGGTGAAGGGATTCCTGCTCGAGTACGCCCTGTCGGTGCCACCGCTGGTGCTGGCCTTCGACTTCAATCCGCAGCAGATCACGCGCAACCGCTCGGTGACCATCACCCTCGGCAGCACGCCGGCAACCCGCGGCGGCTTCGACTTTTTCCTCCCCACCGAAACCCCGCGCGTCTCACAGGGGGTGTCGCTCGAACCCGAGAGCTTCGACGTCGAAATCCTGCTCGACGCCACCGACCGCATGAACGACGGCGACGCCATCGCCTGCTCGCTGGGCGTCGAGCCCGAGCTGGCAACCCTGCGCAGCATGGTCGAACCGAAGACGCAGGGGCCGGGCGGCGTGCAGATGCTGGCCAGCCTCGGCATGGGCGGCAGCCGCGCCTTCCAGCGCAACGAGTCGGCGTCGGTGATGCTCTTCGTCTGGGGAACGCATGTCCTGCCGGTCTTCCTGAAGACGGTCGATGTCACCGAGAGCGCCCATCTGCCGAGCCTGGTCCCCTATCGCGCGACGGTCAAGCTGACCATGCAGGTGATCGAAGGCAATAACCCCTTCTACCTGATGGAAAAGGTTCGCCAGAGCGCGTTCGCCGCGCTGCACACCGGCCAGGCAGCAGCTGCCGCCATCGGAGGGTTGCTCTGATGTTTACCAAGCGTTCGCGTTACCTCGGCAGCCGCCGCTTCGAACCGAAGGAGGATGGCAGCCTGCCCTTCCGGGGCGTCCGCGCCCGCGTCATTGGCAGCGCAACGCCGGTACTCGAGCACGTGCTGCAGCCCGGCGAGCGACTGGACGCGCTCGGCGTCAATTACTTCAACGACCCCTACCTCTGGCACCGGATCCTCGATGCCAACCCCGACCTGCTTTGCGCCGCGCAGCTGGAGATCGTCGGTGCGCCACAGTTGCCACGCGCCGGCGACCAACTGCTGCCGGCAACCGACAGCGTTGCCGACTTCGGCGAGGTGCTGCTGATCCCGCGCGCCAAAGAGGGCGGCACATGATCACCGACCTGCTCTCCGGGTTTTCGCGCGAGCCCGCCGAGTGCCTCGTGCGCATCAACGACACGCCGATCGAGTCGCTCTACCCGCTGCTCGCCGAAGTGACGGTCGAAACCGGCCGCAACGCCCCCGATTCCGCGACGCTGACCTTCGAAACGCGCCGCGACGAGCGCGGCGAATGGATGGTGCAGGACGCCACCGGCCTTTTCGACAATACGCCGCTGATGCGCGAGTGGAACCGCATCAGCATCGTCGCGGCCTTCGGCAACCACGAAGAGGAAGTGTTGCGCGGCTTCATCCGCCAGATCCGCGCTGAGTATCCCGAAGATGCCGGCGCTGCCAAGCTGGTGGTCGAATGCCAGGACGAATCCCTGCAGCTCGATCGCGAACACCGCCGCCGCTCGTGGGGCAGCGAGCAGTTGCCTAGCTCCGACCTGCAGATCCTCGGCGAGACCCTGGGCAACTATTCCGGCCTCACCCCCGACCCGATGAACGCCAGCGGTCAGGCACGCATCGTCGGCCTCAACCAGGACGGCACCGACATCGCCCTGCTGCAGGCACGCGCCGAAGAGAACGGCTACGAACTCTATTTTCGCCGCGGGATGGTGTACTTCGGCCCGCCACGCGTCGGCCTGCCGCTGCCGCAACCGACGCTGACCATCTACGCCGGCAAGGCCGGCAACTGCATCTCGATCAACGTCACCGCCGACGCCCATCAACCCGACGCCGTCGCCTTCGACCTGGCAGCCGAAAGCGGCGACGGCTCGAGCGAAGTGATCGTCGAACCCGACCTGCCGGTGCTTGGCACCGAACGTGCCGGCAACCCCGAGGCGGGCCTGCCGGCGTTCGTCTGGCGGATGAGCGGCGACGCCGGCACCAGTGAAGCGGTGCTGCGGGCCAAAGCCTTGCACAAGGCCAACGAAGCCGACCTGCACAAGATCCAGGCCGAAGGCGAGCTCGACGGAACGCTCTACGGGCATGTCCTGCTGGCCGGCCTGCCGGTCGGCGTGGACGGCGTCGGCAGCCGCCTTGCCGGCCTCTACTACGTCGATGGCGTCACCCACACCTTCAACGCCAACGGCTATCGTCAGCGCTTCCGCCTGCTGCGCAATGCCTGGGGCGACAACCTCGACAGCCTGCCGGGCGCCGGGCCGCTGGCCGCGGTGATGGGCGGTGTCGACCTCTCCTTCGGCGTCGGGCTGGGACTATGAGCGACACCGAACGCGCCCTCGTCCAGACGCTGCGCAACCAGCGCACCTACGGCAAGTACCGCGGCTTCGTCGTGGACAACGCCGACCCCGACCGGCGCGGCCGCGTCAAGGTGCAGGTGCCGGCGCTGCTCGGCGACCAGGCCACCGACTGGGCATTGCCCTGCGTTCCCTATGGTGGCCTTGCCGACCAGGGCTGGTTCTGTGTACCCGAGGTTGGCGCCCAGGTATGGGTCGAGTTCGAGGGCGGCGACCTGACCTACCCGATCTGGACCGGCACCTTCTGGCAGGCGGCGGGCGATCCGCCGGCGGAAGCCACCGCGCAACCGCAGTCCCACGTTTTCAAGACGGCCGGCGGACACTACCTTTCCTTCGAGGACAGCTCGGGTTCCGAGCAGGTCCATCTGCAGCATGCCGGCGGCGCCACCCTCGACATCGACTCCGAGGGCACGGTGGCGCTGACCGACCAGAACGGCGCCCATCTGACGCTCGATGCCGCTGCCGGCGAACTGGTCCTCGAGGACGCCAACGGCAACAGCCTGACGATGACGGCGAGCGGCGTGACGGTGCAGGACGCCAGCGGCAACAAGATCGAGATGGCTGCCTCGGGAATCACGGTCAAGGCCATGAAGATCGTCGTCGACGGCCAGCAGGTGCTGCTTGGCGGCGAAGGCGGCGAACCGGTGATCAAGGGCCAGAGCTTCCTGACCCTGTTCGCCACCCATATACATACCTGCACCGCGCCCGGCAGCCCGACCTCGCCGCCGATTCCGCAGGGCGAAATGTCCAGCCTCTCGTTCAAGGTGAAAACCGCATGAGCCGCCGACTTGCTGATCCGCCCTACCTGGCGTTTCCCCTGCGCATCGCCCGCCCCGCCGAGGCGCCGGCTGGCGACCTGCGCCACTGGCCGCGCCTCGCCAGCCGGGGACAGCACATTCGCGGCCAGATCGAACAGATCCTGTTCACCGTCCCCGGCGAACGCGTCTTCCGCCCGGAGTTCGGCGCCGGCCTGCGCACCCTGCTCTTCGAACCCAACGCCTCGCCGCTGTGGCAGGTCACCCAGCGCCGCCTGGCCGCGGCACTCGGCGAAGCGCTGACCGGCGAGGTCGATCCGCGTTCGCTGGAGATCGAGGTCAGCGGCGTCGACGCCCAGCTCGTCGTGCGCATTGCCTACACCCTGGCAGCGATCGGCCGGCGCGAAGAACTGGTCCTCACCGGAGGGAACAGCTGATGGCCCTCAACCCCACCGTACGCCTGGAGTATGCCGGCGGCTGCCCGGACTGCGGCCGGCGTCACGTCGAGCTGCCGCCGGTACTGCCCACGATCGGCGATGATTTCGACTGGGATCTGCGCGACTACGACGGCTTCCGCCTGTTCATGCTCGAGGCGCTGGCCGCGCGCTTCCCCGAGCGGCGTCGCTGGACGCCGGCCGACGTCGAGGTGGTGTTGGCCGAAGTGCTCGCCGCCCAGCTCGACAAGCTTTCCGACATGCAGGACCGCGTCGCCGCCGAGTTCACGCTGGAAACCGCCCGCCGGCCGGAAACCGTCCGCCGCCTGCTGTCGCTGATCGGCTACGACGCCCTGCGCCTGGCACAGGATCTCGGCGAGCCGCCTTTCGACCGCCCGCCGGCTGCCGGCGATGGCCGCAGTGCCAGCGAACGCCTCGAACAATACTGGCTAGACCATCCTGAGCGCATGGATCTGGCGCGCCTGGCCGGGCCACGCGCGATCCGCAGCCAACACCGCATGGTCACGCTCGACGACTTCGCGCTGCGACTCGAGGAACATCCGCTGGTCGAACGCGCACACGCCTGGGAATCCTGGGGCGGGTCGTGGCAGGTGATCCGGATCGCGGTGATTCCCGCCTTGCGCCGTGATCTCGATGCGACCGGCGCCTGGCCGCAGGCGCTCATTGACGCCACCGTCCGCTTCCACGCCGAACGCGCCCTGCCGCTGCCGCGCCTGGCGGACGGCCCGAGCCTGCGCGCCATCCTCCTGCCCTACCTCGAAGCCTACCGCATGGCCGGCCAGGCGGTGGAACTGGGACGCGCGGTGGAGGTTGGCGTGCTGCTCGCGCTGTCGATCCAGGTCGCCGGCAACCACTACCAGAGCGAGGTGCGCGACGCTGTCTCGCAGGCACTGGGAACCGGGCCGGGCGGCTTCTTCGCGCCGGGCCGCCTGCGCTTCGGCGAGGACCTGTGGGCCAGCGACATCGTCCAGACGCTGCTCGCCCTGGGCGGCGTCAGCAACGTCTGCCTGAATCGCTTCAAGCGCCTTGGCGATCGCTTCCCGGACCAGGCCAGCAGCGGCCGTATCGCGCTCGATGGCCTCGAAGTGGCGATCTGCGACAACCTGCCCAACCTGGCCGCACGTGGCTACTTCCGCCTGGCGCTGCACGGCGGACTGCGAGGCTGACATGGCACGCGACCTGACCCGCTGGAACCGTGCCGGACTCGGCCGTGTGCGCTATGTCGATGGCAACGCGGCGGTGTTTCTCGAACGCATGCGCGCCCGGTTGGCGGCCGACTTCCCGCAATGGCCGGCCACCGCCGCGGCCGACGCCGCGCCAAGGGAAGCGATGGAAGCGGTCTATCAGCGCAACCCGGACGACCTGCTGTGGCAGCTCACGCGCGCCTACGCCCGCGCCAGCCATGTCCTCGCGGAATGGCTCGACGCCATCGCGAATGAAGGCTGGATCGGCACGGCAACGCAATGGGAAAGCCTGCGCCGGCTCACCGCCATGCTCGACTACGCGCCGCACCCACCGGCCTCGGCGTTCACCGAACTGGCGCTGGACTACAAGCCGACGGCGTCGGGCAAGGTGGCGGCAGGATTCCAGGTCAAGTACTCGCCGCCAACGGGCGGCAAGCCGCTGATCTTCGAAACGCTGGCCGACCTCGACGGTGACGCGGCGCTCAATGAACTGCGCCCGCTGGGCTGGGACCGCAACCCGCTGCGCCTGAGTGGCGCCACCCTGGTCCTCGCCGGGCGAATCGACAAGCTGAAGACGGGCGAACCGCTGCTCCTCGAGGACGAGCGCGACGGTCGCCTGCAGGCGCATCTGATCGTCGGCGCTCTGGTCGCCGCGGGCAGCACGACGATCCATCTCTCGCCACCGGTTTCGCGCCACGACGGCTTCCTGCGCGGCTATACGCGCTGTCACCTGCTGCCGACCGATAAGCTGCGGGCACTCGGGCCGCGCACCACCGGCGCCGAGGTTGGGCGCAGCCTGCGCATCGCCGGCAGCCTCGAAGGTCTGCGGGCCGGCGATCTGGTGGCCATCGGCCGACCGGAAGCGAAGCCCCTGTACCGTCGCATCAAGGCGGTACAGGGCGAACACCTGGTATTCCACGAGCCGCTTGGCGTCGTCGACCTGGCCAACAGCACGCTGATGACGCCAATCGCCGTGCCGATTGCCCACCTCGGTGGCAACCGCCGCCTGATCCCGCCGCCGAACATCACGCCGCCACGCGCCGGCTGGCAGGTGCGCAGCCTCTACGTTGCCGGCGACTGGAGCTGGCTGAGCGGCCGCTGGCTGGCCGACATCCGCCACGCGGGCAATCCCGAGCGCGAATACCTGCCGGTCTATGAATGCATCAACGCCGACTACTTCCCGCCGGCCGGTGACAGCCAGCGTGAGCAGTTGCTGGCCGGCTATACGGCGATCACGCTGACCTGGTCGCCCGACGAGGACCGCACAGCCAGCGGCCAGGCGCTCGGCCTCGACAATCCGCAGGCTCTGTTGGTGGCGCCGCGCGCGCCGGGCCCCTGGCGGCCAGACACCTTCCTGCAGAAAAGCGACCACGGCCGCCTGAGTGAGCCACTGCTCGTCGAGCAGCCGAAGAAGCTCGCCCCCGGCGACCTCGCAGTGGTCGCCCGTGGCGGCTGCCTGGCGTGGGCGAGGCTACGCCACGTCAGCGTCGATAGCGAGAACGCGCAAGCCCGGCTGGAGACCATCGGCGGCTGGCAGGATCGCGGTGACGGACCGTTCTACCTCGAAAGCAGCCGCGTCTTCGGCCATTTCAGCGAGGCTCGCGAGCTGCTCGACGGCCGCGTCAATCAGACGCCCTTGACCGACGCCCGCATCCCGCTCGCCAGCCTGCCGCCGGCTTTGCGGCCGGGTCGCCTGGTGCTCGCCGACAATGGGAGGACGGTGGTCTCGACCCGCGTCAGCGAGATTTCCTCCGCCGGCGAGTCTCCCTGGCTGCGCCTCGCCGCTCCGCCGCCCAGGGGCAGCAGCTTCGGCAACCTGCGTCTCTCGGCCAACGTCGTCCTCGCCGCACATGGCGAAACCAGGCCGGCCAAGACGCTCGGCAGCGGCAGCGGTGCCGCCAATTATCAGCGTTTCCTGCTCGATGTCGCCGATGTCAGCTTCGTCCCCGACCCGGCGATGCCGGCCGGCGTACGCGCCGACCTGGCGGTCAGGGTTGCTGGCGAGCAGTGGACGCAGACCGCCAACCTGCGCGATTCCGACCCAGCCGATCCCCACTACCAGGTCCGCCCGAGCGAGGACGGCACGCTATGGATCGAGTTCGGCGACGGTCGCAATGGTCGTCGCCTGCCGACCGGCGGCAACAACGTGCTGGTCAGCTACCGTCAGGGCGTTGGCGCCACCGGCAACCTTGCCGCAGGCAGCCTGCTCCGGCCGGTACATCCGCACCCGCTGCTCAACGGCTGCCGGCAGCCAATGGCGGCTTCCGGCGGCGGCGAGCGCGAGTCGGTCGCGGCGCTGCGCGAAAATGCCGCCGCAGCGCTGCTGGCACTGGAGCGTGCCGTCTCGCTCTCCGACTTCGCCGCGCTGGTGCGCGCCAACGCCGGCGTCGCGCAGGCCAGTGCCTTCCGCCTGGCGAACGGCCGCGGTCAGCGCGAGAAGGTCGAAGTGGTGGTCGTCCCAGCCGGCGGCGGCAGCTTCACGCCAGCACTCAAGGCCAGTCTCGAAGCCTTCCTTCTGGCGCACTCGCTGCCCGGCGTGCAGACCCTGGTCAGCCCCTATCAGCCACTGGCCGTACGCCTCAAGGCGACCGTGCGCGTGCGGCCCGAGGCCTTCGAAGCCGAGGTGGTGCGGTCGGCAGTGAGTGCTGCCCTGGCCACCGCCTTCTCGCTCGAACGCCGTCAGCTCGGCCAGGTGCTGTATCGCGGCGAGATCTATGGCGTGGTCGATGCGGTGGTCGGCGTCGAGAACAGCGATGTCGAAATCCTCATCGATGCCGGCGTGGCGACTGCTGCCCGGCGCGTGGCACGCGATGGCAGCGGTCGCGTCCTGTCGGTACACCCGCAGGCGCGACAATGCGTGCACCTGGCGAGCAGCGCCGACATCGAGGTTCGCGTGGAGGACTTCAACCTATGAGCACCCGGCCGATGGATTTCGCCACCCTGCTCTACCGGCAGCTGCCGGAGATCTTCCGCGAGCGCGACAACAGCAGCGAGCTGCCCGACGGTAGCCGCTTGCCGGGCGATCTGGCGCGCCTCTGCGCCACCTGGGGTGACCTCCTCGACGCCCTCTACCGCACGCAGCTGCAGCGTTACTACGACATCTTTCCCGACCAGGAAGGGCATCCCGACGCCGAAGGATTGGCGCGCGGCTGCCAGCCATGGGTTCTGCCCTACCTGGCGCAATTGCTCGATGTGCAACTGATCGCGCCGCTCGAAAGTGGTCGCCGCGAAGAAATCGCGCACGCCATCGCCTGGCGCCAACGCAAGGGAACGCCGCAGTCGGTGGAGGAGATCGCCGACAGCATCGCCGGCATCGAGGTGGAAGTCAGCGAAGGCTTCCGCCGGCTGGCGACCACTCCGCGCGCTGGTTTCACGCTGCTGCCGGAGAGTGTGTTCGGCGAACCTGACGGCCGCTTCGACCGTCGTTTCCGCCTGCAACGAGTCGAGCATCCGGGTCTGCCGGGTGGCAGCGTCGATTTTCGTCGCGCCTCGCGGGCGATCCGCGCCGATGCCGACAGCCCGGCCAGCCAGACCACCACCTTCGCCGGCACGGCGGTCGCCTGGCGGCAGAAGTGGCCGCACGGCGTGCCCTGCTTTGCGCTCAGCTTCCAGGACGTGGCGCCGCGCACCGCCGACCTGCGCACGGCCGGCGCGGCGCGCGGGCACGCCCATCCGCGCCGGGTCATCCTGCACGCACCTCCCTTCGCGGGCTTCTTCGCGCCGCAACCGGTTAGCGTGCAGTGGACAGCGATCCGCGACGCCGTCATCGCCGGCGACGCCCTGCCGGCGGATCTGCCGCTGCGCCTGGTCAGCGCCCCGGGCAGCCGCACACTCAGCGGGCTCGGCGAGACGCCGGTACGCATCCGGGGCGTCGTCGAACTTGACGAGGTGCTCGACTGGAGCTTCGCCAACCTCTGGTTCGACAACCGCCTGGAGGTCAGCGATGGTCGGGTCGCAGCGACCGGTTGCGCCTTCCGCGAGCTGCAGATGAACACCGTTGATGCGGCGCGCCCGGTGCTGGCGGCACACGCCAGCCTGTTCAAGCGACTGCTGGCGCCACGCAGCCTGGTCAGCGGCGAGTACCTGACGATCCTCGAACGCTTGGTCTGCGAGCGGCTGCAGCTCAGCGACTCGATCCTGATGCCGGCACCGCACAAGGACCTGCTCGACAATGATGTGCCGGTCGGCGGCTGCATCCGCTTCTCGCGCCTGCCCTACATGCCACTGCCGCCCGATCCGGACGACCCCTCGCTGGCCAATGATCCGCGCTGGCAGGCGCAGGGTCGGCGCTCGATGCTGCGCCTGCACGCCGCCAGTTGCACGACGCTGACGCCGATCTTCTGGAACACGGATTTCGGCGAACCCGGCTGCGCCGTACTGCACCCCTCGGCCGACGATCGCCTGCGTTTCGGCGCCGAGGACGGCGGCGAGATGGGCGCTTGCCACGTGCTTGCCTACACCCTGCGCGAACGCGCGGTGATCGACAAGCTGAAGGATTTTCTGCCGGTGGGCATCGAAGCGGTGCTCGCCCCTGATGCGAGCCTGGTCTGCGCTCCGCCGCAACCGAGATAGGACATAGCCCATGAAAACCCAGATCTCCCGTGACACCTTCCAGCCCACCCGCCGCTATTCCGGAGTGCAGCTGCAACAGGGCCGGATGATCGTCGATGCCGACTGGAACGAGCTGTCGGACATCGTGCGTGCCCGCCTCGAAGCCGCTCTCGCCGACGCCGTATCCTCCGGCGCTCCGAAGGTCGGCGGCCTCGAACTGTTCTTCTCCGGCCCCAACCTGCTCGTGCGACCAGGCCGCCTGTACGTCGAGGGAGTACCGGCGACGCTTGATGGTCCCGACAGCGGCGTCGCGCTGACCGCCCAACCCGATTATCCGCATTCCCCGCCGCTGCCGGCAGCCGGCAACCTGCGCTTCTATGCCGACGTCTGGGAACGTTCGGTGAGCGCGCTCGAAGACGCCGAGCTGATGGACCCCGGTCTGCACGGCGCCGACACCGCGACGCGCAGCCAGACCATGCTGCAGATCAAGTGGTGCGACCCGGCGGTCAACCCGGCCGACGCAACCGTCAACCCGGTGCTCGGCAACGCACCGCTGAGCCTGCGGCTACGTTCGATCGCCGCTGCCGGCGACCCCTGCGACCCCTGTGCCGCCGAAGTCGAAGTCGATGAGCGGATCGGCAATTACCTCTTCCGGGTTGAGGTGCATGCGGTCGCCCGCTCCGGCGGCGATACCCTGGTCACCCTCAAATGGTCGCGTGACAACGGCGCCGAGGCCTACGCCGTCGGTGCCACACCGGCCGGCTTCGGGCAGGGCTCGTGGGTCTGGGAGTACTTCGATGCGGCAAGCGAAAAGCAGCTCGGCAATCACCTGACCAGCGGCTTCCAGCCGCGTCGCGGAATTCTCAGCGAAAGCTTCACGCTGCCTGCCGCGGCCGGCGATCCGCGCGATTTCGTCCGCCAGTGGGACGGCTTTGCCACCATCAATATCAGCAGCAACGCCCTCGTCGCCGGCAGCGACCGCGGCACCACCCTGTCGGGCGGGATTGCTACCGAGGCGCACGGTCGGGTAAACATCGCCGGCGGCAGCTTCTCGGCCAACCTTGAACTGCTCGAACTCGATCTCGCCTACAGCGGACGCAACTTTGTCGCCGGCGACTACTGGCTGGCGACCGTGCGCGAAGCCGTCCAGGCGAGTGGCGACCTGGTGCTCGCCGCACAACCGCCGCGCGGGCCGCGTCACCACTACCTCGAACTGGGCCAGCGGGTCGCCGGCGCGCTGGTCGCACCGCCAGGCGTCAGCGCCGATGCCCACAGCCGGCGGATGAACTTCCCGCCGCTCGCCAACCTCACCGCTGCCGACGTTGCCTTCAGCGAACCGGCTGGCTGCAGCGGCCTCTACGCCGGGGCGCCGAACGTTCAGGAAGCCCTCGCGCGCATCTGCCAGATCGGCGCCGCCAACGTCGGTGTCACGCTGCCGGCACCGCTGCCGCCCAACACCGTCGCCAGCCTGCTGGCGGCCCAGCTCGGCGCCGGCTGGCCGGACCTCGACGGCCAGCCGCGGACCCCATCGGTCCAGGACATGCTGCAGGCACTGCTACTCACCGCCAATGCCGCCGCACTGCCCTACACCGTGCCGGCCTGCGGCACGGCCGCGGCGCCGACCGTACGCAGCCTGCTTGGCCTGGCGCCGGGCCCGAACCAGGTCGGCGCCGTGCTGCAGAACCTGCTGTGCAACCTCAGCGGCGACCGGCTGCCACTCAACCCGGCGACACTGACCTGCCCCGATCTGATCAACTCCGGCGAAACGACGCTGCAGGGGGGCCTCGATTTCCTCTGTCGGACGCGCCTTACCAGCTGCGCGGTGACCGTTCCGGTCGGCCAGCTCGAAACCCTGCTGCGCGACTTCTCCACCGGCAATGCCAGCGATCTCTGGCTGTGCCTGCTGCCCGGCGAGCACCGGATCGAAGCCGCGCTGGACGTGGCCGGCAAGCGCAGCCTGCGCATCAGCGCGGCGGCGGCCGGCGCCAGTACGATACGCGTGGTCACCGGCGTGCTCCGCCTGGAGGCCCAGGAACTGGGCCTCGAAGGGATCGGAATGGTCTGCGTCAGCGCGTCGCGCGTTGTCTTGCGGGCCAATCGCCTGGTTGCCAACCGCTGCACCTTCAGCCGCAACAGCAGCAGCAACGCGCTGCCACCGATGATCCGTCTCGAGGCCCTGGCCAACGGCGCCGAACTGATCTGGCGCGACAATGTGATGAGCGACACCTGGTCGCGGCCAGTCCAGCCGGGCGGCGGCCTCGACCTCTTCAATCCGAATCTGGTCGGCAACGCCGCGGTGGTGGCCGCCGCCAACAACATCCGCAACAACCCGACGATCTACGAGGATGTGGCGCTCTACGAGCAAGCTGCCGGACAACTCGCCGACGCCATCAACGGCATGAGCGGTGGCGAACGGCTGGCCTGGCGAGACCGGGTCAACAATGCCCCACGCGGTGCAGCACGGGCCGGCGGCGGCATCGAGCCGACGGGCCGCGCGGCGCTGATCAACAATGCGCTGCTGATGGAAAGTCAGCCACTGCTCGCCAACGCCAGCTTTGGCCAGCGCGACCGCTTTGAAACGCAGGCCAGTTTCGTCAATTCGATCGACCGCATCAACGCGGCCGGCGGTGCGACCAGCGCCGTGCGCGACGAGATGGAAGAGCTGATTGCGATCCTCTTCGAGTTTGGCTACGGAGTCGCGCTCGGCGTGGCCAGCAACCAGCTCTCGGGAAGCCTCACCGACAACCATTTCGACGGCGAACTGTTGCTGATGAACAGCCTCGACAGCGGCCTCGACCCGCAGGACGTGACCATCGCCGCACGCACCGGCGCCGTCGCCAACAGCGTTGGCAGCGGCGCGGTTGGCCATCTCAGCCTCACCGGCAACCGTATCCAGCGATTGTGGGCGCGCCTGCCCAACGGCTCGGTCGGCAACAATACCCTGCTGCAGGCCGTTCCCGGCTACGCCTCGCTGTCGCTATCGAGCAACCAGTTTTTCGACTTTGGCCATTCAGTCGTCGCTGCGGTACTCACCGTGCAGGGCAACCGCTTCATTGATGGTGGCACGGGCAGCCGCTCGATCGCCCGGCTGCTCGCCAATCGCACGGCCATCACCGGTAACGTCGCCGCTGCCGGCAACGAAGCCGCAGTGATCACCGTCGTCGGCCCGACGATGGCGAGTTCCGCCAACCTGGTGAGCATCAACCGCGTGTAGGGCAGGAACCGGCACCGGCAGCAGGTCCGCGGTCCGCCCATCCGATCACAGGAGAGGAGATAGAACATGCATACCCACCTGATCCGTTTGCGCAGCCGCGCCGGTGCTTTGCGCAGCGGCAGCGTCTCACCCCATCCGCAGCATGCCCGCGCCGGCGCCGAACAGGTCGCCAGTGCCCTGGGCAGCCCACTGCAGACCAAACTGACGCTCGGCGCCCCGGCTGATGCGCACGAGCGCGAAGCGGATGCCGTCGCCGAGCGCGTCCTGCGCATGCCCGAGGGGGTCGGCCCGTTGCATCCGGTCGGCGAAGGCATCCAACGGATGTGCGCCGAGTGTGAGGAAGAAGAGTCCGTCCAACGCAAGACGGCCGAAGAAGAAAGCGAAGAGGAGGAAGTGCAGACCAAGGCGGTGGCCAATCCAGCCGTGGCCGGCCCGGTCGCCAGCGACACAGCCGCCGGCATCCAGGCGCAACGCGGCCGTGGTCAGCCCCTTCCGGCCAGCGAGCGTGCGTTCTTTGAGCCGCGTTTCGGTGCCCCGCTCGACCACGTCAAGGTCCATGCCGACGATCACGCTGCAGGTCTCTCTGCCAGCCTGTCGGCGCGCGCCTTCACCGTTGGCCGGGATGTCTTCTTCGGCGGCGGTGAATACCGGCCGG
>ERZ761607.3452-NODE-3452-length-15295-cov-4.590748_pt1 | contig 15295 bp, 8 predicted proteins | sample MGYA00511164_ERZ761607 | MGnify/ENA primary metagenome ERZ761607 (study PRJEB28899, sample SAMN02445080) | bioreactor sludge metagenome | biome: EBPR sludge | place: Australia: Brisbane, Thorneside Wastewater Treatment Plant | collected 2011-06-22 ...
TTCCAGGCCTTTTGCACGATGCGGCCGGGCAGCCAGGTCACCGCGCGGGTGGAGGTGCCGGGCGGGGTGAAGTCACAACCGCGCCGTTTGAAGTCGAAATAGAACAACGACAGGTCATCGCCGGGTCGGGCGGTGGCGGCGAGGTGGAGGGCCAGTTCACGGGTATAGCGGCCGACGCCGGCGCGCTGGGCCAGGGCGGATTGGATATCGAGGCAGACCTGCATAGAAGACGCCAGCATTCAACATTCGGCGGGCAACATTCAACTTCCAAATACGGCAGGGGCGACGGGGCGGGTTATTCGATCTCGAGGATCTTGATTGCGCTGCGGTCTTCGGTGGCGTTGAGGTAGTCGGTGGTGCGGTACTCGCTGGTCTTCGCCAGTTTCTCCAGCACCTCGGCCAGCTTGTTGGCGGCTTCCAGGGCGGTGTCGAGCAGCATGGTATGTTCCGGGTTGCCGCCGGGGGGTTGCTGCAGCTTGAGCAGGCCGATGCTGGTGAGGAGCACGGTGGCGGGTTGGCCGAGGTGGTGGCAGGCGGCGGCGAGGCTGGCCAGCATGGCTTCGCGGGTTTCGGCTTCGCGCACGGCGGTGTCGGCGCGCAGGCGGTCGCTGATGTCAATGAAGGAGAAGACCATGCCGCTGACGTCGTCGTCGTCATCGACGTTGCGGGCGGCGGCGACATGGAGGGATGTGGTACGGCCATCGAAGCCCTGCGCCACGAGGTCGCCGTTCCACTCACGTTCCGAGTCCATGATCATGTCGAGCATGTGCTGGGCCTTGGCGCGGTCCTTCCACAGGTTGAGGATGCTCTGTCCCTGCAGGTCGCGCTCGGAGGTGCAGCCCCAGAGTTTCACCGCGGCGGGATTGACGTACACGATGATGCCCATCGGATCGGCGACGGCGATGCCGGACAGGCAGTTGGAAATCGCGTTGTACCCGGTGCGCAAGAGGTCTTCGGCCTTCTTGCGGACGGTGATGTCGCGGAAAAAGCAGATGACGGTATCGCGGCCGCCGAGGTAGTTCGCGGAGATCTCGACGGGGAAGATGGTGGTGTCGGCGCGCCGGATGTAGGCCTGCACGAGGACGTGGCGTTTTTCAGCGAGACTGCGGTGGATCAGTGCGACGAGTTCGTGGCTTGCACCGGAGATGAACTCGGTGATGTTGCGTGTGCGCAGGGTTGCGTCGTCGAGGCCGAGGAAGCGTTGCAGCCGCTCGTTGGTGTCACGGATGCGACCGTCCTCGTGGCAGATCGCAACGCCGTCGTATAGTCCGCGCAACAGGTTTTGGCACAGGGCGTGATCGCGGTCATCGCCGGAGGCCGGGGCGGTGGCGGATTCGTTTGGCGGTGTGGGCGACATCAACCGGACATGCTACGCCCTCCGGCTGCGGTAATCGAGCAAATCAACACCCCTACGCCGAAGGGCGTAGGGGCCGGGTGTGGCGTCAGGGGCGGCAAACGCTTGGGCGCGAGCCGGTTGCTAAATGTGAATGGTGCGTTTGTGCACGGCCAGGGCGGCTTCGTGGACCGCCTCGGAAATGGACGGGTGGGCGTGAACGATGCGGGAGAGGTCTTCGGCGCTGGCTCCGAATTCCATGGCTACGACGGCTTCGGCGATCAGTTCCGAGGCGGCCGGGGCGATCATGTGGACGCCGAGGATGCGGTCGGTCTTGGCATCGGCGATGATCTTGACCAGTCCGGAGGTGATGCCCATGGCTTTGGCGCGGCCGCTGGCGGCGAGGGGGAACACGCCGGTGTTGTATTTGCGGGCGGAGGCCTTGAGTTGTTTTTCGGTTTTGCCAACCCAGGCGATTTCCGGTGCTGTATAGACGACCCAAGGGATGGTGTCGTGGTTGAGGCGGGTTTCCTGGCCGGCGATCCGCTCGGCCACCATCACGCCTTCCTCGCTGCCTTTATGCGCGAGCATAGGGCCTCGCACGACATCGCCGATGGCATAGACGTTGGGCAGGTTGGTGCCGCAGTGTTCATCGACGTGGATGTACCCGCGTTCATCGAGTTCGAGGCCGACCTCGGCGGCGCCGAGTCCCTGGAGCATCGGTTTGCGGCCGACGGCGACGATGACCTTGTCGCATTCGAGGGCGTGGTCGCCGGATTCATCCTGGTACTGGACGATGACGCCGTCCTCGCGCGCGGTGGCGGAGAGCACGCGGGCGCCGAGGCGGATGTCGAGGCCCTGGCGCTTGAATTCCTTCTGTGCCTCGAGCGCGATCTGGTCATCGGCCATGGCGAGGAAGGAGTCCATCGCTTCGAGCAGGATGACTTCCGAGCCGAGGCGCTTCCAGACCGAGCCGAGTTCGAGGCCGATCACGCCGGCGCCGATGATGACCAGACGGCGAGGGACGCTGGTGAAGTCGAGTGCGCCCGCCGATTCAAAGATGCGCTTGTCGTCGATCAGCACGTTCGGGATGTGGCGGGGTGCGGAACCGGTGGCGATGATGATGTGCTCGGCCTCGATGGTTTCCTCGCCGCTGCCGCGTCCGTCGGTCGGGGTCACGCCGACCTTGTGGCCGGGCAGCAGGCGTGCCTTGCCGGGGATCCACTCGACCTTGTTCTTCTTGAACAGGGATTCCACACCCTTGGTCAGCGTGGTGACGATCTTGTCCTTGCGCGCGGCCATGGCGGCGACGTCGAGGGTGACCTCGCCGGTGCGGATGCCGTGGGCACCGAGCTTGTGCAGCACCTCGTAGTAGTACTCCGAGGACTCCAGCCAGGCCTTCGAGGGGATACAGCCGACATTCAGGCAGGTGCCGCCGAGCGCGGGCTTGCCGTCCTTGCCGATCCAGGCATCCACGCAGGCGGTGATCTTGCCGAGTTGGGCGGCGCGGATGGCGGCGACATAGCCGGCCGGGCCGGCGCCGATGACCAGGACATCAAATTTCTTCATGGGGGTATTCCAGCGTTCTTACAGTTGAAGGAGCAGGCGGGCGGGATCCTCGAGGTTCTGCTTGATGTGCACGAGGAACTGCACGGCTTCGCGGCCGTCGATGATCCGGTGGTCATACGAGAGCGCGAGGTACATCATCGGGCGGATGACCACCTGGCCATCCTCGGCCACCGGGCGGTCCTGGATGCGGTGCATGCCGAGGATCGCGCTCTGCGGGGGGTTGATGATCGGGGTGGACATCAGCGAGCCGAAGACGCCGCCGTTGGAGATGGTGAAGGTCCCGCCGGTCAGTTCCTCGAGGTCGAGCTTGCCGGCCTGCGCGCGGGTGGCGAAATCGGCGGTGGCCTTCTCGATCTGCGCGAGGTTGAGGGTCTCGGCGTTGCGGATGACCGGGACGACGAGGCCGCGTTCGCTACTGACCGCGACGCCGACGTGGTAGTTGCCGTAGTAGACGATCTCATCGCCCTCGACCGAGGCGTTGACCACCGGGAAGCGCTTGAGCGCCTCGACCGCGGCCTTGACGAAGAAGGACATGAAGCCGAGCTTCACCTTGTGTTCCTTCTCGAAGGCGTCGCGGTGGCGGGCGCGAAGGTCCATGACCGGCTTCATGTTCACTTCGTTGAAGGTGGTGAGCAGGGCGGCGGTGTGCTGGGCCTCGACGAGCCGCTCGGCGATGCGGGCGCGCAGGCGGGACATCTTCACGCGGCGGACCGCGGTATCGGCGGCGGGTTCGCGCGCGGCCTGTTGCGGGGGGATGACTTCCTCGAGGCCCTTGCTCTCCACGCTGGCGTCGCCGTAATGGGTGGCGAGGTGGGGCGAGTGCTCGAGGTGGCGGATCACGTCGGCCTTGGTGATGCGTCCACCGCGGCCGGTGCCATTGATCTCGGCCGGGTTGAGGTTGTTCTCGAGTATCAGCTTGCGGACGGCCGGGCCGAGGTCGTCATCGATCTCCACCGCCGGGGCGGCCGGCTTGCGCGCCGGGGCGGCGGGTTTGGCCGGAGATGCCGCGGGTGCTGCGGCCTTCGCGGCGGCAGGTGCCGCGGCGGTGACCTCGGGCGCGGTGCTCGCTGCCGGCGCGGCGGGTTTGATCACTTCCGAGGTCTCGATCTGCCCGATCACTTCGCGGCTGGCCACGGTATCACCTTCCTTCTTGCTGGCCGATTTGAGGACGCCGGCGGCCGGGGCGGTCACCTCGAGCACGATCTTGTCGGTCTCGATGTCGGCGATCTTCTCATTCTTCTGCACGGGATCGCCGGGTTTCTTGTGCCAGGCGGACAGGGTGCCTTCCTGGATCGATTCCGGGAACGGCGGGGCGTTGATCGGGGCCATCATGGGCGTTTTTCTCCAAGTTGGTGGTGGATCGGCTGGGAAGCGGTGAGTTGCGGAACCTGGCTGAGGTCGCGTTTGGTCGATGCGGTGGCGAGGGTCAGCGCGTGGTTGACCAGCGTGCGCTGGCGCTCGACGGACTTGTGGTAGTCGCCACCGGCCGGGGCGGCCATGGCCATGCGTCCGGCATAGTAGAGGGTCTGCTTGTCGGTCAGGCAGGTGCGGATGGCGTGCTGGATCGAGTACCACGCGCCCTGGTTCTGCGGCTCTTCCTGGCACCAGCAGATCTCGGTGGCGTTGGGGAACTTCGCGAGCTCGGCGATCAGCACCTCGGCGGGGAACGGGTACAATTGCTCGAGGCGGAGCAGGGCGATGTTGGCGATGCCGGTCTCGCGCCGCTGTTCGAGCAGGTCGAAATACACCTTGCCGGAGCAGATGACCACACGTTCCACGGCGGTGGGGTCGATCGGGTCGATCTCGCCGATCACCATCTGGAAGCCGCCGGTGGCCAGTTCGTCGAGCGTGCTGAAGGAGATCTTGCGGCGAAGGGTGCTCTTGGGGGTCATGACCACGAGTGGCTTGCGGTAGGGCCGTACCATCTCGCGGCGCAGCATGTGGAACATCTGCGCGGCGGTGGTCGGGTAGCAGACCTGGATGTTGTCCTGCGCGCAGAGTTGCAGGAAGCGTTCGAGGCGCGCCGAGGTGTGCTCGGGACCCTGGCCTTCCCAGCCGTGCGGGAGGAACATCACCAGGCCGGTCAGCAGGCCCCACTTCTGTTCGGCGGCGACGATGAACTGGTCGATGATCACCTGCGCGCCGTTGACGAAGTCGCCGAACTGCGCCTCCCAGATGACCAGGGAGTTGGGATCGGCGGCGCTGAAGCCGTATTCGAACCCGAGCACGGCCTCCTCGGAGAGGATGGAGTCGATGACGGTGAATTTGGGCTGATTTTCCGCGACATGTTGCAGCGGGATGAATTCATCGCCGTTGATCATGTTGTGCAGGACGGCGTGGCGGTGGAAGAAGGTGCCGCGTCCGCTGTCCTGCCCGGAGACGCGGATCTTGTAGCCGTCCTCCAGCAGGGTCGCGTAGGCCATGATCTCGGCGAAACCCCAGTCGATGGGCAACGCGCCGGCGGCCATCTTGACGCGGTCGTCGTAGATCTTGGCCACGCGCGGGTGCAGCTCGAAATCCTCGGGCGGGGTGCTCAACTGGTTGCCCAGGCGCTTGAGCCGGGCGATCGGCACCGCGGTGTCGGCGGCGTCGAACCAGCGGGCCTGGAGGAATTTCCGCCAATCGGTGCGGTACACGTTCGGCGCGTCCTCGACGAGCCCTTCCACGACCTGTTCGCCGGCCTCGAGCTTGGCCCGGTAGGCCTTGAGCAGGTCGTCGGCCTGCTGCGCGGTGATGATGTTCTCCGCGACCAGGCGGTCGGCGTAGATCTTGCGGGTGGTGTCCTGCTTGCGGATCTTCTTGTACATCATCGGCTGGGTCGCGGCCGGTTCGTCGGCCTCGTTGTGGCCGTGCCGCCGGTAGCAGACGAGGTCGATGAAGACGTCGGTGCGGAACCGCATGCGGAAGTTCAGGGCGAGCTGGGTGATGAAGGCCACCGCCTCGGGGTCGTCGCCGTTGACATGGAAGATCGGGGCCTGGATCACCTTGCCGACATCGGTGCAGTAGTGCGACGAGCGGGCGTCCTGCGGATGGCTGGTGGTGAAGCCGATGCGGTTGTTGACCACGAGGTGGATCGAGCCGCCGACCGAATAGCCCCGGACCTTGGCGAGCTGGGCGGTCTCGTAGACGACGCCCTGGCCGGCCAGCGCGGCGTCGCCGTGCACCATCACCGCGAGCACCTTGTCGGTGCCGCGCTCGGTGCGGCGTTCCTGGCGGGAGCGCACCGATCCCATGGTCACCGGCGCGACGATCTCGAGGTGCGACGGATTGAAGCCGAGGGCGAGGTGGACCGGGCCGCCGGGGGTCATCACATCGGACGAATACCCCTGGTGGTATTTCACGTCGCCGGTGGCCCCGTTGCGCCAGGCATGCTTGCCCTCGAACTCGGAAAACAGCTCGGCCGGCGACTTGCCCATCACATTGACCAGCACGTTCAGTCGGCCGCGGTGGGCCATGCCGATCACGATCTCCTCGAGGCCCTGCGTCCCGCCGCGATGAACGATCTCGTCGATCATCGTGATGAGCCCTTCGCCACCCTCGAGCGAAAACCGTTTCTGTCCGACGTACTTCTGGTGCAGGTGGGTCTCGAGGCCCTCGGCCGCGGTCAGCCGTTCAAGCAGGCGCAGCTTGAAGTCGGACGGGTAATCCGGATTGGTGCGCGTCAGTTCAAGCTGGTGCTGGATCCATTCCTTCTGCTCGACATCGGAGATGTGGATGAACTCCGCGCCAATGCTCTCGGTGTAGGTTTCCTTGAGCATCTCGATGATCTCGGAGAGCGGCATTTCGGCACGCCCGCCGAGGCCGCCGGTGTTGAACACCAGGCCCATGTCCTGCTCGGTCAGCCCATGGTAAATCGGCTCGAGTTCGGGGATGTGCGGCACGCCGCGCAACTTGATCGGGTCCACGGCGGCCCGCAGGTGCCCGAGCAGGCGGTAGGCGTGGATCATGCGCAGCACGGCCGATTGCTTGCGGGCCATTTCGAGGCTGTGGACGCCCTGCATCGAGTACGCCGCACCCGGACGCGCCGGTGCCGTTTCCTTGAAATAGGCGCGGATTTCCTCCTGGGTCGGCTCGCGGTCATCGCCATGGCCGTTGCGCAGGCTGTCGAAATATACCCGCCACCGTTCCTCTACCGCCGTGGGGTCGTTCAGGTATTGGTGGTACAAACTGTCGAGGAAATCGGCGCTGCCGGCATAGATGTGCGACGAGCTGGATGATCGTGTCATAGGGTTCATTCCACCGCGAATAAACGGCAAAAATAGATTAGGTAAGTATCCTCCGCGGCCCGAGTGGATTCAAGTGGATTCGGAGGAAATCGGATGGGCGTCGCCGTGGCATGCATCAACCGAACCCGTTGCTACACGGCGGCATGCAGATAAAGGGGGAGGAGCGGTTCCGGTGGAACGCTTGAATGTAGGCGGGTCCTGGCGAGGCGGGCAATGGCTGGTGCGTCCGGGATCATTACATGGGCGGTGGGCCAGGTGGTGACGACCACCGGATGAGGCGTAGCTACCGGGACGTTCGCCGGGATGATGCGTTCGATCTCGGTGCAGGGGGCGACCCGCCAGGGCACCGGCGTACCGGTTTGCCCCCGGATCACCTCGCCATACCACCACGTCGCACGCCGGGCATCACCGACCACCCAGAGCGAGGGCGAACCGGTGGCCTCCAGCCAAACCCGCGCGGACGCCTCCATGCTGCTGACCGCGACCACAGGTCGCCTGCCGGGCGCTGCCCATGCCTGTGCGGCCAGCAGGCTGACCCGCAGGCCGGAATACGCGCCCGGTCCTCGACCGACCGCGAAGAGCTCCAGCTCCTCCCACCGCCAGCCGGCCTCATGCATCAGCTCTGCACCCGCGTCAAACAGGCGTTCGTGGCGCGACCGTTCCTCGAACCAGCCGGTCTCCGCGACCAGCCTATCGTCCTCGAACAACGCCATGCTGGCCTGCGGGGTGGAGCAATCGAGGGCGAGGGTCTTCATGGGCGCACCCCGTGCACGACGCGGATGGTCCGCTGGTGGGGTTCGTCGCCGTGTTCAAGGGTGACCTCGATCGTGTCGACCGGTAGCAGCGCGGAGATACGCTCGGCCCATTCAATGGCCGTGATCCCGTCGCCAGGCAGGTACTGGTCGATCCCGATCTCCCACGCGTCTTCCGCCCCGGCAAGGCGGTAGAGGTCGAGGTGGTACAGGCAGCGTGGCCCGCGGTACTCGTTGATCAGGGTGAAGGTGGGGCTGTGTACCGACGCCGTGATGCCGAGCCCTGCCGCCAAACCGCGCACGAAACACGTCTTGCCCGCGCCGAGATCGCCGCGCAAGGCGATGACCGTTCCGTCGGGCAGACCCTTCGCCCAGGCGGCGGCCCAGGCTTCGGTCTCCTCCGGACTGTCGGATTGTATGGCACTCGGTTCGTTCACGGTGGCGCGCATCATACGCGAACCGGGCCGGGTGTCCAAGGATTGGAAAACGCGCCGCGCCGAAGTTCCAATCCCTGGATAGGACAAACCCGGTTTGGCAGCGAGCATTTCGCGGCGTATGATGGGTGCATGAAATACGCCATATTCCTGTTCACCTGTGCCCTCGCGGCCGCGACCGCCCGGGCGGAAACCGCCCCGGAAAAAACCATCCACGACTTTACGCCGGGCGCGGGTCCGGGCGGATGGACCGTGGAGGATGACGGGGTGATGGGTGGATTGTCCAAGGGTGGCTTCGCCGTGAGCGAGGACGGGCATGGGGTGTTTTCCGGCGAGGTCTCGCTTGAAAACGATGGGGGATTTTCGTCGGTGCAATGTTACCTGGAGCCAATGGATGTTTCGGCCTACCGCTCCGCCTTTCTGCGGGTGAACGGCGACGGCAAGCGCTACCGCTTGCTCGTCGAGGCCGAGCCCGATGCCTGGCACTACTACGAGGCCGAGTTCGCCACCAGCGGGGAATGGGAAACCGTGGAGATCCCGTTCAACGCCCTCGTCCCGGTACGCCGCGGCGACCGCCTCGACAAGCCGAATTTTCCCGGCAAGACCCTCGCCCAAGTCCGGCTGATGATCGCCAACGGCACCGCCGAATCCTTCCGCCTCGAGATCGACAGGATCTGGCTGAAGTAACCGTCGGTTCGCCGCCCAGACGCCTTGTTCGGGGGGCATGCCTCCTCGCCATGTGCGGTATTGCCGCGGGGAAGATTCGGCGTATAATGATCGGCTTTCAACCCAAGGCCTCCGCCATGATCCCGACATCGCCCGGTACGCCGGGCAAGCCCAAGTTGCTGGTGCTCGGCACCGGCTTCGCCGCGTTCAGTTTGTTGCACCGCATCGATCCCGATTGCTACGACATCCTCGTCGCCAGCCCGCGCAACCACTTCCTGTTTTCCCCGCTGCTGCCGAGCACCACCGTCGGCACCCTCGAGTTCCGCAGCATCATCGAGCCGGTGCGTGCCTTGCAGCGCAAGACCCACCTGACCTTCTACCAGGCGCGGTGCACCGCCATCGACACCACCACCAAGCTCGCCACCTTCGAAGGCCAGTTCGACGGCGACACCTTCATCCTCAGCTACAATGTCCTGGTCATCGCCGTCGGTGCCGAAAGCAAGACCTTCAACATCCCCGGCGTGCGCGAACATGCCCTGTTCCTCAAGGAACTGGCCGACGCCCGCGCGATCCGCCAGCGCGTGATCGAATGTTTCGAGCGCGCCTACAATCCGCTCGCCGGCGAGGACCGCGACCGGTTGCTCCACTTCGTCATCGTCGGTGGCGGACCCACCGGCGTGGAATTCGCCGCCGAGCTGCACGACTTCCTCGAGGACGACCTCATCAAGGCCTTCCCCGACCTCGTGCCGGCCGCACGCATCACCCTCGTCGAAGCCTCGGCCGGCATCCTGAACATGTTCGACCGGAAACTCAGCGACTACGCCCTCAAGCGCTTCGCCCGCGCGAAGATCGAGGTCCGCACCGGCGCGATGGTGAAAGAGGTCACCGCCCGCGGTGTCGTGCTCGCCGAAGGCACCGAACTCCCCGCCGGCCTCGTCGTCTGGAGCACCGGCATCGGCGCCACCCCGCTGGTCGCCGCCCTTCCGTTCCCCAAGGCCCGCGGCCAGCGCCTCGTCACCGATGAAACCTTCGCCGTCGATCCCGCCAGATCCATCTACGCCATCGGCGACTGCGCCACCCGCGCCGGCGACGAACTCCCCGCCACCGCCCAGGTCGCCCAGCAGGAAGGTGAATACCTCGCCCGCCAGCTCAATACCCTCGCCCGCGGCAAACCCGGCCGCGCCTTCAACTACCGCCACATGGGCATGCTCGCCTACATCGGCGACCGCCGCGCCCTCGCCGACACCGGCTACCTCAAGGGCCACGGCTTCGCCACCTGGATCTTCTGGCGTTCCGCCTACCTCACCAAACTCGTCAGCTTCAAGAACAAGATCCTCGTCCTGTTCGACTGGATGAAGACCTGGATCTTCGGCCGCGACATCAGCCGTTTCTGAACGCATTATGTACGAGAGACCGGCTTCCACTGCCGCGAACCGCTGCGGCATCCCGGCCGCTTGTGCGTATCAGGACGTGCAATTCCGTCCTCGCAACACGATTCAATCCATTCCCGCATGATCATCCCTCCCGATCAGCCGATCCCCGCTGCATTATTTCTGCCGATGTTTGAGCGATATTTGTCAAGCATTAGCGTTTGAGGGTTCCGTATGATCGGTGCAACGGTTGGCTTCTAGATTGTTTGGGGGACATATCTATGAAGACATCGCGCGTTCGGTTCGTGTTGTTGTGCGGGACGCTGGCTTGGTTCCGTTGCGTTCCGGCTGATGGAAGCTGCAGCATCTCCATCACCAATCCTTCCGCCGTAAGTACGGTCACCGTGGCTTCGGTGACGGTCCAGGGCACGGCAGGTTCAAACACCCTCGGCGGCACGATCCGCTGGACCAACGCCCTGAGCGGATCGTCCGGCAGCATCACCGCCGCAACCGCATGGTCCATCGCTTCCGTTCCCGTGTCGTTGGGAACCAATGCCATCACCGTTACCGCTGCCGAACAAGTCGCGCCTGCCACCATCGCCATCGATCGAGGCACCAATACGGCCTACAACAGCAGTTGGACAAACAACAGCAACGGCGGGTCCGGTTTCAATGCCTGGTCGCTCAGCACGTCAGCGGGCAATCCGGCCAATGGAGGCTTCTTCATGGGCTCGGGTAGCGCGGTCAAGATCGGCAGCCGCGCCTGGGGCATGTATGCCAACGGCGGCCACAATACACAGGCGATCCGCACCTTTACCAACAAACTTGAAGTTGGGCAGACATTCAAGGCCCGCATGCAGAACAACTGGATCCAGACTGGCGGCGGTGTCGGTCTCGCCCTGCAGAACGGCAGCGGCTCGAACCTCTGGCAGTTCTGGTTCATCGGCGGCGAATCCGTCTATCGAATGACCGACCAGGGAAATACCGGCATCGGCTGGACCGGCGATGGCTTCGACATCTCCGTGGTGCTGACCGGAACCAATTCGTTTTCCGCCACGATCACCAAGGTCGGCGGTTCGCCGACCAACTTCACCGGCACGCTTGGTGGCGGTGCCTCCAGCCGCGACATCACCCGCGTCCGGATGTGGAACTCGAACGCCGGTTCCGGATCCGATTACAACGCATACTTCAACGACATCGAGATTGTCTCCGCCACCTCGACCGGCGCGACCTGCTCCAGCACGATCGATGTCGTGCGCACACCCGCCCCGCCGGTGCTGCGCATCAACGAGATCTCCTCGGCCAACCGCGAGACGCTTCGCGACGAGGATGGCGACAACTCGGACTGGATCGAGATCTTCAATGCCGGAACCGAAGCGGTCAACCTCGATGGCTACGGCCTCACCGACAACCTTGGTCAGCCCTACAAGTGGACGTTCCCTTCAGTGACCGTGCAGACCGGTGCCTGTGTCCTCGTCTGGGCCTCCAGCAAGGACCGTCGTCCCGACGGCAGCACGTTGACCAACGGCCTGCGCCGGGACATCTGGCATACCATCTACGGGGAAACCGTGGCCGCCCTGACCAACAACTCCCGGTATCCGTTGCGCCCGGATGACCGGAGTATCGTGCCGAACCTCTTCGAGGCCCCCTCCGGCGATGGCATCAACTACGGCCAGCGCATCCACGGCTACGTGGTCGCACCCACCTCCGGCCTGTATCGTTTTTATATCGCGAGCGATGATTATTCCGTGTTGCTCCTGAGCACCAACGGCAACCCCGCCTCGGCCACGCCCATCGCCTCGGTACCCGGATGGACCGCCTCGCGCCAGTGGGACAAGTATAGCCAGCAGCAATCGTCCCAGATCTACCTCTACGCCGGCCAAGCCTACTACATTTCCGCGATCATGAAACAGGGCACGGGCGGTGACAACCTCGCCGTCGGATGGCAGCTCCCCAACAGTTCGTTTGAACGCCCCATCGCCGGAAACCGCCTCTTCCACCGCCCCGACCTCCACGCGAACTTCAGCATCAGCGCCGGCGGTGAACCGCTGCGCCTGACCACCCCCGGCGGGGTCACCCTCGACGAAACACCGGCCATCCCGCTCACCATTGACATCGCGTACGGTCGCGTGAGCAACAGCACATCCGCCTGGCACTACTTCGACAAGGATGGCGCCACCCCCGGTTACCCGAACAGCTCGGCCGGCCAGCCCGAAGTCGCCAGCGCCCCGGTCTTCTCGGTGCCCGGCGGCTTCTACACCTCCTCGGTCAATGTCGGGGTGTCCAGCACCAGCGGTTCCGTGGTGATCCGTTACACGCTGGACGGCTCCGAGCCGACCGCCTCCTCGCCGGTCTATACCGGCCCGATCACCATGAGCAGCCGGGTCGGGCAGGCCAACCAGTATGCCAACATCCAGACCAGCAACGGCGATTCGACCTTCGAGGAAAACTGGGTCAATCCCGGCGAAGTGTTCAAGCTGAACGTGCTGCGCGCCCGGGCCTTCAAGACCAATGCCCTGCCGAGCATGATCACCACCCGCTCGTATGTCATCCACCCCTCCGGAGCAAACCGCTACTCGATGCCGGTCATTTCCATCGCCACCACGCCGTCCAACCTGTTCGGCAGCGCGACCGGCATCTACGTGCCCGGTACCTACGAGAACTTTACCCAGTCCGGACGCGCCTGGGAACGAAAGGGGCACCTTGAGTTCTACGAGGAGAATGGCGCCCTCGGCTTTACCGCCGATGTCGGGCTGCGTATCAACGGCAACATGAGCCGCCGCCACCCGCGCAAGAGTCTTCGCGTGTATTCTCGGGCCCTGCAGGGCAGCAACGAGTTCAGTTACCAGCTGTTCCCCGACAAGAACATCAACACCTTCGATACCTTCATCCTCCGCAACGGCGGCAATGACTGGGCCCAGTCCATCCTCCGCGACTCGCTGATGTCGAAGCTGGTGGCGCATACCGGCATCGACCACCTCTCCACCCGCCCGGCGGTGGTCTTCATCGACGGCGAATACTGGGGCGTCCATGACATCCGCGACCGGATCGACGAAGGGTATTTCGCCAACCACTATGGCCTCGACGAACTGGCCTACACGCAGCTCGATATCCACCACCATTCCGATGACTGGAAGCACCTGCCCATCTTCGATACCGGCAATCCGTCGCCGGCCATGACCAATGACTTCCTCGACATCCTGACCCGCGCCGGCAACAACGAGTTCGCCAGTTCCGGCAGCTTCACCACCCTGAACAGCCGCATCGATGTGGACAACTACATCGACTACAACATCTACGAGATCTTCGCCGGCAATACCGACTGGCCCGGCAACAACGCCCGCGTCTGGCGCACCGTCGCCGCGGACAACAGTCCCGGCGCACACCCGCGCCATGATGGCCGCTGGCGGTGGATGTTCTTCGACACCGACCTCGGCCTCGGCCTGCCGTATTCCTACAACCCCGGCTACAACGCGGATGTCAATCTCCACGCCGCGTTCAACACGCTGGCCTTCGCCACCGCCACCAACAACTTCTCGTTCGGCAACAGCCTGAACGCGACGCTGCTGCTCCGGAAGTCGCTGGATAACCCCGTCTTCAAGGCGCGTTTCATCAACCGCTTTGCCGACCTGCTCAACTCCAGCCTGGCCACCAACCGTACCCTGCCGGTCTTCGATGCAATGAGGAACCTGTATGCTCCGGAAATGACCGAACACAAGAACCGCTGGTATTATCCGACCGGATGGTCCGGCAGCGTGCAGCGCATCCATGGCTACCTTTCCGTGCGCCCCGGCCACGTCTGGGGCCATCTGCGCGACCACTTCAATCTATCCTTCCCGGTCGGTCTGACCGTACAGGTCACCAACACCACCCAGGGTGCGGTCATGGTCAACAGCCTGTTGATCGACAGCAACACCGCCGGTGTCGCCGGCACGTATCCGTGGTCGGGCGAGTACTTCTCCGAGCACGCAGTCACCCTGACCGCGGTGCCGAAGCCCGGCTTCCGGTTCGTGGAGTGGGTGGCCGTGACCTCGTCGGTGAGCGCGCAGGCCTCCGATGACGCGACCAATTATTCGAACTGGACCAACAACAGCAACCTCGGCAGCGGGTTCGCCGCCTGGTCGCTGCAGACCACCAGCGGCAACAGCAGCCAGAACGGACACTTCCTCTCCGCCGGCCCGCCGAAACGCTGGGGCCTCTACGCCAATAGCAGCCAGGAGGCGAATGCCTACCGCACCTTCTCCTCCGCGATGGTTTCCGGCCAGACCTTCCGCGCGCGGTTTGCCCATGGAAACATCAATTCCGGTGCCAGCGTCGGCATCGCCCTCCGGAATTCCTCCGATCAACCGCTGTGGGAGCTGTATTTCGGCGGTGGCGGCTCGCACTACACGCTGAACGGCTCCTCGTCCGGCATCCCGTTCACCACCCAGGGCATCGATGTGGAAGTGACCCTGACCGGCACGTCGAACTATGCGGCCAAGATCCGCGCCGGCGGCACCTTGTACGCCTTCACGGGAAATCTCCAGAACCACGCGAACAAGAGCATCTCGCGGTTCCGCGCCTGGAACTACACCGCAGGCAACGAGAACAACCTGCTGGTGCAGAACCTGTCGGTGGTGACCAAGGTCGCTTCGGCGCCGGCCTTCTACAGCACCAACCAGACCATCACCGTGTCGCTTGCCGGCGATGCCGAGTTCAAGGCCGTCTTCGAGGAGATCCCGCCGGAACCGGAGTCCGAGCTGATCCACTACTGGAACTTCAACAACACCGGCACGCTCCTGACGCCCACCTATACCGCGGGCGGCGCGACCTGGACCGTCACCAACGGCCCCACCACCGAAGTGACCTCCGGCACCGGCCAGGACTTCTTCGGTGAAAACGCGCGCAACGGCGATGCCGCCAGCTCGCACCTCCGGGTGAACAATCCGATCGGCGCCACCATGAC
>ERZ761607.3453-NODE-3453-length-15291-cov-4.403649_pt1 | contig 15291 bp, 14 predicted proteins | sample MGYA00511164_ERZ761607 | MGnify/ENA primary metagenome ERZ761607 (study PRJEB28899, sample SAMN02445080) | bioreactor sludge metagenome | biome: EBPR sludge | place: Australia: Brisbane, Thorneside Wastewater Treatment Plant | collected 2011-06-22 ...
CCGTCATCCCGCGCCGCGCCACCCGCCCCGATGACGCCCACCTCGACATGACCGACTGGCTCGCCCGCGGCTTCCCGCCCCCTACCGACTTCCGGGAGGTCGCCCACCGCTTCCTCCTCCATTTCGGGGTTCTCCCGACCTCCGCCTAGGCCTTTTTGCCCCCGGAAGCCCGAACTTTTTTTCGGGCTCAGATCCCCCCTCCGGCCAGCCCTAACCCCCTAAAAGCCCCGTTTTTGCGCCCATTTGCAAAAATCAGCCTGCTTCCCGGGTCAGCATGTAGAACGTTTTAGCACTTTACATCAGCCCATTCGCCGGTACCTTGTTCTGCCGATGGTCCAGTCGGATGGCTTGGCCGATCGGTAGGGTGCGTTTCACGCGTAGGGCGCGAAGGGCATGGATCTCAGGGCAACAGGGTAGATCATGAAGACAAACGCAATCAGTGAGTTCAAGGTCTGGACGGTATTCATGGCCTTTGCCGTCTCGGCGATGGGTGTCGAGGTGGCGGTGAAGTCGAGCCGTCCGGTTGAGCCGTTGCCGGTGCACACTGCCGTAGAGGCAACAACCGGGTCGGAGCCGGTGGCGGTTGCCACCACGCCGCCTGCCGCGACGGAGCTTCCGGAAACGCTGGTGGCCGATCTGCTGGTGGACTCCGTGGTCCAGATCGAGTCGGCCGGGAACGCCCGTGCAGTTGGCCGCCATGGTGAACGGGGGCTGATGCAGATCAAGCGTGAAACCTGGCGGGAGACCACCGCCCGGATCCTCGGCAAGCCGGTGGGTTTTGACCGTGCGTTCGAGCCGACCCTGAACCGCCGGGTCGGTGCTGCGTACTTGTCCCACTTGCACGGCTTCCTTCAGGCGAACAAAAACCGTTGGCAGGCCGACGAGCGGTCGCTCTTGCTGGCCTGCTACAACGCCGGGCCGAACCGGGTGGCCGAGGCCGGGTTCAACCTGCGCCGCCTGCCGCGTTCGACCCAGGACTACGTGGCCCGCGCTTCGGCCCTGCATGACCAGTACTTGCGTGATCATGCCATGCAGTTGGTGAACGATGGCAGCCGCCGGGTCCTCCAGATCGTGCAATTGCAGCCGGGCCGCGACTCGTAATCCTGCCGACGTGCCCCCGTCGCGCGTTCCCGGTCAGCCCGGCTTGATTGCGGCAAACGCCTGCTCCAGCCGCTGGATCAGGGTCCCGGCCGGTTCGAGGCCGATCGAAAACCGCAGCAGGTACCGCGACACCCCGCATTGCTCCGCCCAGTCCAGCTCGTCGTAGTGGGCGAGCATGGTGAATGGACAGCACAGGCTGAACACCGTCCCGAGATTGGGTCCCTTGCAGAAGGGGAGGGCATTGTAGAAGGGTTCGGTCGATCGGGCCGCCTCGTGCAGTACGATGGAGAACAACCCGCCATACCCGCCATCCTCCACCCGGAACCGGTCATAGACCTCGCGGGCCCGGAACTTCGGGTAGTACACGGTCTTGACCTCCGGTCGTGCGGCCAGCCAGTCGCACACCTGTTCCGCCGTCCGGTTGATGTGCTGCATCCGCTCGACATAGTCCGCGCTGTAGCTTTCCATCAAGGCGAGGTTTTCGCCCCACACCGTGTCCTCATACTCCCCGCGCAGGGCGGAGAGCAGGGAGTCGTGGATCGGGCTCTTCGGGTTCAGCACGGCCGCTCCGCCCATGACATCGCCACGGCCGGTGAAGTACTTGGTCAGGCTGGTGACGACCAGGTCGGCGGCGGACAGCAGGTTCACATTGACCGCACCCGCCAGCGTGTCGTCCACGATCAGCGGGAACTGGCCGTTGCGGGCGTGTTGGGCGAGCACGGCCAGGTCCGGGCTGCTCAGGAGAGGATTGGAGGGAAATTCGCAAAATACCGCCGCGATCCGGTCGATCACCGCCATCCGGCTGAGCATGCGCAGGTCCACCGCGTTGCCGAGCGGGAAAAAGGCCGAACGCGCCCCGAACTCCTGCAGGATCTTCAATGTGTCCACATAGGGAAAGCCGAACTGGATGCACGCCGCATCCGGCCGCCGTGCCACCGCCATGCGGTGCAGGGTATAGATGGCCGCCATGCCGGATTTGAACAGGAACACGTGATCGGCCGGCACGCCATAATGCGCGGCGATCCGTGAACGCACCTGGTCGCGCACGGCGGTGCGTGCCGTGTCCGGTCGCCCCGCCAGCAGAGCTTCCGCCTGGCGTGATGAAATGCCGTCGCCGGAATGCCGCCAGTACTTGAGTGCGGAGGCCTCCGCCGCAGCGGGAAAACAGACGACATGCACCCGGTGTTCCGGCCAGAACTGCACCCGCGCCTCGTGGCCGGACCAGCGGGCGATCAGCCGGACACAGCGCGCGGCCGACTTCTCCGAAGGGTAGGCGTGGCACAGTTCCCCCTCGCGGGCGAAGCGCTCCCGGCACAATGCGAAAAATTGGGTGCATTGAACGGGAACGACAAACCGCGGATAGCCCGCCCGCAACCGGTCGATCACCCGCGGGTTCTTCTCCTCGTAATCCACCACGTCCTGCCATCCGGGCAGGCAGACCGAGTTGGCGTGCGCCGATTCGGGCAGCGGCGCGCCGAGGTCGTCGGCCCGCCACTTCGGGTCGGTCAGCAAAGGTTCATCGTGTACCGGGTTCATCGCATCATCCACATCAAAGGCGCACCACCCTAACGGTTGCAGCTCACCCGCGGCAAGAACGATGTGTGACACACCGGTCCGGCCACGTTTCTTTACTGACGAATCACTGCACACCCGGTATGACTATCCAATAACTCTGCAAGCGCACGAGGAAACGTATGACTGTCTTGGATGTCCGGTTCAGCGATTGGATTCAAAAAGGGTTTGCCCTGTTTTCCACCCATGCCTCCATCCTGCTGGTCAGTGGCCTGGTCGCGGTGGCGATCACCGGTGTAACCCTCGGCCTGCTGGCCGGTCCGATGCTGGCCGGCATGGCGGTGATCGTGCTGAACCTGCAGGATGATCGCCTGGCCCGGCCGACCCTGAACGAATTGTTCAAGGGGTTTGACTACACCCTCGCCACCATCCCGGTCACCCTGGCCTTCTACGCCCTGGCCGCCCTGCACTGGGTAGTCAGCCATCTTCCCGCGATCGGCCAGGTCATCAGCACCGTGGTGCTGAGCGTCGGCGGTGCCCTCGCCACCCTGTCGGTTTTCCACCTGGTCGCGCGCCGCGTCGCGCCGCGCCAGTCCGCGCCGGTCTGGTGGAGCTTGTTTGTCGCGAACTGGGGACCGCTGCTGGGTTTCTTCATTCTCACCGCCCTGATCGGCGGCGTGGGGGCCATCTTGCCCTTCGGGATCGGTCTGGTCGTAACGGCCCCGCTATACCTTTGCATCAGCGGCGTGGCCTACCTGGCCATCGCGCGGCAATGTGTCGAGTTGTAATCGTTCGGATCGGGGGATGTTGGCATGATGAATGGCGTGCGCGGTGCATGGTGGATGATCGGGGTGGGGGTCGTGGCCTTGGCGGCATGGCCGGCAGTTGCCCAGGAGGCTCCTTCGCGGATCGATGTGGCTGCACCACAAGGGGTCACCGTATCCGTCTATGACACCGGTCTGGGCATGGTGAATGAGGCCCGCCGGGTTTCCTTGCCTTCGGGCGAGAGTGATCTGTTGATCAGCGCCCTTCCGAGCCGGATCGTTCCGGCCAGTGCGTCGTATGGCGCTGCCGCGCGCGCCGCCCCGTTTGACCTCCTGGAGCAATACCTGCAATACGACCTGGCCGACCGGCGCTCCTTGTTGCGCCGTATGATCGGTCAGCCGGTGGTTGTCCAGCAGGGTGGCGCTACCCGGGAGGGCATCCTGCTAGCCGATGCCCTGGCTCCGGCCGACGATATCCCTGTCCGCTCCCGCGACGGGAAGAACCTCTGGATGATTCCAGTGGATGTCATCGACGCCGTGACCTTCCCGTTCGGCCGCGACCTGCTCGCCGTGGAACCGCGTCTTGTCTGGCGCGTGCGTGCCCGCCAGGAAGGACCACAGAACTTCCGTCTCGCCTACCAGACCGAAGGACTTTCCTGGAAAGCCTCCTACGAGCTGATGCTGGCCAGCGGTTCCATGCAGGCCGATTTTGCCGCCAGGGTACAGATCGACAATACGTCGGGCGGACGCTTCGAAAACGCCCGTGTCCGCCTGTTGCTGACCGAAAAAGGCATGACCTCGCCGATCCTGCCCAACGAGTCCGACCCGCAGGTTGTCCGTCCCGCGTTGCGTTACCAGTACGGCGCGCGCGAGCCCAGTTTCGAGCGTTCGATCGCCGCCCTGGCCCCGATCGAGATCTATGAACTGCCCCGCACCGTCACCCTCGAAAACGAACGCCCGACCTTCGTCCAACTCGTCCAGGCCAACGAACTTCCGATCAAACGCTTCCATGTGTACGACGGCGTTCGGCTCGACCGCTTCCAGCGCAACCGCCGCACCGACTGGAATTACGGAACCGAGTACCACACGATCGTGCAGACCCACGTCGAGTTTGAAAACCGCGAAAACTTCGGCCTCGGCGTGAACCTGCCTCCCGGCTTGTGCCGCCTGTACCAGGTTCGCGCCGATGGCGCGGTGGATCTGATCGGCGAGGAGTTGCTGCTGCCCATCCCGGTCGGTGGCACCGGCCACCTCCGGGTCGGTCCGGCCCGCGGACTGACCGGCGAACGCGAACGCACCGGCTATGTCGAGGTCAAGCCGCACCATATCTACGAGGAAACCTTCCAGATCCGTCTGACCAACACCTCCGACGACCCGGCCGAGATCCGCGTCGTCGAACACCTCTACCGGTGGCCCGAATACGAGATCATCCGCGCCGATGCCGACTACGTCCAGACCCAGCCGCAGACCATCGAGTTCAAGGTCGAACTCAAGCCGGGTGGCCGCCGCAGCATCAACTACACCGTCCGCTATACCTGGTGAGATGAACCTGCGCCGGCTGACCCTGTTGCTGCTGGTGGCGTCGGCCATAGCGCCGCCAACCCGCAGTGAACCGGTAGTCGCCCTCGCTGACGGGCCGATGACCCTGCTGGTGGATGCCCACCGCGCCGTGGTGCGCAGCACCTACACCGTCACCCTGGCCGACACCAACGGACGGGTCCGCATCGCGGACGTTCCCCCCGAGGCCGATCTCTCCACCCTGTCGGTGATCGACCGTCGCCGCGAACTCCGCCTGCAGGCCTGGACCCGCACCGCCGGCGCGCCCCGGCCACCACCCATTGTCACCCGCGCGGCCGGTCGCCAGATTACCGCCGACTGGAATCCCGAACCCGATTTGGCCCGACTCGATCCCGGTATCGACCTCACCCTGCGCGTGCTCGAACCGGGGGCCAAGCGGTTTGATCTGGTGTACGTGGTCACCGGCTTGTCCTGGCGCGTGACCTACGACGTCCTGTTGCGCGGCGAGCTGCGCGACGTGGCCGGTCCGATGTCGATGGACGTCGAAGGCTGGGTCGAGGTGTCCAATGCCACCAGCCGCGCCTACCAGAATGCCCGGTTGTTGCTGGTCGGCACCGACTCCCTTGGCTATACACCCGAGCCCAAGGCCCCGGGCTTGCTCGAACTCGACGACAACACCCCGCTCGCCGACCTGTGGCGGCACCAGGTCCCGGAACCCACCACCGCCCACTTCTACACGGTGGACGAGCGTGTGGACCTCGCCGCACACGCGGCACGCCTGGTCTCGCTCGTTTCGGTCACCCGCAAACCCGTCGAACGCATGCTCATCATCCGTGCCGAGGATATCCCCACCGATGCCCGCACCCGGTTCGCCCATCCGTCGCAGATCATCCGTTTCGCCAATGCCAACGACTACGGTGGCAACCGCGCCGTTCCGCCCGGACGCGCCCTCATCCACATCGGCAACCAGCGAACCGCGCTGCACCAGCAGGCCTGGTTCAAGCACACCCCGGCCAACGGCGAGATCACCCTCGATGTCGGGACCATGCCGGAGATCCGCATCCGCCGTGTCGATCGCGGTCGCCGCACCCTGCCCGGCCGATTCTACGAACACCAGTTTGAGCTGCGCATGGAAAACCGGTTCCCGTTTCCCGTAACGCTGACCGTGGATGAGCAACCCCCGTTCCGACTCGCCTGGGTACCGGTGCGTTCCAGCCAACCCTACGAACAACGCGGCCGCCGCCTGGTCTTCAGGCCGACCGTCAGCGCGAACAGCGAGCTGGTGCTCACCTACACGCTGCGCGTTGAAGTCCCCCGCGATTGATGACGGCACCGGCGAGGCGGTTCCTTCCCGCCGCATGTTCCCGGAAAGAAGCGTTCATCCCATCGTGCCCGGTATCCCAGTTCATCGGTGGTTCAATTCGGAAGGTGCCCCCACGGATCAACACGGATTCGGCATGGCGTGCGTGGTTCAGTTCCTTGCCGTGATAGGTCCTGCCCTGAAATGTCATGGCATCACCTTTCCACTTCCCATCCGTGTTCATCGGTGTTAATCCGTGGCTGCACCTTCCGCCTTCAGGATCAGGCCATGGAACGCACCACCCCGACTACCGGTCCAGCCACGGCAAAACCTTGCGTCTCGGCGGTGATGGCCACCGGCGCGTAGTTCGGATTCCCGGCGATCAATTCATACCCGGTGCGCGTCTTGCGCAGTTTCTTTACCGTCGCCTCGCCCTCGACATATACCACCGCGATCGCGTCCGGTTCGACCACCGGCGCCTTGCGCACGATCACGTAGTCGCCCTCGTGGATCCCGTAGTCGATCATGCTGTCGCCACGCACCCGCACGGCAAACAGGTCGCCCGAGCCAAAGGCCGATTCAAGGGTTAAATGCCCGAGCGTGTTTTCCACGGCGAGAATCGGCAACCCCGCCGCGACATCTCCGACGATCGGCACACCGGCTGTCCCCGTCACCGCCGCGTCACCCGTCGCCACCACGCGCAACCCGCGCGCCGTGTTCGGGGTCCGTCGCAACGCCCCCTTCCGCACCAACGCGTCCAGGTGGTCCGCTGCCGCCCGCGGCGACCGGAATCCGAAATGGGCCGCCACCTCGCGCACCGTCGGCGGTACCCCGTGCCGCGCCGCCCAACCCTCCACGAAGGCCAGCACCGCCGCCTGCTTGTCCGTTAATGACCGTTGTTCCATGATCCAACTTTTTCCTTTACCGCCGAAGCTATACAGATGTATAGTATCGCCTCATGAAGAAAACAAGCGAAAAAACAGGCGTGGAGCATGAACTGGTGTGCGGTTTGCCGGACGACCAGCAGGTCTGCGAGATCCTGCTGCGCCTGCCTGATCCGTACCAGGTCATGGCGTGGCTGGTCGTGGAAACCGGGCTGCGTCTGAATGATGTGGCGGGTTTGCCGGTGCGGGCGTTCAGCCTGGCGCGCCGCACGATGACGGTGACCGATGCGGCAATCGTGCGCCGGTTCGTGCTCTCCGAAGGCCTGGCCGCGGCGCTCGCCGATCACCTCGCCGCCCTGCGTCCGCGGTATGAAGGGCAGGGGAGCCGCACCTTCCGCCTGTTCCGCATGCCGCGCACGGAGGAACCGGTGCGCTTTGCCGATTCGCTGCTGTTTCCGGCCTGGTCGGTTCGCGGCTATGAACGCACCTCCGGCAATCTCGTCATTCCGGTGCCGTGGATCGTCGATGCCCTGGACCGCGCCGCCGGCGAAACCGGCTTCATCGGCGTCATCCACTCGAATACCCTTCGCCACGCCTGTGTCACGCGGTGGATCAATCAAGGACTCCCCGTCGCCGAGATTCACCACCGACTCGGCCACCGCGACCTGATGACCACGCTGCTCCTCGTCCAAGCCCTCCAGCACGGCGGTCTGACCTTTACCACGGCGGCGTAGCGCCTGCCGCCGCTCCGGCAGGTGCGCGATCTGCCTGCTTGGCAGCGGTATCGGTCGTCGCTGCGGCCCCGCCGGGGATCCAAACTTCGGATCTGGCACACGAAGTAGCCAGCCGCCCGGCGGATCCGGCATGGACGTCCCGGGTTGATTCACCTATCCTGTTCGTCGAGGAGCTTTGCTGCCATTGACCGCGTGGCTTGGCCGCATGAAGTGTTTTAGGTGAAGTCCCATGCCACCCGCGTGGGCGTGATGAAATGTCCAGGAGCACATTGATGCACGAATCCAATCGTCCGGTCTGGTTGCGCAGTCTGTTGGGATTCCTGTTGGGAGCCTGGGCCTTTATCGTTCTGCTGGTCTCCAGTTTGGCGGTGATGATCAGCCTGTTTGATGTCTTGCTGCCGGGGGATGGTATTCCGGCGTTGCCGGGTACGGCCGCACTGTTGCTCTGCCTGGCCGCCTCCGGGTGGGCCACGGTGTGGTTCGTCAAACGGCAGGATGCCTTCCTCGCGCGGTATCCCCTGCGCACACAATACGTGGTGCTGGTGGTCCTGCTCCTGTTCACCGTGGGCTTCTTTCCCGTGCCCTTCACAACGTTCACCCTCGATTAGCGAAGATCCCTGCAACCCCGCCGGCGTGTGCCATGAAGGCCGCCGCACGCGATAAGGAGCAGTTTGACCCCTGGTGCTTCGCGGCTTGTTGGGTGCCGACCAGCGTGCTAGGCTTTTGCCGTCAACAAGCGATTGAGGCTGCAGCGATCGGACGCCCGGCCGGTTGATGCCCAGGTTTCACAGGCGGTGCGATGCTGAACCAGATCCATATGCCGACGGTGGTCATGATCGGCGTGGCCATCGAAACCCTGTGCCTGTTCGTGATGGTGGCGATGTGGCGGCAGAACCGCCAGGCCTTGCCCGGCCTCGGCCTGTGGGCCTTGCACCACGCCATGCAGTGTTCCGGGCTTTTCCTGATCCTGTTGCGTGGCCGCATTCCCGACCTGCTCTCGATCGGACTTCCCAACCTCCTCTTCGTCTTCGGCAGCTGGCTGGGCTACCTCGGCCTCGAGCAGTTTGTCGGGGTGCGCCGGCCCAAGCGCCTCGCCACTGTGGTGCTCGGCTCGTTTACCGTGGTGCATCTCCTGCTGATCCTGCGCGGTGCGGACATCAACATCCGCGCCTTGAACATGTCGGTGGCCAGCGTCTTCGTGTTCGCCCTGTCGGCATGGCTGTTGCTGCGGCAAACCCCACCGCAGTTGCGCACCTGCACCCGCTGGGTTGGTCGGATCTTTGTCCTCTGCGCCGTGATCTACACCATCCGTGCCCTCGCCCTGGTCGAGTTCAGTTACCTCGAGACCTACTATTTCCAATCCGGCTGGCGCGAAGCCTTTTTCCTCATGGCTGTGATGATCCTGTTCGTATTGCTGACCTACACCATTGGATTGATGATCAACCAGCGCCTGCTGATGCGCGTCGATGCCGAGCGGGAAAAGTTTGCCAAGGCCTTTCGCGCATCACCACAGGCGGTGATTTTCAGTCGGTTCGAGGACGGCTGCGTGCTGGAGGTGAATCCCGGATTCGCCCGGATCTTCGGCTTCACACCCGAGGAGGCCTGCGGTCGCAGCTCGGTGGAGCTGGGCATCTGGTCTTCGGTGTCCGAACGCAATACGGTGATGGATCGGGTTCGGCGCGATGGAAGGGTCGACAACCTGTCGGTGACCTGGCATCGCCGCGATGGAACCCCGGTCCACGGCCTCTATTCCGGGGCGAACATTGATCTCGACGGCACCCCCTGCCTGGTCTCGGTCATTACCGATCTCACCGCCCAGTTGACCGAACAACGCGAACGGGAACGGCTGCTCGCCGATCGCGAGAAGGCGCTGGCCGAGGTCCGCGTCCTCAGCGGCCTGCTGCCCATTTGCTCATCGTGCAAGAAGATCCGCGACGACAAGGGCTACTGGAACCAGATCGAGAGCTACATCCACGACCACTCGGATGCCGAATTCACCCACGGCATGTGCCCGGAATGCCTGAAGCGGCTCTATCCGGAATTCACGGAGGATGTTCCGCCATCAACACTCGAGCCGTGAGGGCGCGAGGGCGGTCACGATCCTAGGCGCGAGCGAGCCGGCGGCGGCGCAACCGTTCGTTGCGGGCATACAACATGGCGAATGCGCCGATGAGGAAGAAGCTGATGACGTTCGGTTCCGGCACGACACTCCCTTCGCCTCCGCCGCCACCTTCACCGCCCCCGCCGGATGATCCCGTTTCACCGGCAAGGATCCCGCCCTCGCTGTTGTAGCCGGAGCCGAGGATGGTCCAGGTGTCGGCGGCGTTGCGTTCAATCTCGACCCACCCGTAGCCGTAATTCCCGCCGCCTTCATCGCGCCGCAAGGCATAGTACCAGGTGTCACCGACGGTGTGCGCGTTCTGGGCGAAGACCCCGGCGGCGAGGAATCCCCAGGTGCTCCAGGCCCCGGTGCCCGCGCTGATCGCGGCGTTGAAGGCGAGCTGCAACGCACCCTCGTAGGCGAACAGGCCGGAGGTGTGGAGGGCGACTTGCCAGCCGGATCCGGTGTGGAAGTCGGCGTTGGATCCGTTCACGTCGAGCTCGACGATCGACGCGCCGGGATCGTTGTAGGTTCCGCCGCCCGTTTCCGGGTTGTAGTTATAGTCGTCCGGCGTGGTGACGGTGGCGTTGACGTTGTCGAAACTCAGGATCGTGGCGCGCGCGGGATGGAGCAGCAGTGCGCTCAGGAAACATACGGTAACCCAGCGTGGTCTCAATGTCATGGCAGGCTCCTGTCAACGGCCGGTTGGTGGTCGCTGGGATGAGCATGCGCCGGTGATTCCCGGTCGGGCAATCGGCGAAATTACCGGATAACGGGTGGGTCTGCCGGGTGTTCAGGGCAGGGGTTCGACATCGACCGCGACGGTCATCTTCGGGGTGCCGCCGCCGAAGACCACGCCCTTGAGCGGCGGGACGTCGGAGTAATCGCGGCCCCAGCCGAGCAGGATGTAGCGCTGGTCGGGGACCTGGTTGTTGGTCGGGTCGAGGTCGAGCCAGCCCTGGCCGGGTACGAAAACCGAACACCAGGCATGGGAGGCGTCAGCGCCCACGAGCTTCTCCTTGCCTTCGGGCGGGCGGGTCTCGAGGTAACCGCTCATGTAGCGGGCGGCGAGGCCGAAGGCGCGCAGGCTACCGATGGCGAGGTGGGCGAAGTCCTGGCAGACCCCGCGCTTGTGGGTCACCACGTCGCGCAGCGGGGTGGCCAGGGTGGTGAAGGTCGGGTCGTAGGCGTAGTCGCGGAAGATCCGGCCCATCAGGTCCAGCGCCGCGTCACGCAAGCCGGCATGGGTCTCGAACGACGGCCGGGCATAGTCGGACAGTTCGGCGAAGGGCGGCACCATCGGCGAGTCCATCATGAAGCCGCGGACCTCCGCGGCCTCGGCGGGCGGCATCGCCTCCAGGTCGTCGGCGAACGAGGCCCAGGCCGCGGTCGAGGGCGATGCCGGAACGGCGGGTCCGCGCACCTCGACCACGCTGGTCGCGGTGACGACCATGCCGCGGTGCGGTTTCTCGATCGAGAAGTAGCAGCTCTTGTTGCCGAAGTGGTCGATGCGCTCCTCCAGGGCGGCGGGCGGGGGCACGACCGACAGGTAATGGCTGGCGCAGTTCTGGCGCGGGTCGGGTCGCGGGGCGAGGTGGGTGATGTTGTGGCACACGTTCGCCTGGTCGCTGTATTCGTATTCGGTGCGGTGGATCACGCGGTACCTCATACCGTGCCGCCTTTCCGGCGGGTCGGCGTCAGTTGGCGCGCACCCTGGGCGTGGCTGAAGTACACGTGGTTCAGCGTGTCGGACACCGCCATCAGCCGCTGCTCGATGAAGGTGATCAGCTCGGCGAGTTTCTTGTAGCCCTCGCCGGGGGTCGCGCGGGCGAGCGCGGTCACGTCGGCCAGCTTGAGCTGGGTGGTCGCTTCGAGGGCCAGTTTCTCCTCGGCGCTGAGCTTGCGGTCGAGGCGCGGGCGGGGCAGGCGGGCGAGGTTGCGCTGCAGGCGTTCGAGTTGGAAGGCGAGGGAGCGCGGGTTGTTCTCGTCGACCAGCAGCACGTCCAGCGTGCTTTGCAGGTGGAGGTAGGAACGGTAGCGACGGCGGTGGGCGATCAGGCTTTCGTGCATCGACAGGAACGACTCGAGGATCATGTGCTCGAGGCTCTCCTCGTAGGCGGGGATGAGCAGGGACTTCATCAGGCGGATCAGCCACAGGCCGCGTTCGATGCGGCGGCCGGCGTCGAGCATCAGCCAGCCGGGTTCGCGGGTCATGCTCTCCATGTTCAGGCCGCTGAAGGCGGCGAGCGAGGTCACCAGTTCGTCGAGCTCGTACCCGGCGGAGAGGATCGGCGCGTGGGTGTTGGACTGGACATGGCGCCAGTGGTTCTTCATCGCCTCGAGGATGCGCCAGTTGTCGAGCGACCAGCGGTCGCGGACCATGTAGGCCGCGGCCATGAGCTGCCCGAGCAGGTTGGCGATGCTGCCGACGCGTTGCTCGTTGATCATGACCGAGCGCAGTTCGGCCTCGGCTTGGGCCTCGTCGAGCGGTTCCTCGCCGAGGAAGCCGGGATAGGTCTCGGTCACCGCGGTCAGCGCCTGCTGCAGCAGGTGGATGTGCTGCTGGTGGGTCTCGTTGCCCGACTCCTCGGCGCGGTTCATCTGCATCAGCATCGTGCGCAGGATGCGGGCGGTGCCCTCGACGCGCTCGGCGTAGCGGCCGGTCCAGTAGAGGTTCTCGGCCGCGCGGCTGGCCAGGATGCCGCTGCGTTCGATGGCCATCTCGTCGTTCGCGGGCTGGAGCCACAAGCTGATGTGGCGTTCCGGCTTGGTGGCGATGATCCAGGTGTCCTTGCTGATGTTGTTGAAGTGCCGGGACGGTACGGTCATGCCGCGGTCATAGGACGCACGGGTCAGGCCGCCGCGCATGACGTGGTACTTGCCTTCGTGGGTGGTGACGAAGGTGCGGATGGCGGCGTGGCGCGGTTCGATGCGGCCCTTGATCAGGCACGGGGTTGTCGAGAAGCTGACCTGTTCCTGGCCGACGAACAGGTGCGGGCGGGCGAGGATGCGGTCGCGCAACGCGTTGCGTTCGTCCTTGGAGAGCAGCGCGCCGAAGGCCGATTGCGACCGGTAGGTGCGGTAGATGCTCTTGATGATCATCCGGTCGAGGTGTTCGAGCACGTAGGCGCGTTCCTTCGGCTGACCGCACCACCAGGTCGCGGCGGAGGGAAGCTTGAGGTCGCTGCCGAGGTAGTAGCGGGCGATGCCGGGGAGGAACGGGATCAGGCCGGGATTCTCGAGCACGCCGGTGCCGAGCGGATTGACGATGACGACCTGGCCGAGGCGGGCGGCCTGGAGCAGGCCGGCCACGCCGAGCAGGGAGTCCTCGGCGAGTTCGAGCGGGTCGCAATACCGGTCGCTGATGCGGCGGATGATCACGTCCACCGGCTGCAGGCCGTCGAGGGTCTTCAGCCAGACCTGGCCGTCGCGCACGGTCAGGTCGTCGCCCTGCACCAGCGGATAGCCGAGGTACGAGGCGAGGTAGGCGTGTTCGAAATACAGCTCGTTGTAGGGGCCGGGGGTGAGCACGACGATGCGCGGCTGGTCCTTGCGGCGGTTGGGGAGGGCGACCAGGCCGGCGCGCAGGGCCCGGAAGAAGAACGACAGGCGGTGGATGTGGCCATCCTGGAAGAACTGCGGGAGGATGCGGGTCATCACCGTGCGGTTCTCGAGGGCGTAGCCGATACCGGCCGGGGCCTGGGTGTAGTCGCGCAGCACCCACATGCGCCCGTCGGGGCCGCGGGCGAGGTCGACCGCGAAATCGTTCAGCCGCATGGCCTCGGGGTGGCGCAAGGGATCGCAGGCGCGCAGGAACCCCTCATGGCCGAAGATCAACTCGGCGGGCAGCAGACGGTTCGCGATCAGTTTGCGCGGCCCGTACACGTCGGCGAGGACGAGGTTCATCAGCTCGGCACGCTGGACCAGGCCGGCTTCGATGTCGGCCCAGTCCTCGCTGCTGATGACCAGCGGGATCGGGTCGAGTTCCCAGGTGCGCTGGTGGCCGTGGGGGTCGCCGTAGACGTTGTAACTGACGCCGTTTTCGCGGAAGACGCGGCGGGCTTCCTGGCGGAATTTCTCCAGGCCGGGACCGCCGATCAAGTCAAAGGCCCGCATGAACGGCTGCCAATGGGCGCGGACCTGGCCGTTGGCATCCCACATCTCATCGTAGGAGGCGTCGGCAGCGTAGGCCGGCGAGGCCAAGGGATTCAGCATGTCCTGGCTCTGGTTCACAGACGATAGGTACCGGATGTGGAACAGGTTAGCAAGTGCCACCGCGCCGGTTCCGGCAGAGTGAATGGAATCGGAACAGGACCTGAATGTTCGGGTCAGCGATCGCGGTCGCGGCGGAGGGTGAACGAGACCGGAACCTCGACGGACGCGGCGGTGGGTTGGCCGCCCAGCCGGGCCGGGGTGAAGCGCCAGCGGGCGACGGTGGTGCGGGCTGCGTCATCGAGCGCCGGATAACCGGAACTGGTGACGACGGTAACCGATTGGGCGCGGCCGTTGGCGGTCACGTCCACGCGCAGCAGGACGCGGCCTTCCCAGCCGTTGCGCCGTGCTTCGGCCGGATAAGGCGGGGCGGGGTTGCGCAGGGTGCCTGGCTGTTCGAGGGCCATCACGGTGGCCGCCGGGGGCGGCTCCGGCTCGGGTTCCGGCTCCGGCTCCACCGGCGTGGGCTCGGGAGGCAGGGGGTCGGGAGCCACCTCCGGGATCGGCTCCGGTTCCGGCTCGGGTTCCGGTTCTGGTTCGGGCGGAGGTTCCGGCTCGGGAAGCGGTTCCGGTTCCGGCTCGGGTTCCGGCGGCGGTGGTGGTTCCGGCGGAGGGGGCGGCTCCGGTTCGATCCACTCCTCGAGGTTGATCACGACCGGAGGTGGTTCCATCGGTGCGTCGAACATCGGTGGCGACCAGAGCCAGCGGCTGCCGAGGGCGAACAGGGCGGTGTGCAGGGCGAGCGAGGCAACGATGAAGCCGCGCAGGGGAAAGGGGCGCTCCGGGTTCGCGGTCATGGTGGACTACGGGGTGGCTGGAGCGGCGGGTTGGTGCTGGAGCGACAGGTGGCGGAAACCGGCCTTGCGGGTTTCGGTGACCACGGCGATGAACCGGTCGTAGCGGATCGACTGGTCGCCGCGGAACAGCACGGGTTGCGTGGTTTCGCCGTTGCTCAACCGGAGCAGGGTGGACCCGAGCTGCTCGATGGCCACGGGCTCGTCGTTGACGAAGACCGTGTCGTTGGCGTCCACGCTGATCACGATGCGGTTCGGGTCGGGGGTTTCCTTCGAGGTCGAGCTCGGCAGTTGCAGCGGGATGGCCGGTTGCAGGAACGACGAGCTGAGCATGAAGAAGATCAGCAGCAGGAACACGCAGTCGATGAGCG
>ERZ761607.3454-NODE-3454-length-15287-cov-8.336134_pt1 | contig 15287 bp, 11 predicted proteins | sample MGYA00511164_ERZ761607 | MGnify/ENA primary metagenome ERZ761607 (study PRJEB28899, sample SAMN02445080) | bioreactor sludge metagenome | biome: EBPR sludge | place: Australia: Brisbane, Thorneside Wastewater Treatment Plant | collected 2011-06-22 ...
GCGAGCCGGACTTCTTGGAGTCGTAGACGAAATAGCCTTGGGCGAAAAACTCCGGGTCGTCGCCGATGATCTTGATCGAGTTTTTGTTGGCGCCGACCGTGCCGTCCGCGCCCAGCCCGAAGAACATCGCCCGCACCACCTTGTGAGACTCGATGTCGAAGCTTGGATCGACCTCCAGGCTGGTGTGCGCCACGTCGTCCACGATGCCGACGGTGAAATGGTTCTTGGGCTGGTTTTTCGCCAGCTCGTCGAACACCGCCTTGCACATGGCCGGGGTGAATTCCTTGGACGACAGCCCGTAGCGGCCGCCGATCACGCGCGGCAGCGTCGCGGTCGGCAGCGCGCCGGCGACCTGGGCTTCCACCAGGGTATTGACCACTTCCAGATACATCGGCTCGCCGGTGGCGCCCGGCTCCTTGGTGCGCTCCAGCACGGCGATGGATTTGACGCTGGCCGGCAGCGCCGCCAGGAAATGGCGGGCCGACAGGGGCTGGTACAGGCGGACCTGCACCACGCCGAGCCGCTCGCCGCGCGCGTTGAGGTACGCGGCGGTCTCGCGGGCGGTTTCGACCCCGGAACCCATCAGGATGACCACCCGCTCGGCCTTCGGATCGCCGAAGTAGTCGAACAGGTTATAGCGGCGACCGGTGACGCCAGCGAACTGGTCCATCGCCGCTTGCGTGATTTCCGGCACCTTGGCGTAGAACGGATTGACCGTTTCGCGGCTCTGAAAATACACGTCGGGATTCTGGGCGGTGCCGCGAATGAACGGCCGGTCGGGATTCAGCGCCCGCTGGCGATGGGCCAGCACCAGCTCGTCGCGGATCATGGCCCGCATGTCGTCGTCCGACAGTAGAACGAGCTTGTTGACCTCGTGCGAGGTGCGGAAACCGTCGAAGAAGTGGATGAACGGCACCCGCGCTTCCAGCGTGGCGGCCTGGGCGATCAGCGCCATGTCGTGCGCTTCCTGCACCGAACCCGAGGCCAGCAGGCAGAAACCGGTCGGGCGCACCGCCATCACGTCCTGGTGGTCGCCGAAAATCGACAGGCCTTGGGTCGCCAGGGCGCGGGCGGCGACGTGAAAGACCGCCGAGGTCAGCTCGCCGGCGATCTTGTACATGTTGGGGATCATCAGCATGAGCCCCTGCGAGGCGGTGAACGTCGTCGTCAGCGCGCCGGTTTGCAGGGCGCCGTGCGCCGCGCCGGCCGCGCCGCCCTCGTGCTGCATTTCCATGACCAGGGGCACGGTGCCCCAGATGTTCTTGACGCCCTCCGCCGCCCATTGGTCCGCCAACTCGGCCATGGTGGAGGACGGGGTGATGGGATAAATGGTGCAGATTTCGTTGACCCGATAGGCGACGTAAGCTGCGGCCTCGTTGCCCTCGATGGTGGTGACTTGCCGTTCGGTCATTACGTTTCTCTTCTGGTGGCCCACCGCGCCGGGCGGGCGATGGTTTGTTCGAATCGTTCCAATCCCGAATCGATTAACCCGCCGATTCCGCCGGCGGCGGCTCGGGGGTCATCTCGATGGCATGGCAGGGGCATTGCTCGAAGCACACCGCGCAGCCGGTGCAGAGATCGTAGTTGTAGCGGTAGCGCCGACCCGGTCCCAGCTTGATGATGGCGTCCTCCGGGCAGGCGCCGTAGCAGCCGTCGCACTCGTAGCAGTTGCCGCAGGACAGGCAGCGCTTGGCCTCGTACAGCGCCTCCTTCTGGCTCAGGCCGGCCACAACCTCCTCAAAGCTGCCGGTGCGCCTCTTCATGTCCAGATGGCCCTGCGGGCGTTGGGCGGCGTCGGTGTAGTACCAGACATGCAGCTTGTCGAAGGTGGCCAAATCGTGCTTGGGCGGCTTGGCGTAGGCGTCGCCCCGCAACCAAGCGTCGATGTTGCGGGCGGCCTTCTTGCCGTGACCGACCCCGATGGTGACGGTGCGGTCGGACGGCACCATGTCGCCGCCGGCGAACAATCCCGGACAGCCGGTCATCATCTGTTCGTCGACCAGCACCACGCCATCTTCCTTGAACTTCAGGCCGGGCACCTTTTGCATGAAGCTGGTGTCCACGTCCTGACCCAGCGCCATGATCAGCGCGTCGGCTTCCAGCGTCTCGAATTGACCGGTGGGACGGGGCCGACCCTTCTCGTCCACCTCCATCACCTCGACGGTGAAGGTGGTTTCCTCGATGTTCTTGATGGTGCGCAGCCAGTGGATCTTGACGTCTTCCTCAAGCGCCTCGGTGGCCTCGAAATCGTGGGCCGGCATGTGGGCGCGGTCGCGGCGATAGATGATCAAGGGCTCGTAGCCCAGGCGTTTGGCGACCCGGGCGGCGTCCATGGCGGTGTTGCCGCCGCCGTAGATGGCGACCCGACGGCCCAGCTTGGGGGCGTTGCCGGTCTCCACGTCCTTGAGGAAGCTCAAGGCATCGAGCATCTTGCCGGCGTCGCGGGACGGAATGTCGGTGCGCTTGCTGATGTGGGCGCCGACGGCGACGAAGATCGCGTCGAAATCGCCGTCGCTCTTCTCGGCCACCAGATCGACGACCCGGTGGTTGAGGACGATCTTGACGCCCATGTTTTCGATGCGCTTGATCTCGGCGTCCAGCACATCGCGCGGCAACCGGTAGGCGGGGATGCCGAAATGCATCATGCCGCCGGCCATCGGTCCGGCCTCGTGGATTTCGACCTCGTGGCCCAGTCGGGCCAGATGGTAGGCGGCGGACAAGCCGCTGGGGCCGGCGCCGACCACCAGCACCCGCTTGCCGCTGGGCGGAGCGGTCACGGTAAACTGCCAGTTCTCCTGAATGGCCAGATCACCCAGAAAGCGTTCGACGGCGTGGATGCTGACCGAGGAATCCAGCCTGCCGCGGTTGCAGACGGTTTCGCAGGGGTGGTAGCACACCCGGCCGTGGATGGCGGGCATCGGATTGTTCTCGGTCAGGCTCTGCCAAGCCTCCTTGAAGCGGCCCGCCTGGGCGTGAGCCAACCAAGCCTGGATATTCTCGCCCGCCGGACAGGCATTGTTGCAGGTGGGCAGCAGATCCACGTAGATCGGTCGCTGGATGCGCTGCGGGCCAACGTTGCGCTTCTCATGCGTCAGGTCCAGCGGGCGCGTCATGTTGATGGGCTTGTCGGTCATCATGCTTCTCTTTGCAATCGTTTGGTGGTGAGGGTTGATTCTCCATCCCTAGGAGACGGGAAGCACCGGGGTGCTTGCCAGCCGCGTCGCCGTCCGCGGTCGTCGTTCTCGGTGATTTCCAAGTATGGGCAAGGGCTGGAGGTTGTACAGGGCCAGCCGTTTCGCTCCATCGAAAATGGTAAGGATAGAATATTCTGGCGGGAAATGAACGACGCCCGGTTCGGCGCGCGTGGAGGGCCGGCGGGAGAATGGGAAAACGGCGGAGTGGGGCGCTCTCGCCCCGCGGTAGCCGAATGGGGTGGGCCAGACCGCGGATGCAACCAGCGTCGTCGCGGAGCGCCGCGATGGCTGGCGAAACGCCGAGACCGCTTCCGGCGTGAAGGGTTCGCAAATAGAAAACGGCTTGGCGGAAATCGACCAAGCCGTTAATTTGGCGCGCCCGGAGAGATTCGAACTCCCGACCCCTTGGTTCGTAGCCAAGTACTCTATCCAACTGAGCTACGGGCGCGTTGAGCGGGGAAGCGGATTATGGGGACTGGATCAAGCCTTGTCAATTTCCGCGCGATCCACCACTGGGGCAGTCGTGCTATTTCAGCATAAAAAATCGGCCAGCCCGACCGGCCAAAAACCGGCTGGAAGTCGGATAAAATGTAATATATATCAAATAGTTAATTCTTGAACAGCCTCTAAGAAGCACCAAGGAACGCATATAGCGCGATTGCCCTGGTCGACGCGGCGCGCCCGGATTCCTCATTCACGCATGGACGCCATGTCGGAACCTTGGCACACTTGGCTTAGAATCATCGTCACAATGCCTGGCGCCCCGACGCGAGAACTCATGATCGCCACCCTCCACAACGACCGCTTGCTGCGCGCCCTGCTGCGGCAACCGGTGGATGTCACGCCGGTCTGGCTGATGCGCCAGGCGGGGCGCTATCTGCCGGAGTACCGCGCCGCGCGCGCGCGCGCCGGCAGTTTCATGACGCTGTGCCAGACTCCGGAACTGGCCTGCGAGGTCGCCTTGCAGCCGCTGGCGCGGTTTCCCCTGGACGCGGCGATTTTGTTTTCCGACATCTTGACCATCCCCGACGCCATGGGCTTGGGCCTGTCCTTCAACGAGGGCGATGGTCCGCGATTCGCCCGGCCGCTGCGCTCGGCGGCGGAGATTGCCCGGCTTGGCGTTCCCGACCCAGAGACGGAACTGCGTTACGTGATGGACGCAGTGCGGCTGATCCGCCGGGAACTGGCCGGACGAATTCCGCTGATTGGTTTCGCCGGTAGTCCATGGACCTTGGCGACCTACATGGTCGAGGGTGGATCCAGCAAGGATTACGCCCGGATCAAGGGGTTGCTCTACAACCAGCCCGACGCGCTTCATTGCCTGTTGGACACGACAACCCGGGCGACGACCGCCTATCTGAACGCCCAGGTTGCGGCGGGCGCGCAGGCGCTGATGGTGTTCGACACCTGGGGGGGCATTCTCGCGCCATCCGCCTATCGGGAATTTTCGCTGGCCTACATGGCGCGAATCGTCGCGGATCTGACCCGCGCGGCGGAGGATCGGCCAGTACCGGTGATTTTGTTCACCAAAGGTGGCGGTATCTGGTTGGAGCATATCGCCGCGACTGGCTGCGACGCGGTGGGGGTGGACTGGACCATGGACTTGAGCGAGGCCCGTCGGCGGGTGGGCGGGCGAGTCGCCTTGCAAGGCAATATCGACCCCGCTGTCCTGTACGCCGCGCCCGACCGCATCCGCCAACAGGTCGCGCGGGTTTTGGCTGACTTTGGCCCTGGTTCTGGCCATGTCTTCAATCTCGGCCACGGAATTCAGCCAGGGGTCGAGCCGGACGCCGTCCGCGCCCTGGTCGAAGCCGTGCATGAGCTGAGCGCGCTCCGCCATGCGAGCGCCGCGTCATGAGGAATAAGGGGGTGACGCGCATGGCGAACCCCCGCTCGGCCAGTTTGCGGACCTTGTCCTCCGGTGTCGTGGTGGTGCATTGGAACCACGGTCGTTATGATTACCTGCTGCTGCGAGCCTACAACTACTGGGATTTTCCCAAGGGCGTGGTGGAAACCGATGAGTCGCCGCTGGAAGCGGCCGTGCGCGAAGTCGAGGAAGAGACGACGCTGACCGGCTTGCGGTTCCGCTGGGGCGATGTGTATCGGGAAACCCATCCCTACAACCAGGGTCGCAAGATAGCCCGCTACTACATCGCCGAGGCGCCGAACACCGAGGTGCGATTGCCGCCGAACCCGGCATTGGGGCGGCCAGAACACAGCGAATACCGCTGGGTGGACCGCGCCGAGGCCTGGACCCTGCTGACTCCGCGCGTGCGGGCGATTCTGGAATGGACGGACGGCATCATCGCCCGGCCCCTGCGTCGCCGCTGAGCGGAGCGTCGGGGTCTTCCCCCTCTCCATAAAATTTCCACGGGAGATTCTTCGATGGCTCACGATTATCAGCCCCTTTCGCTGTACCAACTGGACAGTGGCGCCAGCTATTTTCACCCCCGGCAATCCCTGCCGGAGCGGGTGACCCCCGGCGACTCCGCCCTGACGGTGATGACCGATCTCAGCCAGGTGACCGCTTACACCACCGAGCTGACCACGCCGTTGAACAAGGCGTTGGATATCATGATCAGGCGGGGCGTGCGGCTGTTGCTGGCGCGCGATACCGACCGCCAAATCGTCGGATTGATCACTAGCCGCGACATCGAGGGCGAGAAACCCGCCCGAATCCTGGCCAAGGCCGGCGGCGCCTGGGAAGATCTGCTGGTCGCCGACATCATGACTCTTCAGCCGAAACTGGAGGTGCTGCGGATGGAGGACGTGGCGAACGCGCGGGTGGGCGATATCATCGCGACCCTGCGCCAAACCAACCGACAGCACGCGATGGTGGTGGATGCCGATCCCGAAACCGGCAAGCCGGCAATACGCGGTCTGTTCTCGCTCTCGCAGATCGGTTTGCAGTTGGGGCTGGGCATTGATCCCGCCCAACAACCGACTACCTACGCCGATCTGGCGCGGGCGGGAATCGATTATCCGATTGCCGCCGACGATCTGGCGCCGTAGTCGCTCCAGCTCCACTTTCTTGCAACCTATCGGTTGTTTCCAAGAACCGCGACCAACCCTGGTCCCCCCAGATTTCTCGCGAAATGGCGCCGCCCCGCTCGCGCTTCGCGAATGCCCGGTGCCTCCCGATCCACCGCAAAGTTTCCACCCTCCAGCGCCTCGATGATTCGCGCATCATCCTGGCGCGGTTCGCCCGTCCTCGCGGTTCGCCTTGCGGGAGTTCAAGACGATTGAAACGCCCGTGGATTTTTCTGGAGAAAAATGGTTCATTCATGCAATGAATTACGGATTCGTCGGCTGGAATTGCTCCAGGAATTGGACGAATTGGAAGCATCGGTCGCGGAGCTGACCGCCATGTTGCGAGAGCCGGTCGAAGCCGAGGTTGGCGAGCGCGCCGACTCCTACGATCGACTCGCCTGGCTGCGGCGCCAACATGCCGGCGTGCTGGCGATCCTGAGCGAGACGGAGCGGGCGCTGCTGGGATTCGGTGCCGAGGGTTGGGGCGATTGAAGATCGATTCGGCGCATCCGATTGGGCCATTGATCCATGGTTTTCCTGAATCGCTCCGTTGCGCCCAGTTTGGATAGCCTCGTGCCCGCTTGCGTGAATCGAGGATGCCGGCTCCCAGTCGTTGGAGCATAATTAGGCGCGCGCCAGAGCATGGCAACCCTTAACTTGATCTATTTAACGATACACATGAATCCATTGGTTGGCTTGATCATGGGCTCCACGTCCGACTGGAGTACCCTGGAGCACGCCGCGAACACCCTGGACGCACTGGGAATACCCTACGAGGTTCGAGTGGTCTCGGCCCATCGCACCCCTGACCTGCTGTTCGAGTACGCCGCCAGCGCCGAGGCGCGCGGATTGGAGGCGATCATCGCCGGGGCCGGCGGCGCCGCGCACCTGCCGGGCATGGTGGCGGCCAAGACCATGTTGCCGGTGCTGGGCGTGCCGGTGCGGTCGCACGCCCTCAATGGTCTGGATTCGTTGCTGTCCATCGTCCAGATGCCGGGCGGCGTCCCGGTCGGGACCTTGGCCATCGGCAAGGCCGGCGCGATCAACGCCGCGCTGCTGGCCGCCGCGCTGCTCGGCAACAAATACCCGGCGATCCGCGAGGCGGCGCGCGAGTTTCGCGCTCGTCAAACCGCGCAAGTGCTGGCTGAACCCGATCCGAGGAACCTCAAACCATGAACGTCGGCATCGTCGGTGGTGGTCAACTGGCGCGGATGCTGGCTTTGGCGGGCTATCCGCTGAATTTGCGCTTCCAGGTGCTCGACCCCGCCGCCGACGCCTGCGCCGGTCAAGTGGCGACATTGCTGCGGGGCGACTACGACGCCGAGGCCCGACTGGAACAACTAGCCGAATGGGCCGAGGTAGTGACCTTCGATTTCGAAAACGTGCCGGCGACCGCCGCCCTGGCCCTGGAGCGGCAAGTGGCGGTCTATCCGCCGCCTGGCGCACTGGCGGCGGCGCAGGATCGAGTTTCCGAAAAAACCCTGTTTTGGGAGCTGGGCATTCCGACCCCGACCTTCGCCACCGTGTCCAGCTTGGAGGAATTGCGCGGGGCCGTGATTCGGGTGGAACTGCCGGCGGTTTTGAAAACCCGCCGACTGGGTTACGACGGCAAGGGTCAACGGATCTTGCGCGCGCCCGAGGACCTCGAACCGGCCTGGCGGGCGCTGGGCGGCGCGCCGCTGATTCTGGAAAGCTTCGTGCCGTTCGAGCGGGAAGTGTCGGTGCTGGCGGCGCGGAGCCGCGATGGCGCGACCGCGTTCTATCCGCTGGTGGAGAACCACCAGCGCGAGGGTATTCTGCGGCTGTCGCGAGCGCCGTGTCCGGCGCCGGAACTGGAGCGCGAGGGCTGGGACTACGCCCGCCGGCTATTGACCCGGCTGAACTACGTCGGGCTGCTGGCCATCGAGTTTTTCGTCAAGGACGGTCGACTGATCGCTAACGAAATGGCCCCGCGGGTTCACAACTCCGGACACTGGACCATCGAGGGCGCGGAAACCAGCCAGTTCGAGAACCACCTGCGGGCGATTCTCGGCCTGCCGCTGGGTTCGACCGCCGCCGTCGGCCATGCGGCGATGGTGAACTGCATCGGCGCCATGCCCGATCGGACGGTGGCGCTGGCGGTAGCGGGAACGCATTATCACGCCTACGGCAAGGCCCCGCGCCCCGGTCGCAAGGTGGGGCATCTCACCCTGCGAACCGACGATCCCGCGACGCTGGCGGAAGGGCTGGAGCGGTTGCTGCCGCTGGTGGGGCTTGGTCCCGACGAGTTCGGCTGACCACGATTCCAGCCGCCCACGGGATCTGGGTGTACTGGATCCCATTCTATAATAAAGAAAAACTGTCTTCGTGGAAATTTGGGAAGACTGTTATTTCGTTGATGGTATGTAAGTTGTTAAACTGTAGCCTGTACTGAAAGGCTACAGTTAGGGAAAAATAATGCTGGCGCACGACCGTGAGGGTTCGCTTGCGGCCAAAATCCTTACCCTGATCGAACGGCATCCCGAAGGGCTTCAGCTCGAAGAAGTGCGAAGTCGCGTTCGCTCCGACGGGCATCGGCCTGGCGCCGATGTGGTCGCCGCCGCTCTGTTGGCTTTACAACGGGCAAATCTAACCCGACTCGGCGCCCGGCGCCGGTGGTTTTCCGCCAGCATTCCAATACCCAACCCCGTTAGCGCGATGGGTGAGCTGGAATCATCGGCAGTGGCTGGAACGGTCCGAGCCAACACCGGTCCCTGGCTGACGGCCATACCCGCCGTGCCGGGCGCTACCCGCGCCGCCCCAACCGCCGTGCCGCCGCTCGCCAGCACCGGCGAATCGATCCAACCCTCCTGGGCTCTCCTACGCCGACTCCTGCCTTACTATCGCGAAGCCCTGGCCCGCAACGAGCGGGCCTTGCTGCTCGGTGACCCCAGCCGTCACGGCGAACAGTTCCTGTTGCTGGCCCCTCGTGGACGATGGTGGCCGGGTGAAGGCGAACTGGCGGTATTGGAGATTGCGCGGTCCGTTTTGCCTCCCGCCTTTCTGACCGCGCTGGCGCGGCGGCTCCGCGAGCCGATCCATGTGGCGTTTCCCATCGCGCTGGTACGTCCCGGTGATGTCACCCGCCCGCCGTTTCTGGCGCCGGTGGCTACCGTGGCCGCCGACTGGACGCTGGATGCCGAAGCCTTGCGCTTGATGCTCGCGGCGGAGACGCCCGCCGTTGAATGGTCCTGGGTGCGGGGCCAGCGCCAGCGCGGGCGGCGGGTGCGCGAATTGCTCGATGCCCTGGATGTCAGCGCCGATGACGAAGTGTGGCAAACCGGTTCGTTTGTGGACTGGCGCACCTTCATCGAACGGTTGGCCGGCGCGGTTCCCACCGAATTGCGCACGCCCCTCGATCCCCTCCATCCTTTGCCTGCGCTGGACTGCGGAGGGCCGGGGGGTCTTTATGGTGCGTTAGCGCTCTTTCTGTCGAGCGATCTCCAGTTTGCCCGCCACACCGTCCGGGACTTGCTGGATTTGACCCAGTGGACCGACCAGGAACTGAGCCAGACCGCGTTGACCGCCTTTTTTAGCGATACGTCCGCGTCTGAGAAACCGGCCGAATCCCTGGTGGCGGTGCTGGAACCGCTACCTCTGGGCGAAGACCAGTTGCGCGCCGTGCGTGACGGTCTCAACCGCCCGCTGACCGTGGTCACCGGACCGCCCGGCACCGGCAAATCGCAGGTGGCGGTTGCGTTGATGGCCAGCGCCGCTCTCGCCGGGCGAAGCGTGCTGTTCGCCAGCCGCAACCATCAGGCCATCGATGCCGTGGTGGATCGGTTTGCGGAGATGGTGGAACGCCGTCCGCTGCTCATTCGCGCCAATACCCGCGACGGTGGCGAAGGGTTCAGCTTCGAGCGGGCCATAGACGCGATTCTGGCGCGACCCGGCGGGACGGAGCGACGGGAACGTCTGGCGGCCTCCGGCGCTGCGCTCGTCCGGTTGGATGCCAGCCGGGCCGCCGCCATCGAGCAGGCCCAACGCGCGGTGGAGCGCGCGGATGAGCTGGGCCGGCTGGAAACCACGATTCGCGACCTGGAAACCGCCATCGAGCTGGCTGAGTCGGCGCCCATTTCCTTGCCCCGTTCCCTGCCGCTTCCCGAACCCGCAGCCGGATCGGGTTGGCGGCGCTGGCTGGCCCCCTGGCGGCGGTTCTGGCGGTTGCGCCACCTACGGCGGCTGTCCGTTGACTGGACGCAACTCGGTTTGCCCGAACCGGACGGGGCAACCCTGGACCGCTTTGAACGGCGGCTGGAAGACCTGCGCGCCCTCGAACGCCTGCGGGAGGAACGATCCCGGCTCGAAGCCAAAATTCAGCAATCCTCATCCGCCGAGGTTATGCCCGACCCGGTCGCCTTGGGCGAACAGATTCAGAACTCGGCCCGCGCCTGCCTGATGGAACTGAGCGAGGTATTGGTCGAATGCGCACCCGAGAACCGCCAGGCCCTGACTGGTTTGCGGGGTGACCTGTCGCTGGCGCGCAGCGAGGGAGCCGCCGGCGCGGCCCATGCGCGCGAACGGTGGTCAACCCAGCGGGACCTGATCCTCCAGCAGTTCCCGCTGTGGGCGGCGTCCAATCTCGGCGTAGCCAGTCGCATTCCCCTGGTGCCGGGCCTGTTCGATTACGTTGTGCTGGACGAAGCCGCCCAGTGCGACATCGCCTCGGCCCTCCCCCTCCTGGCGCGGGCGCGCCGGGCGATTATCATCGGCGATCCTGCCCAACTGACCTACATCACCCAGGTGCGCCCGGAATGGGAAGCCGACGCCTTGCGCGCCGCGGGGTTGCTGGCGCCGGGGATTGGCCGGTTCACCTTCTCCGCCAACAGTCTGTTTCATTTCGCGGCGGCGGCGGCTGGCGATCATCACTTGTTGCGCGACCACTTCCGCTGCCACGACGACATTGCGGACTACATCAGCGAGACCTTTTACGGTCACCGGTTGCGGCCTCTGACCGATGCCCGCGCCTTGCGCCCGCCGCCCGGCAAGACCGCCGGTTTTCACTGGACCGAGGTGCGCGGGCCGATTCAGCCGGCGCGCACCGGGCTACCAAATATTGCCTCCTATCCCTTCCGAGTTAGAACCTATACGAATATTAAAAATATTAAAAACAAATACTTACAATAGGTTGCTGTGGCTTTTTTGCGCTTGGGAGGCGCTCTATCATCGGGAAGCCCAGTACTTGCTTGGTGAATTTCCGTATAGGCTCTAAAACTTAATTAAAAACGAAATTTTCACGAAAAATATACACTAACTTTTCATTTAAAACAACACGTTAGTTTTCGTATGGGTTCTAAGATCTACAATTGGAAGACGTAATTTTCGGAATCGCTTTAAAGTTGCTGTACGTCTTAGTGCTTTTTTACTGCGGCATCGGATGCACCCCAAGCATCGAGATTTCCTGCATCTGAAAAGCCCAAACAGAAGAAACAGCCAGCGCGCAAAAGAACTACTGGACCTTCTGCAAGAAGCGTCAAATTCAGGGCTTCTCAACGCAGAACTCAAGGATAATATTGATCAGATACAAGAACATATTCTTTATAGAGGAACGAATTCAATTATTGATATTACAGTCGAGGACGATGATACCGACAATGACGGTGACGAGTGAGTTGAATAGCCATGCAAAAGGCGGAATTGCTGAATCTGATTCACAATGGTGAAAACTCCGGCGTCGAGTTCAAGCTGGACGCTGTGGATAACACCGATCTGGCGCGGGAAATCGTCGGTTTCGCCAACTTCATGGGCGGCATGGTGCTGTTAGGTGTGGCCGATGATGGCGCCATCGCTGGCGTGAACCGCGCCAATCTGGAGGAATGGGTGATGGAACTGTGCCGGGTCAAGATCGAGCCGCCGCTCATTTCCTACTACGAACTGCATCGGGAATTGGAACCCGGCAAGGATGTGGCAATCGTGCGGGTACTGCCGGGGCCGAGCAAGCCGTATGCGCGCGTTCACCATCATCGGCGGACCTACTTCATCCGGGTTGGCGGCACTTCGCGCGAGGCCAGCCGCGATGAACTGGAGCGGATGTTTCAGGATTCCGGACGCCTTCATTACGGCGCCAAGCCGGCGCCGGGCGCGACGCTGACCGATCTCGACCGGCGCCGGTTGAAAAACTATTTCGCCCATGTGCTGGGACAGGATCACCCCGCCGATGATGATCGAGTCGGCTGGGAACGGTTGCTGATCAATCTGGAACTGATGACCGGCGCCGGTGATCTTGCCGTCCCGACGATTGATGGGCTCCTGCTGTTCGGACGCCAGCCCCGGCGGTTTCTCCCGCAGGCCGGCATTCGCGCCATCGCCTACGCCGGCACGGAACCCGATTACGCCGTTCGCGCCGATCAGGACCTGAAAGCACCGATTTTGCCGTTGCTGGCCGAGAACGGGGATCTGGTCGAAATCGGCCTGATCGAGCAGGCGCTGGATTTTGTCAATCGAAACACCGAACCCGGCGCGCACCTGGTCGGGGCGCGACGCGAGGATCGGCCCGCCTATCCAGCCGCAGTGTTACGGGAGGTGATCGTCAACGCTGTGGCGCACCGCGACTACGCCGTGGTCGGGGCCGACGTTCTACTGGCGGTGTATGCCGACCGGCTGGAAGTGACCAGTCCAGGCCGTTTACCGAACTCGGCGACCGTGGAGGCACTGAAGGCCGGGTTCCGCTACGCCCGCAACCAGACGCTGGTCAACGTGCTGCGCGATTATCGCTACGTGGATTTTCGCGGCATGGGCATTCGCCACAAGATCATCCCCGGCATGCGCGCCCACAATGGTACCGAGCCGGATTTGCTCGCCACCGAGCATAGCTTCACCGTCCGGTTGCGGTCATCGACTCCCTGAAATCCGCCCTCACCCCCGGCCGCCTCTTCCGCGCACTCGGGCGAGGGAGTTGAATCATTCGAGCGTCCGCACCGCCTCGCCCAGCGGGCAGGCACGGATGGCCTCGGCCAGCAGCGAGATCACGGTCCCGCGCGGAAAGCTCTTGCGCCAGGCCAGCGCCACCACCCGGGTCGGGGCCGGTTCCGCGAACGGCCGGACGCTGAGCAGGTCGCTGGCGTGGGCATAGCCGCTGACCGAGGTGTAGGGCAACACGGTGACGCCCATCCCGGTCGCCACCATCAGCCGGATGGTCTCCAGCGAACTGCCCTCCAGCGTGCGCTGCATGTTGTCCGACGCCACGCTCAACCGGTTGCAGTCCGGGCAGAATCGCAGCACTTGGTCGCGGAAGCAGTGGCCCGGTCCCAGCAGCAGCAACTCCTGCCGGGCCAGTGTGGGCGAATCGATCACCGTCGCCTGCTCCAGCGGATGGCCCGTCGGCATGAGCACCACGAACGGTTCCTCGTACACCGACCGGGTCAGCACTCCCGGCTCTTCGAACGGCAGCGACAGGATCAGCACGTCCAGTTCGCCATCCCTGAGCTGCTCGCTCAGCACCGCCGTGTAGTTCTCCTCGATCTGCAACGGCATGCGCGGGGCGCGGCGGTGCAGGCGGGGAATCAGGTGCGGCAGCAGATACGGACCGATGGTGTAAATCACCCCCAGTCGCAACATGCCCGCCAATTCGTCCTGGCCCTGGATGGCGAGTTGGCGGATGAGCGCCGCCTCGTCCAGCACCCGCCGGGCCTGTTCGACGATGCGTCGGCCAGTCGGCGTCACCGCCACCTCGCTGGAGCCGCGTTCGAACAGGGCCACGCCCAGTTCCTCCTCCAGCTTGCGCACCGCCACGCTCAAGGTGGGCTGGCTGATGTGGCAGGATTCAGCGGCCCGGCCAAAATGCCGCTCGCGGGCGACGGCGACGATGTAACGTAATTCGTTTAGAGTCATGGCGATATTCCGTTCATGGGAGAGCCGACGGCTGCCGTGCAATCACGGATCATCATGGACAGAGAAGGGGTTTGCGTGTAGCTTAATGCGCGTTTTTGCGCGCCGGCCGCAACATTTTCAACCGCGCGTTCCAGAATTCAACTGAATTTGTGGAAGTCACGACGAGGCAGGAGGTTTCATGGCCTACAAGCATATTCGCATCCCCACCAGCGGCGAAAAAGTTACCGTCAAGGACGGCAAGCTGTGTGTTCCCGATCAACCCATCATCGGCTTTGTGGAAGGAGACGGCATCGGTCCCGACATCACCCGAGCGTCGCTGCGGGTCTGGGACGCGGCGGTCGAGGAAGCCTATGGCGGCCAGCGCAAGATTCACTGGTGCGAGATCTTCCTGGGCGAGAAAGCGGCGGAACTGTATGAAGGCAACTACTTTCCGGAAGAGACCCTGGAAGCCATCAAGGAGTTGGTCGTCGCCATCAAGGGGCCCCTGACCACCCCGGTCGGCGGTGGCTTCCGTTCCCTCAACGTGGCCCTGCGCCAGGATCTGGATCTGTACGCCTGCGTGCGTCCGGTGCGCTACTACCCCGGCGTGCCCTCGCCGATGCGCCATCCCGAGAAGGTCGATGTCGTCATCTTCCGCGAGAATACCGAGGACGTCTACGCCGGCATCGAGTACAAGACGGGCACCCCCGAAAACACCAAGTTGGCCAAGTTCCTGCGCGAGGAAATGGGCGCCGATTTCTTCGACGGCGCCGGGCTGGGCATCAAGCCAATTTCCCCCTTCGCTTCAAAGCGGCTGATCCGCAAGGCCATCCAGTACGCCATCGATCATGGCCGCGACAGCGTGACCCTGGTTCACAAGGGCAACATCATGAAGTTCACGGAAGGCGCCTTCCGGAACTGGGGCTACGAACTGGCGCGTGACGAATTCCCGGACCAGACCATCACCGAGAACGAGCTGTACAGCGTCCACGGCGGCAAGCAACCGCCCGGCAAGGTGGTGATCAAGGACCGCATCGCCGACATCATCTTCCAGTTGCTGCAACTGCGGCCGGAAGAGTTCTCGGTGCTGGCCACCATGAACCTGAACGGCGACTACCTGTCCGACGCGGTGGCGGCCGAGGTCGGCGGCATCGGCATCGCGCCAGGTGCCAACATGGCCGACCACGTCGCCGTGTTCGAGGCCACCCACGGCACCGCGCCCAAGTACGCCAACCT
>ERZ761607.3465-NODE-3465-length-15247-cov-53.288441_pt1 | contig 15247 bp, 11 predicted proteins | sample MGYA00511164_ERZ761607 | MGnify/ENA primary metagenome ERZ761607 (study PRJEB28899, sample SAMN02445080) | bioreactor sludge metagenome | biome: EBPR sludge | place: Australia: Brisbane, Thorneside Wastewater Treatment Plant | collected 2011-06-22 ...
TCACCCCTTCGGGGTTCTAAAAACTTGAAATTGTATTAATCTACAATAATATCACCCCTTCGGGGTTCTAAAAACTTGAAATTGTATTAATCTACAATAATATCACCCCTTCGGGGTTCTAAAAACTTGAAATTGTATTAATCTACAATAATATCACTCCTTCGGGGTTCTAAAAACTTGAAATTGTATTAATCTACAATAATATCACCCCTTCGGGGTTCTAAAAACTTGAAATTATATTAATCTACAATAATGTCACCCCTTCGGGGTTCTAAACTTTCAATTGAAAGAGAGCAGAGTGAACTGTAACAGTTAATGTTTTTTTGCTTCTATCGATTTGGTATTTGGATTTTGGCATTTGGCATTAGTCCTCTACATCGCTCCATCATACTCCGCATCGGGGGTAATCTCACCAAGCTCACCTTCGCTGGAGGCGATAACTACGCAGGCGAGTGAATCCGCGATAACATTGGGCACTGTGCGACACATATCGAGCAGGCGGTCAACGCCGATTATGAGCGCGATACCCTCTTCGGGGACGCCGATGGATTTGAGCACTATAATAAGCATCAGCAATCCCACGCCCGGAACGGGCGCTGTGCCAATGGCCGCAAGTGAGGCTGTGAGCACAATTGTTAATTGTTGTGTTAAGGTAAGATCAAACCCGAAGACCTGCGCAATAAAAACGGCGGCAACTGCCTGGTAAAGCGCGGTACCATCCATGTTGACGGTTGTTCCCAAAGGCAAAACAAAACTGGCAATTTTATTGGGAACTCCAAGCCGCTTTTCGCAGACATCCATGGTGACAGGAAGTGTAGCGGCAGAGGAGCTTGTAGAAAAAGCGACAGCAATTACCTGACGCTGCGCCTTGAAGAAATCCTTAAGTTTAACTTTAGTAAAGATACGAAGAAGCAATGGATACTCGATAAAAGTCAATATCAACAACCCGAGTACAACAGTCAGCGCGTACCACATAAGTGTTTTGAGTATGCCGAAGCCGAACTCGGCAACAGTAGCGGCTATTAAAGTGAATACCGCGTACGGCGCAATTATCATAATTTTTTCTACAAGTACGATCATTGCATCACTTAGGCCGCTGAAGAAATTGATTACAGGCTCAGATTTTGTTTTGGGTATCTGCATAAGGAAAATTCCTGTTAGGATAGCAAAGAATACAATTTGCAGGAAGTCACCATCAGCGATAGCTTTAAATGGATTCTTTGGAACGATATTAACGAGGAACTCCACGATGTTCAGCGAAACATTCTGCTCAATTTTACTCTTTGCGTCATCCTGGTAAGCATCAAGCAAGCGGTCTTTTGAGCTTTGATCCATAATGTGCCCGGGCTGGATGAAATTAACGCATAGTAAACCAATAGTTATGGCCATAACGGCTGTGAGCGCATAGAATCCGATAGTTTTTCCGCCTATCTTGGCAACATGTTTTAAGTCGGTGAGCGAAGCGGCGCCCACAATCAGCGACGCGAGTACAAGGGGAACGGCTATCATATTAAGCAGCCTTACGAAAATATCGCCAACGGGTTTTAGCCAAACGCCTATAGTTTTTACTTTTTCAACTGAGGCGACGGCTTCATAAGTTTTTTCAGAGCCATCGGAGAGTTTAACTTTAAGTTTTACATCTTTTTTATCTTTAAGGTTTTTGTAGTATTTAATAATTGTAAGCTGGTCTCCGCCATAGAATGTTTTTAAAACAGAATCTTTTTTGAGGTAAGTAAACTCCTGCCAGTTTTCAATCTGTTCGGAGTGATCTTTGAAATTCAGCTCAACTTTGTTTGGATTTATGGCGAATATAGCGCCGAAGATCGCACCAAGGATAAGACCGATAACAATTTTGGTATGAAGCTGTAATTTTGGCAAAAATCCTCCTGTTTAAACTGACTTAATCCTGCAATTTAGGAATAAAGTTATTAATAATCGTTAATTTTATTAGTTCCTTTTAAAACCCCCAAAATTTGATTCATTAAAATAAAGATCGTAAAGGAATTTGAAGTTTTCTCATTATGATTCTCAGGGTGAATACTTTTTTTTCTGGCTTGGAGAATTGTTTCATGCGAAAACAACTCATTTTAAGCGGTAAAATTTTCTCATTATGAATATATTCATGTTGAGGCATTCTCATGATGAATGTTTTCATGTTGAGAGTGGATTGAAATTCCATAGCTTTAACCCTGAGAGAGAAATTATCACGGTGATAATTCACGTTGAGAAAATGCGAATAATAGAGTTTTTTTCATGTTAAAGGAATTGGAAAGTTCGTATATATGTATTATACATATACAGATAAATATAATATATGTTAATGGCAGAGTCAAGGGGAAAAGAGGGAATGTAAAAAATCCGGTCGAAAATAGAATCAATCCCATGTCAGTGGTGCCGGATCCTGATGACTCCTTTTTTGTAGCGCAGAGTCCTCCTTCGGAGAGACTCTGCGAATACTAAAGGTATCAATAGTCAAGTTGTCTTTTGAGGATGCACAGCGACACAAGGGAGGGGAATATTATGACGTAAATCATTGCATTGACTGATTTGATGTATTATTTTGAGCTAGATATTCAACAATCCTGCGGAGAAATTTAGAACATAGTTTATGAACAAAAATCCTCAATATCGCCTGAAATCCAGATCAAAACTGAAAGTTTTGGCATTTTTGGTTTTAAGTTTTATCTTTTGCCAAAGTTTAAGCAGTCAAAGCATTATGTGGCAAAAGACTTATCATGTTTTCCAAAACGATTTTGGATATAAAATACTACCTGCACCGGACAACTGTTTTTACTTTTGTGGTTATGTAGATAATATTATTACTTCTTACTCTTATGTTTTAAAAATAAATCAACAAGGTGATACACTTTGGAGCCGTAAAATTACGGGAGGTCTTTATACGGCAGCACTTTCAAATGATAGCAGTTGTGTAATAGCAAATTTAGGAGATTCATTAAGTGTTGTAAAGATTGATAGTGAAGGTATTATTGTATGGAATAAAGTGTTACCGGTTGGATTTTTATGTTGGGACATGAAAAGAATTTATGATAATGGTTTTATTCTATGTGGAAATTCAGGCTTGAAGGCATTTGCTGTAAGAATAGATTCGGTTGGAAATTTTATTTGGCAGAAAATTTTCGATGGCACTTCTACAAAAGGTTTTTACTCGGTAATAGAATCCAATCAAACAGGGTTTGTTTTTACAGGCTATAACCAAAACCCCGACACTACAAAAATTTATGTAGTAAAATTAGACTTCGCTGGTAATTTGATATGGGAAAAAAATTATACTGCAAGTAACCATAGAAATTCCGGACAGAAAATTTGTCATTTTAAAAATACTTATTTAATTGGTGGTAATACTGATATAGATATAGATGAAAAAACTTATATATTAAGGATAGATACTTCTGGAAATTTATTGCAAACAAAAATTTGGGTACCCTACGGCACCAGTAAAGAATTTTTCGATGATATGACAGCAATAAATCCAAATAAAATTGTTATCAGTAAAAGGGTAGATTCATCATCCACTTTATATACTTACGCAAAAGCTCAATTAGTGGATTCTAATTTTAATTTAATAAAAGAACAGGTTTACTATCCTAGTTACAGTTATGCTACCTTCGCTTCAATTTTGCCTTTGCAGAATAAAGATATATTGTTTGCCGGCACATTTGATTATTTTTCAAACTGGAGCAGCCGCAGATACGACATGTATGCAGTAAGAACTGACAGTATGTTAAATACAACAATTTTTCCGCCCATAGCGGTTGAGCCTATTTCAATTAAAACACCTGTTGTTTATTATCTTGCACAAAATTATCCTAATCCTTTTAATCCAAAAACAACCATAAAATACGAGATACCAAAAGACGCAGAAATAACTATCAAGGTATATGACTTATTGGGCAGGGAAGTATTCAGCATAAACGAATACAAAAAAGCCGGAAGTTATGAAATTAAATTTGATGGTGCAAATTTAGCAAGTGGAATGTATTTATATTCATTTGAAACTTCTGACCCTTCGACAAGCTCAGGGCGAGGTTATAGAGAAACGAAGAAGATGATATTATTGAAGTAATCCCGCCAGGGCGGGACTACGAAAATGTTTCTAACATTTTCTTGAAAGCAAAAAAATATAGTGTCCGGTAAGGTTTTTACCGGGCGTTTTTTATTGTGCCCTTTCAGGGCTTGTGATATATAAGTTCTTTCGTTCGATGGGCTTCGCCCATCGCTGAGATATTACGCCGCTTCGCGGCTTATCAGTATGTAATGTTATAGAGAACAGTTAGGCTTGTGGATACACAAACATTCCCAAACCGGAGTTTGGGAATGCGGGGGAAACCTTGTAACGCAGAGTTCTCTTTCGGGGAGGCACTTCGGATACTTAAAAATGACAACCTCACCCCCGGCCCCTCTCCTAAAAGGAGAGGGGAGCAAAGTGTGGAAACATGAGGTTAGTTGTGTAGTTTTAGCATGAAACCCCCTCCAGCTCCCCATACTAGGGGGAGAGTGAGGGGATAGTTTTAACTCAGCAATGAATCTGAGTTATCTTCCCAATGGCCAAATGAAATTGACCTGGGGTGTGAATCTTTTCTGCGCTACGTAGCCAATTACATTATTGTTCGCGTCGCGTTCGGCGGCAAAGGTCTGCTGGTATGAAAGCGAGAGGATGATCATATCGCTCAGCACATAACTTGCCTGTCCAAAAAAAGTGGCGTTTTCGTTGAAGGTAAATAACTCGCCGGTATCCTGAATTCTGCGTTTGTAATAGCCTGCATAGATCGAGAACCTGTCATCGATATTGGGGAACGAGGCTACGAGATACAGTTCACCCCCAAGATCGCCGCGATCTATTTTCTGGTAGGTTGCGTAAGCAACGAATGTCTTCATGAACATTCCGTACAATGAAAAGAACACGCTGCCTTTTAATTCCTGAACAGTATCAAGCTGTGAAGCTTTGCTTAAAAGCTGCGGGGGAGTCAAGTTGTTTTCATTTGTGATAAGCTGGTAACGGTCATTTTCATAGAGTCCGTTAAAATATGTAGGCAGGTATTTACCCTGCTGGTATCTGCGCTGGAAGGTTAGTGAGAAATAGTTTTTGTTATCTTCTGTTCTAGCCACCAGATCAAGCCCTGCCGAAGCGTCGCTTCCGAATTTTACAATTTTTGAGTATTCGCCGTAAATATATGTAGAAAAAGTTTTTTGTCCGAAGAGTACCATTTCGCCATACAGGTTCACAAGTGACATAGCTCCCATATCTTCCACGCCGCGCTGATAGTACCTGGTTGTGCCGCCTGTTGTATCGGTATCATAGAAAACTTTTGTAATACCGGCATTTTTATTGAAATCACTTGCAAGGTTAACGCCGATGTTGAAATCCTTCAGCACGGGAAGATCGAGCTTTCCTTTTCTGCCACCGAAAACTTTTAAAGGTGAGCCTTCGAATCCGAGCCCGAAAATTCCGCCGGAGGTTATATCACTTAAAAATAATTTAGCAGAAGCCGCATTATCGTTCAGGTATCCGCTTACGTTATAGGCAACATCAAGAGAAATACCGTTCTTTCGGTTTTCATACGCGGGTGAATTATTGTAGCCGTACATGATGGAGCCTTTGCCGAGTGTGGCGTTGTTTATCTGGCTGAAGCCGCCGTTGAAAACAACTGAAAATGACTTTGTGTTAAAAAGGTACGCGTAGCTTGAATTAAGTGTGCTCAGGATCTGTGTAAATGATTCGTAATCCTGTGAGCGGAACGCGATCTTGCTTGTGCGGTATCTTAAGGGAGCGTCTATGCCGACATCAAAAGCCCAGGTTTTGCCGCCGATGCTGTAACCGGGTTTCAGCTCCAGAAGGTAATAGTTTGTCGTATCTACTTTGGAAAGCCCGACACCTGTTTCGAGTCTTAACGGATTTTTATTTGTGCGTGAATCACTGACGATTTCATACAGCCGGTTTGAGGCAAAATCACTTTGGCTTAGGTGTGAAAGCATGTTTTGCGCCGATCTTGGGTTATCGAGGACACTTGATTTCAGTTTTAAACCGTTCTTCTTTTTTTCAGCAAGTTTCAAAAGCCACTTCGTTCTTTTATCGACAGAAAATGAATCCTGTGAGATCAAAAAGCAGCATAGTACAGTAAATACGAAGAAAGCTTTCTTCATTGTGAATTCTCCTTTGAGATGGTGTTAAATTTATTAAAATTTCAGATTAAATTTGAATGTCAAAGATAAAAAGCCGGAAATATTAATCAAAAGAGGATTTTTTGCGATAGTGAGTGGTTTTTGTTAGAAAAAGAGGTTAGTATGCCAATTTAAGTAAAATTTATAGACATATTGATGTATAATAGTGAGCGATTTAGATAGAATTTATCTCTTTGTAGCTTTATCAACATGCCGCTCCTACGGAGCTATATACTTATGGTTGCCCATAGGCTACAAACATACCGCTCCTACGGAGCTGCTGATTTGGGGTTGGCTCAATACTGAAAAAAAGTTACCCCCTACAACTCCCCCTTTTCAGGGGGAGGGTTGATTTTACGTTTCTTTAGCACAGAATCCTCCTTCGGAGAGACTTTGCGGATATTAAAAAGCATTTTTATTACGCCTTTTCAGGGCTTGTTCAAGTTTTGCCCGTTTCGATGGGCTTCGCCCATCGTTGAGATATTACGCCGCTACGCGGCTTATCAGTATGTAATGTTATAGAGAACACTTAGGCTTACGGATACGCAAACATTCCCAAACCGGAGTTTGGAAATGAGGGGGAAACTCTGCTTAGGTTTTATAGCAATGAACTAATATTGCCTTTCGTGGAGTGCACTGACTTTGCCTGACTGCCCCTGCAGTTCAGTGCATGCATCAACATAGTTGATGCACTCCAACGAGAAGCTATCATAATAACCGCCGTTGGTGCTTCTTTCTGACTGCCATTTCTGTAGACTGACGACTGGAAAGCGCAGAGGTCTCCTTTGGAGAGACTTTGCGGATATTTAAAAGCATTTTTATTACGCCCTTTCAGGGCTTTTTCAAGTTTTGCCCGTTTCGATGGGCTTCGCCCATCGCTGAGATATTACGCCGCTACGCGGCTTATCAGTATGTAATGTTATAGAGAACACTTAGGCTTGCGGATACACAAACATTCCCAAACTGGAGTTTGGGAATGAGGGGGAACGCGGAGTTCTCTTTCGGGGAGGCTTTGCGGATACACAAACATTCCCAAACTGGAGTTTGGGAATGAGGGGGAACGCGGAGTTCTCTTTCGGGGAGGCTTTGCGGATACACAAACATTCCCAAACTGGAGTTTGGGAATGAGGGGGAACGCGGAGTTCTCTTTCGGGGAGGTTTGGAGGATATCAAAAAATTTGGTTTAAGTAATTTAAACAATAAATATGCTTAAAAGGGTATTAAACCACTAAAAAATATGACTTATATCATTTGTTTATTTGAGCGGTTTTGTTAATTTTGATAGATAATTTTTTTGAAAATAATCGGATAACAACAATAGTGGCTATAATAGGAATTCTCAAAGAGCCGGAAGGTGAAAACAGAGTCGTAGCGCTTCCGGAAATAGCAGCACAGTTGGTAAAGATGAATTTTCAGGTCCTTGTAGAAAGCGGCGCAGGCAGCAAAGCTTTTGCAAGTGATGAAGACTACAAAGCGCAGGGCGCGGAAATAGGCGATAAAGCCAAGGTGCTTTCTTCATCGGATATCATCCTCAGGATAAATTCACTTACAAAAGATGAGATCACAAAACTGAAAACAGGCTCGGTGGCATTTGCCATATTCCAGCCGTTCTTTAACCCGGAAACAGTAAAGCTGCTTTTGGATCAGAAGGTATCGGGCTTCAGCCTTGAAACCATTCCAAGAACAACACGCGCTCAGTCAATGGATGTACTTTCTTCACAGGCAACCGTAGCAGGTTACAAAGCTGTTTTGGTAGCCGCCGCGAACCTGCCTAAATTCTTCCCGATGTTCATGACTGCTGCCGGGAGTATTACTCCCGCAAAAGTGCTGATACTCGGCGCAGGAGTAGCGGGTCTGCAAGCAATAAGTACAGCCAGAAGGCTTGGCGGCGTTGTGGAAGCATTTGATACACGCAGCGCGGTTAAAGAAGAAGTGAATTCACTTGGCGCGAAGTTTGTTGAAGTTGAAGGCGCAAAGGATGATAAGGCAGCCGGCGGTTACGCAGTTGAGCAGACCGAAGAATTCAAAGCAAAACAAAGACAGGTCATACATGACCATGCTGTAAAATCTGATGTAATAATTACCACAGCGCAGATACCGGGCAGGAAAGCACCTGTACTGATCACAAAAGAAACAGTTGCTGCCATGAAGAAGGGCGCAGTAATTGTAGATCTTGCGGCATCCACAGGCGGTAACTGTGAGCTCAGTAAGAACGAAGAAACAATAGATGTTGACGGTGTAAAAATAATAGGTTCATCATTTTTGCCTTCAACCATCCCGTTTGACGCAAGCAAGATGTTCGGTAAGAACGTGCTTACTTTCTTAAAGCTCATTTTAAAAGAGGGGCAGATAAACCTGAACTTCGAAGATGACCTTGTGAAGGGCACCTGTATTACGCATAACGGTGAAATAGTTAACGAGAAATTAAAAGAGGTGGTTAAATAATGGAACAGCTATTAGCATTTCTTGGTGAGAACATCAGGTTTATTTACCTGCTGATCCTCATGGTTTTCCTTGGGATCGAGGTTATATCCCATGTTCCTTCGGTTCTGCACACTCCGCTGATGTCAGGGGCAAACGCTATACACGGTGTGGTAATTGTAGGAGCTATAATAGTAATGGGCAAGGCAGAGCCCGATAATTACCTCGCACTTGTGTTAGGCTTCATTTCGGTAATATTAGGTACATTAAATGTAGTAGGCGGATTTGTAGTAACAGACCGCATGCTTGAAATGTTTAAGAAGAAGAAGAAATGACATGGAAAAATATATATTAGATATAATTTATTTAATTGGTTCGGTTACCTTCATATTGGGTTTAAAAATGCTGAGCCATCCTGATAGCGCAAGAAAGGGCAACCTGATTGCGGCCTTTGGTATGACAATCGCTATTTTGGGAGCTATTTTCCTCGAAGGCGGAATTGGCAATCATTTATGGATATTTGGCGGTATCCTTATAGGCACCGTAGTTGGATGGATAGCCGCTAAACGGGTTAAAATGACAGCGATGCCGCAGATGGTATCGTTATTTAACGGAATGGGCGGCGCATGCGCGGCTGTTATTTCAATTGTAGAATATACCAAACACGATTTCAGCCATGGCGGAGCCGCAATGGTTGGAATCATAATGGCGGGATTGATAATCGGAACGGTATCATTTACAGGAAGTATGATAGCTTTCGGAAAGCTTAACGGCAATATTGGCGATAAAGTATTCCCGGGACAGAAATTCATTAATCTTGTAATATTGCTGGCAGCAGTCGGGCTTGCAACTTATCTTTCGATGCAGCCGATGGCAGATAACATGCTCCTTTACGTGGTGCTTGGTATAGCTGTACTTTACGGTGTAATGTTTGTAATGCCAATTGGCGGGGCAGATATGCCGGTAGTTATTTCCCTGTTAAACTCCTTTACGGGTGTCGCAGCTGCATTTGCCGGTTTTGTTTACAACAACCAGGTAATGTTAACAGGCGGTATTTTAGTAGGTTCAGCCGGTACGATATTAACCATTCTAATGTGTAAGGCAATGAACCGTTCGCTCTTTAATGTAATAGCGGGCGCATTCGGCACGGCCGGCGGCGCTTCAGGGGGTGATAAGCAGCAGGGTACTGTGAAAGAAATTTCAGCGCCTGACGCTGCTGTACTTCTTGCTTATTCAAAGAAAGTATTCATAGTTCCGGGTTACGGACTTGCTGTCGCGCAGGCGCAGCATATCTGCCATGAGCTGGAAAAACTGCTTGAGGAAAAAGGCGTTGAAGTTAAATACGCGATCCATCCTGTTGCGGGCAGAATGCCGGGTCACATGAACGTACTGCTTGCAGAAGCGGATGTGCCGTATGACAAGCTTCTGGAGATGGAGGACGCCAACAGTGAAATGCCGAATACAGATGTAAGCATAATTATCGGCGCAAACGATGTTGTCAATCCGGCCGCAAGGCATGACCAATCGAGTCCTATTTACGGAATGCCGATACTTGATGTGGATAAATCAGCTAACGTGATCATTATGAAACGCTCGATGGCAGCAGGATATGCGGGAATTGATAATGAGCTGTTCTATTACCCGAACAACCGCATGCTATTTGGAGATGCAAAAGCATCATTGCAGAAACTGGTGACGGAAGTGAAAGCTTTGTAAGAATTGATAAAGGGATACTTTTACAAGGGACGCTAATAGCGTCCCTTTTTTTATTGGAAAAATTAACCTGTTAAGCCATATTTTCGTTTTGACGCGGCGAAAAGTGAAAACTTTTTGGTAAGCCAATCTTTGTAAACGCAGTTTTCAGACTGTAGTTTTTTTATTTCAAGCCCGGCTTCAAATTTATCGGAACCCTCAGTTATAGATATAAGTCTTTTGGCGTACTTGTTGAAAGCCCGGTGGAAGGCTTTCCTTGAGGCCGGCATCATTTTATCGTTTCGCAGGAACTGGCTGTATGAATGGATAAGTTCAAGCGCAGCGGTTAAATTCCTTTCTTCATAGTAGATCCTTAATCTGAGGTTATAGATATCATACTTAAAAATGAACTGTGTAATATTAAGCGCGGCGATGGTTTCCAGCGCTTTGCCGTTTCTGCCGGAGGCATAGTAATAGAACGCCATTGCGAAACGCTTCATGTTTTCCCTTTCCCGGGGAATGATATCCTCAGAGAACCTGTTAATAACTCGAAGCAGCCAGGGCAGCTTTTTCATTTTAACCGCGTGAAGGACAATTGCACGGAACAATGTTACAGGTATGAACTCTGTCTTACTATCTTTATAGTGTCCATTTTCTAAAAAGGTAAAATATAAATTCAGCAATTCGATATTGTAATAATCCGGATTCTTACTGTACTTTGCTCCGAGAGTGCAGCAGTTAAGTAATTTTGAGTAATGCAAAGAGATTTCATCCCCGGCAAGGAGAGCAGAACACTTTTTTATCAGGCGACGATAAATTTGGTATTGTTCTATTTTGCCGGGTTTATGAAAAGCTTCAAGCATTGAAATGTATAGTTGTGATATAAAGTTGTATTTACTTTCTCTTTTTACCAGCCGGTATAAACCGGAATTACACAGATCCTTTATAGCGATATTTATTTCTTCAAATCTTTTTTCGCTAAATCTTTCGTCAAATACTAAAAGATTGCTGTAGTTTGCAGTGATTTCAAGGAATGAGAAGAGAAGGATATATTCTTCAGCAATTTTAAAATCATCTGTAATAGTAGATATGGTTTTTTTGTTTAATTGACTGCTGAATGTCATTCTAAGGTTAATATTCTGCACCTGAAGCTTATACTTTTCAAGAAAATATACAGAATCAATTCTTTCTGAGATACTGATTTCTTCTGTAAATTCCCTAAGTATTTTAGCAGAATTTTTGTGAAGTCCTCTTTGGGCAAGTTCTTGAATTTTTTCATGAACATTTTTTTTGTTCCTTAAAACTGATTCTACGGAAATAAACTCAACTGCCGCTTCATTAAGTGAAGAAAGCAAATCCCTCATCGTTCCCCCGTTATACTCCAAATCCGGGTAAACCACGCTGTATAAAGACTCTTTAGAGCAGTTAACATCTCTATATAACGGGTGAAACTTGATCAGTTCTTTATATAAAGAAAGCAGTGCTTTCCTGGTTGTGAAATAATCTGAATCCAGATATAATAAAAATCTTTTTTGTTCTTTTGGTGTAAATGATCTCAGAAGCTTAATGAGATCGTGGTTATAAAGCGGTTTATACTTCATAATATTCTGTAATATTTACTTCAAATGCTCTAACGAATGTAGTTAAAATTGCTTAAAATATCAATTAAATCAATGATTTAAGTAGTCCGAATTTGAATTATTCACTTCAAATGATATAACTTTTGCTTTATTAAACACCAAGTAAAAGCAATCATTGCTTATTCCGAAACTTAACAGGGAATAAGCCATGAAAAACATTTTAAAGAATTTTCGTTCGCTGGTTTTCACTTTAGTGTTTGCTTCTGCAATAACCGGAGTTTTTTATGATACAGCCTTTACGCATGAAATGAAAAGTATATTGGTGGAGCCCGGTTATAATGATATTTGCGACAGTTGTTATAAAATCTATATTTGGATTAATGGCGTACGCTGGGCACAGGTTTACAACCAGGACGGGATCATGGTAAATTTTTACGCAGAACCGGAAGAATAGAATCGAGTTAACATAAAATTAGTCACCACCCTCTAGCGCGTGAGAAAATCGAGGTGCGGGAGATAATTCTCCTGCGCTTCCCCTTAACGCTTTAGAGTAATTTTGTTCATATGGCAGGTTTTACATCAGAATTTCCACGCACTTCCTTATATATTTAATTTAGAAACTTTAATAGCGATATTTACATTAGGTTAGTTAAATGAGAAAACTTAAACTGTTAATATTGCAGGTTGCATTTGCTGTTGTATTATTGAATACTTTGGCAATATCGCAATGGTCAAAACTTAACACCACGGGAAATATTGAGCATTTAAAAAATGCGTCGGTGATATATGATCCTTCGGGTAACAGGATGATCGTTTACGGCGGCAGAAATGCCGCGGGTGAACCGACGAACAATATGTACAGCCTGAATCTGAACAGCAATGTTTGGTCTATAGTTACGCAGATTGGCGGCCCTATACCTTCGCCGAGATACACTCATAACGCGTACTATGATATTAACAGCAATTCTATGATAATCTGGTCAGGGCAGGGTATTGGCGGCTCTTTGTTTAATGATGTATGGAAATTCAGCTTCGCATCAAATACATGGAGTATTTTATGGGAAGACGGCAATATTACCAATGCTCCTGTAAGGAGATACGGAACTGCATCAATATATGAACCGGTATCTGGTAAAGTTACATCCTTTGCGGGATTCACATCAGGCGGCAGATTTGACGATACGTGGACTTTTGATGTAAACTCACGCACGTGGCAGGATAAGACCATCTCTCTTAGACCGCCAAAGCGCTGCCTGCACGCGGCAGTATATGCAAATGATCTTGGGAAAATGGTCATTTATGCCGGCCAGGATGATAACGGACTGCGTGATGATATATGGGAGTGCCAGCTTAGCAGTTATACCTGGAACAATATCACACCGGCGGTGAAACCGCCTGCGCGGTTCTGGAATTCAACGATATACTATAACGGAGGTAATATTATAATTTTCGGGGGACTCAGCACCGGCGCCAGAAATGATATGTGGAAATTCCGCATGGGAAGTAACTTATGGGAATTTATTGTTCAGGGCGCAGTTGTGCCTCCGGCCAGATGGGGTCACACGGGAATTTACATCCCCGAGCAGGACAGGATGATAATTTTCGGCGGCGAGGGTGATTCATTGTATAAAGATACATGGCAATATAATAATGTGAGTGTAATAGGGATAGAACCGATATCCAGTGAAGTACCGAATGATTTCAGTTTAGGGCAGAACTATCCGAATCCGTTCAATCCTGTTACGAATTTCGAATTTCGGATCGCTGATTTCGGATTTGTCAGAATTTCAGTGTATGATATCACGGGCAAAGAAATAGAGGTTTTGGCTGAATCTGAAATGAAACCGGGGACTTATAAGGTTAGCTGGGATGCAAAAGATCATCCAAGCGGAGTGTATTATTACAAAATGAGTTCACGGAGTTTTACAGAAACAAAAAAGATGGTGCTTGTAAGGTGACGCAAAGCTGTAAGTTGTTTTAAAATATAAGTATTAACGTAAAAGTCGGGCTGCAAACCCGGCTATTTTTTTGATTGCTAAGCGTAAGATTTTTGAGTATTTTTGTAGTTTGAGCCAATTTTAGCATATACTTAACATATAGATAATAAAGGGAAAGCGAATTAAATTATGTCAAACGGCAGAATAGAGAAAATAAGGGATATCTTAACGGAATTGGATCTGGATGCACTTTACATCACTCACATTCCAAATATAAGGTACTTAAGCGGATTTTCGGGTTCATCGGCTTACATAATAATTACAAAAGAGAAAAATTATTTTTATACTGATTTCAGGTACCAGTCACAATCACATGAGCAGGTAAAGGACTATGAGATAGCGGTAAATTTTTCGCCTGCTGTGAATATTAAAGAAACAATGCTGAATGAGAAATTCAGTAGAGTGGGATTTGAATCAACTCACATAACAATACACCAGCTGCATTTGCTTAAGGAATCACTACCCGCGATAGAGTTTGTAAGCGTGCCGGAGAGGATTGAAAAGCTGACAATGATAAAGACGGCTGAGGAAGTTTCAAAAATAAAGAAGGCGTGTGAGATAACAGATAAGGTATTTGATAAACTGCTGGAGATAATTAAGCCGGGAATGAAGGAAAGCGAAGTATCAGCGGAAATTTCTTACTGGCATAAAAAATACGGAGCTGAGAAGGATTCATTTGATCCGATAGTAGCCAGCGGCTGGCGCGGAGCGCTTCCGCATGGTATGGCAAGCCAAAAGGTAATTGAAGCAGGTGAACTTGTAACACTGGATTTTGGCTGTATTTATGAAGGATTCTGCAGCGATATGACAAGGACAATAGCAGTTGGTAAGCCAAAGAGCGATGAAATGGTTAAGATATATGATGTTGTGCTTCACTCGCAAATACTTGCGGTAGATGCAGCGAAAGCCGGGATCAAAACCAGGGAGCTGGATTCAATTGCCCGGAAGTATATCAATGATAACGGGTATGAAGGTAAGTTTGGTCATGGGTTGGGTCACGGGTTAGGTATTGAAGTGCATGAAATGCCGAGCGTAAGCCAGAGGATGGATATAGAGATTCCCGCAAATGTTGTTTTTACCATTGAGCCGGGCATTTACATTGAAGGATTGGGCGGCGTTAGAATTGAAGATGATGTATTCACCAAAGAGGGCGGCCGTGATGTACTTAATGCTTCACCGAAGGAATTGATCATTATTTAATTGTTTCACCAAAGGCGCATTGACTCATTCAATGCACTTCACAGAGAAGCAAAGGCAAAGGCGCATTGACTCAGTCAATGCACTCCAAAGAGAAGCAGAAGCAAAGGCGCATGGACTCAGTTAATGCACTCCAAAGAGAAGCAGAAGCAAAAGAAATTAAAACATCGGGCAATTCGA
>ERZ761607.3467-NODE-3467-length-15235-cov-5.775033_pt1 | contig 15235 bp, 10 predicted proteins | sample MGYA00511164_ERZ761607 | MGnify/ENA primary metagenome ERZ761607 (study PRJEB28899, sample SAMN02445080) | bioreactor sludge metagenome | biome: EBPR sludge | place: Australia: Brisbane, Thorneside Wastewater Treatment Plant | collected 2011-06-22 ...
GTTCAGGTTGGTCACATAGGCCTGGTGATGCTTGCCATGGTGGATTTCCATGGTGCGGGTGTCGATATGCGGCTCCAGCGCATTGCTGGCGTAGGGGAGGGGGGCGAGTTGGAAAGGCATCTGTTTCGTCTTCGCCGGGAATGGCCCGGTCGACGGGCCGAAGGTATTCACCAGAAAAGCGAATCCGGATTTTGAGGGATCGTCCCGGTAATTACTTTTGCGCCCACTTTCACCAACCGTACCACTCACATGTTCAAGAAGTTCGCCATTCTGGCCAGCATGTCCGCCTTCGTGGTGGCCTGCGGCCCCTCCCAAGCGGAGATCGAAGCCAAGGCCAAGGCCGTGGCTGACAGCATCGCTGCCGTGCTCCGCGAGGACAGCATCCGCATGGCTGAGGAAGCCGCTGCCGCTGCCGCCGCCGCTCAGGCCGTTGCAGACAGCGCTGCCGCTGCCGCCGCCGCTGCCACCGAGGCCGCTGCGACCAAGTAATCCTGCCGTAAGGCAGAAGGGAAAGGGGCCGGAAGGCCCCTTTTTCATTTCCCCCTGCCCCGAGGGCTTTCAGGGCCGCTGCTGGGCGAGGAGTTCGGCGCTGGCCTTCAGGAAGGTGCTGTCGGAATCGAGCATCACCTCGTAGAAGCCGGCATCGCCCCAGATATTCCGGGCCACACCGGCCTTGAAGCGCGTGGTGATCTGCCGACGCGAGCGCTCCAGGTCCCCCGGGCGCTCCACGATGCCCTGGGCCTTGGCCTCGGCCCGCAATCCCTGCAGCAGGGCGTCGTTCACCGCGTAGCGGATGTTGAAGTCCGCCGCGCTCCCGTAGGCCTTGAGCTGGGCTCGGTCGCGGTCGGCCACATCGAAGGCAAACTGGTTGAGGGTGCCGCTGAAGAAGAGGTCCGTGAGGAATTGCGAGCCCTCGGCCGTATCGGCCGGCACGAAGAGGTCGGGCATCACCCCGCCGCCGCCGTAAACCATGCGCCCCTTCAGCGTGCGGAAGACCTGCGAGGAGTCCACGCGCACGCTATCGGCGGAGTACAGCTCGCCATGCGAGGTACGGTGGTCGAAGTCCGCCTCGTAGTCCACCCCCTCGCCATAGGGCTTCTGTATGCTGCGGCCGCTGGCGGTGTAGTAGCGCGCGGTGGTGATGCGCACGGCACTGTGGTCGGGCAGGTCCACGTGCTCCTGCACCAGGCCCTTGCCGAAGGACCGACGGCCGATGATCAGCGCCCGGTCGTTGTCCTGCAGCGCCCCGGCGATGATCTCGCTGGCGCTGGCGGAGCCCTCATCGATGAGGATGGCCAGGGGGATGTCCTCGAAATCGCCGCGGGCGGTGGCCACCAGGTCGCGCCGTGGCGATTTGCGCCCCTGGGTGTACACGATGACACGGCCCTGGGGAAGGAATTCATCCGCGAGCTCTACGGCCGCGTTGAGGTAGCCGCCTCCATTGCCCCGCAGGTCGAGCACCATGCGCTGCATGCCTTGGCGCCGCAGCGCTTCAGCGGCCTCCACGAATTCGGCATGCGTGTTCTTGGCGAAGCGGCTCAGCTTGATGTAGCCGGTGCCATCGGGCCGGAGCAGCGAGGCGGCCAGGCTGTGGATGGGGATGGCGCCGCGCGTGATGGTCACCTCCATGGGCTCGGGCCGGCCGCGCCGTGCGATGCGCACGTCCACCTTGCTGCCGCGGGGTCCGCGCAGGGCCTTCATCACCTGGTCGTTGGTGACGCCGATGCCGGCCAGGGGCAGCGAATCGGCCTGGAGGATCCGGTCGCCGGCGCGGATGCCGAGCTGGGCGCTGGGGCCGCCCTCCACCGGGCTCACCACCACCACCGTATCGCGCTGGATGGCGAATTCCACGCCGATGCCGTCGAAGCTGCCCTCCAGCGGCTCGGTGGCGGCCCGCAGTTCGGCGGCGCTGATGTAGTAGCTGTGTGGATCGAGCCGTTGCAGCATCTCCTGCAGCACCTCCTCCACCAAGGCCTCCTTCTCCACGCTGTCCACGTACTGGCGGTCGATGAGATCGAGCACCTGCCCGATCTTCTCCGCAGCACCGGGCTGCCGCAGCTGGAACACCGCCAGCGGCCCCTGCATGCCACTGCCCATGTTGCGGCCCAGGAACAGGCCGGCCACCAGCGCCAGCGAGAGCAGCAGCGGTACGAAGGGCGATATGGGATGGCGCTGTCGGTTCACGGCGGTCAGGGCATCTCCAGCTTGCTCACGAGCAGTCCGCCCTTCTCCAGGAGCGCCAGGCCGGATGGGTCCTTGTAGGCATCGAGGTACACGAGCCGCCTGATTCCCGCCTGCAGGATGAGCTTGCTGCATTCCTTGCAGGGGGAGTGCGTGAGGTACAACGTCGCGTGGCGCGCATTGTTGGTGCTCCGCGCCACTTTCATGATGGCGTTCGCCTCGGCATGCAGCACGTACCAGAGGGTGATGCCGCTCTCATCCTCGCAATCGTTGGGGAATCCGGTGGGCGTGCCGTTGTACCCATCGCTGATGATCATGCCGTCCTTCACCAGCAGGGCGCCCACCTTCTTGCGTGTGCAATGGCTCAGCTTGGCCCACTCCAGCGCCATGCGCATGTAGGCGCGATCGTAGCGCTCCTGCTTCCCGGGGTCTGAATAGACCAGTGCGTCCTGTTGCATGTGTCCGGCGGGCATGGGGCCATGTGCTCATGGGTCCAATGCAATCTTCGGCAGGTCATGGGCGCATGTTCGCATGAGCGCATATCCTGGTGCCCAGGGTGGGACTCGAACCCACACGACTTGCATCATCGGTGTTTGAGACCGACGCGTCTACCGATTCCGCCACCTGGGCAGGGGGCGGCGAAGATAGGCGAAGCCGCATGGGCCGGGAGACCTCACTCCCTCACCAGGCGAAGGCCGCTCACACGGCCTGCCGCTTCGCACCGGACGAGGTAGAGCCCGGCCGGGAGGTGGCCGACGGCGATGACCGCCGAATCGGCTGCGCGCTGGGTCAGCACCGTTCTGCCACGGGCATCGATGATCGTGATCACTGCGGGATCGCCGGACCGGCGCAGGCTCAGGGTGACACGGTCCGTGGCGGGGTTCGGATGCAGGGTGGCCCATGGTGCAGGGGATCCAGCATCGGAGATGCCCGCAAAGGCTTCCTGGCAGGCCGGCCAATCCTCGGTGAGGTGGTCGAACATGGACGGGATGGCATGCGCGAAGGCCCGCACGCTGTCCACGCGCTGCTGCAGGGCGGCCACGCTGGCTTCCGGCCCACCGCTCACGGCCCGTGCGAACACGTAGGCCACCAGCAGGTTCACATGCATCCCCGGCTCCAGGGTGAAGGGTCCCATGCCGGCCACGGTACGCGGGTCGACCTGCAGCCCGGTGCCGTCGAGGGCGGCGGCCCAGGCACCTTGCGGAACGCCGTTGGTGCCATTGCCCAGCGGGTCCGAATCGCCGGGGAAGGCGAAGAGCGTCGGTACGGCGCCGGGACCCGTGGAATAGCCCGTGCCTCCGTGGGTGAGGGGCGTGGCATCCTTCCACACGCTGCGGAGCTGATTGTGGAAGTGCGCGGCATTCGAGGGGTCGGTCATGGCGTTGGGTCCTTGCCGGAGGAAATACATGGAGTTGCTCAGGCCGAAGCGCTCGTTCTCCGGGATGCCGTCGCCGAAGCCCGTTCCGTTCACATAGCCCTCGGCAAGCGTCTGGCCATTGTCGGCGCCATCCGGATCGAGAAAGGGGCCCTTGAGCACCACCGTGCCGAAGGCTGGCGGCTGTGCGCCATAGCCGGTCACGCCCAGGCAGTTCTGGTCGTCGGGGTCGCCATTGAGCGCATACACCATGCTGCGGCCCGCATCGGTGCCCACGATGTCGTCATCGGGGCAGCCCAGCTCGAAGTCGGTATAATGGCCGATCCGGAATCCGGTGAGCGTTTGCGTGCTGCGGTTGATGGCCTTGTAATGGACGAATACCGTCTGGTCCAGCGCCGGGTCCCCGGTGTAGGCGAACGGCATCATCTGCACCTCCACGCCGATGGGCAGACCGCCGGACACCTGGTGCGCACCAAGGTTGTCGTTGAAGATGCAATAGAGGGCCTGGTCACCGAGGATGCAGGGATGATCCCCGTTGAATGGATCATAGGCCCCGTCGGCATCCTGGTCGATGAAGGGCGCCAGGTAGAGGGCCTGGTCGGCGCTCACATCGCCCATGGCCGGCCAGGTCAGGAAGGCCTCTGGAATGATGTAGCCGTCGGGGAACAGCACGCTGATGTCGCACCCGGGGTCCTGGATGCATCCGAACCAGGCGCGGTGGTCCTCCACCTGCTGGCGGGTGATGCTCCATACCTGGTCGAAGGCGGCGGATACAGCAGGCGTGATGGAGGCATCGGTGACGGTGAGGGGACCGGGGAAGTAATCGCTGCCGGTGGCTCCGGCAAGGTGAGCCGCCAGCCGCAACTGGCCGGAGGAGGTGAGCCCTCCCATCCAGAGGCCGCTCGCATAGAGGGGCGCTGCGCCGCCCGCCACGGGCACGATGAAGGCGCTGCTGCCGGTGGCCAGGTTGGGCCCGATGAGCCCGTTGGAGTGGACCCGGGCCCGCACGTCGTTGATGTCAAGCTCGGCGAAGGCTTGGCCGTGCGCGTGGTGGATGATGAGCGAAAGGCTCGTGAGCAGGGCGGTGGAGAGACGTTCCATGGGTGCCGGATTGAGGTGGGTTGGACGCTATGAATGTGAACCTACACCGGCCTGTGACTCCCCGATTGGGGTGAACAGTGAACGGGCGATGCCGCCCGGCGAAGCGGCCTGCGCGGTCAGCCAAAGGCGCAGGACATCAGCCCCGAGGTGCGGCATGGCGGCGCTGGCACGCTCACCGTGCACTCACCGGCCCAGCCACCACCTCCTGAGCTGCACTTGCTGGCGGGTGGCCTTGGGGGCAACGCTCAGCTGTCCGGTTCCCTCGTGGAAGCGAAGTCCGGTGCGCTGCGCCCAGTGGGCCATCGGCAGCGCGCCCGGCTCGTTGAGGTGCCGCTGCAGCAGGCTCCCGATGTCCGGCCCCGTGAGCCGCTCGATGGCGGCGAAGAGGTCCTCGTCCTTGAACGGTTTCCCCGGTCCGTATTCACGCTGCAGGTCGCGCACCAATTCCTGCACACCGTAGGCGCCCTTCGAGCGATCGCGCAGGGCGATGTCCAGCCCCATGCAGAAGAGCGTGCCCTTGAGGTAGAAGTTGTAGTACTGGTCCTGCCGTTCCATGGCCTGCTGGCTCAGCGTGGTGAGGGGGATGCTGTCGGTGAACTTGCGCATCATCCGCACCTTTTCGTTCACCACGCCCAGGAACTCCTCCACCGACCGGCGGCCCTGCTTCACGGGCATGTGCATGGCGAAGTACTCCGTCATGCCCTCATACAGCCAGAGGTGGCGGCTCATGCGCGGGGCATGGAAGTCATAGTGCTCGATCTCCTCACTGTGCACGCTCAGCGGCAAAATGGTGTGGAAGAACTCATGGCTGGCGATGCCATGCACGCTTTGGGCGATGGCCGCCGGGTCCAGCGGCATGCAGAGCAGGATCAAGGTGGAGGCGGAGTGCTCCAGCCCATCGCCCATGGTGCTGCCTTCGCGGTTGCTGGGGTTGTGGTAGACGAGGAAGGTGTACTCCTTCACAGGCAAGGTGCCGCCGAGGTAGGCACGCTGGTCGGCCAGCAGGGGGCGTATGTGCCGGGCTACGTCATGGGCAATGGCCTGTCCCGTGGTGCTGTGGCAGGCCACGGTCACATGGATGTCTTCCAGCAGCAGGTGCGCGGTATCCGGCGGCGCCACCAGCATGGGGTTGTCCACCAGGTGGCGGTAGCTGGTGGCTTGGAAGGCCGTTGCCCCGCCGCTATCGGTGGTGCGGGGCAGACTCGTGGCGGCGTAATGCGTGGCGGGTTTCTTCAGGTGGAGCGTGTAGGGCAGGTGCTCGAAGCCTTCGAAATAGCCGATGATGGTGTTGTGGTTCAGCACGGCGGCCGTGGGCTTCACCGTGCCTTCGGACGAGCGGTAGTTCCCGATGGAGAAGCGGATGTCGAACTCCTCCCAGCCATCGTCAACGGAGTAGGTGATGCGTGTCAATCCCTGTGGCTTCGGCAGCCTCCAGCGGTCCACATCGATGCGCTCGATGGGAAGCGGATCGCCATCGCCATCAAAGGCCTCCATGGCTCCGGCCAGCCTGCCGTGGTCCATCACGCCATAGATGCCGGGGACGATGCGTGGCAGGGCGAAGACCAGCGGGGCATCGCCGGGCATGGGCGGCACGAGGATCTCCACTTCCAGGCGGTCATTGCGCTGGTCGCGCAGATCGAGGTTGACCGTGATGCCTGTTTGGGCGAGCAGGCCGGCGTGCAGGGTGCAGGCCAATAGCAGGGTGGGGAAACGTACGGCCATGGAATGCGCAGGTCCGTCATGGGACGGACCGTGCACGCACGAAGTTACTCGGCGGGTCAGAGCCTCCGCAGCAGCACCCGCAGGTCCACCTTCTCGCTCACGATGCGCTCCAGCTCGCTGATGGCCACGCGCTCCTGCTTCATGCTGTCGCGCTCGCGGATGGTGACGGTGCCGTCCTGCATGGTGTCGTAGTCCACCGTGATGCAGTAGGGCGTGCCGATGGCGTCCTGGCGGCGGTAGCGCTTGCCGATGCTGTCCTTCTCGTCGTACTGGCAGTTGTGGTCGAGCTTCAGCCGGTCGATGATGGCGCGCGCCTTCTCGGGCAGGCCGTCCTTCTTCACCAGCGGCAGCACGGCCACCTTCACGGGGGCAAGCGGGGCAGGGATGCGCAGCACCACGCGCTCCTCGCCGCCTTCGAGCTTCTCTTCGTCGTAGGCCGCGCTGAGGATGGCGAGGAACATGCGGTCCAGCCCGATGCTCGTCTCCACCACATAGGGCACGTAGCTCTCGTTGGCCTCGGGGTCGAAGTAGGTGAGCTTGCGGCCGCTGTGCTTCTCGTGGTTGGCCAGGTCGAAATCGGTGCGGCTGTGGATGCCCTCGAGCTCCTTGAAGCCCATCGGGAACCTGAACTCGATGTCGCAGGCGGCGTTGGCGTAGTGCGCCAGCTTGATGTGGTCGTGGAAGCGGTAGCTCTCAGTGGGGAGCCCGAGCGCGCGATGCCACTTCATGCGCTGCTCCTTCCACGCGTTGTACCACTCCATCTCGGTGCCGGGCTTCACGAAGAACTGCATCTCCATCTGCTCGAACTCGCGCATGCGGAAGATGAACTGCCGCGCCACGATCTCGTTGCGGAAGGCCTTGCCGGTCTGCGCGATGCCGAAGGGGATCTTCATGCGCGCGCTCTTCTGCACGTTGAGGAAGTTCACGAAGATGCCTTGCGCCGTTTCGGGCCGCAGGTAGATGGTGCTGCTCTCGCCGCTCACGCTGCCCAGCTCCGTGGCGAACATCAGGTTGAACTGGCGAACGTCCGTCCAGTTGCCCGTGCCGCTGATGGGGCACTTGATCTCCTCGTCGATGATCAGCTGGCGCAGGGCGGCGAGGTCGTTGGCCTCCAGGGCGGCCTTCATGCGGCCCTCCACAGCATCGATGCGTTCCTGCGAACGCTTCACGTTGGGGTTGGTGGCGCGGAACTGCGCCTCGTCGAAGGCCTCGCCGAACTTCCTGCGGCCCTTCTCCACCTCCTTCTCGATCTTGTCGGCGTACTTGGCCATGTGCTCTTCGAGGAGCACGTCCGCGCGGTAGCGCTTCTTGCTGTCCTTGTTGTCGATGAGCGGGTCGTTGAAAGCGTCCACGTGGCCGCTGGCCTTCCAGGTGGTGGGGTGCATGAAGATGGCCGCATCGATGCCCACGATGTTCTCGTGGAGCTTGGTCATGGCCTCCCACCAGTAGCGGCGGATGTTGTTCTTCAGCTCGGCGCCGTAGGGGCCGTAGTCGTACGTGGCGCTGAGGCCGTCGTAGATCTCGCTGCTGGGGAACACGAAGCCATACTCCTTGGCATGGCCGATGAGGGTCTTGAGGCGGTCTTCCTGGTTGCTCATGATGTGCGCGCGGTCGCTCTGGAAACCTTCAGCGTCGCGGGGCGCAAAGATGTGAAGCGCGAAGGAACCGCAACGGAGCGGACACGCGACGAATTCGCGACGCCCAGGTCGGCGGTGAAGGTGGCGTTCCCGCTGCGCCGCCGCATGGTTGCGGCTGAACCCGGTAGCTTCGCGCCATGATCGAGCACCGCGGCACCCTCATCTCCGAGGACCTCTTCGAGAAGCGCTTCGTCTGCGACCTGGGGGCCTGCAAGGGCGCCTGCTGCGTGGAGGGCGAGAGCGGCGCCCCGCTGGAGCCCGAGGAGGCCGAGCAGATCGAGAAGCTCTGGCCCGAGTTCCGCAGCTACATCCCGGAGAAGGGCCGCCAGGCCGTTGCCGAGCAGGGCTTCAGCGTGATCGACGAGGACGGTGACCTGGTGACGCCGCTCGTGGATGGCAGGAAGGAATGCGCCTTCACCATCTTCGAGAACGGCATCGCGCTCTGCGGCATCGAGAAGGCCTGGAAGGACGGGAGGATCCCCTTCCGCAAGCCGATCAGCTGCCACCTGTATCCCATCCGCATCGAGAAACTGAAGTTCCACGAGGGGCTCAACTACCATCAGTGGAACCTGTGCAAGCCGGCGCGTGCGTGCGGCGCCAAGCTCGATGTGCCGGTATTCCGCTTCCTGAAGGATGCGCTCATCCGCAAGTACGGCGAGGCCTGGTATGCGGAGCTGGAGGGGATCTACGCGGAGTGGGAGAAGGAGCGCAAGAGCGGCAAGCAGTAGCCCTCTCCGCCCTGCCTCGTAGGGGGCACCGGGAGGAAAGGCCCGCGCGCGCGTTCGCTCCGTCCGCTGCGTCCCCGGCAGAGCCCGCATCCACCGATCCCCCGCCGCTCGCGATCCTCCGTGCCACTCCCACCGTGGAACGCCCGTCACCACTGCGAACCGCGCACCCATGTTCGCGCTTTCGCCCTACGGCCGCGCGGCTCCGGGCTTGTTAACCGATCGTGAAAAGAAATCGCTTGCAAGTGTCCGCGGTGCGTCTCTTCCGCGTCTGTCGCGGGGAACCGGCCCGTGTTGAAAAGTAGAGGTAAGTGGTGCCGCCGACCCGTTGCACCGCCCCCGCTCCGGGGCCACTTTTGTGACCCGCCGACGCCCCGGCCCCGATCCCTTCGGAGCACGACGCCGGCGGACCCAGCGAAAAGACCGAGAAGTGAAGATGGCGGGACCCGTCCTGCCGGCGAAACCGTCCCCACACGAACCCAGAACGCATTACCGATGAGCGCCCAACAAGACCCCCAGATGAGCATGGAGCTCCCGAGCAACGCTGACGCCAACGAGCCGATCCTGAAGGAGAACAAGGACCGCTTCGTCATCTTCCCCATCCAGCACCACGACATCTGGCAGTTCTACAAGAAGCACGAGGCCGCCTTCTGGACCGCCGAGGAGATCGACCTGCATGCCGACCTGGTGGACTGGGCCGACAAGCTCAACGACGATGAGCGCTACTTCATCAAGCACGTGCTGGCCTTCTTCGCCGCCAGCGACGGCATCGTGAACGAGAACCTCGCCGAGAACTTCCTCCACGAGGTGCAGTACCCCGAGGCCCGCTTCTTCTACGGCTTCCAGATCGCCATGGAGAACATCCACAGCGAGACCTACAGCCTGCTGATCGATACCTACATCAAGGACCCCATCGAGAAGGACCGGCTGCTGCACGCCATCGAGACCGTGCCGTGCGTGGGCAAGAAGGCCGAGTGGGCCCTGCGCTGGATCGGCAAGGGCAGCTTCGCCGAGCGCCTCATCGCCTTCGCCGCCGTGGAGGGCATCTTCTTCAGCGGCAGCTTCTGCAGCATCTTCTGGCTCAAGAAGCGCGGACTCATGCCCGGCCTCAGCTTCAGCAACGAGCTCATCAGCCGCGACGAGGGCCTGCACTGCGACTTCGCCTGCCTGCTCTACACCAAGCACCTCATCAACAAGCTCCCCAAGAAGACCGTGGAGACCATCATCCGCGACGCGGTGGAGATCGAGAAGGAGTTCGTCACCGACGCCCTGCCCGTGAACCTGATCGGCATGAACGCCAAGCTCATGCAGCAGTACATCGAGTTCGTGGCCGACCGCCTGCTGGTGGAGCTCGGCAACGAGAAGATCTACAACGCCATGAACCCCTTCGACTTCATGGAGATGATCTCCCTCCAGGGCAAGACCAACTTCTTCGAGAAGCGCGTGGGCGAGTACCAGAAGGCCGGCGTGCTCAACAAGGAGAAGGACCAGGCCAAGTTCACCCTCGACGCTGACTTCTAGTTGTCGGCGGTCGTTGTCCGATGCCCGATGCATGGCCCGTGCGGCATCGGGCTCGGACAGCAGACAGCCGGCATGCATCCGCAATTCACATCCGCCGGTTGACGATCATCCGTTTGACAACCGGGCCAAGGGATGGGCAGGGGACCATCTTGGAAGCCCTGCATTGACAGGAAAAACAACACGCCGGACCGACGAGGCGGGAGCCGAGGCGGGCCGGTCCACCAAAACCAAACCCATCGAGAGAACATGTACGTCATCAAGCGCGACGGCCGCCGGGAGGCAGTGAAGTTCGACAAGATCACCGCCCGGGTGAAGAAGCTGTGCTATGGACTGGACCCCATGGTGGATGCCACCGTGGTCACCATGAAGGTGATCGACGGCATCTACGATGGCGTCACCACCACCGAGCTCGACAACCTCACCGCCGAGGTGGCCGCCACCATGACGGTGAAGCACCCGGACTATGCCCAGCTCGCCAGCCGCATCGCCGTCAGCAACCTGCACAAGAACACCAAGAAGTCCTTCAGCGAGACCATGAAGGACCTCTACGACTACGTGGACCCCAAGACCGGCGAGAAGGCCAGCCTCATCGCCGAGGACGTGTACCAGATCATCCGCAAGCACGCCGATACGCTGGACAGCGCCATCATCTACGACCGCGACTTCAGCTACGACTTCTTCGGATTCAAGACCCTGGAGCGCAGCTACCTCCTGCGCATGCACGGCAAGGTGGTGGAGCGCCCGCAGCAGATGCTCATGCGCGTGGCCGTCGGCATCCACAAGGAGGACCTGGAGAGTGCCATCCGCACCTACAACGACCTGAGCGAGGGCTGGTACACCCACGCCACCCCCACGCTCTTCAACGCCGGCACCCCCAAGCCGCAGATGAGCAGCTGCTTCCTGCTGCAATTGAAGGACGACAGCATCAGCGGCATCTACGACACCCTGAAGCAGTGCGCCCAGATCAGCCAGAGCGCCGGCGGCATCGGCCTCAGCGTGCACAACCTGCGCGCCAAGGGCTCTTACATCAAGGGCACCAACGGCACCAGCAACGGCATCGTGCCCATGCTGCGCGTGTTCAACGACACCGCCCGCTACGTGGACCAGGGCGGCGGCAAGCGCAAGGGCAGCTTCGCCATCTACCTGGAGCCCTGGCACGCCGACGTGTTCGACTTCCTCGAGCTCAAGAAGAACCACGGCAAGGAGGAGATGCGCGCCCGCGACCTCTTCTACGCCATGTGGGTGCCCGACCTCTTCATGAAGCGCGTGGAGCAGAACGGCGACTGGACCCTCATGTGCCCCAACGAGTGCCCCGGCCTCAGCGACACCCACAGCGAGGAGTTCGAGGCGCTCTATGAGAAGTACGAGGCCGAGGGCAAGGGCCGCCAGACCATCAAGGCCCAGGAGCTCTGGTTCAAGATCCTCGAGAGCCAGATCGAGACCGGCACGCCCTACATGCTCTTCAAGGATGCCGCCAACAAGAAGAGCAACCAGCAGAACCTGGGCACCATCAAGAGCAGCAACCTCTGCACGGAGATCATCGAGTACACCAGCCCCGACGAGGTGGCCGTGTGCAACCTCGGCTCCATTGCCCTGCCCAAGTTCGTGGAGAAGGGCAAGTTCGACCACGACAAGCTCTTCGAGGTCACCTACCAGCTCACCAAGAACCTCAACCGGGTCATCGACCAGAACTACTACCCGATCCCCGAGGCGCGCCGCAGCAACATGCGCCACCGCCCCATCGGCATCGGTGTGCAGGGCCTGGCCGACGCCTTCATCCTCATGCGCTATCCCTTCGATAGCGTGGAGGCCAAGGTGCTGAACCGCGAGATCTTCGAGACCATCTACTACGCCGCCCTCACCGCCAGCAAGGACCTGGCGAAGGAGGAAGGCCCCTACGAGACCTACGCCGGCAGCCCCATGAGCAAGGGCATCATGCAGCCCGACATGTGGGGCGTGAAGCCCAGCGACCGCTGGGAGTGGGAGGCGCTGCGCGCCGAGGTGAAGCAGCACGGCGTGCGCAACAGCCTGCTGCTGGCGCCCATGCCCACGGCCAGCACCGCCCAGATCCTGGGCAACAACGAGTGCTTCGAGCCCTACACCAGCAACATCTACACGCGCCGCGTGCTCAGCGGCGAGTTCGTGGTGGTGAACAAGTACCTGCTGCGCGACCTGGTGAAGCTGGGCCTGTGGGACGAGACCCTCAAGAACAAGATCATCGCCGCCAATGGCAGCGTGGCCAACATCCCGGAGATCCCGCAGAACCTCAAGGACCTCTACAAGACCGCCTGGGAGATCAGCCAGAAGGTGATCATCGACATGGCCGCCGACCGCGGCGCCTACATCTGCCAGAGCCAGAGCCTCAACATCTTCATGGAGAACGCCAACTTCGGCAAGCTCACCAGCATGCACTTCTACAGCTGGAAGGCGGGCCTGAAGACCGGCATGTACTACCTGCGCACCAAGGCCGCCACCGACGCCATCAAGTTCACGGTGGACAAGAGCAAGTTGAACGAAGTGAAATCCCGCGAAGCGGGACTCGTGCAACCGGAAGCTACGGAGAAGGCCGCCGGCAACGGCGTGGCCGTGGGCAGCACCGTGGTGATGGACCCCGTGATCAGCGGCCCCACAACGACCCATGCCGTGAGCGCGGCCGAACGGAGCCCCAAGGCCATGACCGCCGAGGAGCGCGCCGCCGCCGAGATCGCCTGCAGCCTCGATAACCCGGAGGGGTGCGAGATGTGCAGCGGGTAGGAGTGAGCACTGAATGAAAGAAGGCGCAGGGCTCACGGAAGTGGGCCCTGCGCCAATAAGGCCATGGAGAACATGAAAAGTGGTGCACATTTGGAGTCCACAATCATTCGCGAGTTTGATGCGCTAAGGCAAGCCGGTGTCTTGCGTGTGGGCTTAATATTGTCCGAACCAGCACGGAGAGCAATAACTGCGCATCTTGCCGAATCCAATCGACTTGCGGCAACCATTCCCCAGAAGCGGTCTCGGCTCGCCCTGATGCCTCATTTCATCTTGGAGGAGTATTCGGAGCCGGGCTACCGTGTTGGGGATTTGGGTGAGATTTCGAATGAGTGGCGATTCCGGCGGCAAGCAACACTTATGAGTAGCCAGGAATAGCTTGCCAAGCGCACGGGCGGATTTCCATCTTCATTCTGTATTGGTTAGCTTGGCAGAATGGGGCACAATAAGATTATCCTTACCACGCTTGCATTGTCCATGTACGGCTGTTGCTATGGTCAATCTGACTTTTGTCAGGGATGGAACAATGGTTACCGACAAGGCTGGTGCTACGGACAAGGGCATGGCTGTACGGCCTCGTATGCCCCACCTTGTCCACCTACGGACTACAATGGTTCTGATTACACCACAGGATACAACCGCGGATTCACTCAGGGTCAGATGAATCGAGCAACTCCAGTTTCAACTAGTCCAAGCGGAGTTGCCACTTACCAAACTCCATCTGGAGCTGTTCCTGTTGCCACATATCGCGCACCGGCAGCAAACTATCCGCGTTATCAGTGGCAGCCGCCGGACCCAGCGGTTGTCGAAGCTCGCCGTAGGGCGCGGTTGGCCAAAGCTGAAGAGCGCAGAATCAAGCGAGAGACGAGAAAGGCGGAGAGGATGAAGAATCGGGACTAGGTCAGGGTATCTCATCTGAGCGTAGCCTGCGGCTACACTCGACAAGAACTGGAACATGGTAGCCTTTGGCTACCTTCCGCGGGGGTAAGTCCCATGAACCAGCGTCATTCAATTCATCCTGTTATGCCTCGCCGACGCAGGAGAGTATTTGGCGCGTGTAGAGCACTGACATGGTTCGGGTCAACGACCGCACGAGGGTTGACAATGGCCAAGCCCTCGTATTCAAAGTATTCTAAGCCCCCAGAGAGAGCTGTCAACTCATGGTAGGCCGAAAGACCAAGTTGGAGAGCGTTTGGCTCATGCCCGGTTTCAGATCGGAATTTGTCCCGGGCTTCTTGTATTCGTTGCGCGATGGTTTTCATGAGGACAAAGGAACAGGCGCACTCAGCCTTTTGGTGCACGCTATTCGGCACAGTACCCCATACTGCGCGTAGCGTGGCCGTTATCTGAGCGTAGCCCCCCACTGCGCGTAACGTGGCCACCATCTGAGCGTAGCCTGCGGCCGCGCTCGACAAGAACAGGAGCGAGGTAGGCTTTGGTTGCGTAACGCACGTCAAGAGGGAATGCGTAGGTCACTGGCTTCGGAGAGCCAGAAGATTAACCGAGATTGGACCGGAAGAGTATTACATTCGAACAACCAAGAGCAAATCAACATGAGCAAATGGCTTGTCCTTTGTCTTAGCGCGGCTATAGTCTTCCCCGGGTGCATGGAATCGCGCTACATCACGGAGCAGTACATCAAGACCAGCATCGAAGAGCATGCGCCGGAATCGCTGAGCACAATTAGGACCTACACGATCTACAGGGGCATTCAAACGACCGCCACGAGTCGGTACGTAGAACTGACAGGCTATAAGTACAAAGGACGCAAAGGATTGGTCATTGGTGCGGACCGCTACTACCGGACAACGGCAAGAATGACAGGCTACCCTGTTGATGTGGCCGCGATTACATATGTCGAGCTCACCGAGGCGGAAACACGCGCGATGCTGGAGAACATATCAGTGATTCGTTCGGAGCTAAAGGGTGACAAGGCATTGATGAATGAGGAGGTTTATCACGACTACGCGGTCAATGGTGATGTCTTCATCAGTGTGCGACGATCAGCCTCAACAAGTGGGAGCTACTCTGTATATCTGTGGATTAGAGGTGAGAAGTACACGTTGCCTGCGTCGACGCTGCCGAAGCAGCTGAAGAGGTTCCTCGATTATTAGAGGGCATAGCCATCGCGGGGGACATGGTGCCGCTCTATGAGCGTAGCCTGCGGCTACGCTCGACAAGAACAGGAACATGGTAGCCTTTGGCTACCTGCCGCATGGCAA
>ERZ761607.3469-NODE-3469-length-15233-cov-8.210502_pt1 | contig 15233 bp, 13 predicted proteins | sample MGYA00511164_ERZ761607 | MGnify/ENA primary metagenome ERZ761607 (study PRJEB28899, sample SAMN02445080) | bioreactor sludge metagenome | biome: EBPR sludge | place: Australia: Brisbane, Thorneside Wastewater Treatment Plant | collected 2011-06-22 ...
CCTTCGCGATGAGCACGTTCGATCACAACGCGCATTCGCGCTTCGTATTCTTCATTTGAGCAGGGAAAAGGTAATGGCACTGACCAGAGTGGAATGCCCGCCGCTTCTGCCTGTTCTTCTACCAATTCCATACGCACCCCGTGCATGGCAACGCGGTTATTCGATTCGTTGAAGGTGGTTAGCAAGCCAATGATCTCCACATCGGGCTGCTGGCGCAGGGTGTGCAATGTCCATGCGCTGTCTTTGCCGGAAGACCACGATAATAAAATTTTCGTTTTCATGTTGATTTGGAAGAAAGGGTTTCGATCAGACTCTCGAGCGTTGTGTGTTCACTTTTCCCTTTTGGGGTGGTGAGAAGCCAGTGACCTGAATCCAGCACATCCACATGGACGGGGTGACGGGCGCCGTTGTCGTGGACTTCGTAGCCGATACGTTCGAGGGCGCGCCATGTCCAGGCAGTGGCAACTCCGTCTTTATCGCCGTGCAGGCTGATCGGTCCGCAGGTAGGCTGGTGGACTTTGAACGCGCCGCTGGCATGGTCAAACTCGATGCCCTCACTGTGGAAGATGCGCGCAAGCGAACCGTTGAGCGCGAGTTCTTCGGGCAAGCCGATGTGCAATTCGCCATGCGAGGAAAGCAGCCAGAGTTTATCGGCGATGCGCAGGGCGAGGTCGAGGTCGTGGGTGGAGAGCAGGATAGCGCAGTTAGTATCGCGTGAGAGTCGTTTGAGGAGCTGTAAAAGTTCAACACGGCGCGGCAGATCGAGAAAAGCAGTCGGTTCATCGAGCAGGAGGATTTTGGGCTCCTGTGCGAGAGCGCGGGCGATCATCACCCGTTGACGTTCCCCATCGCTCAACTCGTGGATCGGGCGGGAGGCGAGCACATCGGACCCCGTCAGACGCATGGCATGCTGCACGGCTTCTTCATCACGCGGAGTCAAATTTCCGCGCCAATCGGTGTAGGGATGACGTCCCAGAGTCACCAGCGCATACGCTGAAAGATTCCCCGCTTCGATGCGACCTGTCAGCACGATGGCGAGTTGTTTGGCAAGTTCGAGTGCTGGCATGCTGTGCAAATCCACTTCGTCAATTTTTACGGACCCCTTCAATGGAGATTGCATTCCTGCCAGTGTGCGCAGCAGCGTAGATTTACCCGCGCCGTTCGGTCCGATCAGACAGACGAGTTCCGCCGGACGCAGTTGCAGGTTCAAGCCTGAGGCGAGCGGCTGATGGTAGCCAATGGAGAGGGAGGTGGAGGAGAGCATGGGTAATAATCAGTGGAAAATGGTAAGTGGAAATTAAGAAGCGAAGGATTGGCGGAGTTGTTTTTGGCGCAGGATGACCCACAAGATGATGGGCACACCAAACAGTGACATGATGACATTGAGCGGCAACACATATTGACTGCCCGGCGATTGCGCGATGACATCCGCAACCAGCGCGAAGGATGAGCCCATCAGCATGGAGGCGGGTAACAGAGCGCGATGGTCGGCGGTGTTGAGCAGGGAACGTGCCACATGCGGCACTGCCACGCCCACGAACCAAACCGGTCCGCAAAAGGCGGTGGAAACGCCCGCCAACAGAGACGCGCTCAGAATGATCCAGAAGCGGGCGCGGCGCACGTTGAGCCCAAGGGAGCGGGCATATTCGTCTCCCAACAGCAGGGCATTGAGCGGTTTGATCATCACATAACTAATCACCAAGCCAGACAAGATCACGGGGGAAAATACGCGCATTTGGTTCCATGTCACGCCGCCGAAACTTCCCGCCGCCCACAGGCTGAATGCCTGCACCCGTTCCGGCTGGCTGAAATAGATCAACAGGCTGACGACGGCATTGGTCAGATAGCCGAACATCAAACCGAGGATGAGCAATGTAATTGTGTTTTGCACGCGACGGGAAACGATCAGTACCGCGCCGAGAACGGATCCTGCTCCCAAGCTGGCGGCAACCGCCAGGCTTAGATCTCCGAAGACATTCAATCCGGTGATGTAGGCGGATACGCCGCCCGCGCCTGTGCCAAGCACCACCAATGCCACACCCAAACTCGCGCCTGAACTGACTCCCAAAATGAACGGGTCTGCCAGCGGATTACGGAAGAGAGTCTGCATTTGCAACCCGCTGACCGCCAGCGCTGCACCGACGAACATGGCGGTCACGGCTTTGGGCAGACGGAACTTGAAGATGACGTCCGTCCACGAGGCTTTGTCGGGTTCGCCTCCGGTCAGGATTCGTAGAACCTGCTCCGGCGGGATGTGAACCGATCCCAGCGTGAGGCTGAGAATAAATGCCACAGCGAGGATCACGATCAGCAGGACGACGATCCAGGTGCGAAGTCCGAGTTTTGGAAAAGAGGTAGGCATGGGCGTCTTATGATTTACGATTTTTGATTAGCGAGAGAACAGTAATCAGTGAGAGGAAGAAAGATGAAAGAAGAAAGATTAACTTTCTCTTTCATCTTTCTTCTTTCTTTTATTTCAACTGTCGATAATAGACCAGATCGTAATCGGGGAGCAGTTCGGGGTGGAAGATCTTGATGAGGTCAGCCAGCACCAGTTCGGGATGGGCGACAGCGCTTTCGTAGTAGTCGTTGCCGCCCATGGCGGAGGTTCTGGCGTCGTTGTTCCAGACGTTCCCGTTTTGGTAGGCGGCGAAGTCGGCATAGCGGGCGTCGGCGGCGAGCAGGTCAGCGGGTGTAAAGAAGTAGCCGACATTCACCCAATATTCCGCGTTTTGAGCTTTTTCAAAGACGGCTTCAAAGGCGAGGGGCAAACTGCCGGTGGTGGTGTCGTCTGCCCAGAGATAGTCCGCGCCTGAGTCTTTGAAGAAGGCAGCCGCAAAACTATTGCCGCCCGGCATAGACCAGGTGCCTTGATAATCAGAGCCGGTAAACACAGTCGGCTTTTCGGTCACGCCTGCGGCGAGCGCGGCATATTTGTTGTACTGCTCTACATTCTTTGCAAACAGGGCTTCGGCGTCGGCTTCTTTGTTGAAGAAGACAGCGATGAACTTGCCCCATTCCGCGCGCGCCAATGGGGAGGTTTCCAACCATTCGGCGTTGACCACGGTCTTCAAACCCGCTTCGATCAAGACGGGATGAGCGTCGTAGTCGGGGGCACCAGAGCCGTAGGTGAGGATCAAGTCCGGGCTGAGTTCGAGCGCTTGTTCCACGTTCACGCCAGAACCATAGCCGAGCATGGTCAACTTGCCTTCTTCTGCCATCTTCAAAACGGTGGGATTGCTAACATAGGTGGCATCATCCAAACCGACAAGTCGATCCAGCAGACCGAGTTCATCGAGGAAGGGCAGGTAAGTGGTGGACATGGTCACAATGGTCTGCACAGGGACTTCGATGATCTGTTCATCAAGGAAGCCTTCAGGCGCGGGCGTACCGCATTGAACCAGCACATACTGCATGGACTCGGTTGCACCGGGGTAAGGTGTGACCACGGTGACCACCTTGTAGTTATTGAAGTATTCAACGCTGAATCCATCGGTGTGGGTCAGCGCGGTCTTTTCAGGGAAGTAATCGACCGAAGCGTCATACTCACCTTCGGCGACACAGCCATCGATAAGGTTGTGTTCGAGGGCAACCGCAACGGCCTCAGTGGAAACAACTTCTGTCGGAGCAGAATCAACTTCCGGCTGAGTCTGAGCCGCAGGGGCGCATGCGGAGAGCAGGGCGATCAGTAAAGTCAAAATCAGGGTCTTGCGTAACATTCTTTTTCTCCTGGTGTGTGTATTAGACCTGACAGGTTTTTAAAACCTGTCAGGTCTTTCTGGTATGAGAATCAAAATCCCCAGCAGTTGCTGGGGAGGTTGGAGAGGCAATCCGGGTGGATCCGTTCTCCACCTCCTTTCCGCGAGAAGTGGCTGAACCGATCAACAGCGGGCGACCTGGCTTAGGTAGTCTGTTGGTCTTGTGGTCTGTTGGTCGCGTGGTCTTGACTACTCGACTAACTGACTATTCGACTACTTGACTATCTTCACAGTTGCGCGACAGCGCCGGGTTTGCACCGGACTTCGCCGCTGGCTGATCGTTATGTTGAAATCATTCTACCACCAATACCCGCACAGGAGAGCAAACAGAAAACCGCGCAGACCGAACGGCGCAAAATAGACCGTCTGCCCATCGCTCCATTCTTCGCCAAAAGCAAATACTTTGTGGGTCAGCTGCCGGGCTTGTTTATCTTTCCGATATTGGATGAAGAACCCTTCATGTTTGAGCGCCGCATTTTGACTTGTATCCCAAACATGTTCGATCTTAAGCGGATGTAAACGCTTCATTGCCTCGGCGACGGCGGATTCGTACTCCATGAGCTTTACCTCAGGGAAGGTTTTCTCCGCCATATCATGCAAGATGACGCTGTCACTCGAAAGCCCGCCCACAAGCGCATACGCAATCGGGTATTTCACAGGGGTCATCAAATGAATGCCGAATGCCATGAACCAGATCGGAATGCCCGGAAGCAGCATAAAACCACGCCTGTGCCCGCGAACTTTGGCATAGATTTGCATCAATTCGATGTAGGTATAAATTCGCGGCTCGCCGATCTCAAAAACTCCGCCACGTCCGTTGGGATTGGTCAGTGCCGCGATTAAGTAGTCGATCACATTTTGCACGGCAATCGGCTGAGACCTATTTTTCAACCACAGCGGACCGGGAATGAGGGGAAATAGCTCTGCCATAAAGCGGATCATCTCGAACGAGATGCTGCCCGAGCCTGCGATCACCCCCGCGCGGAATTCTGTCACCGGCACGATGCCTTTGCGCAAGGTCACACCGGTTTCGATACGTGAACGCATATGCGGCGCAATGTGCTGCTCCGGGTCTGCCAAACCGCCGAGGTAGATGATGTGCTCCACACTGGCTTGTTCTGCGGCTTTTGCAAAATTGTTTGCACCTTCCAATTCAATGGCGGTGTATCCATGCCCCCAAGCCATGTTATGGATAAGGTAATATGCTGTTCCTACACCTTCCATTGCTTTCGCCAACGTGTCTGGTTCCATCACGTCGGCGCGGACCATTTCTACGTGTTTGTACCATTCGCGTTTACATAAACGTTCCGGCTGTCTCGCCATGGCGCGAACGCGATATCCTTTTTCGAGCAGTTGCGGAATGAGCAGGCTGGCAATATAACCTGTTGCGCCAGTGACGAGGGTGAGAGGGGATGGCATGGCGTAATTATCCCACTTTATATAAAAGCTCTGTTGGGGCTTCGCCCCCAACAGAGCAAGCTCATTATTAATCCATGAACACTTCGATCAATCGATTATTCTCTGCCAAACGTTCTGCCAATGTCCGGGCGATCCACTCATGCAAGAGGGCGGCAAGAGCCGGGTCTTCTTTTTGCATCCTGCTTAAGTGATCCGGGGATAAGCGATAGATCGTGCTAGGTTCTTCTGCTTTCACCGAAGCTGTGCGCACACCGCCCAGATAAAATGTAATCTCCCCCAGCATGGCGCCGTTTTTTACACTGCGGAGGCGCATCAACTCACCTTTGATGGTTTCGAATTCCACGGTCACCAGACCTGATTCGATATAGAACAGGTCATTCGCAGATTCGCCCTGCCGGATAAAGTATTCGCCTGCTTGAATTTCCTCACGTTCCATGAAATCTTTGATACGCGTGATGCCCGGAAAAGTGCGGTTCAATGTGGAAAGAATGCTTTTCCCGAGATCAACGGTGGGTTGTTCTTTTTCATTTGCAAGTAACTTGGTCTCACACCATTCGAGGGCATGGTCGAGCGTGGGATGAATCGAAAAGGCTTTACTCTGCCCTTGTAATAGTCCGGTGCGTTTCATCTGGTCGTGAATGTCCTCTGATATCCCAGACCATGCCATGACAATGTTCCCAGCTTCGACCAACTGTTTGAGGCGTGTCACCCCGAAAATGGCGGAGGAGTCGAGCCGTTTCACTTCTCGGAAATCAAGTACGAGATACTTCAACTCATCTTCATCTTTCAAGGACATGCGTTTGCGGACGTTTTCCAGAATTCGCTGCACCGAGCCGAAGAAAACGAATCCTTGCAAGACAAGAACTTGGATCTGGTCGCCGTTTTCGGCAAGATAATTGCGGTGCCGCTGCGGACGTTCCACCCGGCTATGCAATGTGCCGCCGTAGAACACATTCTTGATAATGCTGACCCTGCCATAACTGATAACGAACAGCAAAGCAGAGATCACAATACCGGCACCAATCGCTTGCAGAAAACCGATTCGGTCAATGATGATGAGCATGACCCAGATCAAGGCATAATCCGTGCGGGGGAGCAGCTTATACGAATCTATAAGCCATTCTGTGAGGAAAGACAGACCCAGGAAGAAGAGCATGCCACCCATCAAAAATTTTGGGAAGAACGAGATGACGGAGGCCCCAACGAACAAAGCCAGCGCACAAAATAACCCGGTAAACACGCCCACCAAGCGACTCTTTGCGCCGAAGCGGTTTGGTAATGCCGAGAACCCAAGGGTTTGATACCCAACCGGGAAGCCGATCAACCCGCCGATGATATTAACTCCACCAGCAGAGATCAATTCACGATCAAGGTCAACATCTTGTTTGTAGATCACTTCCAATCCGCTCGCGTTTAACAGCAACGAAATGACACTTAACCCAAACAGGGTTGCATAGGTTTCTGCGTTGCTGAAAATGGCACCCCATTGCACCATGACGAGATTTTCGAGCGTAAAGAAATGATACAGCCCGCCAGAAGGGAATGGACCCAACAACCATCCGTTTGCACCTGCTTGTCGCACCGAGATGCCAGATATAAAAAGAAAAACATAAAACAGGATCATCGCAAGGATGACGAAGCCTGGCAGGATCAGAAAATGATTGAAGCGCCGCGAAACGAGCAACAGAATAATCCCAAATAAAATTCCCGGCAGCCAATTCCATAGAACCGATGGAGCAAAGAACATGGGGAGATTCACCAGCGTTTGCGGCACATCCACCATTACACTAAATGAACCTTTGATGACCAAATATCCCGTCCCTGCTAGAAAACCGCCCACGACTGGGTACGGAACATAACGGGCAAATCCGCTAAGTTTGAAGTAACCGAGGATGATGAACAATACTCCGGTCACGAGCGACCCAAGCATGATGGCGCCCACTGCTGTGGAGTAGATCGCCTCGGGGCTTTGACCTTTGAGAGTCGCCGCCACCCCGGCACACATCAACGCCATGAGCGCAGAAGGTGTATCCTGCGGCACACCGATCATATTGACGAGGGAGGAGGTCAACGCAATGAAAATCGTAACGATGACGGTGCCGATCAACATCATGCCGATGCCGCGCGGCAGGAACGGGCTTAGGTCTCCAGAGAAAATCAGCGCCGCAAGCGAAATCTCCACACTGATAATAATGATCGCATTGATCAGCCCGGCACTAAGGCTTGGCAATAAAACGGAGGGTTGGAAATTATTTCTAAAGTTAGCAGCGTTCATGAAGCCTCGGCTAAATTGACGATGGACTATGTTTTTATGGTCTATCGTCTATCGTCTGTTTCATTGCTTAACTCTTTCCACTTTGAATGGCGTTACATCCGGGTCGATGACTTCGTCGAATTCGCGGGCAGCGAGATGACCGGCAAACACAGCTTGGGCGATGATGTTGGGTGCTTCAGCGTCGCCGATGATTCTCAACGACTTGAGCCGTCCATCCGCGAAGGCGGGTTTGAGTTCGTGGTAGAGGCTGTCGTTGGGGATGCGGTCTGTGACCATGACGATGGCGTCGCAGGCAAGAGTCGATTCGGCGGAGGTAAAAGTTTGGGTCACTGTAGCAGTGGTCGGCGAGTGAGAGGCGAGAGTGTGGTGTGGGAGCAGAGTCACGTTCAAGGCTAGGAGTCGCTTGTAGATGCGCTCCTGTTCAAGGGTGTATTCGGTCCATGCGGAGATGGTAGGTGCAGGTGTAACGACGGTGACTTCGCAGCCATTGGTGGCAAGTAACTCGGCGAGTACGCCGCCCATGTAGTAGTGATCGTCGTCGTAGATCAAAACTTTTCCGATGGGTAACTTTCCATTCATCAAATCATCGGGTGTGAAGATATTGCCATTCCCTGGAATAGGACGCGAGTGATACCGCCCGATGCCATCGCGCCGCCAGGTTGCGCCGGTGGCGAGGATGACGTGCGGCGCATCGGCGTCGAGGACATCCTTTGCGGTCATGGGGCTGGAGGGATAGAAGAAAATATTTTCCAGTTTTTGAATCTGTGTGAGACGCCAATCGATGACGCGCCGCCATTCGATAAGATTCGGCAGCGCCGACTCAAGCAAGACGCGACCACCCGCCTCACGCTTCACGTCAGTGAGAATGACCTTGTACCCGCGCTGACCCAACGCCCGAGCCGCTTCGAGCCCGGCAGGTCCTGCACCTACAATTAGAATGTCATCGTCTGATTTTTTCGGCGCAACGATCTCGGGATGCCAATCGCGCCGCCATTCTTCGCCCATGGTGGGATTTTGCGTGCATCTTATTGGAACGAAACGCGTGTCACCCGTGACGCAGATGTTACAGCCGATGCATTCGCGGATATCTTCGTGCCTGCCTTCTTTGATCTTGTTCGGCAGGAATGGGTCGGCAATGGACGGGCGTGCCGCGCCGATCAAGTCCATCACGCCGCGTTCGATGGCAGAGACCATACTATCAGGAGAGGTATAACGACCCACACCGACGACAGGTTTGGTGGTGAGCTGCTTGACGAAAGAGATGTATTTTTCTTGATGACCTTCTTTACCGAAGCGCGAGGTGATGGAATCATTTTTCCATGCGCTGATGTTCACGTCCCACAGGTCGGGCAGTTCGGCGAGCATACTTACAATGTCTCTTGCTTCGCCGTCGTGTTGCATCCCGTCCGCGCCGAGGAGTTCATCGACAGCAAAGCGTACAGCGACGGCACAGGTGTCGCCGACAGCTTCTTTCGTATCTTCGATAAGCTCGCGCAGGAAGCGGGTGCGATTTTCGAGCGAGCCGCCGTACTCGTCGGAACGGTCATTGTCCTTGGAGAGCATGTGAAAGGCGAGTGTGAGATTATGCGCGGCGTAGCAGTAGATGATGTCGAAGCCTGCCTGTTTGGCACGCAGGGCGGCATTGCGGTGCCACTTGCGGATATGTTTCAGGTCGGCTTTGGAGGCGATGCGTGATTGACCGGGCTCATAACCACTGCCACCGACAAGTCCACGCGAGGCAAGGTCGAAAGGCACCGCACGCGAATACAAGTTTGAAGCATCGCGTCCATTGTAGGCAAGCTCAATGCCTGCCAGTGAACCATGTTTATGAACGGCTTCGGTCATCAATTGCAAGGCTGGGATGTCGCCATCGTCCCAGATATGACCTTCGATGAACGGTGAGAGGTCGCTGGTGTAGTGAATTTCCGTCTCTTCGGTGCAAACCACGCCCCAGCCGCCTTCGGCTTTCATACCGCGCATGGCAGCAAGACCTTTTGGCATGCGCCAGCCAAAGCCGTTGCAATGTGGCACTTGATAGAAACGATTCGGCGCGGTGACGGGTCCGATCTTGATAGGCTGGAAAAGGATATCGTAGCGGGAAGGCATGGGATTTACCAATTTAAGATTCGCGATTTATGAATTTCGGTTTTCGATTGGAGATTGTTCTTAAGGACAGGATTGCAGTTGGGGAAATACGGCGTACGCGATCTCATCCATTTGAGTCGAAGAATCCGGCAGGACGGCCATGAAGGATAGGACGCGGGTGGGCGTATCGTTTACCACCCAGTACCGCACATTATATGCCACGCCCTGGTCCACTGCAACGAAGTTGTACAGGCGCAATCCCCGGTCATCGCGGCATTCGTTGACATACTCATAGGACTGATAATTGCCGAAAATGATCGACCAGCCTTCATCATTGAAATACGCATCCAGGTCGAGGTCTTCGTAACCACAGGGAAAGACAAGAGCTTCGAGATTCACAATGGCGGGGATCGAGGCGTTGTACCAGGATGCCACAACCTTATCGCTTGCCACAGTATAGGTCCGCTCCCACCCTCCTACATCAAAAAACCTGCCGGGGAAGGAGATTGCGCGGTCGATATCCGCCTGGGTGGGAACGGAGTCAATGCAGGCGGGTGTGGCAAGGATCACCGTTTGCTCCGTGGACACGGCTACAACCGGGGTTTCTTCCTGGGGCAGGTCGGGCAGAGGGGTTGGCTCCGTCGAAGCGGATTCAGAAAGCGACGTCGGCGTGGGGGGAAGCAAGGCGGGCAGGTCAGCCGTCGGCGAGGCGGGAGCGGACGATCCGCAGGCGGCGAGAAAAAGGATAAAGAATCCGGCAAGCAATCGTTTCATGGAATATCCTTGAGCGGGCATGATATGGCGAGTATAGCATGGCGCTGAAGAAACCCTCTCGCCACAAATAAAGTGACTGTCGCCTGATTGGTAACAGTCACTTGTACATCGTTCATAAGAAGACGGTCAGGGTTTGAAGCCTAGAAATATTTTTACGTCGATCTCAGAAGAAAAAACGATACGTTCATTTTCCTCTTTTGCATGCGCAAGCGCTTGATGAATACGTTCCAGGCCTGATCGATAGCCAGCTTCATCGAGCAACGCCAATTGCGAAGTCGCATTGTGTTTAAGGAAGGGGTCTTTCAGAACCGCCTCGCCGATATGGATGCTGCGAATTTGTTCTGCCGTCTTTGAATCTATGTTTTGAAAGCCTTCCTGTTCCATCCACTGCAAGACGGAGTTACCAGCCGGGTAACGCCTCAGGTCGGTATCGTAAACAGTATCAAAGTAATCGTATATGTACCAACGAGATCCGCCTTCGTGTGGATCGTGCCCAATGATCGCCAGTGCCCCGCCCGGCTTGAGGATGCGATACGCTTCGGCGATGAACGCGTGATGATCGCCGAAATGGTGGATCGCATCGATGCAATAGACAAGGTCGAAAGTGGCGGAACGGTATGGGAGTTGAGTCCCCAAGCCCCGGGTCAGCGAAAGAGGCGCGGGCTGTTCCTTCGCCTGCTGGATCATGCCCATGGAGTAATCCAAACCGAAAAGCTTCGTCCCGGTCTGACTCAACAGGTTCAGCCAAAAGCCCGTGCCGCTGCCGACTTCGAGGATGGTCTGCGCCCCGACTTGTTTTGCCAAAGCGGACAATGCCTGCCCACGCTCCCAATACTGGGCTTCGGGGTAGCGCTGGTTGTACTGGGAAGCGATCTGGTCGTAATCAAGTTTTGGAAGTGTCATGAAAATATGGAAAACATGACCCTGCCAGAAATTACTTTACTCAGCCCCCACAATTTCCTTTACCCGCCCCATCTGCCCATCCATCAAACGGACTTTGATGCCATGCGGATGTGTAGGCGAATTGGTGAGAATATCTTTGACGATACCCCTGGTCAACTTGCCGGTGCGCTGGTCCTGCTTGAGGACGATCAATACCGTCATACCGGGTTTGATCTGTGAACGAGTCTGGTTGTTTTGCATGGTGTAATTTTATCGTCGAATCCGGATTGATATATAATGCCAACGGTCATAAATAGCACTTTCCTCCTTCTAAAAAAGTGCAATTTATGACCGCGCTGGGTATAATCTTTTCATCTTCAAAAATTCCCATGCCGTATTACTCATTCTATCTACCCTCCACCTTCCTGCCCATCCTTCTCGCCGGGCTTTATTTTTTGTTCGAGGATAAACTCTCATCCCCCCGCCTCCGTTGGGCATGGTGGATCGGCTCGCTTCTCTTGATCGCGCTTGTCGGTTTTTACGTCATTCAAGATCACGCCTTGTACGATTACTTCAAAGGCTATTATCACGGCGGACGAAAGATCATCCGCAACATCGATGTGTTATACGACGATGCCTGTTACGGTTTTACGAACTTCCCGCTCTTTGCCTATCTCTTCGTGCCGCTCGCCAACCTGCCAAAAGAAATATCTGGACGCATCTTTTTCCTTATCGGGTATCTCTGCCTGCTCCCGCTCGCCTACTGGCTAGTGACCGCATCGAACGTCAAAGGCTGGCAGAGATTTCTCGTGCTGGGGATCTTGGCGCTCAACGGTCCGCTCGATTACAGCATCTGGCTTGGGAACACCACGCAGATTGTCATGCTCTTCGTTCTGTTGGCATTCTTCAGTCTCAACCGCGGATGGGAATGGCTCTCCGGAATCTTGCTCGGCATAGGCGGTTTGATAAAACTCCCGCTCGTTCTGCCTTCGGGATATTTCTTCCTGCGTGGGAAGTGGAAAGTGGTCGGGGGTGGTTTGCTCGTCGCAAGCGCGGTTCTTTTCCTGTCTTTGGTCTTGCTCCCCTTCGAGTTGAATTCGATCTGGCTGGAGCGTTGTGTGCTGATGATGGCAGGCAATCCAACGGCGGCATACAACAATCAATCGCTGAGCGGTTTTCTTGCGCGCATCTTCATGCCCGGCAACTACGGCTGGGATCCGCTGACACCAATTCCCGCATACGTCACAGCCTCGAACATCGGCAGGGCCCTGCTTGCATTGCCCGCACTTTACATTCTTATCGCTGGTCGAAAAACTGAAAAGGACACCTATTTACAGTCAGTCGAGTTCTTCATCATCCTTGTCTTCTCCCTCCTCACCTCTCCCATTGCGTGGACGCATTACTTTGCCCTTCTTCTGGTCCCCGCCGCAATGATCCTCGGTAATCCGGAAAGACTCGCCTACAAACCCTGGATACACATACTGCTCGCCCTGAGCTTGATCCTGCTCTCGGTTCCCAAGGACCTCTCGCTTGCCCTCTTCGAGTGGACCGGGTCCACGTTGATGCTTTCTCCACAGTTCATCGGCACTTTGGTTTTTTATGGTCTGCTTATGGTGGTGTGGAGGATATTGCGTAAAGGACATTCTCCCCTTCCTGCATAGAGGTCTGAGAATGCCGGTTTGCACACAGGTTACGGAATCACAGGCGGGAGCGTCGCCACATAGGCTTTGAGCGAATTCAGGATAATGCTCATGAACTGCCATTGGTTATATGCCAGCAGGACCAGGAAAACAAACATTCCCGCCTGAAAGAAGCGGTTCTTTGCGAAGGGAGACAGCCCAAAAGCGACGAACAACACCAGCGCATACGTCCAATCGGGGGAATACAGAAACAACTCCTGACCATAGTTGACATGGACAGCAAAGTTGAAGAGCAGGCATAAGATCAAAGCAACGGGCAGTTCCAATTTCCTCTCGCGGATAAGTCTCCACATGAAGACCAGGCCCGAGATGACAAGGATCAACGCCCAGACGATGATGAGGGCCTGACCCATCCCGTCATAATCGGTCTGGTGAAAAATACCCGGCGAAATTTTATAGAATCGAAATTCAGGTATCGTGCTCCCCACTTCTTCGGTGAGGATGAAGACCTTCGGCGCGACCACGCTATAGAAGAAAAGAGTCCGTATCAGATACAGAATGCGCCCACGGATCATCCAATCTTGCATAAGAAGGATATCGAGGAAGAACTTATCCTCGTTCTGCACGTCGGGCACAAGAAAGAAGAGTTTGCTGGCAGGATAGATATAAGCGTGCAAATATGTCAGCAGCAGTGAAATGGCAATCGTCCAGCCTGCGAAGCGAATGATCTCCCTCCAGCGCGGGCGGACAACGATGAACGCGAAAAAGTTCTGGATGAAATTCGTCAGCGTAATGCCAAAGGTGAGGGCGCCTGCCGCCACAAGGGCAGCCGGAGGCGCGCTCTCATCCAGAACAAGCAGGCAGAACAGGACCAAAGCCAGAGCCGAATAGATATAGGTCTCGATGATGCTGCCGAACGCAAAATGCGACGCACTCACTCCCAGCAGGGATGCCATCAGGAAGGCATACGTTTTGCTCCCGAACTTGCGTTTGACGAGCAGCCATGTCAAATAGATGCAAAGCCCGCCGACCAAAGCGGTTAACAGGATCGCAGAGAAAGTCGGGTCTTGTGTGAAAAAGTTGAGCGTTTGACCGAACGGGCGGAAGATGAAATATGTGAAGGGATGCGGACCCCGCATTTCAAATTCCTTGACGTCCTCGAAGGCGATGCGCCGCATCCACGATCCGACATCGGCGTCGAAGAGGTTATCCACCTGCGCCACACCGAAGTTGTTCAAGATCAGGGCAAAACGCAAATACACGAAGACGAACGCTGACGACAATAGAATGCCAGGAAGGTTATCGCGTAAAGCCGTCAGATCAAATCGCGGTGGATTCCATGCCCACTGAATTTTCACTCCATCCACCCAGAGCATAAAAAGAATGTAGCTCAAAGAGCAGGCGAGGAAGAAGATCATCAATTTCTGGTCAATGAGCGAGCGTTCTGAAAGTTTCAGGAATTGCGAATTGATGCCGTACGAAACGAGTACCGAGAAGGCGGCGATCAGGATGAAACCGAATATTCTTTTCAGCATGACGACCCTGACATCACCTTTCGTATTCCATTGCCGTCATCCACGGGCGGACCTCGTAAATAAGCAAACCCGATTTCACAGCTGGGTCATCAGCGGCAAATGCTTCGATCTCTTCATGCGACACGTCCTTGGACGTAACCATCATGCCGCCAATATCGGGGAGCAGAAACGGTCCGCCAAGTTCAAGTTTGCCCTGTTCATGGAATTTCAAGTAATGCTGGACGTGCTCACCAACGCCTTCCTGTTGGCGATAGTCCACACCGTATTGCCACTTGGGTCCGGGTTTGTGAATCACTACATATCGGATGGGGCGCGAAGACTGACTTGTCATGGTTCTATTTTTCCAAAGTCATTCAAAAAGACGGTGAAATCCAGATTGCCGGGCGAGGCGTTGAAACTTGTCAACATCGCGGCGGCTTCGCTGCGGTGTTGGGTCCCATGGTTGACCACGTGATACAGGCAATGCCAGAGAATGCGGTCGCGCGGTTCACCGTTATCCGCAATGTACTTCTTATGGCTCTCCATGTCCTCATCAGTCAAACCGTTGAGGTAGGCGCGCATGGCTTGCTCTTCGATATGGAATCGCTCCGCAATGGAGGCGATGTCCTGAAACCCTTCCGGGTCGATGTCTTCATTGAACTTATTGTTCTCGAACAACCCGCGCCAACCGTATTCCGCATCGATGATGTGGATGAAGGTGGCGCGCAGATTGCCATAAGGAAACTCCGCCGGGGCAAGGAGTTGTTCCGACGTAATGTCTTTGGCGGCAGAGAGGATTCGTCCGCTTGCCCAGTAGTTGTATTCAAAGATGAAATGGATATTTTGAATGTTCATAGCTGCTCCTTGTCGAATACGTGACAGTCAC
>ERZ761607.3470-NODE-3470-length-15233-cov-5.122216_pt1 | contig 15233 bp, 14 predicted proteins | sample MGYA00511164_ERZ761607 | MGnify/ENA primary metagenome ERZ761607 (study PRJEB28899, sample SAMN02445080) | bioreactor sludge metagenome | biome: EBPR sludge | place: Australia: Brisbane, Thorneside Wastewater Treatment Plant | collected 2011-06-22 ...
CGACAGGGATTGCTCGACGATGTGCAGCTTGGACTGGAGGGCGGATTGGTGATGCTCGGCGGCGGCGGATTGGCGGTATTGATGGGTCGCGGCGGCGGCGAGTGCGGCGATTGATGCTGTGATTGCGGTGGCGAGTCTCTTCATGGGCGGCTCCTGGGTGGGTTTTGGATTGGCTTGCTGGGGTTGTGGCAGTGGCGAACGGAAATGGTGCCGAGGCAAACCTCCGCCTTGACGGGAAGAGCCGGCCCCACCTTCAAGCAGCATTGGGGTTGTCAGCGGCGGCACGATTTCTTTTCTATGGATTTTCGACGCGTCCAAAACTGACCGCAGCCTTGCTCGTCCCGAGGCTTCGTACGACCGCTTTCAGGCGCAATGGTTGATGCGTACAATCGACCACAGCGAGGACGGTGAAGAGGTCAGTCCAAAGCAACCATTGAGGTAGTCTTGGTGTATGCTCTTCCCTTAGTTGCGAGATCCTCGCCAGCAGTTGAGCTTAGCGTTTCTCGGCGACAGACAAATGCTAGCCGTTAGGAAAAAGCAGAATACTAGATACAGCCGGCCGCCAACAAGATAATCAGTGCACTCATTGGAGGGGAAGTGGTGAAAGGGAAAATACATATAGATTCATTTATAAATTTCACCAAGAAACTTATTCACGAGAATCTTGAAGGCGCATGGAGCTATGAAAATCATGTAATGACAAAAAGCGTAGGCTTCTTTAAAAAAGAAACAATAAATCTAGCGTTTAACTTACAAGAGCTGTTCATCTACTCCCAAGCGGCAAAAGAAAACCATGCTTTTGTGTCTGGCCTAAATGCAGTTGATCAGGCCTTTGATACAACGCGCAAGCTTGGAAGCACCAATGTGATAGCCGCAATGGCCGCTGGGAATATTGCAAAAAAGGGGGCAACAGACAGAGTTCTAGGCTCCATATACTTCAATGCCAAACTTAGAGATGGCAGCATTTTTCAAGCCACTTCAGCCATCTCTATATTTAAAGAACTGAATTCAATTAGCGATGTCAAGTTGCTAGATAATAATGACGATCAATTAACTAGAGAATTTGACAAGTTACTCTTGAGCGTGTCATCAAAAGACGGTTGGCAAATCAAATAGACACTATGCGATTTCTAATGCCTTAGTGATAATTGCCATAATCATGAAACGCGTCGGCCATGAACTGCAAGATGAAGTCGGATGGCCGCAAGCTGGATCAGAGTGATTTGCAGGTGCTGCTTCAGAAAGGGCTCAAGGCATTTCGTGATGGGCAAGGCGTGATGAGTGTTGCGGCAGCCTACGGCGTCCACGTACGCAGCGTTGGCGGGCTTTGCCACTGGCCGCTGCTTGCGATTAGTAAAGGCGTAGGAGGCGCCGTCTCGCAATGGGGGGGCCGCCTAAGGCTGTTCTGCAGGTGAGAGAATAAGGCCGTCAATGCTCTGGCGCATGTCCACCGGTTCGATCGCCAACCACAGGGGCGTCTCAGCGGGGCGGCCGTGAACGTCCTGCGCAGAGCACGCGGCGGGAGGCCGGCGGCAAATTCAAGATGAAAACCGGTGGGTGCGTCGCGCGACAGTCTCGGCTGTGCGCTCGATCCATAGCGATCTTCGTCGCCGGAATCAGGGTCAATGACGTATCGACTCCGAGCGTGCTTTCGCCTCTTGTTAAGCGAAGGTGCCAGCAGCTGAGCGAATGGTTCTTCTCAGCCCTTGGTGGTCACAATAACACCCTCTGGCTCTCTCCGCTCGTCCGCTAGGCGCCAACATGATTGCGTGGCCCGTCGTCGGCAGGAGAAAAGGGTTAGACGTCACGTCGCCTGAAACCAGCCCATATCCACCAAATACCCCAGACGACTGCGACGGGCATGAGCCCGGAGACAAGCAGCTTGTGCCAAGGGAACGGAGAGCCTTCAATAATGAGAAGGGTAAAGACCATTAGGAGCCAACCTGAACTAAGAACTATTGCAACCCGCCTCAGGCCAGAAAACCCGTCGCCAGCATGAGACTCTTTCTTTACTTTATCCCACTCTGCCTTCAGAAGGGCCTGGCTCACGATCGTGAGTTGCTCGAGAGCCGCCCTCAATTGATCGTGCGTCGACTCGTGCGTGAGCGTTGGGATGGCGTCAAGTAACTTGGTGATTTCTTGGTCGGGACCACCCGACGGATTCAATCGGAGCTTAATCAGGTGTCTGAGGAGGTCAATCTCCCTTAGAACGTCGTCTTCCTGAGGTTTATCTTCTAGCGAAGAAAAGCACCATGTGTAGGTAAGCCCGCTGAACGTTGCAATATCCTTGCGCAGTTGCTCAATCCACTTTACGCGCTGACTTGTTACCGTGTTAATAAACGTTGTCCGTCGACTGCTTCGCGCATTGGCAACCGCATTCCAGATACCGAGAACAAGCGTAACAACCACGCCCGCGGTCAGAATCAAATCCTTAGTCTCGAAAGGTGCCATACTGGATCGCAACACCACACTTGTTATCGGGAGAAACTTTGTTGCATAACTTCGGGGCCTAATCCCTAACTCGGCGTCACCAGGAACGCTGAATGCCTTATCGCTGCAGAGTCCGCGCCTAAGTGGACACGATTCTATACCGTATTAGGAAATCGCAAAAAGCGGCGCTTCGCAGACTAGGTTGATAGCATACACCCGGATCGCTTCAATGACTGCTCTGTGAGACGTCCCCGTCTTCCGCCCCTGACCAGCCGCGGCATCGGCTCGACGAGCCGGTATCTCCCGGCTTGCCGGAATGCTCGCCAACCGGCAACGGTGCCGCCAGAACGCCGATCAGCCAAGATGCCCGCACGGAGCCCACCACCCCCACTGAATACGCAGGTGATCACCGCCGCCGTCGCCCTTCCCTTGGCAGCCCCCCGCCTACCACCGGCCCCCCCAGCTCGGCATAAGCCCGGACGCGCCCCCAGAACGCGAAAAGCCCAACCACGAGGGCTGAGCTAAGCGCTTGTACTACTAGAAATTTTCGGTGGCTCCCCGACCTGGGCTCAAACCAGGGACCTACGGATTAACATTTGCCCTCGGACCGGTCGCCAACTCGCCAAGGCTGAAGATTCGGAATACTCGTGAAACAGAGCATCCGAACTGAGCCGAGCTCAGATTCCGCGTCAGCCCCCTCACTTGGCGCGACCCAGCATGACGCGCGTTTCATTGTTGTACGGCAGAACATAGTCATAGGCAGCCACAATGATGTTGTTACCGGGCTGCACGATCTTCATGTTGATGAAGACGGCATCGCCGCTCGTGCCATAGGTCCCCACGATCACGGCCTGCGCGTCGTGCGAGCGGGCGATCTCGTTGATTTCTCGGGTAAGAAGGAGTTCGCCAGCGCTCTTCTTCATATAGACGTTGCTCCGGAACTTCATCTCGACAACGCTGAATCCTCTCTGGGAAAAACGGGCCGAGACCTGCTCGGAGATCAGCCGGCCGAGTGTGGACGATTGTTCGAGCAGATCAATGTTCACAACGGTGGCGACGATGAGCGGGCCGCCATAGGCTTGACTCTTGAACTGTTCCATCAACGCATCGGCGGCGCGGTAGTTGGCGGCGATGAATTCGCTCTTGCTGACCGACGCATAGCTGGGTTCGGGCGCACGCTCGACGTTGTCGTTGTACGCACAACCCGTCAGCAAGGCGATGGCAGCCAAGCCGCCAAGCAGGGGGACCTTGGGCATCATTGCCCTCCCCTGACCGTGATGGTGTGCAGGACCGGCGCGGTGGCTGCCTTGTAGAGCATCTCGTCAGAGTCCGCAATGTAGTAGACGTTGGTTGCACGACCGAGGTACTGCGTCGCGTCGCTGGCCGAGATGGTGATGATCACTTCGTATTGCGGTGTCGGTCCGGAGGCGAGTTCAGAGGTCGACCAGCGTGTGGCGTCGAAGGCCACTGCGGCGAGTGCACCCGCCGCGCCCGGCGAAGCGCCTACCCACAGACCATCCAGAGCCCATAAGCCCGCATAGATGGCGGTCGCGCTGGTGAACGTACCGTCAAGACGCCGTGGTGAAAACTTGACGACCTGGATGTCGAAGTCCACTTCCTTCGCTCCGGCCGGCTGCTTGGCAACGTTGACGCCTTCATTGACCAGCGAAGTGATCAACTGGGTGCGGAATGCCTGCGCAAATGCTGAGTCTTCCTTGGGAAGCGGCACATAGACGAAGCCGCAGTCAGCTTGTGGTGCGATACATCCCCGACCCAGTTTGAGCGAATCGATGAGGGTTCTCGCACTGTGTGCGGCAATGGCGTTCCAGTGTGCGCCAGCCTGCAACTTGACCTGCTTGCTGGTGGCAAAGTTACTGGGGACAGGCGCTTCACTGTATTGCGTCGCGCATGCTGCCAAAATGGCACTCGCACAAAGCGCAAGGGGAAGGCTGAAAGGACGAACGTACTGATCCGGCGATCTGGGCATATCCCCCCCTGAGGTCGTTTGCTTTTCTTGGCAGGCGCCAATCATAGCAGCCCTCAAACGTTACCGGTCACCCCGTAATCCGTAGCACCGATCGGCTGCACTCAGCGCGCCACCACCAGAAGCCGGTGACCGTGTCAGCCCGCCGCCTACCACCGAGCCACCCCCAGCTCGGTATAGGCCCGGACGCCCGCCCAGAACGCAAAAAGCCCAGCCTTGTGGGCTGAGCTAAGCGCTTGTACTACTAGGAATTTTCTGTGGCTCCCCGACCTGGGCTCGAACCAGGGACCTACGGATTAACAGTTCGCAAAAAATAGTGTTTTTCCACGTTGAACCGAATGCGCGAATACTGATAAATACACATTGTTTCAACACTTTGCCGAAATTAGACGTTGCACGACGTTGAAGCGCATGCCTATAATCTGCTTACTGTGTGCTTACCAGAATTAACTGGCAGGCTGAAAACGGGGGGCAGACATGAGCGACAACAAGGTGAACTTCACGGCTGGCAGAGTCGCGGCTTTCTGCTGCGAGGAAGGCAAGCAGGCCGAGTTTCTGTGGGACACCAGCGCAAGCGGGCTTGGCCTGAAGGCATCTGCCGGAGGCTCGAAACGCTACGTTCTGCAAAGCCGTCTTGAGTCTGGTGCCACCATACGGCTGACGATTGGCGACCCGAGGACGTGGACGCTATCCGCCGCCCGCGACGAAGCCCGCCGCCTGCAAACGCTGATTGACCAGGGCATTGACCCGCGCCAAGAGAAGCTCGACCGGATAGCCGCCGCCGAGGCCAAGCGCGCCGAGGACGAAGTCAAACGAGTTGAGGCCCAGCGTATCGAGGCGCCGGCCCTCGAAGCCTGGCAAAGCTACATTGACGCGAAGCGACCGAGGGCCGGCGTCGGTGGCAAGCGGTGGGGCGAACGCACATTGCTTGACCATCAGCGACTTGTCGATCCTGGCGGGAAACCCAAGACCCGAGGCCGCCGGCCTGGCGAGGGCGACACGACGATGCCCGGCGCGCTGCTGGCCCTGCTGAATCGCCCCCTGGAACGGATAACCGCCGACTGCGTGCGAGCCTGGCTGAAAGACGAGGCCGCCAAACGGCCAACGCAAGCAGCGCTTGCTTTCCGTCTGCTGCGCGCCTTCCTGAACTGGTGCAGCGATCGCCCCGAGTACCGCGATCAGGCGCACGTCGACGCCTGTGGCAGTCGTATGGCTAAAAACGAGCTGCCAAAGAAGATTGCCAAGGATGATTGCTTGCAGCGCGAGCAGTTGTCGGCGTGGTTCGCTGCCGTTCGCCAGATACAAAACCCCGTCATTGCTGCCTATCTGCAAACGACGCTGCTAGCTGGCGCGCGTCGGGAAGAAGTAGCGGGCATCCGGTGGGAAGATGTCGACTTCCAGTGGAAATCCCTGACCATCGGCGACAAGGTCGACGGCAAGCGCACCATTCCCTTGACGCCCTTTGTCGCTTCGCTGCTGGCCGCCCTGCCCCGCCGCAATGAGTGGGTATTCAGTAGCCCCACCGCCGCGTCTGGTAGGCTTCAGGAGCCGCGCATTCAGCACAACAAGGCCCTGACCGCCGCCGGTCTGCCGGACCTTTCTATTCACGGCCTGCGCCGTTCGTTCGCCACCCTGTCGGAATGGGTGGAGTGCCCCGCCGGCATAAGCGCGCAAATCATGGGTCATAAGCCGACCGCCATTGCAGAGAAGCATTACCTGAAGCGCCCGCTCGACCTGCTGCGCAAGTGGCACACGACGATAGAGGCCTGGATTCTCACCGAAGCGGGTATCGAGCAGCCCGGCGAATCCGACGTGGGTTTGCGTGTCGTGCGGAACAGATTGTAAAGCGCCGATATACAGGCTATGATTACTTCGTTCCGCCACAAAGGGCTGGAAGCGTTCTTCCGCTCTGGCACGCAAGCCGGCATTCAGCCGATTCACGCCAAGCGCCTACGGGAAATGCTGGCCGCCCTGCACGCCGCCGCCGCGCCTGACGACTTGGCCCGCCCTTCCTGGCGCCTGCATGGCCTGTCCGGGAAACTCGCCGGCTTTCATGCGATGACGGTTCAGGCGAATTGGCGGCTGGTTTTCCGGTTCGATGGAACGAACGTGGAGCTACTCGACTACATCGACTATCACTGAGGCCCGACACATGGACATGCACAACCCCGCACCCCCCGGCGAACTGCTCGCCGGCTGGCTGAAAGACCTCGACATGAGCGTGACTGCGTTCGCCGCGCACGTGGGCATCAGCCGCGTGATGCTGTCTCGCATCCTGCACGGACACGCGGCCATCACTGCCGACATGGACCTGCGCTTGCACGAAGCCTTGGGCACGTCGCCCGGTTACTGGCTGCGCCTGCAGGCGCAACGCGACTTGTGGACCGCAGGTGAACGTGCCAAGGAACGCGCCCCGGTCGCACGACTCGCCGCCTGACCGAGTTTGCCGCGCCTATCCCGACGGGGAGAAAACCGGGCACCTTCGCCGGCTGGCGCGGCACCCAATTTGAAGGAGCGCATAGAAGGAGCGCCAAGTATGAACGTCGTATTCTGCATCAGCGGCCGCGAGGCTATCCCGGTTCGTGCTATCCCGTACGTGACGGGATGGGATGTTTCACCCGACATGGTTGCGCAGTCGCTGGCAAACTCTTCTGATGGCGTGCGTCTAGACCGGCTGACCGCCTGTCAATACCACGTTGATGGCAGCCACACGCCAATCCTGCCTAAAGAATGGGACGGCATTGAGGATCTCCTTCGAGGCTTGAGCGCATCCTTGGAAGCCAAAAACAGCAACCGCGACATAACACGCCCGCAGTGGCTAAAAGAATCTATTCCGCTGCTGCCTGCCGGTGTTTTTGTCTGGAGGGATGAGCTAGAGAACTCATGGTTTCGATTCAGCGCGCAGACGAGCACTCGAAAAGGCGAACGTCCCAACGATGGGATGCTGAACTTCTCGCCGATGATTCCCGGTGCGTTGTTGCGCGAGCAGGTATGCGAGGGGCTTCCCTTCCAGCGTGCGGTGACCGAGAGTGCGCCGCAGGTGCCGCCGCCGACAATCAGTGACAGACAATCCATATTGCGCCGGCGCAAGTCCGTAACCATCCAAGAAGCAGCGGAACTGCTCACCGGCATTGAAGGATGGACCAAAGAGAATCGGGCCGCTATTGCCCTGATAAGGGAGGCTGTTCAAAACGGCGAACTTGAGCCTGAGAGCGTACGTTACTGGAATGAAGACGCTTGGACGTTTGACGGGAGCCGTGCGGCGATTGATCAGTTTTCCACAACGATAACGCTAGCCAACTTCGATGCGTGGCGAGCATTCTTTCCAGCCGTTGAAAGTCACACTAATGAAATCTCAAAACATGGGCATGCTGTTTCTCAAGCGCCGACGGATGAAGATTTCGCTACCGGGCGGGACGACAACTGGCCGCATACTCTTCATCCGCCAGTGCCCGATTCCACGCGCACACCCAACACCATCCGCTCTGGGGAAACAGAGAATGCTGCCGAAGCAAACCCACGTGACTGGATGAGGGATGCCCGTGCTATCGCTGATGAGTGTTTTGAACACGACACGCAGAACAACTGCCGCGATTCCCTGGACGGGTATTCGCGCCGAGTTACGGACGAAATGCAAAAGCGGAACATTCATGGGCCGCGTGGCCTAATCGACAATCACAAGACTGTTCAGCGGGATGCCCTGCAAGGTGAAAAATGGTGGAAGCACAAGAAGAAATAACGATGCGGGAAAAACGGGAAAAACGGGAAAAGCGGGAATCCCGCGCTTCTCGCCTTTCCCGCAACTAACTGAAACGCGACTCACTAGCTAAATCAATCACTTAGAACGTTTCTTATCTTCTGTCTGAACCGCACCATGCCGTCTTTCCCGCATTGAGAGTTATTCCATACCGTACATCGGGAATTTGGAGTAACTCACAATGACCAAGACTCAAATCGCGTTGAGCAATCTCTCAATCGCGAAACTAACCACAGAAGAACTAGCACAGCGGCTGCGGAACCGCCCGCAAACCGCGCGCGCCGCATATTGCCGAGCCGGCCATTATCTCGGCATGGTTCCGACAAAACTTCCAAGTGGCCGCCTTCTCTGGGACGCTGGCGAAGTCGAGGCGCTACTCGCCGGCGAGGCGGTTCAGGCGGACACAGCCGCCATCGATGAGCACTTCGCGCGGAAGGCCGCGAATCCTGCAAAACTCCCTGAGCACATTGCCCGCAAGGTCGCCGCAAAGTGCTTGATTGCCGGCGAGGTGGCGAATTGAAAACGCCCCCGAACCAAACAGCATTCGAGAGCGCCCCAAGCAAGCGCAATTATACACCGCAAGTCCCTTGCCCCGAATCGCTGCACACGATGTGCACGCCTGAATGGTCGGCGCCTGGATTCCTTGATAGCGAGGTGCCGGCATGATGATGGACAATCCTATCGAGCAATTCCGCGATGCGATCCAGGCATCGGGCCTGACGCCGCCGGACCGCATTGAGGCAGACGGCAAACTGCGGCGCTTCGCCAGCAACGGCCGGCGCAATGATGATGCCGGCTGGTATTTATTACACGGCGACGGCGTACCATGCGGCAGCTTCGGCGACTGGCGCACAGGCCTGACGCAATCCTGGCGGGCCGACATTGGCCGCTCACTGACGCCCGTAGAAGAAACCACGCACCGGGCAAAGGTCGAAGCCACGCGACGTGAACGCGAAACCGACGAAGCGCGGCGACAGGCCGAAGCCACCAAAAATTCGGCCACGATCTGGAGGGCAGCGACGACGGCAACCGCCGCCAATCCATATTTGAAACGCAAGGGTGTTTCGCCGGTAGCGACCCTGCGCGAAATCGATGTCGCTGAGGCCGCCGCGATCCTGGGCTACTCGCCGAAATCGAAGGGCGCACCGTTGACCGGGCGTTTGCTGGTGGCGCCTGTCAAAGTCGGAGCGACCCTGTCGACGCTAGAGCTGATCGACAGCGACGGGCACAAGTCGGCCCTCTATGGTGGCGCGAAGATTGGTGGATATTGGGCGGCACAGTCACTGCCAGATAGCGACGGGCCGGAGCCGCTGCAAATCTTCGAGGGAGTAGCGACAACGCTGTCCGGGAAGGAGGCGAATGGCTACTTGAGTGTCGCGGCGCTCTCGTCCGGCAACCTAATCGCGATGGCGACGATCATGCGCGAACGCTACCCGACGAGGCCGCTGGTCATCGGTGCTGATCTCCTCAAAGCGACCGGCGAGCCTGATCCTCACGCGATAGAGGCGGCGCGATCCGTTGGCGGCACGCTAGCAATCCCCGACTTCGGCGCTGACCGACCAGACGACGCGAAAGACTTCAACGACATGGCGCAGCTATGCGGATTGGAAGCCGTAGAGCGCTCCATATCCGGCGCAGCGGCACTGGCAAGGACAGAGGATCAGGCGGGAGGAAAAAGCAGGCCAGCAGCCGATCCTGCAAGCCCTGCATGGCCTGCACCGCAACCGCTGCCAAGACTTCCGAAGGTGCCAGACTTCCCGCTGGATTTGCTGCCCGATGATCTGGTGGATTACGTTCGAGATGCCTCGGAACGGGCACGATTTCGGCCGGACTTCGCCGCGGTGGCGAGCATGGCCGCTCTTGGCAGCGTCATCGGCAGAAAGATCGGTATTCGCCTGAAGCGGTGCGACGACTGGACGGAGTACGCTAACGTCTGGGCTGCAATGATTGGTCCGCCGTCTGCGCTAAAGTCGCCTGCCGAACGTGCAGCCATGCGACCGTTCAAGAAGTTGCAAGTCGCAGCTGACGATCTGCACCGGCAACAACGGGCTGAACACGACCTTAGGGCAGAAGCATTCAAGTTGCGCAAGGATGCAAAGCGGAAGAAGGTCGTCGAAGCACTGGCGAAGGACTCCAGCACCGCAGTCGATCTGGGTGACGAGGAACTGCCTGCAGCGCCTGTTGCGCGGGCCTACTGGACAAGCGAGCCGACGGCCGAAAAGCTTGGCGTGATGCTGGCCGAGAATCCGCATGGACTACTGGTTGAGCGCGACGAGCTGTCGTCGCTGCTGGTCAAGTTGGAAGACGATCGCAACGCGACGTTGCGGGGCCTGTACCTGTCCGGGTGGTCCGGCAATGAGGGATACCGATTCGACTCAATCAGCAGGGGCACGACGGCGCTGCCAAAGTTCGCGCTTTCCGTTGCCGGCGGAATGCAGCCTGGGCCGCTATCGCGTTACGTGCGCAGCGCATATTCAGGCGAACGGGCGGATGGCCTGCTGCAACGATTCCAACTGATCGTCTGGCCGGATTCTGAACCTTTTGCGCTTGTCGATCGATTCCCGAATCGCGACGCACGCACCGCGGTGGACGCCCTGTTTGAACGGGCAGATAGCTTTGACCCGATCGCCATGGGCCAGACCGACGGCTTCGGCAATGACCCGCCATTTGTTCGTCTCTCCAGCGAGGCGCAAGGCCATTTCAACGAGTGGTACGTCAACTTCATGCAGAATCGCCGATCTGTCGAGGCATCGGCCGACGAGAGCGGACCAGTATCGGCCCACTTCGGGAAATACCCTGGGCTTGTCGGGAAACTGGCGCTGATCATACACGTTGCCGATGACCCTGCTGGTACGGAGGTATCCGAGCGAACCATTCTCAAGGCGTTGGCGTGGATTGACTACCTGACGCCTCACGCGCAGCGCGTCTATCACGCGGCGGAGCACCCCGAAACGGGAGCGGCCGACCTGCTGCTCGCACGGATGCGGCGCGGCGAATTGCCCGACACCTTCAAGGCTTGGGAAATCTCGCGCAAGGGATGGCATGGGCTGGCCGACCGCGAAGCAGTCAAGAAAGCGTGCCGTCTGCTGTTCGAGTTTGGCTGGCTGATCGAAATACAGGAAGGTGGCGTGTCGAACGGTGGCAGGCCTGGCGATCCGGTCTACGCCGCGTCTCCGGCGGCGAAGCCATGACCGACTACCTCGCACTTCTCAGGCAGAAAACGCCAGCGGGGGCAACTGCACAAACTGCAAAAAGTCCTTTACGCAGTTTATGCAGTTCGCCCATGGCGCTTAAAAGCCCCATTTCTTCAGAGATCACCTCGTCGCGCTGGCTGGTCCACCTCATGGACCGCGGCCCGTTGGAAGTGTCTGTATCGCCCGCTGCTAGCCATGCCGAAGTTCTCGCCAGCTATCCAGACGCGCTGGCGGCTGAACCGTTCGTGGCGGACATTGAGGAAGGATCGGCGCCGATCACTTGCAACCAAGAAGCCGCCATCGTTCGGTGGCTGGCCGACACCGGCGAAACCGACCATGCGATCACTACCGACGTGCTGATCAGATGCAAGCAAGACAGCGAGGCGCGGGCGTACTACCTTGCCCGTGCGCGTTGCGCTGTCGGAGACGACCTTGACGACCGGCGATTCTGTACGCAGTGCGAAAACCTTCGCTCTGGCGTGTGCAGCGTCGCCAAGCCCGGTGGCGTGGTATCTGCGCCCCGAGGCTACCGACCAGTACCTGACATGCTGCATCGCTGCGCCGGCTATTCGCCGAACAGCAATTGCCTGACGAGGCCGACGTGAACCAAACAACGGAAAGCACGACGATGAACAAGACGAAGAGGCAGGCGACCTCCAAGGCAGAGGAGGCCCCGCACGAGAGCACTCCTTGCGAAGCCCGTTCAAGCGGTGACGAAAGCAAGTGCAATATGGCGCGCTTGACTACCTCGCCCGAGTTGGCGGCGTACAGGGTGATTGGTGCCGCTGAAGCAACTACATCAGTTGGCGACCATATCGACGTACCGACGATACTGGAGCAATTGCGCAACGAGGCGGCAGCTGTGCATTGCGGCGATCTGTCGCGAACGGAATCGATGCTGATGAATCAGGCCACGGCGCTGCAAACGCTGTTTGCACGGCTGGTCGAGGCGAGCATGAAAGCCGGAACGTTGCCACAACAAGAAACAGCGATGCGCCTGGCACTAAAAGCGCAGAGTCAGTGCCGGGCGACGCTGGAAACGCTGGTTGCTGTCAAGAACCCACCCATTGTCTACGCCAAGCAGGCCAACCTGACGACCGGGCCGCAGCAGATCAACAACGCCGCGGCGGCACCCTCGCGGGCGCGCGGAAAGAAAACCAAGCCAACCCAACTATCAGGAGGAAGCCATGAGCTACTTTCGGACGCCCGAGCATCGGGCAATGCGCGCAGCACTGATCCGACGCTGGAAACCTTGGGAAAAATCGACCGGGCCAAAGTCCGAAGACGGTAAGGCGCGATCCGCGATGCGCGGTTTCAAGGGGGGCCACCGGGCCATGCTGCGGGAAGTGGCGCGAGTTCTGCGCGAGCAAACCGAAACGTTGAAGCGCACTCCGTAGGGCGCGTGTCAGCATTGACCGACGCAGATCGCAAAGAAGAAGTCGTCGTCTGCCATGCGTCCCTTGCCGGCGTGGTCCGCAGGAATTCCTACAGATTTTTTCTCTGCCCAGGGTTCGTTCGAGGGTTCTCGTTGCTCGACGTGTGTCGTCTGTCAAGCGCAGGACGAGACCATCGGCTCCAAGCGACCGTCTTCGTACTCCATTACTACGGTCGTCACGCAGAGCGGGGAGTTCGACAGCTCTAAACGAAACCTGGAGTAATCACCGTGTAGATTTCGCAATTGATCGGGCAGACTCTTCGCCAGAGAATCCATGAGCGGCCCGAACAACGGTTCCTGCGCGTGCGGGTCACCCACGAGCGAGGCATGCGCAACGCCCGGCATCGTCTGACCATCCGCGTTGTTAACAGTGAAGTTCTGGGGGACCTTTTGCCACGGTGCAGACAGAAAGTCGGTGGCCGACAAGTGCCTTAGTAACGTGAGTTTTTCGGCGTCGTCACCATCCATCACATAGGCCTTACCCGCAATCCGGATGATGTAGCCTCCCTCGTCCGCATACGCCCACAGGTTGAGTACGACTTCAGGATCCCGTAGCACTCGGGCCTGTGTCTTGGCTTGCCTCATGTGAAATCTCCATATTGATCATGTCGAATGCTGCAGGCGAATCCACTCCAGGCAACTGCTTTCTCTCATTTGCCTCGATGTTTGGTGTCTCGTTGCGTGCCTACTCCGCATGCTATCAAAACAATCCATCCGTGGCAGGTGGAACTGCTATTCCCGCTATTTTCGCTACAGATGACGTAGCAAGTAGGGAAACAGTAGCAAGACTAGCAAGGCCCGCGAAACCTCAAATTTCATCGCGCGAATCTTATTTAACCAGCGCGGCGAGATCGTGGCAAGCCGGAGCGATGAACCGATCTGCGAGATGTCAAAGCGCTTTAACGGTTACCACCCCCGCGATAGCAACTCCTTCATGCTTACCCCGTTCAACACCGACGCGCACGTTTCCCAGTCGGCGTCTTCCACCTTGCTGTATTTCGCATCGAACGGATTCCTTGTCGCCGTGGTGCGGTCAATGAGTTGTTTCGCTGCCTGCTCGTCGTGGAGCGCCACCTGCACCCACACATCCTCTAGTGTGTCGGGGATTTGGCCGAACAGGCCGTGGATCGCTTCTAGCCGGTCGGCCAGCACCTGGTGGACGCGATCTTCGACCGAGCCGCGGTAGCGTAGATTGGCGATCCAGATTTCATTACGTGCCTGGCCGATACGCTGGATGCGCCCTTTGCGTTGTTCGAGCCGGGTCGGGTTCCAGGGCAAGTCGATATTGATCAACGTACCAAGGCGCTGCAGATTCAGCCCCTCCGAGGCAGCGTCGGTACCCAGCAGAAGCTTGAGGTCACCGGCGCGGACGCGGTCTTTCAACACATTCCGGTCGCAGCGCTGGAATTTTCCATCGCGCCATAAACCGGAGCGGTTGCTGCCCGCGTAAAGGCCAATGTCCATGCCCGCAAACTCGGCACGTTTGGCCATTTCATCGCCGATCCAACGCACTGTGTCGTAATACTGCGAAAACAGAATGCAGCCCAAATCGAGCCAACTACGGCTGACGCCCGAATGGGTGCCACGCAGATACCCGATTAGCGCTTCCAGCTTTGGATCGTTATTGCCACCTTGCTTAAGAAGATTGAGGCAGCGGCGTAATGATGCCATTTCCGCATCCGTAAAATTCTTGAAATCGCTGACGCCTTGTGGTCGATGCCCCACTTGGGCAGGCATCTCTTCTTCAGCGTCATCCTCATCCTCATCGTCCAATGTGTCCGGCTCTACACCGAGGAGCCTGGCGATAGTGCGGCGACCGGCTTCCATTGAACTGCCAAGGCGGCGCAACAACAATGTTTTGAAGAATCCAGCGCCTTTCACGCGCAGTTGGAGCAACTGAGAAAACGCCTCAGCTTCCTGATATGCGTCGCGCAGATAGCTGCCGAGAACCAGCGCTCCGTCGTCGTCCTCACCAAAAAGCTTAACCGTCACCTTGGGCAGGAAATACCCGCCTGTGGCTGGATTGATCGTCGCTTCGAGATAAGCCCGAGTACGGCGCACGATGCAGCGCAGTAGCGGATTGAAATTGTCACCGTAGTTCGGCAGCAGATGGTTTTGAAGCTGAACCCGCTGGATGGCTTTCGACAGCTTCTCCAGACTCTCGGGATTGAACTGCCAGCGGGAGTCGCTGGCATTAAGGCTGCGACGGATACGGTCGAACGCCGAGTCTTCAAACTTTGAGGGAAGCGGGTCGCGCACGTACTGCCAACCCTCGCGCGCATCGGCGCTTGGCACGATGGCGTCACCCGTGGCAATTTCCAGACATCGGCTGGCCTGAAACCATGGACTGGTATGCGTCCAGCCGCCGAGCACGCCCTCGTTGCCGTGGGAAAGGATATGCAGTAAATCCCACGCCTCAACCGGGTGTAGTTG
>ERZ761607.3471-NODE-3471-length-15230-cov-4.468863_pt1 | contig 15230 bp, 12 predicted proteins | sample MGYA00511164_ERZ761607 | MGnify/ENA primary metagenome ERZ761607 (study PRJEB28899, sample SAMN02445080) | bioreactor sludge metagenome | biome: EBPR sludge | place: Australia: Brisbane, Thorneside Wastewater Treatment Plant | collected 2011-06-22 ...
ATCACATTTACGATGAGCTCCGATTCAGTTTTCAATGTCCGAGCGTCAGCTCGGTTCCGAACCGAGCCAGTGCTCGGTTGGGGGCGGGATGCTGTCCTCGCCCGTAGATGGTGTCAAGCGCGATTCGCGCTTTCTCCGCTCGCTCGGCATGAGCCGCGCAGACCGCTCGTCGGCGGTGCGTGAAGGTCGCTGGCTGGCGTCCTTCGAACCGGGGCCGCGTTTCTAGCAGCGCGCCGGTGGCTGTCCAGTCTTTTTTTGAGCTCTCTTTCGAGAGGAGCGAGGACCGTCGAGTCCGCGGTAGAAGCGACCCGTCGGGGCGCGCTCTCTATCACCGTGGCTCGGGCTCGCCAGCATTTTTTTGCGGGTCGCTTCGGATTTCTCGGCCTCGTCGGAGACGGGCTCGAGAGGTCCGGCAGCGTCCCGTTTGCGCCAGCGAAACTGGCAGACTGGACGCACCGTCGGAGGAGCCGACGGAATGGGCCGAGGGGGCGGAGACCACTTCGGTTTTCAGGCGTCGCCCGGGGGTCCGGTGCGTCGCGAGGGGCCGATCACTAGCACCCACCTCGGGGGCGTCCAGCCCGATCTCGTGGGTTCGGCGCAATCGGTCGCTTATGTTCCGTCTCGCGCCTTCGATCGGACAGGTTCGGCTCGGCCAGGCGGGTCGTGGAGAGCCCACACAGCCGCCGAAGGTCAATCGAGCGGAAGCACCCAGGCCGACGCGCCGGCGGCGAGGCCGAGGTGGTCGAGGGTGGAGCGTTCGAGTCGAACGATCGGCTCGCGCGTGTCGGCGGGGACGGCGACCGCGCGGAACCAGGGCGCAGCCGCGTACGAGCGCGCGACGAGGGCGCGACCCGGAAGCACCGCTCCCTCCGGTGCGGCCTCGAGCGGGCGAAGCGCGCTCCGTTCGACCAACGTGACCTCGTCGGTGGGCGCCATGAAATGTGGCCCTCCGTCGAAGGGGTCCACCCGGTCGACGTATCGGAAGCCGATGCGGCGGAGCATCTTCTCCACGCCTTTGGTCTGCGGGCCCACCTTGCCGATGACGTCGCGCGCGTCTTCCGCGAGGAGCGAGGCGTAGAGATCGCCTTCGGGAAAGAGCCCGCGGATGAACTCCTTGTTGCGCTTCGAGAGGCGGTCCGCCTCGCGGTAGGTCATGTCGGTGAAGCGCCGCCCCACCGCTTCCCAGAGGTGTGATGTCCCGTCGGGCTCCAGCGGCGGGAGCAGCTCGGCGAGGAGCTGGTGCTGGAAACGCTCGCGGTGCATCGCGATGAAGAGGAAGCGCACGTACGAGATCTGGAGCCCCAGCTTCTCCGTCACGCGACGACACTCCGGGTGCATCACGAGCCCGCCGATCTCGGTGGGGCCGTCGTACGAGTAGCCGATCGACAAGACGCGGTGGACGAAGTGTTTGTCGAGCGACTGGCTGTAGCGCTCCTCGGTGCGGACCTGGAAGTAGATGTAGGGCGCGTCGCGGCGGCCGAGCTGCGCGACGACGAGCGAGGTGCCGACGGTTCGGCCTTGCTCGAGGTCGCGGACCACGAAGCGGTACTCGCGCTTGTTCGGATCGGAGACCTCGCCGGAGAAGCTGCGCTCGGAGTGCTCGATGATCGGCGCGATCTCGGCGCGATCGTGGGGGAGGTTCACGGAGTCGAGGAAGCTCGCGAGCTCGAGGAGGTCCTCGGTGTCGTCGACGGAGACGGCGCGGATCTCGTAGCGAGGCGGCATCAGAAGGTCTTCCGGCTGTCGAGGAGGATGGTGACCGGACCGCGGACCGCCGCGTCGACGATCATGGAGGCACGGAATCGCCCGGTCTCGACGGGCAAATCGCGCGCGCGGAGGTTCGCGACGAAGGCCTCGTAGAGCGTGTTGGCGTCGCTCGGATCGGCGGCGTCGGTGAACGAGGGGCGGCGTCCACGACGCACGTCGCCGAAGAGCGTGAACTGGGAGACGACGAGCACCGCGCCGCCGACGTCGGAGACCGCGAGGTCCATCTGGCCGGCGTCGTTCTCGAAGACGCGCAGGCCGGCGACCTTCGACGCGACGTACTCGAGGTCGGTCGGACCGTCGCCGCGCGCCGCGCCGAGGTAGACGAGGAGGCCGTGCTCGATCGCGCCGACGACGTCGCCGTCGACGGAGACGGAAGCACGAGCGACCCGTTGGACGACGGCGCGCATCGCGGCGGTGGTAGCAGGTCGGCTCGACGCGCATCAACGGGCGCGCACTCGGCACCTCCCGAGGTCCGCTCTCCCCACATGAATCCATGCGCCGGGCGCCGCACTCCCGGCCGTGTCGAACGAGCGAAGCGCCTTCGTCCTGCGGACGTTCGTCGTCCACGTCCCGTCGCTCGACGCGTCGGCATCGCGTGCCACGCTGGGCGGATGCTTCGGATTCGCCCCTGGGCCGTCGTGTCTTCTCTCGCCCTCCTCGTCACGAGCTCGGGATGTTTCTCGCTCGACGAGAGCGAGCCCGTCGCGCCTCCCCCCGCCAACGAACGAGTGGTGTCGAGCGACGTCGCGCTGGTGAGCGGACCGCGCACCATGAACGTGACCGTCGAGTGCGACGGGCCGGCGGAGGAGGTCGAGTCGCTGAACGTGCTGTGTGGGGCGGGCGAGAAGGACTGGAAGCTCGTGCGCACGGAGGCCGACGGTGTGGTCGGTTGGGGGATCGCGTTGCGGGACGTGGAGTGGGATCCGGAGGCGCCCACGCGAGGTCTCTTGGTGTTCGCGTCGCATCCGGAGGGCGCGAGCGATCGCATCGCGGAGGCTTCGTACTCCGCGTACGTGGGGATTCCGGAGCCCGCGGATTGGGAAGCGGCGGACGTGGTGACCCGGGGACGCGTGCACAGCGAAGTGATCGGCGACGACTCGTGCGGGCCGACGTGGATCGGGAGCGCGGAGCTGTACTGGCGAAACACGATCCTGCTCGCGAGCTGGCTCGTCGCGCCGGATTGCTGAGGGCACGTCGTGTCCGACACGAAGAAGCGACCCGACCTCGCGGACGCAGCCGGCGCCGACGAGGCCCGCGTGTCGACGCGGAGCGCGAAGGCGAGTGTCTCGACCCGGGTGACGCGCGCGGCGCCTTGGGTCGGCCTCCTCGCGGTGGCCGTCGCCGGTGCGGCGGGGCTCTCGTGGGTGGCGTTGGTGGCCGCCGGTTTGTCCGTCGTGGCCACGAACTGGATGCGGCTGTTCGGGGGCCGTCGCTTTCGTCGGATGCGCGCCGACGAGATCGTGGAGGTGTTGCTCGGCGAGAGCGAGCCGAAGGGGACCACGCTGCTCTTGCGCGACGGGAGCGGCACGGAGGCGCGGATGCGGTTCGGTTCGGCGACCGACGTGCCCAACGTGATCGAGACGTTGGCCCTCTCGCGGCGACGCCTCGCGGTGGTGTCGGAGTCCGAGCTCGCGCGTGCGTTCGGAGCGCTGGTGTTCCTCGCGTTGGTGGTCGGCGCGGTGTCCCCAATGACCAACGACGTGTTCTACAGGAGTGCCGGGGCGCTCGAGATGGCGTCCCTCACGGCGTTGCTATTGCTGCTGAACACGATGGGAGCGATGCGCTCCGCGCTTCCTCCGCGGCGCACTCTGGTGATCGGCGCCGACGGAGTCCGCATCGGCCGCAAGTTCCTCGCCGCGCGCGACATCGAGACGGTGAGCTTCCGCGTGCGGTGGGAGATCGTGATTCGAACCAAGGACGGCGCCGAGCACGTCGCGCCGATCGGCACGTCGACGGACGCACGCACGGCGTGGCTCGTCGAGCGCATCCAGGCGGTGGCGCGCGAGGCACACGACGATGCGGCGGCGCTCGCGCGTGGCGGGCGCGCACTGGACGCGTGGCGACGCGACGTGGAGAGCCGCGTGCGGGCGGGCTACCGCGACGGGGCGCTCACGCCGGAGCGTCTGGCGACGGTGTTGGACGACCCGACGGCGATCCCGGATCGACGGCTCGGCGCCGCGCTCGCGCTCTTGGCGGCCACGCCGGAGACGCAACGGCCGGCGGTTCGAGTGCGCGTCGCGGAGCTGGCGGACGATCGGCTCGCGAAGGCGTTCGAGGAGCTCTCACGCGACGCGCTGACGCCACGAACGGCGGCGCGGGTGCGCGAGGCCTGACGGCGAAAGGGCCACCTGGGAGGCGGCCCTTTCGTCTCGACCCGATCGCTCTCCGTTCGTGCGGCGCGTTCGTCGGTCGCTCCGCGTCAATCGCGACGGTACATCGTGACGACGCAGGCGCCGCCGAGGCCGAGGTTGTGCTGGAGCGCGACCTTCGCGCCTTCGACCTGGCGGGCTTCGCCTTGGCCACGCAGGTGCCACACGAGCTCGGTGCATTGCGCGAGGCCGGTGGCGCCGAGCGGGTGACCCTTGCTGAGCAGACCGCCGCTCGGATTCGTCACGACCTTGCCGCCGTAGGTGTTGTCGGCGTCCCAGATGAACTTCTCGGCTTCGCCTTCGGGGCAGAGGCCGAGGCCTTCGTAGGTGAGGAGCTCGTTGGCGGTGAAGCAGTCGTGCAGCTCCACCACGTCGACGTCCTCGGGCCCGAGGCCCGCTTGCTCGTAGACCTGGCGCGCGGCGTCCTTGGTCATGTCGAAGCCGACCATCTGGATCATCGACTTGCCGAAGGACGAGGGGGTGTCGGTCGTCATCGCTTGGCCCGCGATCCAGACCGGTTTGGCGATGCCGTGCTTCTTCGCGAACTCGTCGCTGCACAGGATCGCCGCCGCAGCGCCGCAGGTCGGCGGGCAGCACTGATAACGCGTGAGCGGATCGAAGACCTCGGGGCTCGCGAGGATCGCGTCGACGTCGAGCTCCTCTTTGAAGAGCGCGTAGGGGTTCTTCGCCGCGTGGCTGCGGGCTTTGGACGCGATCTTGGCGAAGGTCTCGCGTTTGGTGCCGTGCTTCCAGCGGTACTCGCGGCCCGCGCCGCCGAACATCTGCGCGGCGGGCGGAGCCGCCGTGAAGCCCTGCACGTCCTGCATGACGCCCGCGTGGTGCTCGAGCGGGTTCGCGCGGTCGTCCCACTTCGCCGAGAGCGCACCCTTCTCCATCTTCTCGAAGCCCACCGCGAGCACACACTCCGCGATGCCGCCTGCGATCGCTTGTTTCGCGAGCATCAGCGCGGTCGACCCCGTCGAACAATTGTTGTTGACGTTGAAGACCGGGATTCCCGTTTTACCCACGGAATAGACCACGCGCTGTCCGCACGTGCTGTCGCCGTAGACGTAGCCGGCGTAGGCCTGTTGAACCTCGGAGAAGTCGATCCCCGCGTCTTTCAGAGCGGCCCGGATCGCCTTTTCACCCATCTCGGGATAGTCGTCCGAAGCGCCGGGCTTCTGGAAAGGGACCATCCCCACACCGATGACGTTCACTCGTTTCATGGTCGTCTTCCCTTCCGTCAAGCTTTGAGCCACGAGAGCTCACGCGCAGGTCCGACCTCGCCGTCCACGCGAAGGAGGCCCTTCTGGTAGAGCTCGGACGCGGAGGCGCTCCCCGCCGCGAGGGCGGCGAGGTCCGCGTCCGCGAGGGTGAGCACCGTCGTCGCGCCTTCGTAGGTGCCGCTCTTCACCGCGCCGGCGTCGAGATCGACGAACCAGGCGCCGTCCGGATCCGTCACGCGGATCTGGATCTTCCCGTGCCCCTTCGGGGCCTTCACCGAGAGCGCCTCGAAGAGCTGCGGGGCCTTCGCGGTCTTCGGAGAAGCCTTCGGGGCCTCCGCCTTCGCGCCCTCCGACTTCGGCTTCGCGGCGCCCATCGCGGCTTCCACGTGGCGCGGCTCGACCTTCTTCAGGAAGCCGAGCTTCTGCGACGCCATGATGTCGCCGCCGATCTTCAGCTCGCCCCCGAAGTACATCTTCTGCGGGTCCTTCTCGCCCTTCGTCATCGCGACGAAGTTCGCGTCCGTCAGCTCCAGCACACAATCGGGTTTCTTCGTCTCGCCTTCACTCACCGTCGGCGAGTCCGACGCGCAATCGAGCGTCCACACGCTCTCGGGGTCGCTGAGCTTGAACTGGAAGATCTTTCCGACCTTCGCTTCGCCCGGCTTCTCCGCCATCCAGAGACCAATCCCGCGGAACACGTCGCTCGACGTCGGGCCCGACTTCTTGGCCGGTGCCTCCGGCGCCGCCGTGCTCCCGCCGCCCGAAGCCGCCATCGCGGCCTCCACGTGGCGCGGCTCGACCTTCTTCAGGAAGCCGAGCTTCTGCGACGCCATGATGTCGCCGCCGATCTTCAGCTCGCCCCCGAAGTACATCTTCTGCGGGTCCTTCTCGCCCTTCGTCATCGCGACGAAGTTCGCGTCCGTCAGCTCCAGCACACAATCGGGCTTCTTGGTCTCGCCTTCGCTCACCGTCGGTGCGTCCGAGGCGCAATCGAGCGTCCACACGCTCTCGGGATCGCTCAGCTTGAACTGGAAGATCTTTCCGACCTTCGCTTCGCCGGGCTTCTCCGCCATCCAGAGGCCGATGCCGCGGAAGACGTCGCTCGAGGTCGGGCCCGACTTCTTCGCAGCCGTCGCGCCGGTCGCCGACGCCCCCGCCGCAGATGCCGCTTTGGGCTTCTCCTTCTTCTTCGGGATCGACTCGTAGAGCTCGATCGCCGCGTTGCTGATCACGACCTCGTCGCGCTCCTTCACCTTCACCTGGAACACGACGCGGGTGTCGCTCTCCTTCCAGATCTCGGTGATGAGGGTGTCGCCCGGGTAGACGCTCTTGGCGAAGCGCACGCGGATGTTCTTGAAGTAGCGCGGGTCGCCGTCCTTCGCGCACTTGGCGATCACGTGGCGCGCCGCGAAGCCGAAGGTGCAGAGGCCGTGGAGGATCGGGCGGTCGAAGCTCATCGCCTTGGCGAACGCCGGGTCCGCGTGCAGCGGGTTCCAGTCGCCGGAGAGGCGGTAGAGCAGCGCTTGGTTCGGGAGCGTCGTCTCTTCGACCACGAAGTCCGGCGCGCGACCCGGCGCGACGTTCACGTCCGCCGACGGTCCGCGCTCGCCGCCCCAGCCACCCGCGCCGCGCACGAAGGTCGTGATCTCGTTGGTGATCAGCAGCTCGTCGTCCTCGTCGTAGCTCTTGACCTCGGTGACGACGAGGGCGCCCTTGCCCTTGTCGAAGATGTCCTTGATGCGCGCCTCGTGGCGCAGCTTCGCCTTCGGCGGCAGCGGGCGGGCGAGCTCCGTGTACTGCTCGCCGTGGAGGACGCGGTCGATGCCGTATTTGATGCCCGGCGCGGTGACGCCGCGCTTGCCCATGTCGAGCATCCAGTTGATCGCGGGGATCACGCCGTAGGTCGGGAGCGCGACGAAGCCGTCGCGGCTCATCTCGTAGACGAGCTTGAGCTCCTCGCCGCTCGGCTCCTTCGCCGCGCCGACCCCGAGCGCGTAGAGGGCGAGGTCGCGCTCGTCGTAGCTCGAGCGCGCGGGCTCGAAGCGGTAGCCGAGCGCCTCGTCGACGTCGATGAACTGGTTGCCGCCCTTGCTCGGCCCGCGCTCGACGTTGCCCATGATGGGCTGCATCGACTGCGCGATGTTCTCCGGGTGCTCGGTCTTCTCGAAGCCCGCGATCGCCTTCCAATGCGTCTTCACGTCTTCGGGCGCGATCTCGCGGCCGAGGCGCCAGGTCTTCCCGAGCGCGCGCTCCCAACGGAGCTTGCCCATGAAGCCGCCGCCGACCTCGAAGAGACCGCCGGTCTCGTCGCAGCTCTCGTGGCAGAGCCAGAGCACGAGCGGCGTGACGTACTCGGGCTTGAGCGCCGCGAGCAGCTCGGGCGGCAGTACCGTCTCGGTCATGCGGCTGCCCGCGATGGGCGCGATCGCGTTGACGTGCACGCCCTTCTTGCGGCCTTCGATGGCGAGCGTGCTGGAGAAACCGACGAGACCGAGCTTGGCCATCGCGTAGTTGGCTTGGCCGAAGTTGCCGTAGATGCCGGCCGCGCTCGCGGTGAGGATCACGCGGCCGTAACCCTGCTCGCGCATGCGCTCCCACGCGGCGTGGGTGACGGAGAAGGCGCCTTGGACGTGGACGGCGTAGACCTTCTCCCAGTCGTCCTTCGTCATCTTGTGGAAGCTGACGTCGCGGAGGATTCCGGCATTGTTGATGACGACGTCGACCTTGCCGAAGGCGTCGATCGCGGATTGAACGATCTTGTCTCCGTCGGTGACGGAGTCGTAGTTGGCGACCGCTTCGCCGCCCGCCGCGCGGATCTCGTCCACGACGAGATCGGCCGCGCGCGCGCTGCCTCCGCCGCCGTGGATGTCGCCGCCGAGGTCGTTGACGACCACCTTCGCGCCGCGCTTTCCGAACGCGAGCGCGTGGCTCCTGCCGAGGCCGTTGCCCGCGCCCGTGACGATCACGACGCGCCCATCGAAGCGCAGCTCTCCGCTCATCGCTCGCACCCCTGATTGCCGTCGGCGCCGCACGCCGACGAAGGTTGTCTCGGAGGGGCCGTCACCAGCCCCGACGTCGCCGCGCGGACCACCCGAAGCCCACGTCGACGCGCCGACAGGACGCCACAGCGGGGGCCGCGGGTCAACGGCGGCTGAATGAGGATTCACGCAAGCCGACGCCGCACGCGCGCGATTGCGACACATCAGGCACTCGAGTTGCCATCCACGAGCAGATGTCGCGCATGGACTCCAAAATCGTGCCTCGCGGGTACCCGATCGCGTTCGGGCGTGTGAACATCTCGCGACAAGCCGAGGTAGGTTCGCGTCCGAGCACGCGTAGACCGCCCTCGTGACCTCGCCCATGCAGCTCACTCGACGAGACCCCGCGCCCGGGGCGTCGGCCATCGCCACCGCGCTCGCCGCCGCTCATGGCTACGTGCAGCCCGCGCATTGGGGGCCGACCCACGCGATGCGCGACGGCGGAGAAGATCCGCTCGACGGCGTGAGCGCGTTCCCGGCCCCGGGGCATTGGCACTACGTCACCTACGGGCTCACGCAGCAGCGCCACGAGGACGCGAGCTTCCCGTATCAGCCGGGCCTGAGCGGCTACGGCTTCGAGCTCACGTTCCGCTTGGTGCGCCTCGAAGGGCAGCCGCCGCCGGTGTGGCCGGTGCTGATGCTCCAGCGCCTCGCGCGCTACGTGTTCCGCAGCTCGAACGTGTTCCGACCCGGCGACCACATGGATCTGCAAGGTCCGATGGGCGGCGATCCGCGGACCGCGATTCGCGGCGCGCTCTTCGCGGACGATCCGCAGCTCCCGCCGATCGAGACCGCGCACGGTCTGGTCCGCTTCGTTCAGGTCGTGGGCGTGACGCTCGCGGAGCTGGAGGCGGTGAAGGACTGGAGCTGCGAGGGCTTCTTGCGGGTGCTCGGCGCGCGCGAGCCGCTCTTCGTGACGGACCTCTTGCGGCACGAGCACCTCGACGATCCGAGCTTCGCGGAGGCCTGCCGGCAAGGCGCACGCGCAGACGGCTCGTCGCACGGCTCGAGCTTCGCGACCGCGGTGCGCTGGAACGAGCTGCTCACCGATCGCGGCAAGGGCGTGGAGCTCGTGATTGGCGCGATCGCGGTACCCGATCTGCAACGCGCGCTGCGACTGCGGCTGCCGTACAACCGCCCGTTCCGCCTGCACGGTCGGCGTGCGTCGATCCGATTCGTCCCCGCGCTCGCGCCGGGCTTCAAGACCGAAGGCACCGAGCTCGTGCTCGGCGTGCCCTGGGACGCCGCGGCGTCGCTCGCGGAGACGCTTCGGGCGAAGCGTGGGCGCTACGAGTGGCCAGGGATGCCGGGGATCTCGGTGGTGGTGGAGCCGACCGACGTGCGCGGCGCGAAGGGCGAGCTGCTGCGCGTGCTGGGTTGAGCGGCGAGTCGGGCGGAGCTGGCTCGAGGGATCAAGGCTCGAAGAGCGTGGGGGACTCGGCGAGCGCGACGGGGGTCACGATGCGCTCGGATGCGCGAGGGAGGCGGCCGAGGCGGCGACGCGCGAGGCGGCGAGCGGACTCCGTGAGGACGAGGTCGCCGAAAGTCTGCGGCTCGACGAGCTCGCGATCGAGCGCGCGGGCGTAGACGAGCCACACGAGCTCGGAGCAGTAGATGCGGCGCTCGCTCCACTCGAAGCGCGTGTCGTAGGGGCGGCCGAGGTGACGTTCGCCTTCGCGGACGAGGGCGTCGACGTCGGCTTCCGTGAGCGGCTCGCGGGGGCGACGGACCTCGAAGCGTCCGCCTTCGCCGCGGGCGATCCACGCGTCGATCGGCGTCCACTTCACGGGCTGCACCGCCTCGAGGATCGCGAGCTCGCCGTCGTGAGGGAGCACGAGGCCGACGTGGGTGAGCTCGGAGCCGGTGACCTCCGCGATGACCGCCGCTTGGTCGGAGGTGGAGCGGTGGAAGACGAGATCGCCGGCGCGCAGATCGGCCGCGCTCGTCGAGGAGCAGCCGAGCACGAGCGCGAGCGCGGCGAGGCGTACCTTCGCGTCGAGGATCACGAGGCTTCGACGCGCGAGCGCGCGACGACGATTCCCGACCAACCACGCAAAGCGCGACGCGCGTCTCGTGGACCGTCGGGTCGTAGGTCCCTGCGCTCGCGAGGCTCGGCGGGTCAGCTCGCGGCGCGCGGGGGGCGCCAGGGGAAGAGCATCGGCACGCGGCGCTGGTAGTCCGCGTACTTCGGGCGCTTCGCGGCGTGGCGCTTCTCCATCATCGGGATGCTGATGAAGACGAAGAGCGCGGTGATCGCGCCTGCGCCTGCGAGGGTCCAGGTCGGTGCGCCAGCGCCGACGCCGAGGAGCGCGAGCGCCCACCAGAAGCCGACCTCGCCGAGGTAGTTCGGGTGACGCGACCACGCCCAGAGGCCGCTCTGCATCACGGCGTCACGCGGCGGACGCGAACGCACGAAGGTCGCGAGCTGCTGGTCGGCGATGGCCTCGACGAGCACGGCGATCGCGCCGAGCACGAGCGCGGCGTAGTCGATCGGGGTGAGACCCGACGCGCTCGCGAGGGTGGGCACGAGCGGCATCGAGCCGGCGGCGACGAGCGCGGCGGGGAAGAAATGGATGCCGAGGAAGCTGACGAGCCAGTACGCGGCGCCGGTCTTCTCGCGCAGGTCGACGTAGCGCCAGTCCTCGTGGCCCATGCCGGTCCAGCCGCGCATCCAGTTCCACGTCAGGCGGATCGCCCAGGCGGTCACGAGCGCGCGGGCGCACCAGCCGCGGGGGCCCTCGGCGGGGATGAGCCAGACCGCGAGGCCGGGCGCGACGCTCCACCAGGCGTCGAAGCAGGACGAGTTGCGGGTGCCGACGCTCCACGCGAAGACCGCGAGGGTCGACGCGGCGAAGCCGAAGGCGATGGCGAGGTAGCGGTCGTCGAACTGCAGGCCTGCGCCGAGCCCGGCGCCCGTGGCGGTGAGGTAGACGAATCCGATCAGCGCGAGCGAAGCGCCTCGTCCGAGGTTGGCGAGCGGTCCGGTGTGCACGGCGGCGGAGGATGGGCCACGCGTGCCGTCTCGAACAGGGAAAATCTGACGGCGGTCAGCCGCCGGCGAGGAGGCGTTCGAGGCGCTGGCGGTCCGCGACGGGCGCGGCTTCGGTCGCACGGGTGCACTCTTCGCGGTGTCCGACCGCATAGGTCGGCAGGAGGCACTGCTGCACGTCGCGGGGCAGACGCTCGCAGGCGTGGAGGAAGCTCCCGCGCGGCGGGGTCGGGTTCACGGCTTCCGGGTCGCGCGCGCGCACCTCTTCGGCCATCGCGGCGATCGCTTGGAAGGCGGCGTCGCAGACCGAGGCGCCAGTCTCCGCGGCTTCGGCGGCGGCGAGCGCGGCTTCGACGGTCGCGAGATCCTCGGCGACGGGATCGATCAGGTCGGGTGGGCGTGCGGCCGCGAGCGCTGCTTCGTCGTCGATCGGATCGAGCGCACCCGCTTCGTCGAACCCTTCGTCCTCGTCGTCGAGCTCGACGAGGCCGAGGCGTGCGAGCTCTTCGGCCGCGGTCTCGGGTCGCGGATCGTCGGCGTGCGCGCGGATGCGCTCGGTGCGCTCGCGGAGCACGTCCTCGCCGCTGCGACAGCCGAGCAGGCCGGCGAAGAGCGGGACGATCGCGAAGAGCAGAGCCGTGCGCATGGGCGAGGGATAGCAGCCCATGCGGGTCGCATCCTCTTTCTGGTGACGGGTTCTCCGCGAGCTCGTGTCGAGCCGACGAGGCGCCACCGGTTGCGAGCTCGAGGAACGCGACCGCCGAGCGAACGCGGAGGGCTCAACGTGCCGAGCGCGCGGCGCGGCGGCCGAGGAAGACGAGCGTCAGACAGATGCTCGCGGCGGCCAGCATCACGTACGCCATCGGTCGACCGGTGCCGGCGGAGCCGTCTGCGACCTCGAGGCCGGCCGCGATGCCGACGCAGGCGGAGACGAGTGAGGAGGTCGAGAACTGCGCGGTGCCGAGGAGCGCGGAGGCGAGGCCGGCGCGCGCGCCCTGCCCTTCGAGCGCCGAGGCGACCGCGTTCGCGGCGACGAGCCCGAGGGACGCGACGCAGACGAAGAGCGGCACCGCGACCGCGAGCACGCTCGGCGCGAAGCTCGTGACGAGCACGAGGGTGATCGCGGCGAGCACGAGGACGACACCGGCGCCCTGGGCGATCGAGGTCGGCTCGCCGTGGCGGAGGAGCCAGCGGTTGAGCTGCGAGAAGGCGACGTAGCCGGCGGCGTTGATGCCGAAGAAGATCGCGTAGGCGGAGGGCGAGAGGCCGAGCCACTGGATGAAGACGAAGGGCGAGCCGGCGATGTAGGCGAACATGCCCGCTTGGGCGAAGCCGCCCGCGAAGGTGAACGTGAGGAAGACGCGGTCGCCGAGCGCGCCGCGCAGGCCGGTGACGAAGCCCTCCGACGTGATCGCCCGGCGGGTCTCGGGCAGACGCAAGGTCGCGACGAGCGCGAGGCCGCCGGCGAGCGCGAGGCCGACGAAGATCGCGCGCCAGCTCGCGACCTCGAGCACGGCGCCTCCGAGGAGCGGCGCGAGGATGGGCGCCGCGCCCATGACGAGCACGATCTGCGAGAGCACTGCGGCGGCGTCGCGCCCGGACCAGACGTCGCGCACGACCGCGCGCACCACGACGATGCCGGCCGCGCCGCCGATCGCTTGGACGAAACGCGCAGCCACGAGCGCGCCGAGAGACGGCGCGAGCGCGCAGGCGAGGGAGCCGAGCACGTAGATCGCGAGGCCGATCGTGAGCGGACGACGTCGACCGAAACGATCGGCGATGGGACCCCACACGAGCTGGGCGGCGGCGAGCCCGAGGAAGTACGCGGAGAGCGTGAGCTCGGCTTGGCCACGCGCGGCGCCGAGCTCCGTCTCGATCGTGGGCAGGCTCGGGAGGTAGGCGTCGATCGAGAGGGGCGCGATCGCGGTGATGCCGCCGAGCACCCAGACGAGCCCGCGGCGGTCGGTCGTCGTGGCCGTCGTGATGGTCGCCTCGGCGCCGAGCGCAACCGGCTCGCGGTGGCTCGGTTCGTTCGGGGAGGGGACGGCGACGGACATCGAGGCTGCGCACTATGACGCGCCGTGGCGCGAAGGGTGACTACCGACCCCAAAAAACGTTCACGTCGCCGCGTGTGGGATGTACTCGGGCACGCGGCCTTCGAGGTTCTCGGTGACGAAGCGACGAACGAGCGCGCTGCGCCTGCGACGGATCGCGGGGGTCGCGCGCGGCCAGGCGAGGCGCAGGGCTTCGACGGCGAGGTTCTGCGCGACGTGAGGCAGCACGAGCGCACGCGGAACGCGGGGCAGACCGAGCTCGTCGGCGGCGGCGGTGCCGAGCGCGAGCCGCGAGAAGGCGATGCGCCACGCGCGATCGATCGCGACGAGCGGACGTGGGAGACCGGGCTTGGGTGGAACCGCCAGCAGCGCGGCCGCGAGGCGGCGGCCGTCGTCGTCCCCGGACGGTTGGCAGCTCCCCGAGACGTGCACGAGCTCGCATGCTTCGCGGAAGTCTTTCGGCAAGAGCTCGTCGCGGACGCCCATGAGGTGACCGACGTAGCGCCAGAGGTGCACGAGCGCGTCGGCTTCGGCGCGGGTGACCACGTGACCGAGCATGCGCAGACCGAACACGAAGACCGCGGAGAAGAGCAGGTTCGTGGCGAGCATGTCCGCTTGGTTGATCGGCAGGCCCCACGCGTCCGATCGCCACCTCGGATCGGCGGCGATGCGCGCGCGCACCATCGCGTGCATCACGCGCACGCGCACCGCCGCCGCGAAGCCGACCGAGTCGCGATCGAGGGTGCCGGACTCGTAGACGTCGACGACGAACTTCGAGGTCTCAGCGAGCCGTCGTGGAGCCATCGCTTCGAGCGCGCCGGTGAACGTGAGCGGCTTGTTGGCGGCGGCCGAGCGATAACCTCCGGTCAGCGAGACGCAGCTCAGTACGCGTGCGCCGTCGAGGCCGACGCGGAGGGCGGTCTCGGTCGCGAGCGCGAGGCGTCCGTCGTCGACCCACGCGGGGCGGCGATCGAGCTCGGCGAAGAGCGCGCGCAAGCTCGCGGGGGCGTCGATCGCGTCGATGCCTTCGTCGAGCGCGCGGCGAACGAGCGCGGGAGAGAACGCGCGATCGGCGATCCACGCGTCGGCGAGCGGATCGCCGTCGTAGAGGGTGTCGCGGAAGCGCCAGACGAGCTCTTCGCCGGGCGGCGGGAGGCGGTGGACGAGGCGGAAGAGGCGCATGGGCTCGCTCTCGTTCGTCCTCGGATCGCGAAAACGCGTGGGCGTCGGGCGCATGGGGCCTCCTCGGTTCGAGCGCATCTCGTGGGCGCATCGGGCGCGATCGAGGCGCCGGGGTTCGGTGCTGGACAGGAGAATCGTAATCCGAGCAAAATGGTTGATCTGCTCGGATTTGGAGCTCGCCCGTGAAGCCGCCGCGCTACGACCCACAGCCCCGCAAATGGCCTCGCCAAGCACGCTCGCGGGCGACGTTCGACGCGCTGCTCGACGCGACGGCTCGGATTCTGGAGCGCGACGGCTACGCGGCGCTGACCACGAACCGGATCGCGGAGCGCGCGGGTGCGAGCGTGGGGACGCTCTACGAGTACTTCCCGGACGCCGACACGATGGTCGCGTTGCTCGCGGCGCGCGAGATCGGGCGCGTGCTCGACGTGCTGGAGTCGAGCATGGAGGCGCTGCACGACGAGCCCTTCGAGCCGGCGATGCGCGCGTGGCTCGGGGTCGCGTTCGAGGAGCTGCACGCACGACGCGCGTTGGTTCGCGAGCTCATGATGAACGTGCCGTTCCTCGGGCGGCTGCCGGCAGCGAAGGAGCTGGCGGTGCGGCTC
>ERZ761607.3475-NODE-3475-length-15204-cov-4.288666_pt1 | contig 15204 bp, 13 predicted proteins | sample MGYA00511164_ERZ761607 | MGnify/ENA primary metagenome ERZ761607 (study PRJEB28899, sample SAMN02445080) | bioreactor sludge metagenome | biome: EBPR sludge | place: Australia: Brisbane, Thorneside Wastewater Treatment Plant | collected 2011-06-22 ...
GTCCGGCGAGACGTCCGGGCCGAGGCTGCCGAGCGGGAGGTCGGCGGCTTTGGCGTTCTGTGCGTCGTCGTTGCCGAAGCGATGCAGAACTTCGTTACTCAAGTTACGCGGGAATTTGAGCGTCTGCGGGGGGCGCGGACTGGCATTCAGTTCGATAGCGGTGATATAGAGGCCAAGAGCGGCGAGGCGCAGGGCGGATTCACTGATATCGAAGCCTCGCACTTGGCCGTAAAGGATGTCCTGAATCTCTTTCGTCTTGGGCCGCTCCTCGCCTTTCCATGCCTCGCGGACGAGTCTGCGGAAAGCTAGCACGAGGAAAATACCCGCACCGCACGAAGGGTCGAGCACCTTGGCGTTGGCTCTGTTTTTCAGCGGCGCAAAGGCTTGGTCCACCATGAGCGAGGCGATAGTGCGTGGCGTGTAGTGGACACTGGTATCACGTGCCGTGCGCTGGTCGGCGCGGTGGCTAAAGCTCTCATAGACCTGACTGAGAACGCCCACGGGAATGTGCGCGAAGTCGAGGTCTCCCCAGTCGAGTTCTGGCTGGAAGTGGCCGCCCGCGCCGCGCCAGCCTCGGAGGATGGCTTCTAGATGAGTGAAGATTCTCCGTCCGACTAAATGCTGAGTGCGGTCGTAGAAGCGCAGGTACTCCACCTCGCGGGCACGGCGGTTGGCGGCGGGAATGCTCTCGTCAATGAGCGGGAGAAAGTCACCGTTGAAGGTTTCATCAAGCCACGCGGAGGTCTGCGCTGCTTTCTCAGCCGTGGAGAAGGCATCCTTGAGTTCTTTGGCCGCCGGGCAGATGCCGCCGCGCCCGTGGACTTCGTTTTCCAGCACGATGCGGCGGTCGATGAGGAAGCGGAAGAACAGCGCACGACCCGCCATCGAGAGCACTTCTAGCGCGTCGAGCCGGCCTTTTCCATCCGCCAGGACAAACTCATTGGTCGTTTGCGTGAGGAGCTCGAAGATTTTGCGAAAGACGTAGTCCGTTCCGCGCAGCCGGTGATTCTCCTCGAAAGTGCCATGCACGAGGCTCTGGAAGAACAGCGGGGCCGTTGTGCTGCGTTCCTCGATGGTCCTTACAGAACGCGTATCGGCAGCCTCGTGGAAACCAATGGGGAAGATTTCCAGCGAACCGGGCCGCACGACGCCGAGCCACGCCGGGTCGCTACGGTTGGCAAGTTGACGGCGCACAGCGGCGAGCGAGGCCGCATCACTTTTCACATCGCCGCTGGCGTCCACGAGATAGAGCAGCGCGGTTCCCTGATGCTCTGCGACGGCGGTGAGCACCGGGCGTTCGTTGCTCTTCTTCGGCAAAAGGTCGAGGTAGTCCAGTTGACCGGGCACAGAGAGCTTTTCATCTAGGCGGATGATGACATCGCTGGTGCATCCATAGGCAGCGAGCCGCTGGGCTAGCGGGCGGGGGTCAGTGCTGGAAGCTGCCGTCGGCATCAGGCAAAACCTCCTTGCCGCTTGGGACGGACCGAAACTGCAACTACAACGTCGAGGTTCATGATGGCAAGGCTATGGCTGGTTGCGCGGTCATGGGGTGAGCATATGGCCAACGGGTGAAAATGTACAGGAGCGAGCTTACAGACTAACAGAGGATGGATGATACCCCGGTGGGTGGCCACGCTTCGACGTCGCCTAGTCGCCGGTTACAAAAAACATCATCCAGAACCTACCCTTAAACAGCCTGTAGAGTAGAAACATCCGGCTGATTCGACATGTCGCGAAGGAGGTAAACGGCCTTGTCGAGATGTAGTACCGATGCATTTTGTTATAAGGACGAAGACGGGGTGATGCTTACGGGGCCAGTCCGGTCTTCTGCTCGATCCGGCGGAGGATGTCGTTCGTTTCCTTCTGAAGGGTCGCTGTGTCCTGGGTGGGCGGCCGGCCTCCGCTTCCAGCCATCCCGGAGGCTTCGGCGCTGAGTTGTCCCCGGATGAGCTTGTCCGCGAAGCCCTCGCCAAGGCTGCGGCCCTCGTCCCCGGTGAGCTTCCCGCGGAAACGTCGGGCGTTCCTGCCCATCGCGAGGGTCTTCCGGCTCCGGGCCGCGGCTGCTCCGTAGGCCGCATCCCCGACCTCGCCAGGACCCGGGGCCGCGGGTTCCTCTGGTGCCGGTCCTGTAGAGATCGAGGCCAGCAGGTCCCGCTTCCCGGCGATCTGGTTGGCGATCATGGCCGCGGCGCCCTTGTTGCCGGCGGCCGCTTCCTCACGGCCTTGCTTGACCAGGCCGGCTATGTCCTCCGCGATCATCTGTCGCTTCCGCTCCGGGTCCGCCTTCTCGAATTCGCGCGCGCGACGGTCGTTGATGGCCTGCTCGAGCTTGGCGTCATCCTCCGCCTGGGCCTTGGCAGCGATCTTACCGGCCGCCTCACGGCGCGCATCGTCCGCGGCGAGCCACTTGTCGATCGCTCCGGTGATCGAGGCCACGGCGCTCCGGTCGGCCTCATCGGTGATTGTGCCGGCCTTTTCCGCGATGGTCTGTTTCTCGAGGTCCAAGGCGCCGAGGTTGGCATCGACCTCTTTGCGGAGGCGTTCAAAGGCGGAGGCCGCTTCCTTGGTTCGTTCGACGAGGCCCCTGTATGCCTGTGCGGCTTGCTCTACTCGCTGGGAGGCTTCCGTGTCCTGGGTGTAGGTCGGGCGTCCTTCCTTGAGTTCCTGGCGCGCTCTGGCGGCCGCGGCCTCGGGCGTCATGCCGTTGTACCGTTCGGCGAAGGCTCCGCGGCTCATTCCGCCGATGTTGACACTGGCGACGTCCTTGAGGACTTGCTGCTGGGTAGAGATTGATCCGGCCTTCTGTGCGTCCTGGAAGGCCTTGGTCAGGGCCTGGGCGGCAGCGTCCCTGGCCTTGGCGATGGCCATGACCTCGTTGCCTGCCCGGAATTCCCCGGCGATCTCGCGTTCCTTCCGGGTTTCGACCGATTCGGTCTGCCGTTCGAGCTGCCTGGCCTGCAGGTCCCGTTGCGCTTGGTCCCTTCCGGGTCCCGGTGCCATGCCGGCGATCTCTCGAGCGGCTTTGGCGTCTTCGAGCTTGGCCTGGGCTTCGGCCAGTTTGTCCGCCGACCGGGCCGCGCTCTCGTAGGCCTTGTCGATCCCGTTGATGGTTTTGATCTGGCTGGCGAGGCGTTCCTGGATGGCCGTGACCTGATCGACCGCTCCGACCCATTCCTGGAGGGCGATCTTGACCTTCCGCGCTCCTTCGAACATCGGGGCGATCACGGCGCCATAAACCTGGGCGCCCATCTGCACGAGCGCTCCGAGGCCACCAAGGATCCCGGCGAAGGTCAGGCCTTGCAGGATCGATCGCAGTGCGGTGAATGCTCCGCCGAGGACCGGGACGTTGCGCGTGAGACGCTCGAGGGTCTGGGCGAGGCGGATCTTTTCGGTGTTGTTCCGGGCGGTGGTGTCCGCGGCCTGGCGTTCCTCCTGCTGGGCCTGTGCGGTCCCTTGGGAGATGTCGTCCAGACCTTTCTTGGCCGCGTCGAGGCCGCTCTGGTCGCCTTTCTTGGCGTCTACCCTGAATTCGGCGTTCTTCATGCGGTCTCCTTCATGGCGGCGAGAACGTCCGGCGCGCTGTCGCGTTGGAAAAGCGACGAGGCGACGTGGGCGGCGCGCTTGTAGAGCGCCTGGACGGTCGAAACCTCGAGGGCCGCGCGGGTCGCCTCGTCGGGCGGGAGATCCATCGCCTTGGCCATCTTGGTGGCAACCTCGTCGTGATGCGCCTCCGCTTGTGCGCGTAGGAGGTCGTCGAGCGCTCCGGCGGCTCGCATGGCTTCGGCTCTGGCCTCGAGGCGCAGGTCGGGCAGTCGGCCTTCGATCCGGTCGGCCTTTGCCGTGAGGAGGGCGGTCCGGTTGTCCAGGATGGTCAGCGAGAGGACGTCGGTGTCGCTGTACGGGTCGAGTTTGTCGGTGGCGAGGAGGCGTTCGCGTTCGGCTCGGGCCGCGGTGGCGTCGCGTCGGAGTTGTTCCACCGAGGCCTTTGCGTCGGTGAAGGCTCGCCATGCCTGGTCGAGCTTGTTGAAGGGTTCTCGGAGGGCCTTGTTCATGCGGTGTGTTCCTTGGTGGGGTGAGAAGATGCGGGGGACCGGGTATCAAGCAAGCCCGACGAACAGCGCCGGGTGGTAGCCAGAGGAACCGGCCCGGCCCCCCGCAAAGTGTGAAGCTCGATCTCGTATCGCTGAACGGTGGCGGCCGCCTCGATCACGGCCTTCTCGACCTCTTGGACCGATGGTGCAGGTCGCTGGAGAAGCTGGCGGCGAACGCGACGCGGGAGGCCGATGCTCGCGAGCTTGCCGAGCAATGCGGAGAAGGCTCTCGCTTTGGTGGGCCGGCCTGCGGTGGTGTCCAGAATATTCGTTTCCATGTCCTTGGCCGGGATTTCAACCGGCCAGCTACTGCCAGCTCTTACTGGGAATCGCCATCCGGCTGAACGACCCAGGCGAGTTCGGGGAGAATGGCGGCGGCCGTGATGGCGAGGGCTTCGAAGCTGTCCGCCTCGATGACCCAGTGTGTGCCTTCCCGGCTGGCTCGGAGTTGGTAGCCTTCTTCGTCCCGGCTGATGCCGGCGCGGCTCCACCCTGCGACCTGTAGAGATCTGGCGATCTCCGAGGCGAGGGCGCGCCTGGCTTGGTCCTGAACCGTCGGGATCAGGGGGCCATAGTCGAGGGGCGGCGGGTTCAAAACGTGATCTCCTCGATGAACGAGAAGGAGTCGCAGGAATCCTCGATCCGACGCAGAAGTGTCGCCATGCCCCTCGCGATGGCTGTCCCCCTGGTCCGTTTGCCAAGCTCGGCAATCGACCAGTTGCAGGTGATGATTATCCTGCCTTCGTGGTGGTCGAGTATCCGCCGGAATGATTCGACGAACGACTCGGAGATGCCATGAAAGGCGTCATCGATTAAAAGGACCTCGCTGCAGCCCAGATTCTCGATGAATTCTCGCTTGTCGTCTGGCCGCTTGGAAAGGTCAAGTAGGCGCTCACGAAGGTCCGTGCAACTGATGGCCCGACATTCGATCCCTGGATGCTTGGCGAGCAGGGCCTGAGCGGCGAGCAAGGCTGTCCACGTCTTCCCCGCTCCGCTGAGGCCGTGCAGAAAAACCCCGCGGTCGGAATTCAGGAAGTGTTCGATGACGCGCCTGTGTGTTGCGGGTGCCTTGAGCCTTCCGGGGTCGAATATCGAGGGGTCGTTGCGCTTACCGATCGTTTCCACGACATGCAGGCGCCAGTCTTCGAGTACCTCTCGGACCCGATCGGCTACGGCCTCCTGGCGGCCCTCGTCGGTGTCGAGGCGCTGGACCTGGTCGGCGTAGTCGTCCTGGCTGATCTTGCCGGCCAGGAAGGCGTCGTTCAGGGATCTCAGTCGCTTGAGTACGGCCGGGTGGAGAAGGTTGCGGGTCATCGCTGGTCCCCCCAAGCGTCGCGCCAGTCGTAGGGCGCGGTGCTCTCCCTCTCTGGCGAGGTGGCCTCGCCGCCGGCGGCCCCCAGCCGTCCGTCGGCGAGCGAGGCTGTCCTCGCTCCTTTTTTCCCGCGGCCTTCATACCTGGGGGACTGGGCTTTGGCAGCCCCCAGGTATGAAGGCTCTAAGAGTGAGTGCATCGGATTCGGCGATTCTGATGCACCCGGTTTTCCGGGTGCATCACCTGATGCACCCGGTTTTTTCTTGAGGTTGACCGACGGGTGAAGTGTCCAGACCATCGGGGTGTTTTTCCCGGTGGAGTGGTCTTTGGTGGAAACCGCATCCGCGAGACCAAGCTCGCGCAGGGCGTCGGTGGCATATTTCACGCTACGCAGGCAGGCCTTGGTCCGGTCCTGAATGATCCCCTGGGAAAGGGTAAATTTCAGCGAGCGTGTGCGGTGAGCCTCCTTGAGAAGGATCACCCAGACGGCTATGGTGGCAGCGCAGTGTTCGGGCCGCTGATCCCGGATCAGTTCGATGTCCCTTAGCGCAACGGCGAACCACCCCCGGCCGGTGGAATTTCCGGCCATCGTTGTCGGTGCTCCTTGGCCGCCGTCCTGGTCTGCGAATCCCTGGGGCGGCGGTCTTTTTTCGTCGTCGCTCATCCGGTCACCACCTTCCCGCTCATCCGGCTTTCGACGGCGCGCTCGAGGTCCTTGCGCGAGTACAGGGTGCATTTGCGTCCGATCCGGGCGGCCGGGATGATGCCCTTGGCGACCCACTTGACCAGGGTACGGCGGTCGACGCCGAGGTAAGCGGCGGCCTGCTCGGGGCGCAGGAAGGCCGGCTCGATGGTTTCGGTGGCGGTCATTGGCGCGGCTCCTCGGTGATGTCCGCGACCGTGCATCCGAGGGCCTTGGCGAGCTTGGAGGCGGTCTCGGGTCCGGGCCTGACGGCTCCGTTTGCGATTTTGTTGAGCCTGTACACGTCGACGCCTGACCGGCGCGCCGCTTCGGTCTGGGATATCCCCAGGTCTGTGAGTCGTTTCTTCAGCTTGGTCATCTGCAACCTTTCTGCCGCTTTAGCGGCTGTTGTTGCTGCTGGCCAAGATTTCAACCAGTCGGGGCGCTCAGGCGGTGGTCGTGAACGCGAGAAGGCCCGGAAACGTTGGGGATTCCGGGCCTTCTTTTTTTTGTCGAATGTCGGGTTTATCAACCGGGGCGGCTTTTCCTCCGTCGGCTCGCGACCTGGACGAGCGCTCGGGCCACCCTGGCCAGCTCGGGCGAGTAGGGTTGCTTGTCCGGGGCGGTCCCGGTGGTGGTCGCTGGTCCGGCCTTCCGTTTGCTCATGACCCGGCCTCCACCCAGGCCAGCAGATCCCCGAGGGCGACGATCTGGCCATCGGTCGGCTCGGGGAGGTCGTCGTAGCCTTGTAGAATCGTCCGGGCGGCTTCCACGGCCGTGGTGCTTCCGTCGATCCCCAGCGTGGCGATGGTGGGTGTCATCAGCGATCCCGGCTCAAGTCCGAGGCTGTCCTCGGCTCGGGCCGCGGCGATCAACCAGCGCTGGTCTTGCTGGCTCATCCGCTCCACCACCAGCCTGGCGGCTTCGGCGGCGTTGTCTTCGGTCGGTTCGGTCTGTAGTGTCTTCGTCATGGCGGCAGTCTCCTATGGGTTTGCCGTCCCAGGGGGCCGCTTCCGCTTCGATCGGAGGCGGTCCCCGTCTTCTCTGTCCGGACCACACGGTCCGAAATTCATGCGCCCAGCGCGATCACGCGTCCTTCCTTACTCGGGGCGATCGACCAGTAGGCCTCGGCTTCCTTTTGCGTCGCGAGGCCGCGGTAGTGGACCCGGATGATGGCGGGGCTATTGCCCATCAGTTCAGCCAGGCGGCCGATGTCGCCATGTGCGGCGAGGTGGAAGGTGGCGAAGGTGTGGCGCAGGATGTCGACCGGCCAGAGCGGTCCTGCTTCCTTGGCCTCGCGTATGATGTCCGACCATGCGAGCCCTTCGTCCCGGATCTCCGTCCCGGTCTTCCCGTCCTGCAGCGCGAGGCGCCGGCGGACCTCCTTGATCCCGAGGACGGCCACGGCGGCGAGGCGTACCCGCCATCGGGTGAGCGTCCCCTCCGGTGGTGCGAGTGGTCCGCGCGTCTGCTGGTAGGGTGCCAACCAGGCGGCGAGGTTGGCCGGGATCGGCTCGATCAGGCGGTCGGTCCGGGTCTTCGAGGTCTTCCCGAGGATGGTGATGCATCCGGCCCGGAGGTTCACGCGTGACCAGTCGAGCCGTTGCGCCTCGTAGGGTCGTAGGCCGGCAAAGGCCATCACGGCGAGTACCGGGACCATCCCTGGGGCGAACGCCTGGGCGGCCCTCAGCAGGGCCTCTACCTGTTCGGCTGGCCAATGCTCCGGGCGGGTCCGTTCCAAGGCGACCGGCTCCACCCCGTCCATCGGGTTGCGAGTCATGATTCCCCGCTTCACCGCGAAGCTGAAGGCGGCCCGGATGGTGGCTCGGAGGTTGTTCCGGTTTCTCGCCTCGCCTCCACGAACGGCCAGCCATTGTCGGCAGTCCTCAGCCGTGATGGTGCATGCTGGCCGGTCGCTGTAGTCCGAGGTAAACCGCGTCAGGCGAATGCGCGCGGTGTTGATGGTCAGGTGGCGAAGCTTCCGGGCCTCCATGTCGGCTAGGTACCGGGCGACCAGATCCGGGGTCGAAACCGCGGAACCGTCCGGGTGGTGGTCGCACCAGAAGCGGACCGCCTCCACGAGGCCGACCCGGCCGCTCAGGAGCCGTAGAGCTTCCTTGGCGGCGACCCGGGCCTCCGTGGTCAATTCGAAGGCGCTGAGGCCGTGCCTGATTCGTTCCTGGTGCAACTGCTCGGCTTTCAGCCTGGCGGCCTCGAGGCTGGGGAATTGCTCGTAGTGGTTCAGGCCTTGCCGGCGTACCTGGATCACGAAGCGTCCGCGGACCTCCCGGATGCGGATGCCGTGGATGTTGGTGACGGCCGCCTTTGCCTTGCGGGCCTTCCGTCGGTTCGGCTTTTGTCTCGTTGTGTCCATGTGCGCGAATGTGCGGGAATAAGGGGTGCGATTGCAAGCGAATTGCAACGGTCTGGAGAAACGACCGATTTCCCCTTATTTTCCACAGGTGATTCGAGGACTCATAAGCCTTTGGTCGGGGGTTCAAATCCCTCCTCCGCCACCAGCTCGCTACGGGGGCTCTACACCATTAACGGGGGCATACGCTCCCGACCGAAGAACCCATGACGCCAACCTGCGGCCAGCCATGGTTCGCGTTTCCGAATCCGAATGCGCGTCCCGGGAACTTCGGGATCCGTGTCGCTGGGGCAACGCATGGCATTCCAACGGTTGGAACGATTCTCGCCGTTCGTTTCCAATGCCTGGACAACCGACCTCGAGTCGGTGCGGTGGTTCGATGACGACGAACGTTCTGGCCATCAGGATCCATCCGCGAATCCGGATCACCACCGGATCAACAACAACGGGACCAGGTTCGTTCACTGCACCCGGTATCCCACCCCGGTCACATCGGCCCGGGTCCGGCTTGCCCGTACTCCGGGGTTGTTCCGAACCTCGTACTTGTCGCGCTGGTTCCGGAGGGGTAGCATGACGGGATGGAATTCATGGTTTTGCTGCTGGCGATGGCGGTGGGCGTGCTGGGTGGGGTCTGGTTGATGCGCAAGGGACGGAAGGATCCGGCCCCTGCGATCACAATCTTCTCCTCGATCGAGCAGCTCAAGGCGATCGGCCAGCTTTCCGTCTTCAAGGCGGTGACCAAAGAGATCGTGACCGAAACCGACCACTCCTGGGGCTCGTTCGGCAAGAAGTACCTGAGCTGGGTGCTGTCGCAGAAGAAGATGGCGATGATCTTCGAGTTCGAGATCGATTTCCGCTACGACCTGCGCCGCTCGGACTTCGCGATCGTGGACCGCGGGGCCGGATCCTACGAACTGACCCTGCCGCCTTGCCAGTACGAAGTACACATCCGCGACATCCGCTTCTACGACGAGCAAGGCGCGAAGTTCATGCCGTGGCTGGTACCGGACCTGTTGAACGGCTTCCTCGGCGCCGGGTTCTCCGAGGAGGACAAGAACAACCTGGTCCGCTCGGCCAAGAGCCACGCCGAAAAGGAGGCGTGCAAGCTGATCGATTCGCTCCAGACCGAAGTGCAGGCCTCGGCCCGGGCGGTGCTGGCCTCGATCGGCAAGGCCTTCGGCGCGCAACAACTCACGTTCGTCTTCGCCCGCGACGAGCAACCCGACATCAACATCGCCTACCCCCAGCGCGCCGCTTGATGCCAGGCCACCCGCACCAACTACCCGCCTGCAGGTAAATTTCCGCCCAGACAAAGCAAACCCCTATCCATTCTGCACTTGCCTCCTGCCCCCGGCGGGGAGATGCTGACCGGGTGAACGCGTCGCGGCCATCGACCGAACGACCGCCCGAGAACCCGCCCCGCCCTGCGGTGGCGTCCTCGTCCACCCTTGTTCCGCGTTCGGTGATCATTCTCCTGCACGCCGCCATCATCGGCACCGGCCTTTTCCTGCTGTTTGCCAGCTACGACAACGAGCAAGCCGAGATGCGCACGGCCCTGCTCAACCGGACGCAACGTGCGGCGGAAAGCATCAATCCCTCGCTGATCCGCAGCCTGACCGGCAGCGAAAGCGACCGGGGAAATCCCGCCTACGAGGAAATCCGCCGGCAACTGGCACAACACCAGCTGATCTATCCGGATCTGCGGTTTACCTACCTGATGGGACGACGCACCGACGGTACGGTGGTCATTCTTGCCGATGATGAACCGGAGGACTCGCCGGATCATTCACCGCCAGGCGATGTGTACGCGGAGGCGAACCAGGACGAGCAGGCCGTGTTCGACCATGGGATCGCCATGGTCCTCGGACCAACCCCGGACCGCTGGGGCGTTTTCGTGACGGGGTATGTACCGGTCTTTGATCCGTCGGGCAAACAGGTGCTGGCGCTGTTCGGCATGGACATCGATGCTTCCACCTGGCACCGCACCTTGATCCTGAAGACGCTGCCCCTGGCACTGGTCTTCGTCTTGCTGCTGGTGGCCATCGCCACCTTCAGCCTGCTGTTCCGGCGCCGATCCCGGGGCGCCTTGAACGTACCCTGGTCGACACGCCTGGAAGTCGTCGCGGTCATCACCACCGGCCTGCTGTTGACCAGCTTCCTCTGCCTGTACCTGCTACGCTTCGAACAGCGGCAGGTCCGCCTCAAGTTCGACCAGTTGGCCACCAGCGAATCCGACATGCTGGCCGAGCGTATCCGCAACATCCGCGACAACCACCTGGTCAGCGTACGGCGCTATATCGAATCAAGCCACCACGTCACCGAGCAGGAATTCATCACCTTTACCTCCGGGCTGCTCGATGATCCGATGATCACCCGCTGGATCTGGTTACCTGCATCACCCGAATCCGTCGGCGATCGCCCTCCGGCATTGTCCAACCCGCCGCAGACCGCAGCCGACACCGAACTGCGGCGGGATACCGACCATCCGGCCCACCGGGCCGCGATTGAACGCGCGGCTGGCCATGGCTTGGCGCACGGAACCCTGCCCGACCCCGAAATCAACACCCACCCGCACCGCATGTTCGTCTACGATCGTTCCGCGGGTGGCCTCAAGGGATTCATCCGCCTCGATCTGGACCTGAACGGCATCAACCCCCGCCCCAACAGCCTATCCGGCATCCATCACCACGTGTCGGTGCTTCGCGGTCGCGATGCGCCCCTTACCCTTGACCATATCGATCGCTCCGGCGATGCCATGCTGGAGGTCATCCGCCCGGTGAGCGCGTTCGGACATACCTTCCTGATTGCCTCACACCAACCGGCCCGCACCCTGGGCAACACCGCCACGATTACGCCGATGCTGGCCGCCGTCGCGGGAGGCTCCATCACATCCGCTATCGCCTTCATGATCGGGGCCCCGTTGCGGCGCAAGGAAGAGTTGCAGCGGCTGGTCGATGAACAGACCAACGCCATCCGTGAACGCGAACAGAAATTCCGCATGATCGCCGAGTCGATGCGGGATGTGGTCTGGTCGGTCGATGTCGAACAATGGGTTTATACCTACATAAGTCCCTCCATCAAGCGGATCGGAGGCTATTCCGCGCAGGAGATGATGGACAAGCCACCCGACTTCACCCTCGTGGAATCGCAACGCGAACACCTGATCAACCAGCTCAAGACACGCGTGACGGATTTCGTGGCCGGACGAATCGGCCCGGAGAACTACTTCATCGACGAGATCCTGCAACGCCACCGGAACGGCCAGGTTTTCTGGACCGAGGTGGTAACCAGCTTCACCCGCAACCCCCTGAACGGCCGCCTGGAAATCCGCGGCCCCACCCGCGACATCACCGAACGGCGACAAGCCGAGATCGCGCTGGAAGAGAACCGCCGCTTCCTTTCCGGCCTGGTCGAGAACAGCGGGGCATTGATCTTCGTGAAAAACCGGGAAGGCCTCTACACCCTGGCGAATCAACGGTGGGAAGCCGTCACGGGTATTTCCCGCGAACGTACCCTTGGCCGCCGCGATGCCGACCTGTTTCCGCCCGACCTGGCCTCCCATTTCGCCATGGGCGACCAACAGGTCTTCCAGACCGGGGCGATCTGCGAACAGGAAGAATCCATGGCCTTTACCGGCGAGACCCGCTGGTTCTTCACCATCAAGTTCCCGCTTCGGGACGAGCAGGGTACCATCACCGGCGTGTGCGGCATCTCCACCGACATCACCGCCATCAAGGGCAACCAGGAACGGTTGCGGGCGAACATGGAGGAACTGCAGCGCTGGCAGGATGTCATGCTCGACCGCGAAGGCCGGATCCTGGAGCTCAAGCGCGAAGTCAACCGCTGGTCGAAGGAGGCGGGTAAACCGCCGGTGTATGAACACATCTGAACCACCACCCGGAGAGGGCGACATCTACCGGCTGATCTTCGAGAACAGCCTGGAGGGGTTCGCCCTGCACCGGATCATCCTCGATGCCGCCGGGACGCCGGTCGACTACACGTTCCTTGCCGTGAATCCGGCCTTTGAGCGCATCACCGGCCTGGCTGCGGACCGGCTGATCGGACGCACCGTGACGGAGGTGCTTCCCGACATCCGCAAGGACGATGTCATCGCGCGGTATGGCGCGGTGGCAATCACCGGGCAACCATGGATGGACGAACTCTTCTCCACGCCGCTCCAGCGGTTTTTTTTGGTGCACGCCTTCCGGGTTGCCGACGGTATATTCGCCACCGCCTTCACCGACATCACCGAACGCAAGCAGCGCGAGGCGGTGTTGCGCAACTCGGAGACGCGGTTCATGGCCATCTTCGAGGGAACCAGCCAGGGCATCCTGGTCGTGGATCGGCAGACCCAGCACCTCCGCTATGCCAATCCGGCCCTGTGCCGCATGCTGGGCTATGAACAGGCCGACCTCCGGGATCTCACCGTGCGGGACCTTCACCCTCCCGAACACCTCGAAGCCGTGCGGGAGGATTTCGAGAGCCTCAACCAGCAAGGAACCATGCGCAACCGAACGCTGCCCTGCCGGCGCAAGGATGGCACGATCCTCTGGATGGAAATCCGGGCCAGCCTGGCGGAGATCGACGGCAAGGCGATGGTGATCGGGTTCTTTACCGACGTCACCGAGCAGCGTGCCGCGAACGAGGAGCGCGAACGGTTGTTGCAACGGGCCGAGCAATCACGCCGGGCCCTGCTGAGTGTGCTGGAGGACCAGAAACGCGGCGAACAGGAACGCATACGCCTCGCCTCGGCCATCGAGCAGGCGGCGGAAACCGTGGTCATCACCGACGCGAAAGGGTTCATCCAGTATGTCAACCCGGCCTTTACCCGGGTCAGTGGCTACACCCGCGAGGAGGCCCTCGGCCAGCATACGCGCATCCTGAAAAGCGGTCGCCAGGACGATGCCTACTACCAGCGCATGTGGAAGACGATCTCCAGCGGCCAGGCCTGGTCGGGTCGCCTCTACAACAAGAAGAAAAACGGCGAGATCTACCTCGAGGACGCCACCATCTCGCCGGTGTTCAATGCGCAGGGCGAACTGAACTGTTTCGTCGCGGTGAAACGCGACATCACCCGCGAGACCGAGGTCGAGCACCAGCTCAACCAGTCCCAGCGCATGGAGCTGATCGGCCAGCTCGCCGGCGGAGTGGCCCATGACTTCAACAACATCCTCCAGTCGATGCTCGGCTTCGCCGAACTGGCCATGACCGAGGAGGATCCGGAAACGCTGCGTTCGACCTACCTGCCGGAGATCCACCGGGCCGGCCTTTCCGCCGCCGCGCTGACCCGCCAACTGCTGGCCTTCAGCCGCCGCCAGGTGCTGGAGCGGAAGGTGCTCGACCTGAACGAACTCGTCGAGCGGATGGGCAAGATGATCCGCCGGGTGATCGGCGAGGACGTGAAGCTCACCCTCGAACTCTCGCCGCGCATCCGCCCGGTCTTTGTCGACCCCGGTCAGGCCGAACAGGTGATCCTGAACCTGGTGGTCAACGCGCGCGATGCGATGCCCGAGGGCGGGAGGCTGCAGATCGCGACCAGCGAGATCGATGTGACCGAGGAGGTGTGCGCGACCCGATCGGATGCCCAGCCCGGGCGATTCATCCGGTTGACCGTGACCGATACCGGAACCGGCATGACCGCCGACGTGCAGCGCCACATCTTTGAACCGTTCTTCACCACCAAGGGCCTGGGCAAGGGAACCGGTCTCGGCCTGGCCACGGTCTTCGGCATCGTGAAACAGCACGGCGGCTGGATCAACGTGGACAGCGAAATCGGGCGCGGCACCAGCTTCGAGGTGTATTTCCCGATTCACCAAGCGGGCACCCAGACGGAGGAACCGGGAGCATCACCCCTGCCCCCGCGCGGCCAGCAGGAGCGCATCCTGCTGGTCGAGGACGAGGAAATGGTGCGGTCGATGATGGCCCGCCTGCTGCACCAGCACGGGTACGAGGTCCTGCTGGCCACGGATGCCGAGGAGGCGATGCGGGTGTTCCGCGAAGCCAGCCGGCCGATCGATGTGATCTGTTCGGACGTGGTGCTGCCCGGCCGGAGCGGATTCGATCTGGTGTCCGAGCTGACCAGGGAATTCGGCCACCTGCGGGTGATCATGGTGAGTGGCTACACCGACGACCGGACCCGCTGGGCGGAAATCCGCGAACAGGGCTGGCGCTACCTGCAGAAGCCGGTGAGCGCCTTCCAGTTGCTGACCACCTTGCGCGATGTGCTCGAGCAATCCTGACGGCGACCCGTCCCGAGCCCCGCGCAAACCATTGCCTACGGAACGGTCACGCCGATCCGGTACAGGCGCAATCCATTGGTGGGGATCGAACCGGACGTCGCGGCGCTGAAATCATCGGTGAAGCTGTGCTGTCCGGCCACGGCACCGTGGTAGTAGCGCCCGAACGGAACGTTCGTGTTGGCGAAGGCCTGCCACTGCCACGCGCCGGCGAGGGCCTGATCGGCGAAATAGACCTGGTACCAGCGGCCGCTCTGCGCCTGATGGACGATCACCTGGCGAGCGCCCTCGGCCATGGGGCGGGTATCCGCGACGGTGAAGTACGACGTGCCATCACCGGGCAGCGTGCCGGCGATGTACTCGTCGCGGTTGTTCAGGCCGTCGCCATCGGGGTCAAGCATCGCATCGGCGGGGTTGAGCGGGTTGAGGGAGCGCGCGACCTCCCAGCCGTCGGGAATCTGGTCGCCGTCGCTGTCGGCGATGGTGCAGACGTACGTGGCGCTGGAGCCCTT
>ERZ761607.3479-NODE-3479-length-15198-cov-12.232913_pt1 | contig 15198 bp, 11 predicted proteins | sample MGYA00511164_ERZ761607 | MGnify/ENA primary metagenome ERZ761607 (study PRJEB28899, sample SAMN02445080) | bioreactor sludge metagenome | biome: EBPR sludge | place: Australia: Brisbane, Thorneside Wastewater Treatment Plant | collected 2011-06-22 ...
CATGGCGGTCGACGTCGGCGTCGTTGCCCCAGGCGATGTCGAAGCGGTCCTTGAGGGCGACCAGCCCGGCCATGGCATGGGGGCTGGAGCAGTCCATGCGGATCTTGCCGTCGTGGTCGAGGGTCATGAAGGCGAAGGCCGGGTCGACCGCCGGATTGACGACGGTCAGGTCGAGGCCGTAGTGCTCGGCGATCGGCCGCCAGTAGGCGACCGCGGCGCCGCCCATCGGGTCGACGCCGATGCGCAGGCCGGCGCGGCGGATCGCCTCCATGTCGATGACCTTGGCGAGATCGGCGATGTAGCCGCTCATCAGGTCGGCCGCGGCAGTCGCCGGCGCGGCCAGCGCCTGCTCGTAGGGCACGCGCCGGACGTCGCGGTTGCCGTCGGCGAGCAGCGCGTTGGCGCGGCGTTCGATGGCTCCGGTAACGTCGGTGTCGGCCGGCCCGCCGTGCGGCGGGTTGTACTTGATGCCGCCATCCTGCGGCGGGTTATGCGAGGGCGTGATGACGATGCCGTCGGCCAGGTCGGCCGTGCGCCCGGCGTTGTGGGTCAGGATGGCGTGCGAGATGACCGGCGTCGGCGCGAAGCCGCCGGCGGCCTGGAAGCGGACGGCGACGCCGTGGGCGGCGAGCACTTCCAGGGTCGTGCGCTGCGCCGGCGCCGACAGCGCGTGGGTGTCCATGCCGAGAAAGAGCGGGCCGGCGACTCCCGCCGCGGCGCGGTATTCGGCGACCGCCTGGGCGATGGCGAGGATGTGCGCCTCGTTGAAGCTGCCGGCGAGCGCGCTGCCGCGGTGGCCGCTGGTGCCGAAGGCGACGCGTTGCGCCGGATCGGCGGGGTCGGGCGGGTTGCGGTAGGCGGCGAGCAGCGCCGGGATGTCGGTGAGACTGCTGGCGGGGGCCGGCTGGCCGGCGAGCGGGTGGGTCATCGCGTTCTCCTTGGTCGATCGTTCGAGGGCTGTGGGCGGCGTGGCGGACCGCCTTGCTGATTGCATTATGGTGAGCCTGCCACCGGCGCTTGGCAAGACTTGCCGTTACAAAAAGAGGACATTCGGACCACCGGCGACGGCGAGTTCTTCGCTAGACTCGCATCCATCCAACCCGACACCCGCGGAGCAGCCACCATGAACGACCAGCAGCAGCGATCCCGACACTTTCACGCCGGATTCGCCGGGCGGCCGTCCGGACCCGTCGCCCGCATTGCCGGCTTCGTCGCGGCGGTCGCCGCCGCCCTCCTCGCCTTCATGTTCTCGCTGGTCCTGGTCGCGCTCGTCGTCGCCGGCGGCTTGGCGCTCGGCGGCTGGCTGTGGTGGAAGACGCGTGAAGCACGCAAGGCGATGAACGGGCGGCGGCCGGCCGGCGGCTATGTCATCGAGGGCGAGGCCGTGCGCGAGACCAAGGCGATGCGGGAAACCGAGACCGTCGCCGTCCGCCGCTTTCCCGAGTAAGCGTTCCGCCCGGTCAGGCAGCGGCGGCGCGCGCCGCCAGCCAGTCGCGCACGGCGGGGCCGGTGCCGAAATCCCAGGCCTTGAGCTTGTCCGGATCGATCAGACGGTACTCCGCGAGTTCCTCGTTGAGGACGATGCATCCGTCGGCGATGACGTGATAGGCGATGATCAGCTGGTTCTTCCGGGCAAAGGGATAGAGTCCGACCAGATCGACCGCGGTCGTCCGCAACCCGAGTTCTTCGCCCACCTCGCGCGCCACCGCCACCGCGGGCGCCTCGTCGCGCTCGAGGTAGCCGGTCACCAGGCCGAACATCTTCTCCGGCCAGGCGACGTTGCGGGCGAGGACGATGCACCCGGCGTACTCGACGATGGCCGCGATCACCGGCACCGGGTTGTCCCAGACGACGAAGCCGCACGAATCGGCTGGGCAGACCTGACGCGACGCGCCGCCGGTGTCGCGGGCGACCAGTGCGCTGCCGCAGCGCGGGCAGAAGCGATAGCCCTGCATCGCCCTCAGCGCATTTTGGGATTCAGCGAACCCCGGTTGAAGTCCTTGTCACCCGGCGCGATCGTGCGGCCGACGCCGAACAGCCCGCCCTGGGCGCCTTCCGGGCGCGTCTGGTTTTCCGGGTACTTGGCCGCCGTCTGCTGCGCGGCCGCCGCCCTGGCGGGATCGACGTACTCCCAGCGCCCGTTGGGGAAAAGCCGCACTTTTTCGCCGTTGACCGTAACCGCCTCGACCGGCGTGCGGTCGAGCTCGGCCCCCGCCACGCCGGCCGTGGCCACCCCCAGCAGCACGGCGATCAACAGGGCCCTCACAGCTTGCCGTCGACCCAGGCCGGCACCGAAGCCAGCGCCGCCGCCAGGTTTTCCGGCCGGGTGCCGCCGGCCTGCGCCATGTCCGGGCGTCCGCCACCCTTGCCGCCGACCTGCTGGGCGACCAGGTTGACCAGTTCGCCGGCCTTGACCTTGCCGGTCAGGTCGGCGGTGACGCCGGCGATCAGCGTCACCTTGCCGTCGGCCACCGAAGCGAGCACGATGGCGGCGGATTTCAGCTTGTCCTTGAGCTTGTCCATGGTTTCCCGCAGGGCGTTGATGTCGGCGCCATCGAGCTGGACGGCCAGCACCCGGGCGCCCTTGATCTCGACCGCCCGCGCAACCATTTCGTCGCCCTGCACCGACGCCAGCCTGCCCTTGAGCGCCGCCAGTTCGCGTTCCAGCCTGCGCACCTGATCGAGCACCGCGGCGACACGGAGCGGAACGTCCTTCGGCAACACCTTGAGCGTGCCGGCGACGCCGCCGAGCGCGGTTTCCATGCCCTGCATGTAGGTCAGCGCGTTGTCGCCGGTGACCGCCTCGACCCGGCGCACGCCGGCCGCCACGCCGCCTTCGGCGGTGATGCTGAAGAGGCCGATGTCGCCGGTGCGGACGACGTGGGTGCCGCCGCACAGTTCGCGCGACGTGCCGATGTCGAGGACGCGCACGGTGTCGCCGTACTTTTCGCCAAAGAGCATCATCGCGCCGAGCTTCTGCGCTTCGGCGATGGGCAGCACGCGGCATTCGTTGGCCGTGTTGGCGAGGACCTCGGCATTGACGATGTTCTCGACGCGGCGGATTTCCGCATTGGTCAGCGGCTGGTTATGGACGAAGTCGAAGCGGGTCTTGTCCGGGTCGACCTGCGAACCTTTCTGTTGCACGTGATCGCCGAGCACTTCGCGCAGCGCCTTGTGCATCAGGTGGGTCGCCGAGTGGTTGCGCATCGTGCGCGTGCGCGCCAGCACGTCGACGCGGGCGGCGACGCCGTTGCCGACGGTGAGGGCGCCGGTCTTGACGACGCCGTGGTGGCCGAAGACGGCGGCCTGGATCTTCTGCGTGTCCTCGACGGCGAAGATGCCATGCACCGACTGCAGCACGCCGCGGTCGCCGACCTGTCCGCCCGACTCGGCGTAGAACGGCGTGTCGTCGAGAACGACGACGCCGGTTTCGCCCTCGTTCAGCTGGTTGACCGCAACACCCTCCCTGTACAGCGCCAGCACGTTGCCCTTGACTTCCAGCGTGTCGTAGCCGTGGAAGGTGGTGGCCGGGCCGTCGTAATCGAGATTGGCGGCCATCCTGAACTTGCCGGCGGCGCGCGCCTGTTCCTTCTGGCGCGCCATGGCGGCGTCGAAGGCCGCGTTGTCGACGGTGACCTTGTGCTCGCGGCAGATGTCCTGCGTCAGGTCGAGCGGGAAGCCGTAGGTGTCGTGCAGCTTGAAGGCGGTCTCGCCGTTGAGCACGCCGCCCGCGCCGAGCGCCTTCAGCTCGCCGTCGAGGATGGCCATGCCGTGCTCGATGGTCTCGAAGAAACGGTTTTCCTCCTGCTTCAGCGTCGCCGTCACGCGCGCCTGGTTCCTGGCCAGTTCCGGATAGGCGGTCCCCATCTCGGCAACCAGGTCGGGCGCCATCCGGTGGAAGAAGGCGGCGCGCGCGCCCAGCTTCCAGCCGTGGCGGATGGCGCGGCGGATGATCCGGCGGAGGACGTAGCCGCGACCTTCGTTGCCGGGAATGACGCCATCGGCGATCAGGAAGGAGCAGGCGCGGATATGGTCGGCGAGCACCTTCAGCGACGGGCTGTCCATGTCGGCGCCGGAGGTTTCGCGGGCGGCGGCGGCGATCAGCGTGCGGAACAGGTCGATCTCGTAGTTGGCATGGACCCCCTGCAGGACGGCGGCGGTGCGCTCCAGCCCCATGCCGGTATCGACCGACGGCTTGGGCAGCGGATGCATGACGCCGTGTTCGTCGCGGTTGAACTGCATGAAGACGTTGTTCCAGATCTCGATGTAACGGTCGCCGTCCTCCTCGGGCGTCCCCGGCGGGCCGCCCCAGTGCTGCTCGCCGTGGTCGTAGAAGATCTCGGTGCACGGCCCGCAGGGGCCGGTGTCGCCCATCATCCAGAAATTGTCGGAAGCGTAGCGGGCGCCCTTGTTGTCGCCGATGCGGATGCAGCGCTCGACCGGGATGCCGATCTCGCGGGTCCAGATGTCGTAGGCCTCGTCGTCCTCGGCATAGACCGTCACCCACAGCCGGTCGGACGGCAGCTTGTAGACCTCGGTCAGCAGTTCCCAGGCGTACTTGATCGCGTCGTGCTTGAAGTAGTCGCCGAAACTGAAGTTGCCCAGCATCTCGAAGAAGGTGTGGTGGCGCGCGGTGTAGCCGACATTCTCGAGGTCGTTGTGCTTGCCGCCGGCGCGCACGCACTTCTGCGACGTCGTCGCCCGCGTGTAGGGCCGCTTGTCGAAACCGAGGAAGACGTCCTTGAACTGGTTCATCCCGGCGTTGGTGAACAGCAGGGTCGGATCGTCGTGCGGCACCAGCGAGCTCGAAGCGACGATCTGGTGGCCCTTGGAGGCGAAGAAGTCGAGGAACTGCTGGCGGATTTCGGAGCTTTTCATGAGCGGACGGCCGCAAGGGCGCTGGATGCGAAGCCCTCGATTCTAAGAGAAAACCCCGCCCCCTTGGCAGGCGGCCCGCGAGCTATCCGGCAAAAAGATCGGGGCGATCGGTGAACAGCCCGCTGACGCCGCGCGCGAAAAGCGTTTCCGCCTGTTTTTCGCTGTTGACCGTGTAACACAGCACCGGAATGTCATGCGCCCTGGCTTCGGCCAGCACCTCGTCAGCGAGCAGATCGGCAGCGCAATGCAACGAAACGCCCTGCAGGCGCCGCAGTTCGGCGTACCAGTTGGCTGGCGGCGCCTCGAACAGAACGCCGCGGCGAATTTCCGGCGCCAGATCACGGGCCACTGCGAGCGCGGCCAGGGAAAACGACGAAAGCAGCGGCGGCACTTCCGCTCCGCGCCACAGGCCGGCGGTCAGGCGGGCGACGACCGCGGCCGTTGCCACCTCATGGCCGGTCGCCGGCTTGATCTCGACGTTGGCCAGCAGACCGAGTTCGCGGCACAGGGCGGCAGCCTCGGCAAGACGGGGGATGCGCTCGCCGTGACCGGCATCGAGCGCGAAAAGGACTGAATCCGGCGTGTCGCAAACACGGCCGGCGCCGTCGGTGGTGCGTTCGAGCGTTTCGTCGTGAATCAGGACTGGCGTGCCGTCGCCGCTCAGCATGACGTCGAATTCGACGGCGGTGAACCCGAGCCGCGCCGCCACGCGAATTCCGGCCAGCGTGTTTTCCGGCGCCAGCGTCCCGCCGCCGCGATGGGCAATCCAGCGCGGCAGCGGGAGCGGCATCAGAACGGCTGCGCCTTCTTCAGCGCCGGCTTGGCCGTCAGCACCGCCTGGCCGCGATTGACCGCCTTGTCCAGGGCCGCCTTGGACGGCTCCTTGTCGGACCACGCCAGTTCGAGTTCCTCGCTGGCGATGACGCGCACCGGATCGATGCCGGCGACGTGCGTCATCGGCGCGGCGCTGGCCCCCTTCAGCGATGCATAGGCGGCCTGCAGCGTCTGGTCGCCATCCTGCAGGATCTTGCTGCGGGCGGCGGCGCGGGCGGCGGCCGTCATCGGCAACCCGCCATAGCTGCGCACCAGCTCGATCTGGTTGTCCGGCGCCAGCAGGAAGGAGACGAACTTCGCCGCCTGCTTGTACTCGGCCGGCGAACGGCCGGCGCCCACCCACAGCGTGGCGCCGTCGGCCAGCGACGGTCTGCGGCCGCCATAGACGTCGTCGTGGAACGGCATCGGCGCGACCCCCAGCTCGACCCCCTTGGCCTCGCGGAAGTCGATGTGCTCGCGCGAATCGGTGGTGATCATGGCGCATTCGCCGGCATGGAATTTCTTGCTGGCCTCGTCGCCGCGGCCGAAGAGCTTGAAGTAATTGGCCTTGGTCCACGTCGCCATCATCGCCACGTGCTTGACCTGGGGCAGGCCGTTGAAGGTCAGTTGCCCCTTGTCGGTCGCCGGCAGCCCGGAAACGGCGCTGACGTTATCGACATGCACCCAGACCGGCCAGGCCGTGGTATACGGGCAGGCGTAACCGGCATCCTGCAGTTTGTCGAGCATGCCCTGCATCTCGAACCAGGTCCTGGGCGGCTGCTCCGGATCCAGCCTGGCCTTGCGGAAGGCGTTCTTGTTATAGAACAGCACGGGGGTCGAATAAAGCACCGGCAAGGCAACCAGGCGGCCCTTGGCATCGACGACGTTGGCCTTGAGGTCGCTGGACAGGCCGCTGGTGTCCAGCTTGACCCCCGCCTTGGCCAGCATCTCGTGCAGCGGGACGAAATACTTCGCCTGGCTGAGCACTTCGCTCATCTCCTGGCGCCGCACCAGATTCAGGCCGGCCGGCTTGTCGCCCTTTTCAAGCCGGACCAGCTTGAGGTTGCCGCCGGTTTCCTTGTTGAAACGATCGACGGTGGCCTGCAGGTGCTTCTCGCCCTCGGGACCGAGGTTATGCGAGAGTTCGAAATCGGCGGACCCCACCGGCGCCGGCTCGGCCTTGGCGGCGGCCTTGGCGGCGGCCTTCTGGGCGGGCTTGGCGGCAGGTTTGGCGGCGGGCTTGGCGGCAGGGTCGGCAGCCAGCGCCGGAAAGGCCAGCGCGAGGCCGGCGGCAATCGCCAGGGGACGAAGAGAATGTGGCATGGGTGCTCCAGTGAACGAAAAGCGCCGATTATAGCGCTGGCTTTTGCCGGGTGCATGCGGCGCCGACCTCGCGCCGCCAACGGGAACGCCACCTGGAACGCGACCCCGCCTTTACATCGCTTTACGATTTTCAATTTACATACATGCGCGAATGTATGTATAATCCGCGCACTTGACATCCGATACACCGCCAGTCCCGCCCCATCGCCCTCCCCCGGAGCCCGACATGACCCGCCTCAACACCCCGCCGTACCGATTCGCCAGACCGCTCCTGCTCCCCGTCCTCGTCAGCGCCGCCCTGGCCCTTGGCGCCTGCTCGAAGCCGGCGGAGCCGCCCAAGGCCGGCGAGGCGATGCCGGTCACCGTATTGGAAATGCAGCCGCGCAGCGTCCCGAACGCGGTCGAGGTCGTCGCCCAGACCGAAGGCGCCAAGGAGACCGAGGTGCGCGCCCGTGTCGGCGGCATCCTGATGAAGCAGATGTACCAGGAAGGGATGCCGGTCAAGGCCGGCCAGCCGCTGTTCCAGATCGACCGCGAGCCGTACGAGATCGCCCACGCCGAGGCCAGGGCCAAGGCCGACCAGGCGGCGCGCGAACTGGCGCGGCTGAAGAAGCTGGTCGACATCCAGGGCGTCAGCCGCAAGGAATACGACGACGCCATCAGCGCCAACGAACTGGCGCAGGCGGCGCTGCGCCAGGCGCAACTGAACCTGTCGTGGACCACCATCACCGCGCCGGTGGACGGGGTTTCCGGGCGCGCCGCCAAATCGGTGGGCAACCTGGTCACCGTCGGCTCGGACAGCCTCCTGACCTCGGTCTACCAGAACGACCCGATGTGGGTGCGCTTCAGCATCTCGCCCAACGAGGCGGCGCGCCTGCCGGGCGGGCGGCTGACGCCCGGCGTGGTCACCGGGGTCGAGCTGGTGCTGCCCGACGGCAGCATCTATCCGCTGGCCGGCAAGCTGAACTTCCTGGCCAGCACCATCGACCCGACGCTGGGCACCCGCCAGCTGCGCGCCGAGTTCGCCAACAAGGACGGCCGTCTGCTGCCCGGCCAGTTCGTGCGCATCCGCCTGCTCGCCGGCGAGCAGGGCGGCGTCTTCCTGGTGCCGCAGAGCGCGGTGATCCAGAGCGAACAGGGCAATCTGGTGATGACCGCCGACGCCGAGAGCAAGGTGGCGCCGCGCCCGGTCAAGACCGGCGAATGGTTCGGCAAGGACTGGGTCGTCCTCGACGGCCTCAAGGCCGGCGACAAGGTGATCGTCGACAACCTGATGAAGCTGCTGCCGGGCGCCCCGGTCGCTCCGCACCCGCCGGCCCCGCCGGCCGGCGCCCCGGCAGCGGCGGCGGCCAAGCCGGAACAGAAGTAGGGAGCGGCCATGTCGAAATTCTTCATCAACCGGCCGATCTTCGCCTCGGTCGTCTCGATCATCATCGTCATCGCCGGGCTGGTCGCCTCGCAGGTGCTGCCGGTCGCGCAGTATCCGCAGATCTCCCCGCCGACGGTGATGATCACCGCCACCTACCCCGGCGCCTCGGCCGAAACGCTGGCGCGCACGGTCGCCGCGCCGATCGAGGAACAGCTGAACGGGGTCGAGAACCTGCTCTACTTCACCTCCTCGGCATCGGCCAACGGCGCGGTCAGCATCACCGCGACCTTCGAGGTCGGCACCAACGTCGACATCGCCTCGGTCAACGTCAACAACCGCGTCAAGGCCGCCGAGCCGCGCCTGCCGGAAGAGGTGCGGCGCAACGGGGTGATCGTCCAGAAGCGTTCGAACGACATCCTGCAGGTCGTCGCGCTCGACTCCGAAAAGGGCAAGTTCAGCACCCTGTTCCTCTCCAATTACGCCAGCCTCAACATCGTCGACGAGCTGAAGCGGGTCAGGGGCGTCGGCGACGTCACCGTCTTCGGCGCCCAGGACTACTCGATGCGCGTCTGGCTGAAGCCGGACCGCATGGCCCAGCTCGGCCTGACGACGAGCGACGTGGCCGACGCGATCCGCATCCAGAACGCCCAGAACGCGGCCGGCAAGATCGGCCAGGAACCGGCGCCGGGCGACCAGCAGCTGATCTACACGGTGACCGCCAAGGGCCGCCTGCTGACTCCCGAGGAATTCGGCAACATCGTCATCCGCGCCAGCGGCCCCGGCGGCGTGCTGCGCCTGAAGGACATCGCGCGCATCGAGCTCGGCGCCTACAGCTACGACCAGAGCGTGACGCTCGACGGCAATCCGACCATCGCCATGGGCGTCTTCCTGCAGACCGACGCCAACGCGCTCGAGGTGGCCGAGAACGTCCGCAAGAAGATGGACGAGCTGAAGAAGAAATTCCCGGAGGGGATGGGCTACGTCATCCCCTTCGATACGACGCGCTTCGTCTCGGCCTCGATCAACGAGGTCGTCAAGACCCTGATCGAGGCGATGCTGCTGGTCCTCGCCGTCGTCTTCCTCTTCCTGCAGAACTGGCGGGCGACGCTGATCCCGATGATCGCCGTGCCGATCTCGCTGATCGGCACCTTCGCCGGTCTCTGGCTGTTCGGCTTCTCGATCAACACGCTGACCCTGTTCGCGATGGTGCTGGCGATCGGCATCGTCGTCGACGACGCCATCGTCGTGCTCGAAAACGTCGAGCGCCTGATGTCCGAGGAAAAGCTGCCGCCGCGCCAGGCGGCGATCAAGGGCATGCAGGAAGTCCAGGGCGCGGTCATCGCCACCACCCTGGTGCTGGTCGCGGTGTTCGTGCCGGTCGCCTTCCTCGGCGGCATCGCCGGCCAGCTCTACAAGCAGTTCGCCGTCACCGTCGCCGTTTCGGTGGCGATTTCGAGCGTCGTCGCGCTGACCCTGACGCCCGCCCTGTGCGCCCTGCTGCTCAAGGTCCAGCACGGCGAAAACAAGCTCTTCGCGCCTTTCAACCGGCTGTTCGAGCGGCTCACCCGCGCCTACATCGGCGTCGTCAGCCTGACCCTCAAGCATAGCATCGTCGTCGCCCTGCTCTTCGCCCTCGTGATCGGATCGATCCTCGCCTTCTTCCGCATCATCCCCGGCAGCTTCGTGCCGTCCGAGGACCAGGGCTACCTGATCGCCGCCACCCTGCTGCCGGACGGCGCGACGCTCAGGCGCACGGCGACGACCGGCGAGAGCCTGCGCCAGGCGATCGCCGCCGACCCGGCGGTGATGCATACCTTCGTCGTTTCCGGCTTCGACCTGATCGGCGGCGGCAACAAGCCCAACGCCGGCACCATGTTCATCCCGCTGAACGACTGGAGCGAGCGCGACGCCAAGGCGCAGGATCTCGCCGGCAAGTTCATGGGGTTCGGCATGATGCAGGCCGACGGCATCGGCCTCGTCTTCAATCCGCCGCCCATCATGGGTCTCGGCACCGCCGGCGGCTTCGAGGTCTATGTGCAGAACCGCGTCGACGGCGACGCCAGGAAGCTCGAGGAAGTGGTCAAGAACTTCATCGACGACCTGCAGAAGCACCCGGAATTCACCCGCATCGCGACCTTCTTCCGCCCGAGCGTGCCGCAGCTCTTCGTCGAGGTCGACGAGCCAAAGGCGCTCGCCCTCGGCATCCCGCTCGACTCGGTCTATTCGACCCTGCAGAGCACGATGGGCGCGCTCTACGTCAATGACTTCAACAAGGCCGGCCGCGTCTATCGCGTCCAGTTGCAGGCCGAGGCGGACTACCGCATGAAGCCGGAGGACATCGGCAAGGTCTACGTGCGCAGCGCGACCAGCAACCAGATGATCCCGCTGTCGGCCATTTCGTCGGTCAGGCGCGTGGTCGGCCCGGAACAGGTCGAGCGCTTCAACGGCTTCGTCGCCGCCAAGGTGATGGGCGACAGCAAGCCCGGCGTCAGCTCGGGCGATGCGATCAGGATCGTCGAGGAAGTCGCCGCCGCGACGCTGCCCAGCGGCTACGAAATCTCGTGGACCGGCCAGGCCTTCCAGGAGAAGCGTTCCGCCGGGTCGTCGCTGGAGGCCTTCGCCTTCGCCATCGTCATGGTCTTCCTGATCCTCGCCGCGCAATACGAGAAATGGTCGCTGCCGCTGGCCGTCGTCATGGCCGTGCCCTTCGCGCTGATGGGCGCGCTGACCGCGGTCTGGCTGCGCGGCATGCCCAACGACATCTACTTCCAGATCGGCCTCGTCGTGCTCATCGGCCTGGCGTCGAAGAACGCCATCCTGATCGTCGAGTTCGCGGCACAGAAGTACGCCGAGGGCAGGAACGTCGTCGATGCCGCGCTGGAGGGCGCCCGCCTGCGCTTCCGGCCGATCATCATGACCTCGCTCGCCTTCGTCCTCGGCGTCTTCCCGCTGGTCAAGGCGACCGGCGCCGGCGCCGCCGCCCGCCAGTCGATGGGCACCGGCGTCTTCGGCGGCATGATCGCCGCCACCTTCATCGCCACCCTCTTCATCCCGCTCTTCTTCAAGTGGCTCGAACGCGGCAAGCAGAATCTGCCCGCCCCCGGCGACGAGCACGCCGACCCGACGGAGGAAAACCCGCATGTCCGCCCGTAACCAGCCCGCCATGAAAATCGGCCTTTTTTCGGCGTTGACCGCAACCGCCCTGCTCGCGGGGTGCGCCGTCGGCCCCGACTACGCCCGGCCGTCGGCGACCCTGCCCGAGGACTACGGCCAGGCCGCTCCCGAGGCGCGCGCCGCGGCGCCGGTCAATCCCGAATGGTGGATGCTGTTCGGCGACCCGAGCCTGAACGCGCTCGTCGCCCAGGCGCTCGCCGCCAACCAGGACCTGCAGGCCGCCATCGCCCGCCTCGAAGCCGCCGACGCCGTCGCCCGCGAGGCGGGCGCCGCCTACTATCCGGCGCTCGATCTCGGCGCCTCGAGCAGCCGCAGCGGCACCAGCGGCGAGACCTTCAACGGCCGGCGGATGGGCGGCGCCATCTACAACAACCACCGCGCCGCGCTGTCGCTCAGCTACGAGATCGACCTGTGGGGCCGCATCCGCCGCCAGAACGAGGCCGCCGAAGCCGAGGCGCTGGCCAGCCGCTTCGCCCGCGACAGCGTGCGCCTGACGCTGATCGGCCAGGTCGCCAACGAATACCTGGCGCTGCGCAGCCACGACGCCGAAATCGCCGTCAGCCAGGAGACCGTGGCCTCGCGTGAGCAGACCCTGCGCATCGTCCTGGCGCGTCTCGACGCCGGCTCGGCCTCGGCGCTCGAAACCGCCCAGGCGGAAAACTCGCTGGCCGCAGCGCAGTCGCAGCTGAGCCAGTTGAAACGCCTGCGTGCGCTTTCGGAAAACCAGATCGGCCTGCTCAGCGGCCAGCCCGGCCTGCGCATTCCGGCGAACCTGACGCCGCTACCGCTGCCGCCGGCGCCGCCGGCCGGCCTGCCGTCGGCCCTGCTCGAAGCCCGCCCCGACGTGCGCCAGGCCGAGGAAAGGCTGATCGCCGCCAACGCCCGCATCGGCGTCGCCAAGGCCGCCTACTTCCCGGCGATCAGCCTGACCGGCGCCTACGGCAGCGAGAGCATGGCGCTCGCCAACCTGTTCACCGGCCCGGCCGGCTTGTGGTCGGCGGCGCTCGGCCTGACCATGCCGATTTTCGACGCCGGCCGCACCGGCGCCCGCGTCGACCAGGCGAGCGCCAGCCAGAAGGAAATGCTGGCCAGTTACCGCAAGACGATGCAGACGGCGTTCAGGGAGGTCAACGACGCGCTGGTCAGCCTGCGCGAACTGGCCGGCGAGGAAACCGCCAACATCGCCCAACTGGAGTCCGCGCGGCGTTCGCTGAAACTGTCGCAGGCGCGCTACGAGGCGGGTTATGTCGGATTTCTCGAGGTGCTCGATGCGCAACGCACGACCAACCTTGCGGAACTGACCTATCTGAACAGCCGCAAGAACCGCCTGAGTGCGGCGGTCGACCTGTTCAAGGCGCTCGGCGGCGGCTGGCGCGAAGACGCCTGAACGGCGCCGGCAGCACGGGAGAGCGAAGACCCATGGTCCGAAGAACCAAGGAAGACGCGCAGGAAACGCGCAACCGCATCCTCGACACCGCGGTCGAGGTACTCAATCGGCAGGGTGTCGCGCAGACCTCGCTGAACGACATCGCCCGCGAGGCCGGCGTCACGCGCGGGGCGATCTACTGGCATTTCGCCAACAAGGTCGCCATGTTCGACGCGATGATCGAGCGCCTGCTCTGCCCGCTGCTGTTCAACAGCGCCGACCGCGACGCCCGCCTGGAAGCCGACCCGCTCGGCTTCATCCGCTCCGCCGCCGACGAATTCATCGGCAAGATGCTGAGCGACACCAGCTTCCGCCGCGTCTTCGAGATCTTCTGGCACAAGTGCGAATACATCGGCGAAATGGCCGCGCTACGCGATTCGCACCTGGAAGAAGGCGAAAACCACATCGACCTCATCCAGCGCGCCTTCGCGCTGGCCCAGGAACAGGGCCAGATGGACCGCCGTCTGACGCCGCACCAGGCGACCATCGGCTTCATCGGCCTGGTGGACGGCCTGCTCTTCAACTGGACCAGGAAGCCCGGGATGTTTCCGCTGGCCAGCTACGCCCCCGGCATCCTCGACGCCTGGTTCGCCGGCCTCGGCATCGGCCGCGGCAAGTAGAGCCTTGCCGGCCGCCGGATTCGGGCGATCGGAACGCGACCGGCGTATAATGCCGGCCCATGTCTGAAATCAATACGTTGGCTGGCGACGCCGCCGGCATCCCGGCGGCCGGAAGCGCCGCCGAAATAACCTTCGCCGACCTCGGTCTCGCCCCCGAACTGCTGCGCGCCGTCACCGACCAGGGCTATACCAAGCCGACGCCGATCCAGGCGCAGGCGATCCCGCTGCTGATCGGCGGCGTGGACATCATGGGCGGCGCCCAGACCGGCACCGGCAAGACGGCCGCCTTCGTGCTGCCCATCCTGCAACGCATCCTGCCATTGGCCAGCAGCAGCCCGTCGCCGGCCCGACATCCGGTGCGCGCCTTGATCCTCGCGCCGACGCGCGAGCTGGCGCTGCAGGTCTACGAGTCGGTCAAGTCCTACAGCCGGCACACGCCGGTTCGCAGCATGTGCGCCTTCGGCGGGGTCGACATCAAGCCGCAGATCGCCGAACTCAAGAAGGGCGTCGAGATCCTCGTCGCCACCCCCGGCCGCCTGCTCGACCACGTCGAATCGAAGAGCGTCAGCTTCAACTCGGTGCAGGCGCTGGTCCTCGACGAAGCCGACCGCATGCTCGACATGGGCTTCATCCCCGACGTCACGCGCATCCTCAACATGCTGCCACGGCAACGGCAGAGCCTGTTGTTCTCGGCGACCTTTTCGGAAGAAATCAGGCGGCTAGCCGACACCATGCTCAAGTCGCCGGTGCTGGTCGAGGTCGCCCGCCGCAACCAGGTGTCGGAGACGATCACGCACCGCGTGCACCCGGTGGCGGAATTCGCCAAGCGCGGACTGCTGATCCGGTTGCTGAAATCGAGCGAAATCCGCCAGTGCCTGGTCTTCATGCGGACCAAGCAGGGCTGCTCACGGCTGACCCGGGAGCTGCAGCGCGCCGGCATCCACGCCGACGCCATCCACGGCGACAAGAGCCAGCTCGACCGCATCAAGGCGCTCGACGCCTTCAAGGAGGGCACGACGCATGCGCTGATCGCCACCGATGTCGCCGCGCGCGGACTGGACATCGACGACCTGCCGTACGTCATCAACTACGAGCTGCCGCACGTACCGGAAGACTACGTGCACCGCATCGGCCGCACCGGCCGCGCCGGCAAGCAGGGCAACGCCATTTCCCTGGTCAGCGCGCGCGAGGTCGGCTATCTGGTCGATATCGAGAAGCTGATCAAGCGGCCGATCGAACAGGTCGAGGTCGCCGGTTTCGAGCCGGAGCCGGAGTACGAGTACCCGCCGGGCAACAAGCGCCGGCGTTCGTCTGCGCCGCCGCCGGTCATGGCGCCGGTCGCCCATCGTCCCGAGCCTCCGGAACGGCCGGCGCGCGGCGACCGGCGTCCGCCGCGGCGCAACCCGATGATCGCCGCCGACGGTTTCGACTTCAGCAAGCCCTACGAGGAGACCGGGCCGCGCGCCGGCCTGCCCGATTCCGCCAAGCCGCCGGCCAAGGTCGACCCGCACAAGCCGAAGCGCGTCGTCGCGGCGCTCCTCGGCGGTCTCGGCAAGCGCTAGCAGCCTGCCCCACAGATAACGAAACATGAAAAC
>ERZ761607.3480-NODE-3480-length-15190-cov-5.155137_pt1 | contig 15190 bp, 11 predicted proteins | sample MGYA00511164_ERZ761607 | MGnify/ENA primary metagenome ERZ761607 (study PRJEB28899, sample SAMN02445080) | bioreactor sludge metagenome | biome: EBPR sludge | place: Australia: Brisbane, Thorneside Wastewater Treatment Plant | collected 2011-06-22 ...
CTTCATGGCGCCCCGCCAGTCTATGCTACAAATGCGCCGCTATGGGTGCACAGTGGAAACAGAAAGGCCGCGAGTCGGCCGCAAACGCCAAGGGTAAGATCTTCTCGAAGCTCGCGAAGGAGATCATCGTCGCGGCGCGCAACGGCGCCGACCCGGCGATGAACGCGCGGCTCCGCATGGCCCTCGAGGCGGTGTTGCCGCCGCGCCCGGTCGAGGGCGACGAATCGCTCGGTGGATTCATCGGCCGTCGCCTTGGGCGCGAGGCGGTGGACCAGTTCGCCGGACCCTTGATGGCCGGCATCTTTGTCAGTGATCCCGACAAGCTGAGCATGCGCAGCACCTTCCCGTCGTTCCTCGAGATGGAGAAGAAACACGGAAGCCTGATCCGCGCGGCGCGGGCCATGAAACGGAACCCGCCGAAGCGCAGCGGGCCGGTCGCGGCCGGCAACGCCATGTTCAACACGTTGCGCGGCGGCATGCAGCAACTGGTCGAGGCCCTGCGCGAACGCATCACCGCGCGCCTGCTTGCCGACACGAAGGTCGCCGCGTTGTCGCGCGGGGACGATGGCTGGACCTTGTCGCTCGACGGCGCGGAACGCGGCTCGCTGACCGTCGATGACGTGATCCTCGCCGTGCCCGCGCACCACGCCGCGCCGCTGGTCGCGCCGTTCCTGCCCGCGTTGTCCGCGGCGCTGCACGGCATCCGCTTCGTCAGCACCGCCACCGTGTCGCTCGCCTACATGCTCGACGACATTCCGGCGGAACGGCCGCTCGACGGATTCGGCGTGATCATCCCCCCCCGCGAGAAACGGCGCCTCATCGCCTGCACCTGGGCCTCGACCAAGTTCAAGCACCGTGCCCCGGCCGGGTGCGCGCTGATGCGCGCCTTCGTCGGTGGTTACCGCGACGAGGCGCTCGCCGAGCAGGACGACGAAACGCTGGTCGCGATGGTGCGCGACGAATATGCCGGCCTGTTCGGCATCAAGGCCCCGCCGCTGTTCGCGAAGATCTACCGCTGGCCCAAGGGCAATCCGCAATACGATGTCGGCCATCTCGACCGCGTGGCCGAGATGGAAGGACTCGCCGCCACCCGCCCCGGCCTGCACCTTGCCGGCAGCTCCTACCACGGCGTCGGCATGCCCGACTGCATCAAGAGCGCCCTGCGTGCGGTCGACCGGATCGTGCCCGCGGCGTGACGCGAGGGCCGGCGTTGTCCAGTGCCTGGACAACCTTGGTTTCCCATGGTCCAATCCCTGGACAATGTGCGCCGGGGTCACGCCGCCGTGCGGTGGGCCTGCTCGAGCTGGCGCAGGCCGGCCACGAGGTAGATGCCCCACGAGGCCGCGGTGAACGCGGCGGCGAGGCCGACCACCCACGGGAACCAGCCGGCCGCGGCCTGCGCGAGCACCCAGGCGATCACCACGACGTGCAGCACGGTGGCGATCTTGCCGGTCAGGTGCGGCTTCACGTGGACCTCGCGGGCGAAGGCATGGATGAGCAACGCGCCGGCGATGAGGAACACATCGCGGCTGATCACCAGGCCGGTGAACCACAGCGGGATGTGCGGGGCGAGCTGCGGCAGCGACGGCTTGGTCAGCAGGATCAGGCCGGAGAGCATCAACGCCTTGTCGGCGATCGGGTCGAGGATCGACCCGAGCCGCGAGATCTCGCCGCGCTTGCGCGCGAGGTACCCGTCCAGCGCATCGGTCGCGGCCACGGTGATGAACAAGGCCAGCGCGGCCTGGCGGTAGAGTTCCTGCGGCGCGCCGGCGCGCAGGCTGGCCAGGTAGTACATCACCAGCACCACGAATACCGGGACGCCGAGCAGGCGCAGGATGGTAATGCGGGTGGCGAGGGTGATCGGCGGGGATCGGGTCATGGCGTGAATCGTAGCGCGGCCGGGGCGCGGACTCAAGGCAGGCGCACGCGGAGCTGCAGGATGCCGCTCGGCTCGTCGCCGGGCCGGTTGGTGTAGCTGTCCTGCGGCCAGACCAGGTGCTGCGCGTCGGCGAGCGGCTCGGGGTCCGCACCGGGTTCGCGCAGGCGGTAGATGGCGTACACGCGGCCGGAGACCGGGTTCCAGCGGATGACGAGGTCCTGTTCGTTCGCCGCCGGTGCGGGCAAGGCCTCGAAGCGGCTGGCCGGATCGGTCGGATCAAGCCCGGCGATGTACGACTGCCAGAGCGGCACGCCGTTCGCACCGTTCGCGTTCACCGCCGTCTCCAGCTCGTTGGTATAACCGAACCGGTTCAGCCACCAGACGGGAACACCGAAGGCGGAGGTGGTGAGCGGGGTGTAGGCGGCGGCGACGAGGGTGGTGGCGTTGGCGGCGAGGGTGACCTCGGCATCGGCGGGGGTGATCCATCCGGGCAGCGGCTTGAAGGTGACGGTGTAGGTGCCGGCGGCGAGTGGCCCGGCCACCGCATCCGGTTCCATCCAGTTCGTGTCGGCGGCGGTGGTGAAGCGCCAGGCCGCGCCGGCGTTGACGGCCTCGGCGGGGGCGAGGTCGACGCGTGCGTAGCTGGTCAGCGGCAGGCTGGCCGGTTGGAACGTCGCGGTGATCTCGACGTCATCGATGTTCCAGCCGAACTGCGTCGTGCTGTCGCTGTTCGAGGCCTGACCCCAGCGGAGCTGCACGTTGGTGCGGCCGGCCGCCCACGGGGTGAGGTCGTAGGTCATGGCCTGCCAACTGGTGTCGTTGAGGGTGCCGGAACTGCTCCAGACCGTGGTCCAGGTGTTCGACTCGGTGAGGATCTGCAGGGTCGCGCTGTCGCCGTTGGCCACGCCGAGCCAGCGTTGGAAGCGCAACGTCACCGTCTCCGCGAAGGCGCAGGTGAAGGCGGGGGTGGTTGCGTAGCTGGCGGACAGGTTGCGCGCGTAGCGGCCGGACAGGTTGTAGCCGATGACGTTGGTGCCGCTTGCGCCGAGGGTCGGATCGCCGTTGTTGCCGTTCGGTTTGCCGTACGACCACGAGCCGCTGAGCGACCAGCCCGGGTTCGTGTTCATCAGGGCCTGGTACACGAAGGGGGTGATGGCCACGTTGAACGCTCCGAGGGTGCCCGCCGGCGCGGCGCTGCCTCCGTCGTCGTACACGCTGTCGGGATTCAGCGCGATGGTGTAGCCGCCGTTGTCGTCGGGGTCCCACATGCCGCCGGGCGGCGTGAAGGCATAGGTGGCGGTGCGCGGACTGCCCGGCGTGGTGGCGTCGAGCGCGATCAGTGAGGCGGCGGCGGTGAAGCCGGCGGGACCGGTCACGGTGAGGTCGTCGTTGCCGAGGCTCGCGGTATCGATCGCGCGCTCGTCGGTGTACCGCACGCTGAAGGCGTACGAGGGCGCGCCGGCGGCGGCCACGTCGGGTGCGGCGAGCAGTTCGGCCGCCGGGGCGAGGATCACGGTCGAGGCATCGGCGACCACGCCGGTGATGAAGTACTGGCCGATGCTGCCGTAGCGGGTGAAGCCGGTCGGTGTGGCCGAGGTCGGATTGCCGAAGGAGGAACTCTGGATGCGCAGGTAGTACTGGCCGGCGGCCAGGGTGGTGTTGATCGAGGCGATGGTCTCGGAGTCGGGGTTGCTGCTCGCGATGACCACGCCCGCGGTGGTGAGGATCTCGATGCGCACGTCGAGGTTGCCGCCGCGCGTGCCGGAAGGGCCGATCCAAGGCCGTACCGCGAGGGAGACCGTGCCGGTGCCGGTGATGAACGACCAGGTGTCGGTATCGTTGGTCGAGGTGATCAACCCCTTGTTCTCGGTCGAGATGCGGGCGGGATCGGTTTCCGGGGTGGTGGCACGGATGAACCGGTTGCTGGTCAGGGTCAGGAACGGGGACAAGGCGAGGGTGTCGCCGACGTCGTCGGCCAGGTAGGGCAGCTTCGCCGCGATGATCTGCAGGTCGTCCTGCGTGTTGTTCGCGCCGGCGTATTCGCCTTTCGACCACTGCGAGACGTTGCGGCCGTAACCGGTGCCCATGATCGGACCCCACGAGGTCACGCCGCTGCCGTGGCCGCTGTAGTAGGACACGCCGTTGGTCAGGCCGTCGTGGCTCAGGCCGAGGTTGTGGCCGATCTCGTGCGACGCGGCCTCGGCGATGTTGCCTTCCGAATTGCTCAGGTTGTTGTGGTACACCCAGGCCGGGGACGAGTAGCTGTTGTTGGCGCCGCCGAAGATGCCGACGTAGGCGACGCCGCCCGCGGTGGAGGAGGGATTCGGGTTGCCGGCGGCGTCGGTGTTGCGGGTGATCAGGCAGTGGGACACGCGGTTGTGGAAAGAAGCCGGGGCTTCGGTGGTCACGTTCACGTCAAACGGTGCGAAGTCCTCGGCCACCCGTTGCCAGATCCGTTTGATCGCGAGCTGCTCGGCGTCGCTGTATTCCGCCGTGTTCGTGTCGGTGCTGTACGCGAGCGCGATAATCTGGGTGCGGCCGAGGCTGGCGTTCCACGCGGTGCCGACGATCACCGCGCCGTCGAAGTCGAGGAAGATGACGTTGGTGGAGGAGGGGCGGCTGTGGAAGATCAGCGAGGGCGGGAAGGGTCCGACCGGCATGGAGGCTGCCGGGGTAACCGGCGCTTCGGGTTCGCTCGCGGCGAGGCTGTCCGTCGCGGGAAACTCGCAGGTGTAGTACACGCCGCCTTCGTCATCGACCGCCAAGTCGTGCACATCCTCGGGCGGGAACTCGAACGACTCCAGCCACGCCATCGCCCGCTGCTGGGCCGGTGCCGGCAAGGCCGATAACCGATCGCGGAACACGCTGGACGGAAGATCGGAAAGCGCCATCGGCCGCGCACCACCCAGCATGCGCGAAGATCCACCGGTTTCCGCTGCGGACGCCACGCCCCACGCGCACACCGCCACCAGCATTCCCGTCCTGAAGAGCCCCAGCCCCATGCCCCCTACCATAACCAAAGTAGCGGGGAATTTCTAAAAAAAGTTACAAGAAATAATGAACAGCCACAAAAAGCATCATTATTTTTTGCATATCAAGGCGTAGCGCAATCATGAGAATTTCCGCATTACGCGCGGATGGCCTTGTTTAGCCGGTTCAGGACGCGATTGCGGCCGATGGTTTCGAGCAGGTGGAAGAGGCTGGGGCCGCCGGGTTGACCACTGACGGCGAGGCGGACCGGGTGGATCAGGTCGGCCGGTTTGAGGCCGAGCGATTCGGCGGTGGTGCGCAGGGCGGTTTCGAGTGCGGTGGCATCGAAGCTGGGCAGGTTGGCGTACTGCGCGGTGAGGGCGGCGAGTTGGGCCCGGGCTTCGGGGGTGCCGAGGCGTTTGGCGTAGGCGTCAGCATCGACCGGGAATTCCTCGCGGAAGAAATAGGCGGCGGTGGCGACGTCGGCCCAGACCTTCACGCGCGGTTTCATCAGGGTGATCACCTGGGCGAGGTAGGCGTCGTCGGTGGCTTCGGGAAACGTGTCGCGGAAGCGGCGGGACCACTCGGCGTCGGGCGACCGCTGGATGTACTCGCTGTTCATCCACTGGAATTTTTTCATGTCGAACTGCGCGGGCTTGGACTGCACGCGGTCGAGGGTGAACAGGGTGACCAGCTCGTCGCGGGTGAGTACTTCGCGGTCGTCGCCGGGCGACCAGCCGAGCAGGACGAGGTAGTTGAAGAGGGCGTCGGCGAGAAAACCCTGGTCCTGGAAGTCGCCGACGAAGGCCGCGCCGTCGCGCTTGGAGTAGGGCTTGCCCTGCTGGTTGACGATCATCGGCAGGTGCGCGTAGGTCGGTACCGGTGCGCCGAGGGCCTGGATCAGCGCAATGTGCCGGAACGTGTTGTCGACATGGTCATCGCCGCGGATGACGTGCGTGATGCCCTGGTTGATGTCGTCGACAATGTTGGCGAGGTGGAACACCGGGTTGCCGTCCGAGCGGACAATCACGAAGTCCGACATCGTCGGCGAACTGGCCGGCCGCTGCTGGTCGCCCTTGATGAGGTCGCGGTAGGTCATGTCCGAGCCGGGCATCCTGAACAGGATGGCCTCGCCCTTGCCGGTCCCGCCCTTGTCGAGCTTGTAGGCGCGACCGGCCGTGAGCAGTTGCTCCGCCGCGGCGAGGTGGGCGTCGCGCTGGGTGGACTGGTACATCGGCACCTCGTCCACGGTCAGCCCGAGCCAGTCCATCGCGTTCAGCACCGTCTGTACCGCTTCCGGGGTCGAGCGCTCGCGGTCCGTGTCCTCCACGCGCAACAGGAACTGCCCGCCATGGTGCCGCGCGAACAACCAGTTGTAGATGGCCGCGCGCATGTTGCCGATGTGGACGTTGCCGGTGGGGCTGGGGGCGAAACGGCATCGAATGGTCATGGTGCTTCTTCCTGATTTGGTGGTTGAAAACTTTCCCTTATAAACCACCATGGACGGCGAATGAACAACAAACTTCGATGCCTGCTGGCCGTGCCGGCCTTGCTGCTGGTCCCTCCCGCCATCGCCCAGACCAACTGGTCGGACCTCGCGGCGTTCCATGACACGATCAGTGCCGACACCTTTTCGCGTCTGCTCTCCGACGTCTATGCGCCGGGCGGCGGGATGATCCCGTACCTGCGCTACGTCGACGGCGGCGTGGCCATCTACGACGACAAGGCCCAGGCGGGCGATCCCCTGTTCACCCTGCGTTTCGCCCCCGAGGACCGTGCGCCCGCCGCCAAGCCGGTCGGCCGCGACGGCGCCCCGCTGCACGGGCTTCGCGTGGCCCTCGATCCCGGTCACATCGGCGGTGCCTGGTCGCGCATGGAGGAGCGGTTTTTCCTGGTCGACCGCGAACGCGACTGGCCGGTGCAGGAAGCCGCGCTGAACCTGCACGTCGCGCACCTGCTCAGCAACCGCCTCGCCGCCGCCGGCGCGCACGTCGTGCTGGTGAAGGACGACTTCGAGCCGATGACCACCGTGCGGCCCGACCTGCTGATGACCAACGACACCGCCTTGCCGCCCGCCGATCCGCGGTTCGCCCACCTGCCTGCCGTGTTCGCCGAAAGCTCCCGCCACGACGCGCGGCGCAAGGCCATCGAGCGCCAGTTCTACCGCAACGCGGAAATCGCCGCGCGCGCCGAAAAACTCAACGACGAGTTGAAGCCCGACCTGACCCTGTGCATCCACTTCAATGCAACCGGGTACGGCGACGAGAAGACGTTGTACGACGAAAACGGCCTGACCTTCTTCGTGCACGGCAACTACCAGGCTGGCGAACTGGCCAACGCCACGCAGAAGTGGTTCCTCGTGCGCAAGCTGCTCGAGCGATCGCACGAGACCGAACTCGGCCTCGCCCGCGCCATCGCCACCTCCTTCGCCGCCGCGAGCGGCCTGCCGCCGTCGTACCGGGTCGGACCCGGCGGGGTGATGCACCCGATGGACGACGCGCAGTACGTGTACGCGCGCAACCTCGCCGCGAACCGGCAGTTCCTCGGCCCGGTGATCTTCCTCGAGCCCTACTTCATGAACAACCGCACCGTCTATGCGCGGATCCAGGCCGGCGACTACGACGGGGAGCAGGTCATCGAAGGTACGTCGTACCGCAGCATCTTCCGCGAGTACGCCGATGCCGTCGCGGAGGGCATCATCGCCTACTACACGAGTGCGCCACGGTAGGCGTGCTGGTGCACGGACCTCAGTTCGCTTCGCTCAGCGCCTGCACGTGTGCGGTGACGGCCGCGGCGAGGCCGCCGAGGTTGTAGCCGCCTTCCAGCACCGAGACCAGGCGGCCTCCGGCGTGGGTCGCGGCGAGGTCGAGCAGCACGCGCGTCATGTCGGCGAAATCCGCATCGGTCAGGGTCATGCCGCCGAGCGGATCGTCGATGCGCGAATCGAACCCGGCGGAGATCAGCACCAGCTCCGGCTTGAACAGCGCCATCGCTGCCACCAGGTGGTCGAGCGCGCGCATTACCTCCGCGCGTCCCGCCCCGGCCGGCAGCGGAATGTTCAGCGTCGTCCCGCGTCCCGCCCCGCTTCCGGTTTCCGTCGCCGCCCCGGTGAAGGGATACAGCGGGGCCTGGTGCAGGCTGAAGTAGAATACCGAGCCGTCCTCGTAGAAGATGTCCTGCGTGCCGTTGCCGTGGTGCACGTCCCAGTCCACGATGACCACCCGCGCGAGGCCGTGGTGGCGCTGGGCGTGGCGCGCGGCGAGGGCCACGTTGTTGAACAGGCAGAACCCCATGCCGCGATCGGCGGTCGCGTGGTGGCCCGGGGGGCGCACGATGCAGAACGCGTTCTTCACCGCGCGCCGGCAGGTGGCGTCCACCGCGTTCAGCACACCGCCCACCGCGTGGCGCGCCGCCTCGAGCGAGCCCGGTGAGAGGTCGGTGTCGCCGGTGCTCAGCACGTGGGCGCCCGCGGCGATGTCCCGCTTGACCCGCGCAAGGTAGTCCGGGCGGTGGGCGAGCAGGATTTCCTCGTCGAGCGCGGCGCGGCTGGGGATCTTCTGCAGGTGGTCGATCAGGCCGGCGCGGCACAAGGCCAGGTAGGCGACGTCGTAGCGGTCGGTGCACTCCGGATGGTCCGGCCCGGTGACGTGTTCCTTGCTGACCGGGTCGGCGACCAGTCCGGTATGGAGGAACGTGTCCACGTGCCGTCAATGCAGGCCGATCAGCGGCCAGTAGAATTTCGTCACCAGGATGAAGGCGATGATGCTGATGGTGTTCATCAGCAGGCCGTACAACACGAAGCGGCGTGTGGTGATGAAGCCCGAGCTGTAGGCGATCGCCGTGGCCGGCGTGCCCATGGGCAACACATAGGAAAGTCCGGAGGGCAGGGCGATGGCGAGGGTCACCGCCTCCGGCGACAGGCCGGTCGTGTGGGCCAGGCCGAGGCCGATCGGCATCATCACCGAGACCACCGCCGCGTTGCTGATGAATTCGGTCAGGGTCAGCGACAACAGGCCGATGATGACGATAAGCTGGAACGGTGACAACGCGTACTGGCCCAAGGTGTTTTCGACGATCCACGACGAGGCCCCGGTGGAATGCAGGGCGGAGCCGAGGGCGATCGCCCCGCCGTACATCAGGATGATGCCCCAGTTCACGTTCGACTCGATCTCCGACCAGTTCACCAGACGGAACATGAACAGCACCGCCACCGCGAGCAGGGCGATCGTGGCGAGGCCGATGATCTTGTAGGCGAAGATCCAGGCGAGAATCGTGGCCAGCGCGACCAGGCCGATGCGGAGCTCGCGGCGCGACATCGGTCCGATCATCTCCATCTCGCGGGCGAGCTGGTTGCGCGCACCGTCGATGTCCACCGGCTCTTCAGGAAAGCGCAGGCGCAATACCGCCCAGGCCGCGGCCAGGATCACGATGACAATCGGGAAGGATGCGCTGAGCAGCCGCATGAAGCTGATCTCGATGCCGCGTTCAGCGTACAGGATGCCCGCAGCCAGCGGATTGCGCGCACCGCCGAGGTAGGTCGCGATGCCCCCGATGATGCACCCCCAGGCGAGCGCGAAGAAGAAGCTCTGGCCGAACCGGCTCTGCATCGGCTTCATGCCGAGCGCGCGCACGATGTTCAGCACGATCGGGAACAGCATCGCCGCCACCGCGTGTTCGCTCATCCAGAAGCTGGCGAAGGCGGCGATGAACAGGATCGCGTCGCGCAGCTTGGCCGGCGAGTCGCTGAACAGGTTCAATGCCCGGCAGGTCAGCCGCGTGGATAGCCCGCTGTCGATTAGCGCTGCGGAGATGATGAAGGCCCCGAGGATGAAGAAGACCGCCTGGTTCCCGAACAGCGAAAAGGCCTCGGCGCTGGTCAGGATGTTCAGCAGCGGCAGCAGGATGATGGCCAGCATCGAGGTGATCTGCAGCGGGATCAACCCGCTGACCCACAGGCAGGCGCACAGGACAAACACGCCGAGCACCCGTTGCGCCTCGACCGGCAGCGTGTCCGGCCGCGGGCCGAAGGCGACGAAGGCGGCAAGCCCCGTGAAGAGCGCCAGCAGCAGGTAATGATGCCGCACCAGAAACGGCGTAGTCGCCGACTGGGCCGCTTTGGGTTCCCACGTTTTAACCATGGGACGAAAGCATAGCGGAAGGATGCGCCCGGTTACAACCCCGATGCACAGGGTTTCCGTTCCGGCGCGGCACGTCGCGTACGTCCTGTATCCTATGAATCGAGCAAGGCCCTCCCCTCAAGGGCCGGGTCCGCGAGGTGTCGGTCCGTGGTCAGATCATATCCACCTGGTTCAATTTTCCGTATCCGCGCCGGGCGTGAATCCCCCCCGGTGGGTGCGGACGATGAACGGCTTGCGATTGCACAGGGTGGTTTGTTGGTCCAACCCAAGGCGCAGGGTGCGGTTGATGGCCTCCCGGTAGGAAATGTGTTGTTCGGCGGCCAGGCGGCGGATCTTTCGGTCGATGATGTCGTCCACGGTGACGGTGGTTCTCATGAATGGCACCTTGATGTCACAAGGTCGAGCACTCAAGTCGTAAGACGATCTTTGGCGGTCAGGTAGGTGTATCACGCATTCGTCTGTGCCTCGCGCACCAGGGAGAGCAGCGCGATCACGGCGGTGTCGGTGCGCAGGGTGCGCGGGCCGAGGCTGACCGGGGTGAAGCCGTGGGCGAGGAAGGCCGCGCGTTCGCGGTCCGTCCATCCGCCTTCCGGTCCGACCGCGAGGCTGACCGTGTCGCCGGGCTGCACCAGTTCGCGCACCGATCGTTCCCCCGCCGGATCGGCGAGCAGCCGCACCGAGGCGGGCCAGGTCGGCAGGAACGCCTCGGCAAAGCGGTCGAACGACGGCTCGATGAACACCTCGGGCAGCCGGGTATCGCGCACCTGTTCCAGCCCTTCGACCAGGCGGCCGCGGTACAGATCGGGATCCACCGCGTGGCTGGTGAAGTAGCTCGCCTCGACCTTTTCGCCGCCGATCACGGTGATCCGTTCAACGCCGAGCGAGGCGATCGGCCCCCACAGCCGCTTCATCGCCTTCGGACGGGGCAGGGCGAGGATCAGTTCGACCGGGATGACCGGCGGGGTGGGGCCGCGTGGCCGGTCGACCGTGACGAGGCCGTCCTCGACGGCGCGGATCGTCACCGGCGCGACCGGGCCGTGGAGCAGGCCGACCACCACTGTATCGCCCACGCCCTTGCCGAGCACGCGGAGCACATGGCGCGAGGCGCGGGCGTCGAGGCGGACCACCTCGCCCGGTTCGGGCGCGAGCACCAGGATGCTGTTCATCGCGCGGCGGCCCGGATCACAGTTGCCCGGTCGCGTGCTGCAACCGGTCCCATTCCTCCTGGTATTTCTCCAGGAAGGCCAGTTCGGGTTTTTCCACCCATTCCATGATCGAGTGGCGCAGCAGTTCCTGTTCCTCCTCGTACTGTTCGGTGGAGAGATGGCCGGCGAAATGAGCCAGCCGCAGCCAGACCAGGTAGGTGGTCAGCGCATCGTAGCAGTTGTATTCCACGATCTCGCGCCAGCGCCCGGCCAGCCACATCTGCGGAACCTGTTCGCCGGCGGTCTCGAACTTGCCGGGGATGCCGGAGAGCGAGGCGATGTCGTGCAGGGAGAGGCCGCCCTTGCCCCACGAGCCGAGGATGTCCAGCAGGTCGATGTTCGACTCGCTGCCGCGGGCGAAGTAGTCCGCGCCCTCCCACGGCTTGTCCGGGCGGCGGCAGAAGTCCGGTGCGCGCAACCCGTTGATCACCGCGCGCTGCACGAGGATCTTCAGGTCGGCGCCGTGCGAGTTGAAGCCGACCAGTTGCGGGTGGAACTTGCCGACCGCCTGCAGGAACGTGCTGATGATGGCCCGTTCGGTCTGCTGGGTCTCGTCGGCGACGTCGCGCGGCAGCCAGATCAGGTGCAGCGACACCTCGTTGTTCTTCACCTTGCGCTGCACCGCGGCGATCGAGAGGATGCGGCAGTAGGCGGTCTTCAGGAACGGCATCGGCTCCTCCTCGGTCGCCCCGCCGCGCCGCCACATCTCCACCATCACCTCCGCGTCGCTCATCTCCGCCGGCAACTGGTACAACACCCGCCCGGCACGCGGGTCCGGCGCCCACTCCGCGTCGAACGCCCACACCTGCGGTTGAATCGTCTTGAACATGGTCATGCTCCTCGCGCCCCGTTGTACACCCGATCCCCCGCGCACCCAAGCCGGAAAACGATGGGCGGGAACCACAACCGCCTTGCCGTGATGCGCGATCTGGTCTCGGCAGCATCATGCAATCCGTCAGTAGTTCCCTGTATCATTTCCGGTTATCGGTCCGCCTAGGCCTAAACAGGTGAATCCATCACGTTGTCTCGGCGCGCAAGTGAATGTTGACGCGAGGTCATGGTCCGCGCATGCTGGCAGCAGCGGCAGGAGGCCGCATTGAGGAAATCACATCGCTCACACGAGCGCGCTGGATGGGTTGGTTGTATTATGGCGCATATTCTTCGCCCCATGCTCATCGTTGTTGCGGTGGCGCTGCAAGGAGTCCGTGCGGAACCGTACCCGTCCAGGATCCGCTTTGCTGATGCCTATGCGGGATTCTTTGCCGGACAAGCGGCGGTGGTGAATGTGCTGGTCGCCGGCGAGCACCCGGACGGGACGCACCTCGGCTGGCGACTCTCCGCGGAATCATCCAGCGTGGCGCGAGGCGAAGTGATGGTGCGGCGTGACGGACCCACCCCGGTGTCGTTCGATCTTCCGCCCGTCAAACCCGGGGTCGTCATGTCCTGGACCTTGCAGGTTGTGCTTGGAGAAACGTCGATCGAACGAACGATCAAGGCTTATCCCTTCGACCCATTCGAGGGACGCACGTCCCGGTTGATCACGCAACCCTTGTCGCTCTTTGATCCTGTTGGCCAAACGGCAGTCATCTTGGATTCGTCCCGTATTCCGTACCGCCGTTTGCACCGACCCGATGACCTGCTCCATGCGGACGGGTTGATCGTGGTCGGAGAAGGCGTTTCGTTCCATGAGTACCGTGGACTGGCTGAAGCCATGATCGAGTGTGCGATCAACGGGAATCGCGTGTTGTGTCTCGCCCCGAGCGAAGGGGAGTTCATTCTTCCGGGAACACGATCGCAGGGCGGTGTGCCTCCCGACGCCATGATATTCCGTCGGGAGGAAGCCATCAGGGAGGTCGATAAACGACTGGATACCGCCCTCTGGGCGCCCGGTATCCCATCGGTTGTTTCATCCATCGAAGTGGATAGCTTCCGTCAATCGGTGATGGCGCGCGTATTGCCCGGACAATCCGGTTGGGCATGGGTTGAGATGTGTTATGGCGATCAGGGTAGACTGGTGGTTGGCGGATTCGGCATCATACGGCATTGGGATCAAAGTCCCTGCGCACGGTGGCTGCTTGCCGGACTGCTTGAACAGATGTTGTCGGGAAACCCATCAAGGAAACAAGGAGGCGGCTCACATGAAACATATTAATGCGTCGTGTATCATCATGTTAATCCTCGCGGCAGGGTCTTTGCGAGGTCAGGAGGTGTATCCAACCGCCATCCTGAATTTCGAGGAGCGTGGGCGGGCGGTGGCTGGATATGCCGGCAAAGTGGCTGATATCCTCTATGCCGAGCTGGCTGGCCATCCGGAGATCTGGCTGGTCGAGCGTTCAGCGATCAATCAGGTGCTTCAGGAGGCGGAGTTGAACCTGTCCGGCGCGGTGGCGCCGGGACAGGCGGCTCAGGTCGGACAACTTGTTGGCGCGAAAATCCTGATCACCGGATCGGTCATCGAGACGGACAACACGATCTACCTGATCGCCAAGATGATCGGCACGGAAACAAGTCTCGTGTTGGCCGAGTCGGTAAAGGGTGGCATGAGCGATGAACTTGGTCCGCTGGTGGAGACCTTGGCGGGTCGGGTGGCGGAGGCGATCGCAACGAAGGGAAAGACCATCGTCGCCACCCGCGTTCCGGAAGTTGACCGGGTCGCCAACCTGAAGGCGCTGCTGGGCGAGGGCGAGAGGCCGACGTTGATGGTTTCGATCAAGGAACAGCATGTCGGTCAGTCGACCATCGACCCGGCCGCGCAAACGGAATTCGTGCTCCTGAGCAAGCAGGTTGGATTCGAGGTGATCGCCGCCGGAGCCGGGAGCGAAAAACAAGCCGATGTGGTGATTACGGGGGAAGGCATCAGCGAATTCGCCATGCGAAGGGGCAACCTCGTCAGCGTCAAGGCCCGGGTTGAACTACAGGCCGTGAACCGCCGCGACAATACGGTAATCGCCATCGACCGCCAGACCGCCGTTGTCGTTGATCTGACGGAACATATTGCCGGCAAGGCCGCGCTCCAGGAGGCGGCGGCGCGTATTGCCGAAAGGTTGCTGCCCGTCATCGCGGGCCGGTAAGGACGGTTGGCATTCGGACATGGTCCGGTCCCGGTCAGGTAAAGCGATCGTGCTGCTGCTGTGCGGTGTCGGTATCGCATGGAGTGTCCATCGGATTCACCAGTACCGGGTCGGGGATGCGGCAAGCGAGCCCGTGTTGCCTTATGGTGACGAAGAGGCGGCTGGTGCGTACCTGGAGCGTTGGTCGATCAGCCTCGGGCTGGTTGGCGAGCAACATGGACCTGCCGGGTTGAGGCAACAGGCCGACAAGCGCTTCGTTTTGGTTTCCGTCAGCACGGTATCGCGAGGACCGGGATCACGGCTCTCCTGTTTTCCCGGGGCGGCTGCGGTGGAGCTGCTGAGGTCGTCCGCAGTCGGTCGCACGAATTCCTTCACGCTGGTTCAAGCCGAGGATCGACGATTTCTTTCCCGTTCGGACCAATCGAATCAGGCCGACGCAATGACCGGAGATGTTGACCATCCGGTAACGCATACCTTCATGCTCCGGGATGTCAACCCGCCTCCGGGCGGCACGGTACACTATCAAGTGCGGTTTCTGGATGCGAAAGGAGGCTTGCTGGCCGAGTCGCTGCCGTGTGCCATTGAAGCACCTCCCCTGGTGAAGGCATCGCTTTCAACCAACAATCATGGATACCTCGTGCTCGACGCAACGATTCCGCCCACCATACGGTCCTTTGCCGGAGTGTACGAGCCGCTCGGGCGGGTAACGGTGGGTGGACTGACCGAGCTGGTGCGGTTGCCTCCGGGGGAGCATCGGGTAAGCCTTCCCGTCAAGGTCGGGCATCAACCGGACGTCAGGGTGCATGTTGATGGCCGAATCTGGAAGGAGTCCTGGGATTCCGGGTCGGGACTATCCGGGTCGTGGGTTGACGCCTCCGTCGTGGTGCCACTCAACATGCCCGGTGGTCGGTCGGCACGCAACGCTCT
>ERZ761607.3481-NODE-3481-length-15183-cov-4.243125_pt1 | contig 15183 bp, 12 predicted proteins | sample MGYA00511164_ERZ761607 | MGnify/ENA primary metagenome ERZ761607 (study PRJEB28899, sample SAMN02445080) | bioreactor sludge metagenome | biome: EBPR sludge | place: Australia: Brisbane, Thorneside Wastewater Treatment Plant | collected 2011-06-22 ...
GCATCCTCGGCGTGGAGACCGGCGGCTGCCCGCACACCGCGATCCGCGAGGACGCGAGCATCAACCTCGAGGCGGTGGACCGCCTGCTCGCGAGCTTCCCCGATGCCGACATCGTGTTCATCGAGAGCGGCGGCGACAACCTGGCCGCCACCTTCAGCCCCGAGCTCAGCGACCTGACGATCTACGTGATCGACGTCGCCGCCGGCGAGAAGATCCCGCGCAAGGGCGGCCCCGGCATCACCAAGAGCGACCTGTTCGTCATCAACAAGACCGACCTCGCGCCGCACGTCGGCGCGGACCTCGCGGTGATGGAGGCCGACACGCGCCGCATGCGCGGCAGCCGGCCCTACGTGATGACCAACCTGCGCACGCGGCAGGGGCTCGACGAGGTGGTGCGCTTCATCGAGACGCGCGGCCTGCTGCGCTGAGGGCCGGCGCCGCTACTGCGGCTGCGAGGCCGCGCGCGCCGGGGGCAGCAGCTGGTGGTCCAGCAGGTGCTTGGCGACGACGCCGCTGATGATGTCGTTGCCCTTGGCGTTGTAGTGGCCGTCGCGGATGGAGACCCACAGTTCCGACGAGGGGTGCGCCGAGAAGGCCTCCAGCGGGTTCACGAAGTGCAGCCCGCGGCTCTTCGCGTACTGCTCGAGCCGCGCGTTCAGCGCGTGGTACGGGTACACGTCGAAACGCACCAGCGGCACCATCGCGACGAGCACCAGCCGGGCGTTGCGCTCCTTCAGGTAGGCGTGGATCTGGTCGAGCGCGCGCTCGGTGGGCAGGAAGTCGTCCCCCGCGCCGAGGCCGGTCATGTCGGCCGGCGGCTCGACGTACTTGATCAGCCTCGTCTTGTAGAGGTAGTCGACGAGCGTGAAGGTGCTCGTCTTCAGGCGCAGGAACTCCTTGAGCTGGTACATCCACGGCATGCCCTGCTCGGACTTGCGCACCGCCTCCTCGACGGCCTTGCCGTCGCCCATCGAGGCCGTGGCCGGCTGGTCGGCACCGGTCGCCGCGGCCTGCTGGTTCTGCACGATGTCGCCGGAGTGGATGCCCAGCACGACCAGCCCCGGCTGATAGGGCCCGTGCAGCCGCTCGAGCTGGCGCAGCGCCATGTAGGTGTCGAAACCCGGCACGCCGCCGTTGATCACCGTGACCCCGGGCTGCGCCGCGCGCAGCTTGGCCTCGAGCATCGCCGGGTAGCTCTGCGGGTAGCGCACGCCCAGGCCGTAGGTGAACGAGTCGCCGATCATCAGCACGACCCGCTGGTCGCGCACCTGGGCCGGCTCGCGCGGGTCGCGGATGTCCAGGCTGTTGAGCACGTCGCGCTCGTAGTCGCCCTGGTCGTTGAACTTGATGACCAGGGTGGACACGCCCTCGACCAGCGCCAGCATCACCAGCACCGACAGCGCCATCAGCGCCACGTCGATCAGTCGGGACTTCAGGCTCTTGGTCTCGCTCACACCGTTCCTCGCTGCAGCAGCCTGGCGCGCAGGCGCGCGGCACGCGCACCCGGCATGCCCTGGGTGCGCTGTTGTAGCAGCAATCGCCACCCGCCCTCCCCCTGCAACGTGGGATGTCGCTCGCGGCCGCCGGGGCCGGCGCGCAGGGTCGCGGCGCCCGCGAGGCGCGCGAATACCATTCGCGCCCCCGCCCCGGCGGCCCGGGGCGCGGCCCGCCTAGGGATGGACGGGTGGCGGCCCCGGCGGCACCCTGTGCGCCGCTGCCGTGCCGGCCGTGCCATGCTCGCGCGCCCGGCGCCGCCGGTTCACCCGGCAGCCCCCTGCGTGGCAAGCGCCGCACACCCCCGCAGCGTGTGCCCCGTCCCGCGGAACCCGCCCGACCCCGCCGACTCCGACCCCCGATGAAACTCCTCCTGCCCCTGCTGCTGCTCGCAGCCGCCACCGCGACGGCCCAGTCCGGCCCCGGCGCGCGCTTCACGGTCACGTCCAACGTGCTGCGCACGGCGGCGCAGACACCCCCGCTGGGCTTCAACTACTTCGGCGGCGGCGGCAGCATCGAGTGGGCGGCCAACAACCTGGTGGTCAACCCCGGCAACGAGCCGATCCACTGGCGCAACGTGCACCGCGCCGTGGCCGTCGGCGACAGCTGGTTCGAGGTGGACGGCGGCGGCACGAGCGCCTTCGACCAGTGGAACAGCGGCTTCCTCAGCGGCGCCGACGTGCGCATCTACCGCCTCGTCGACAAGGCCGGCAAGGCGCTGCCCGCGCGCGGCGACTATCTCGACATCTCGCAGGCCGCCGGCGTGCGCCTGGTGGCCGCCACCAAGGTGGCCGAGGCCGGCACGCCCGGCCTGCCCGACGGCGGCTGGGTGGCCAACCGCTACTCGCGCATCCGCCACAACACGCTGCGCGGCACGCCCGCCACGGTGGACGCCGGCGGGCTGACGCCCGGCCGCAGCTACTTCTACGTGGTGCGCGCGCTGGCCGCCAACGGCGAGGAGTCGCCGCCCTCCAACGAGGCCTCGGCGGCCCCGGTGGCGCGCGACGACGAGGGGCCTGCGTTCGCGTTCCCGCCCAACGAGAGCGGGCTGAACGTCGTGCCCGGGCAGGACCTGTTCTGGTCGCCGACGGTCGTCGGCGGCGCGCGCCCGCTGAAGTTCGAGGTGGAGGGGGCGCTGCCCCCCGGGCTGCGCATCGACGCGGCCAACGGCACGGTCTCCGGCCGGGCGGGCGGCGCGCTGGTCGACGGGCGCCTGACCCTGGTCGTCACCGACGCGAAGGGGCGCAGCGACCGCCACGTCTTCGTCGCGCGGCCCGCCGGCAACAGCGGCGGCAAGCTGCCCGCCCCGGCCAACCTGAAGGCCGTGGCCGACGGCACGCGCATCCGGCTGAGCTGGGACGCCGTGCCCGGCGCCGCGGGTTACGCCCTCTACCGCTCCACCGCACCGGCAGCCCGCCAGGAGACGCGCGTCTACCTCGCGCCCGGCTCGCCGAAGGTGGAGAAGTTCGACTACATCGTGGTCTCGAAGAAGTGGGTCGACTTCAAGCTCGACGCGCTGAACCCGCGCATCCGCGGCCTGGGCCACCCGATCGACGAACTCGGCTGGCCGTGGCGCGCCGACACCAACAACCTCAAGCTCTCGCTCGAGCGCAACACCGCGCCGGTGCCGGCGGGCGCCGACTTCGGCGAGAGCGTGCTCGCCGTGCGCGCGCGGCCCGGCGTGAGCGGCACCGTGTGGCTGGACCAGCTGACGATGATCAGCCCCGACATCCCCGGCCAGAGCCTGTGGTACGGGCAGCTCGAGCCGGGCAAGCGCTACCGCGCCGAGTTCTGGCTGCGCGGCGAGAGGCTCGGCAACGGCGGGCGCGTGGGCTTCTCCTTCGGCCGCGGCTACCCCGACCTGCGCACGACCTGGACGGTGAGCGGCGCCTGGCAGCGCTTCCGCTACGACTTCACCGCGCCGGCCCGGCCGACCAACACCTGGCACTTCGGCCCGCTGCTGGAGTTCACCGCGCCGGGCACGCTGTACGTCGACAACGGCCGCGTCTCGCGCATCGACGAGGGGCAGGACGCGGCGGCCCCGTACCTGCCGAACCAGACCATCCTCGACGAGGTGCTCGCCTCGCAGCCGGCCTCGGGCCCGAAGGGCGTGCACCGCATGTGGTTCCTCAACCGCAGCGCGACGATGGACAGCATCCTCGGCTGGCACGCCAACAGCCGCATCGTGCCGAGCTGGAACACCTTCGTCAGCGAGACGCTGAAGATGACGCTGCCCACGGGGCTGATGTTTGCCGAGCGCACCGGCAACAGCCCCGAGACGCGCATGCGGCCGTACCTGGTGCTGGCGCACGTGCTGCACAGCGAGGCCGACTGGCGCAACCTCGTGGAGTACCTGGCCGCGCCCTACGACCCGGCGCGCGACACGCCGGCCGCCAAGCCCTACGCCCACCGCCGCTTCCAGCAGCGCGGCCACGGCCGGCCGTGGACCGACACCTTCGCCGAGATCCGCATCGAGCTGGGCAACGAGACCTGGCACAACGGCATGGTCGACGACGACTGGATCGGCTTCGGCCGCTCCGGGCGCATCCGCGACGGCGGCACCGAGTACGGCCTCTTCGCGCGCTACCTGGTCGACGAGATCCGCGCGAGCCGCTACTGGGCCAGCGAGAAGCTGGACCAGAAGCTCAGGTTCGTCATCGGCGCGGGCTACGACGGCCGCGTCGAGCGTTTCGGCGGCGTCGCCGGCTACGGCGAGGACGCGATCCAGCAGGCCCCGCAGGTGCGCGAGCTGGCGCAGGCCAACTACGTCGGCCCCAAGTGGGAGACCGGCGAGGCCGCGATGACCCGCTTCAACGACGAGGGCGTGCAGGCCACGCTGCTCGCCTGGGTGGAAGGGCTCGAGCCCTCGGTGAAGAACTGGGCGGCGGCGCGCAAGGCGCTGGCGGCCAAGGGGCGTGTCTACGACCTCGTCGCCTACGAGAGCGGGCCCTCGGGCTACTCGCTGCCCACGGCCAACACCCCGCCGGAGGCCGCCGAGGTGCAGGAGCGCTACGGCAAGAGCCTGGCCATGGGCGTCTCGGCGCTGGACACCTGGCTCGGCAGCTACGCCTACGGCTACACCGACCAGGCCTTCCACAACTTCGGGCAGGGCCTGAAGTGGAACAGCCACACCATCTTCTCCAGCGGCTTCCGCCCCGCGCCGGCGTGGCGGGCCCTGTCGCTGCGCAACCGCATCGCGCGCGGCGACTTCATGGAGGTCTCCACCGACGCCGCCCCCAGCGTCGTGCGCAACAAGGAGCGCTACCCCGCCGTGGCCGCCTACGCCTTCCGCGACGGCAAGCGCTGGACCGTGTTCCTCCTCTCGCGCACCCTCGCCGCCGAGACCGACGTCGAACTCGCCCTGCCCTTCGGCGCCGCCGCGAAACTCGAGGAACACCGCCTCGCCGGCGACCCGCGCCAGGGCAACCTCGACGCGATGAACATCCGCGTCGCCTCCCGCGACCTCGACCCCGCCGCCGTGCAGGCCGGCAAGCTGCGCGCCAGACTCCCCGCCGGCTCCATCCTCGCCTTCGTCCTCACCGAGCGGTAGGGTCAGGTCTTGCCTTTTGCCTACCCCACCGCCGCCGGCGCCAGCGGCGCCTCGCCGCGCAGCAGTGCGGCGCCGCGTTCGGCGATCAGCAGGGTCGGCGCGTTGGTGTTTGCCGAGGTCATCATCGGCATCGCCGAGGCATCGATCACGCGCAGCTGACGCAGCCCGCGCACGCGCAGCTCGGGGTCCAGCGGCGCCTCGCCCTCGGGGCCCATGCGCACCGTGCAGCTGGGATGGAACACCGTGCCGCCCTTGGTGCGGGCAAAAGTCTCCAGCTCCTGGTCGCCGAGCGCCGCGCTGCCGGGGAAGTACTCGTCGCGGACCAGGTCTCGGAACGCCGGCTGCGCGTAGATCTCGCGCAGCTGGCGCAGCCCGGCCACCAGCACCTTGATGTCGTGCGGCGCGGTGAGGTAGTTCGTCTCGATGCGCGGCGCGGCATGCGGGTCGGCGCTGGCCAGCACGACGCGGCCGGTCGAATCGGGCCGGCACTGCGCCGCCGATGCCGAGAAGCCGGAGAACCGGTGCAGCGGATCGCCCGGCCTGTCCACCGACAGCGGCATCACGTTCAGCAGCACGTCGGCGCGGTCGTCGCGCGCGTGCGGCGTGCGGATCATGCCGCCCACCTGCCCGGCGCCGACCGTCAACGGCCCGCGCTGCGCGAACAGCCACTGCGCACCCATCTGCGCCAGCTTCAGCGGGCTGCGCACATCGTCGTTGAGCGACAGGCGCCGCTTCAGGCGGACGATCACCCGCGCCTGGTAGTGGTCCTGCAGGTGGGCGCCAACCTCGGGCGCATGCAGCTTCACCGGCACGCCGGCCCGGCGCAAGTCCGCCTCGGGCCCGACGCCCGACAGCTGCAGCAGCTGCGGGGTCTGTAGGGCCCCGGCGGCCAGCACCACCTCCTGCTCGCAGCGGGCCTGGTGCACCTGGCCGCCCTGCAGCCATTCGACGCCCACGGCGCGGTCGCCCTCGAAGAGCACGCGGCTGACGGTGGCCCCGGTGACGACGCTCAGGTTGCGGCGGTGCATCACCGGGAACAGGAAGGCATCGGCCGCCGAGCAGCGCCAGTGGCCCTGCAGCGTCAGCTGGTAGGGCCCGACACCCTGGTCCTGCGCGCCGTTGAAATCGGGCGTGTACGACCAGCCCGCCTGCTGCGCGGCCTGCAGCCAGGCGGCGCAGTAGGGGTGGTCGTTGCGCAGGTCCGACACCCCGAGCTCTCCCTCGCACCCGTGCCAGGCGCTGGGCGGCCCGTCGTAGCGCTCGTGGCGCAGGAAGTACGGCAGCATCTGCCGGTAGCCCCAGCCCCGTGCGCCCAGGCGCTCCCAGTCGGCATAGTCGGCTTTCTGGCCGCGGATGTAGATCAGCCCGTTGATGGCACTGGAGCCGCCCAGCAGGCGCCCGCGCGGCCACGGGATGCGCCGCCCGCCGGTGGCCTCCTGCGCCTCGGTCTCGAAAACCCGCGAGAAGCGCGCGTCGTAGATGCTGCGGAAGTAGCCCACCGGCAGCCGCAGCCAGAAGTGGCGGCTGCGGTTGCCAGCCTCCAGCAGCAGCACCCGCGCCGCCGGGTCGGCGCTGAGGCGGTTGGCCAGCAGGCACCCCGCCGAACCGGCGCCCACCACGATGTAGTCGAAACCCGCCGGGCCAGTGCCCCCGGGGCTGGAAAGGCCGTCTTGCGTCGTCATCCGGCGCAATGGTATGGTTAGCTAGACGTTTGTCAATCTGGCCCATTCCGGTGACGCAGCTCGACCCCTCGATCCCGCGCTACGTGCAGCTGTCGGACTTGTTCCGGCGCCGCATCGCGCGTGGCGAGTGGCCGGTGGGCACGCAGATCCCGTCGCTGGAACAGCTGCTGGCGGACTTCGACGTCTCGCGCATGACGCTGCGCCAGGCCATCGACGTGCTGGTGCGCGAGGGCCTGGTCTCGGCCGAGCGCGGGCGGGGCACCTTCGTCAGCCGCCGGCCCGACACCGGCCGCCACCTGAAGGTGGAGACCACGCTGGCCGACTTGGCCGAGATGTACCGCGACACGCAGCCCACGATCCTGAACATCGAGCCGCTGACCTCGCCGCCCCCGCTGGACCCGAGCGAGGGCCGGCCCGCCGCGTCGTACACGCACATGCGCCGCGTGCACGCGCACGACCAGCGGCCGTACAACGTCATCTCCATCTTCGTCGCACGCGACCTCTTCGATCTCGCGCCGGACGAGTTCCGCACCCGCACGGTGATCACGGTGCTGCAGGAACTGCCGCAGGTGCACATCGCCCGGGCCCGGCAGACCCTGACCATCTCCACCGCCGATGTCGAGGTGGCGCAGCTGCTGAACGTGCCGATCAACAGCCCGGTGGCCGAGGTGCGGCGGGTGTTCTGCGACGCCGACGGGCGGGTCATCTACATCGGCCTGATCACCTACCGCGGCGACTTCATCCGCCTGGAGATGGACCTGCTGCCATGACCGGCTCGCCGCGCGTGGCCCGGCTCGAGGCGCTGCTGTTCCGCGCGCCCTGCGCGCCGGTGCGCACCTCCTTCGGCGTGATGCACGATCGGCCGGCCCTGCTGCTGCGCGTCGAGGACGACGAGGGCGCCGTCGGCTGGGGCGAGGTCTGGTGCAACTTCCCGCCCTGCGGCGCCGAGCACCGCGCGGCCCTCGTGCGCACGCTGGTGGCGCCGCAGCTGCAGGGCCAGCCCGCGGGCGAGCCGACGGCCACCTGGCGGCAGCTGGGCCGGCGCTTCGCCGTGCTGGCGCTGCAGAGCGGCGAGCCCGGGCCGATGGCCCAGGTGCTGGCCGCCGTGGACCAGGCCCTGTGGGACCTGGCCGCGCGCCGCGCCGGGCAGCCGCTGTGGCAGCTGCTGGGCGGCACGCGTGCCGAGGTGCCCGCCTACGCCAGCGGCATCGGCCCGGAGTCCGGCATCGACGACCTGCTGAAACACCGCGAGAACGGCCACACCGCCTTCAAGCTCAAGGTGGGCTTCGACGCCGTCGCCGACGCTCGGCGCGTGGCCGGCGCGCGGCAGGCGCTCGGCCCCGCGGCGACCCTGATGGTCGATGCCAACCAGGCCTGGCCGGCGGCCGAGGCGGCGGCGCACTGCCGGGCCCTGGCCGCGAACGGCCTGGCCTGGATCGAGGAGCCGGTGGCCGTGGACCAGCCCGCCGAGGTCTGGCGCCAGCTGGCCGCCGAGGCCGGCGCGCCGCTGGCCGGGGGCGAGAACCTGATCGGCGAGGCCGCCTTCAGCCACGCCATCGAGACCGGCGCCCTGGCCGTGCTGCAGCCCGACGTGGCCAAGTGGGGCGGTGTCAGCGGCTGCCTGGCGGTGGCGCGCCAGGCGATGGCGGCCGGACGGCGCTACTGCCCGCACTTCCTGGGCGCCGGCGTCGGCCTGGCGATCTCGGCGCACGTGCTGGCGGCCGCCGGCGGCGACGGCCTGCTCGAGATCGACGTCAACCCGAACCCCCTGCGGGAGCTGCTCGCCGGCGGCCTCTCGCCCCCGCGCGAGGGCCGCGTGCAGTTGCCCGCGGTCCCCGGCTTCGGCCATCCCCCCGACCTGCCCGCGCTGCGCGAGTTCGCGGTGCGCTGCTGAATCACGCCTCATGGATCCCCGCGCTCCGACATCCTCCCGCAGGCTGCACGGCCTGGTCACGCAGCTGGCCACCGCGGTGGCACCCTGGGCCTTCCTGCTGGCCGCCTGGACCGCGCTGAAGTACTCGGGCCTCGTCGATTCGCAGCTGCTGCCCTCGCCCGGCGCGGTGGCCCGGCAGTTCTGGCTGTCGATGACCACCGAGCGGCTGTGGATGGACATGCTGCTGTCGACGCGGCGCGTCTTCCTGGGCCTGCTGCTGGGCATGCTCGTGGCGGTGCCGGTGGGTTTCCTGGTGGGCTGGTACAAGCCCATCCGCCGCTTCGTGGACCCGCTGATCAACTTCTTCCGCGCCTTGCCGCCGATCGCGCTGATCCCGCTGGTCATCGTCTACCTCGGCATCGGCGAGGTGGCGCGGGTCTCCATCCTCTTCTACGCGTCCTTCTTCGCCGCGGTCATCGTGATGTACGAAGGCATGGGGCAGATCAGCCCGGTGTACGTCCGCGTGGCGCGCACGCTGGGCGCCTCGGACCTGGAGATCTTCTGGAAGGTGATGGTGCCGATGACCGTGCCGCACATGCTGACGGCGATGCGCGTCGCGCTGGGCGTCAGCTGGGCGACGCTGGTGGCCTCGGAGCTGGTGGCCGCGCAGAGCGGGCTGGGCGCCAAGATCCAGAACGCGGCGTCCTTCTTCAACCTCGACGCCATCTACATGGGCATCATCTGCATCGGCGTGATCGCGCTGACCATGGACAAGCTGCTGCGGGCGATGTCGCGGCGCCTGCTGTCCTGGCAGGACCGGGTGGGGAGCTGAGCATGAGCGAACGCCTGGCCTTCCGCAACGTGTCGATGCGCTTCGACACCGCACGCGGCCCGCTGGAGGTGGTGCGCGACCTCAGCTTCGAGGTCCGGCAGGGCGAGTTCGTCTCGCTCGTCGGCCCATCGGGCTGCGGCAAGACCACGCTGCTCAACATGGCTGCGGGCTTCGTGCACCCCACGTTCGGGCAGGTGCTGCTGGACGGCCGGCCGATCGAGGGCCCGGCCTCCGACCGCGGCGTGATGTTCCAGGAGTACGGCGTCTTCCCCTGGCTGACGGTGCGCCAGAACGTGGAGTTCGGGCTGAAGCTCAAGGCCAACGCGAAGCCCGCGGCCGAACGCCGCGAGATCGTCTCGCGCTACCTGCACCTGATGGGTCTGGACGACTTCGCCGACGCCTACCCGAAGACCCTCTCGGGCGGCATGCGCCAGCGCCTGGCGCTGGCGCGCGCCTACGCGGTGCACCCCGACTTCCTCTTCATGGACGAGCCCTTCGGCGCGCTGGACGCGCAGACGCGCAGCGCGATGCAGGACCTGCTGCTGGCCGTGCTGCAGAGCGAGGGCAAGACGGTGATGCTGATCACGCACTCGGTCGAGGAAGCCATCTACCTCTCGAACCGCGTCATCGTGATCTCGGCGCGCCCGTCGCGCATCAAGCGCGTCATCGAGGTGCCGTTCCCCTTTCCGCGACGGCAGTCGCTGCACGACCAGCCCGAGTTCGCGCACCTGCGCAGCGAGGTCTACGGGCTGGTGATGGAAGAGTACGAAGCCCAGCAGAGGCAGAACGCGGGCAGCCCGTCCCCCGGCTGAGCGGCGGGCACAACCACCTGAACGGAGACATGCGATGAGCCACACCACCCCCAAGCGCCGCCAGTTCCTGCAAGCCGGCGGCACCCTGGCTGCCGCCACGGCCCTGGGCATGCCCGCGCTGGTGCGCGCGCAGGCCCCGCTGCGCGTGGGCTACGTCAACACGCTCGCGGTGAACGCGCAGATGTGGCTGGCCGAGTCGCTGGGCCACTTCAAGCGCGAGGGCCTGGGCAACGTGCAGTACACGATGTTCAACACCGGCCCGGAGCTCTTCCAGGCCCTGGTGGGCGGCAGCCTGGACGTGCTGAGCACCGGCGCCGTGCTGTCGAACTTCCCGGCCCGCGGGCAGGGCAAGGCCTTCCTGATCAACAGCATCGAGTACGCCACGGCGCAGCTGTGGGTGCACCCCGACATGGGCGTCAACGGCTTCGCGGACCTGAAGGGCAAACAGATCGCCACCACCGTGGGCACCACGGCGCACGTGTTCCTGCACCGCGCCCTGGCGGCCAACGGCATCAACTCGCTGAAGGACGTGCAGGTCGTCAACCAGCGCATGCCCGATGCCGTCACCGCGTTCATCTCCAAGGCCGTGCCGGCCGTCGCGCTGTGGGTGCCGTTCAACCTGCAGGTGCGGGCCCGTGCGCCGGGGGCGAAGATGGTGGTGGATGCCTCGGCCTACTACCCGCAGGCGGCGATCGTCGGCGGGTGGGCCGCGCGCAACGACTTCTACGCCAACCGCAAGGACACGCTGATGGCCCTGTCGCGGGCCTGGGCCTCGGCCAACGACTACCTGGTGAGCAAGCCCGACGAGGCCGTCGAGCGGGTGCAGCGCGAGCGCTACCAGAACGTGCCCATCGCCGACCTGAAGGAGCAGTACAAGGCCTCCAAGCTGTTCACCACGGCCGACTGGGTGAAGATGTACCGCGACGGCACGGTCACCAAGTGGCTGGACCAGGTGACCGACTTCAACGTCGAGATCGGCGCGATGAAGGACCCCATCCGCGCGGCCACCTACTTCGACGCCACCCTGATGCCGCAGGCCGTCGGCGCCAAATGACCGGCGGCGTGGCATCCGCCGAGCGGGGCCTGTTCAGCCAGGGGCGCTGGCAGGCTGCGCGGGGCGCGGCGTTCGAGGTGGGCAACCCGGCCCATCCGGGGCGGGTGGTCGGCCGCTGGACTGCGGCCACGCCGGACGAGGTCGAGCAATCGCTGGCCGCTGCCGCACAGGCCTTCGCCGGCTGGCGCTCGGTGCCGGTGTTCGAGCGCCATGCCCGGCTGACGGCCTTCGCGGCGGCCATCGAGGCGCGCGGCGAGGACATCGCCCGCGCCATCACGCTGGAGCAGGGCAAGCCACTGGCCGAGGCACGCGGCGAGCTCGCCAAGGCCCTGCAGGAGACCTGCTTTGCCTTCACCCAGTGCCTGCAGGCCACGGGTGCCGCGCCCGCCGGGGCCAGGCCGGGCTTCCGCAACCTGGTGGTGCGCCGGCCGCGGGGAGTGATCGCCGCGATCACGCCGTGGAACTTCCCGATCCTCACGCCAATGCGGAAGATCGCGCCGGCGCTGGCCTGGGGCAACTGCATCGTCGTCAAGCCCTCGGAGTTCACGCCCGGGGCCGTGGCGCTGGTGGCCGACGCCGCCGCGCAGACCTTGCCCCCGGGCGTGCTGCAGGTGCTCAACGGTGCCGCCGAGACCGCGGTTGCGCTGACGGGCTCGCCCCGCGTGCAGGGCATCAGCTTCACCGGATCGGTGGCCACGGGGCGGCGGGTCTTCGCGGCCGCCGCGGGCTCGCTCGCCGAGCTGTCGCTGGAGCTCGGCGGCAAGAACGCCGCGGTGGTGCACGACACGCCCGACATCGCCGCCACGGCCAGCGCCATCATGGGCGCGGCGATGCAGTGCGCGGGCCAGCGCTGCACGGCCATCAGCCGGGTCATCGTGCGCGAACCGCTGCGCGAGCCGCTGGTGCAGGCGCTGGTGCAGATCGCGCAGGCCCTGGTGCCGGGCGACGGGCTGGAGCCCGGCGTGACGTTGGGGCCGGTGACGACGGCCGCGCAGCTCGCCAAGATCGAGCAGATGGTCTCCGAGGGCCTGCAGGCCGGCGCCGTGCTGCGCACCGGCGGCACGCGCGTGCAGCCGGCCACCGCGCCGCAGGGCCGCTTCTACGCGCCCACTGTGCTCGACGCCGTGCCGCGGCAGGCCGCCGTGGCCCGCGAGGAGATCTTCGGCCCTGTCCTCAGCGTGATGGGCTACGACACGCTGGACGACGCGATCGCGCTGCTCAACGACGTGCCCTACGGCCTGACCTCGAGCTTCTTCAGCCAGGACTACCGCGCGGTGCGCCGCTTCATGGAGGAGGCCCGCACCGGCATGCTGCACGTCAACCACGGCACGGTGCCGGACAGCCACATGCCCTTCGGCGGCATCGGGGATTCCGGCGTCGGCGCCTTCTCCGTGGGCGCCTCGGCGCAGGCCTTCTACACCACCGAACACAGCATCTACCTGCCGTGAGCGGGCGACGACACATCATCGTGCACGAGGCCGACACCGTGGCCACGGTGCTCGACACCGACAGCTCGCAGACCCGGCTGGCGGGCGGCCTGCCCTGCGCCCCCGGCATCCCCTTCGGCCACAAGGTGGCCGTGCGCCGCATGCCGGCCGGCACCGCCGTGGTCAAGTACGGCGTCGTCATCGGCCAGGCCACGCAGGACATCGCGCCCGGAGACCATGTCCATGTCCACAACTGCCGCTGAGCGCGTGCCGCCGGCCATCAGCGGCTTCCGCCGCGCCGACGGGCGGCTGGGGCTGCGCAACCACCTGCTCGTGCTCTCCACGCTGGCGCTGACCAACCGGGTGGCGCAGCTGGCAGCCGGGGCCGAGGGCGACTGCCTGCTGGTGGCCGGCGACCTGCAGCGCGGCCTGCGCGGCCGCGACGCGATGCTGCAGGAGCGCGTGGTGCAGGCGCTGCTGCGCCACCCCAACGTCGGCGGCGCGGTGGTCTTCGTCCACGACACGCCGGCCCGCGCACGGCTGCAGGCCTGGGCGCAGGCCTGCAGCCGCCCGGTGCGCGTGCTGGCCTACATGGAAGGCCGCGGCATCGGCGAGACCGTGCAGCGCGGCCGCCAGGCCATCGGCGAGGTGCGCGCGCTACTCGCACAGCAGGCGCGCAGCCCGGGCCACCTGGGCGAGCTGACCGTGGCGCTGGAGTGCGGCGGCTCGGACGCCACCAGCGCCGTCTGCGCCAACCCCACGCTGGGCGGCTTCGTCGACCGGGTGGTGGCCAGCGGCGGCTGCGCCATCGTCAGCGAGACCGCCGAGTTCATCGGCGCCGAGCCCGTCGTCGTGCAGCGCGCGGCCTCACCCGCCGCCGGCCGCGCCATCGTCGACGCCATCGGCCGGCGCGAACGCATGATGCTCGCCGACGGCCAGGACTACCGCGGCGTCAACCCCACCCCCGAGAACATCGCCGGGGGGCTGAGCACCCTGGTCGAGAAGAGCATGGGCGCGGTGGCCAAGTGCGGCCAGGCCCCCTTCATGGGCGCGCTGGATTTCGCCGAGGCGCCGCCCGCCCCCGGCCTGTGGTTCATGGACACGCCCTTCTTCAGCCCGGTGTCCATCACCGGCATGGTCTGCGGCGGCGCCCAGCTCACCCTCTTCGGCATCGGCGTCTTCAACCCCTCCGCCGTGCCCCTGGCCCCCACCCTGCGCGTCTGCGGCAACCCCGCCACCGTGCGCGACTGGCCCGACGCCATCGACGTGGACGTCTCCCCCCTCGTCGACGGCCGCATCACCCTCGACGACGCCGTCGCCCTCCTCACCCGCAAGGCCCTGCAAGTCTGCGACGGCGAGCCCACCTGGGCCGAACGCTGGGGCGAAGGCCAAGTCATCGTCCCCCGCGAAACCCCCGCGATCTGAGGTTGGGGGTCAGGTCTTGCCTTTTGCCTTCTCGGCGGCAATCACCCGGCTGACGCGCGACACCGACAGCCCCAGCTCCCTGGCGATCTCGGTCATCGTCATGCCCCGCTCGCGGTAGGCCGCGCGGATCGCGCCGTCACGCGGCAGGCCGCGGGCCATGCCGGCCCTCAGCTCACACGGCGGCTGCGCAGGCTGCCGACGCTGCGCCTGCGGGATGTCCGCCTGCTGCCGGTGGCCCGCAGCCATGCGCTGCTGCATGCGCTGCACGAAGGCGTCGTCGCCCATGAAGACCTGCTGCCGCAGCGTGGATGCCCACAGGCCGGCCGTCGGCGCTGCCGCGGTGCCGGCGTTCGTCGTCGAGTCCGAAGCCCCCACCGCCTCGGCGTGGCGCCGTGCCGCCTCGCGCTGGTCGGCTTCGCCGACCACCGGACGGCCCAGCAGCAGCGCATGCAATCCGCCCGTGTTCAGCCACGGCACCGCCGGCGCCGTGCCGACGTGGGCACGGTGGCTCGACCACGGCCACTGCGCGGCGTGCGAGACCAGGCCGGCCGCCACCGGGTTGCGCTCCACGTAGCGGCACAGCGTCAGCAGGTAGGCATCGCCATCCACCAGGATGGCCTTGAAGCGCCCCTGGAAGAGATGCCCCACCACCCCATGGCGGCGATTGAAGGCCTGGGTGTAGACGCCGTTGAGGTGGCGCATCAGGCGCGACAGGTTCGGCTGGTTCGTCTGCAGGACCAGGTGGTAGTGGTTGCCCATCAGGCAGTAGGCCCACAGCCGGCCGTCGAAGCGCTCCATCGCCTGCCCGATCACGGCCAGGTGCAGGCGCCGGTCGCCGTCGTCACGGTAGATCGCCTCGCGGCGGTCACCCCGCGAGGTCACGTGATACAGGGCGCCGGGAAACTCGATACGCAGTGGCCTGGACATCTTCGGCGAGCGGAGCTCAGGCGAAGATTCTGCGCAGGGGCGGTGGAGGCGGCACCGCCACCGGAAGGCCACCTCGAAGCGGGACGATGAAGGGGGGGTTGCGGGAG
>ERZ761607.3482-NODE-3482-length-15182-cov-5.080188_pt1 | contig 15182 bp, 3 predicted proteins | sample MGYA00511164_ERZ761607 | MGnify/ENA primary metagenome ERZ761607 (study PRJEB28899, sample SAMN02445080) | bioreactor sludge metagenome | biome: EBPR sludge | place: Australia: Brisbane, Thorneside Wastewater Treatment Plant | collected 2011-06-22 ...
GGCGTGCCGTGGTCGCTGCTGGCGCGCGTGCTGACGCACGACAAACTGAACTGGGCGTGGAAAAAGAGTCCGACCCGTCCGTTCATCCACCGCCGCGAGTTCCAGGCCTTGATGGCGGCGCGTGAGCTGTTCGTCGGCGTCGAGCTGCGTTTTGTCCAGGAGGCCGCCTGCCGTGCGGCCGAATTCACGGCGCAGCAACTGCAGCTGCGCCTGCGCGCGCGCGGGCAGAGCAGCTTTTCGCAATGGATCGCCGAGGTTCACGACCGCCTGCACGGCACGCGCGGCGACGCCTTGGCGCAACGTCTGGCGCAGACCTGGCCGGCAGCGCTGATCGACGAGTTCCAGGACACCGATGCGCGCCAGTGGGCGATCTTTCGCCGCCTGTATGCGCAGGACAGCGCGCGTACCCTGATTCTGATCGGCGATCCGAAGCAGGCGATCTACGCTTTTCGTGGCGGCGACATCCACACTTATCTCGCCGCACGCGAGCAGTTGCCGGCAGATCGCGTGTATTCGATCCAGCGCAATTTCCGCTCGCACCCGGACCTGCTGGCGGCGCTCAACCGCATCTACCAGTTGGCCGGCTCGGTAGCCTTCGGCGCCAGCGGCATCGACTACGTCGCGGTCAGCCCCGGACGCCCGGCCAGCTTCGCGACCGCGGTCTTGCCGCCGCTGGTTCTGCGTTTGCTCAACAGCGGATCGGGCAATGTCACCGATCGCGACCCAGTCGCTTTGGCCGCATGTGCCGACGACATCGCTCGGATGTTGAACGATCCCGCGGCGCGTATCGGAGCAGAACGCGTGGTACCCGGCCACATCGCGGTGCTGGTCGACACCAATCACCAGTTGCGCCAGATGCGCGCACTGTTGATCCAGCGCCGGGTGCCGGTGGTCGGCGCCGGGCGCGCGCATGTGCTCGACACCGAGTGGGCGCAGGACCTGCAGTTGCTGCTGCACGCACTGTTGCATCCGGGCGACGAGCACGCCGTACGCGGAGCGTTGGCGACGCGCCTGCTCGGCGTCAGCGCCAGCGAACTGCGTTGCATGGCGACCGATGGCGGCGCCTGGGAGGACACGCTCGAGCGCTTCTGCGACTGGCGCCAGGATTGGGAACGCCGCGGCATCCTCGCGGTGATCGAAGCGATCATTGCCGAGCAGGCACCGCGGCTGCTCGCCGCCGCCGATGGCGAGCGCGCGCTGACCAATCTGCGCCACCTCGGCGAGCTGCTGCAGAATGCCGCTGCCGAGTGTTATGGCCCGCAGGAGCTTTACCAGTGGTTGATGCGCGCGCGCGAAAGCGGGGACCAGCAGGAGGCTGCGCGCGACATGCAGTTGCGCATCGAGAGCGAAGCGCGCCGGGTGCAACTGCTGACCATTCACGCCAGCAAGGGACTGGAGTTCCCGATCGTGTTCCTGCCGCTGGCCTGGCGCTATCGCAGCGAGCGCAACGACGTCGGCAAGGATCTGGCGCGATTCCACGATGCCGAACACCGCCTGGTTCTGGACCTCGGCACGCCGCAGTTCGCCACCCACAAATTGCTTGAACGCATCGAAGACCTGCAGGAGCGGCTGCGTCAGTTGTACGTGGCACTCACGCGGGCCTGTCATGCCACGCGACTGTATGCCTTCGACGACCTCAAGCCCGGCGTCGATGCCGACGATCCGAAGCGTTCCGGCCTTGACCTGCTGCTGGCGGCAGCGCTCGCCAGCGTTGCCGACGCGGGAGGGAATCCCTGGGACGCCCTGGCAGCGCTCGTGCCGACGCTGGCGCTCGATACCTCGGAGCCGGTCTTCGCCAGTTACTCCGTTGTGGACGCAGGCCAAGGCAGGCGGCGTCAGGCGCGCGCACCGCAACCGGACCTGCGCGAGCCCTACGGTCTCTACAGCTTCAGCGCGCTGACCCGAGCTGCGCCCACGCTTGGCGACGGCGAACGCGGCGCCGAGGACGAGGTCAGCGCCGAGTTGTCCACGCCGAGCGTGGAAACGGCGCCGCATTCGGCGCTGCTGGCGCTGGAACGCGTCAAGGGCCCGCGCTTCGGCGATGCCATCCATCTGTTGCTGGAGCAGGGCCCGGGCGAGTTGCCGTTCGCGCAGCAACCCGGTCGCATCGCCCAGGCGCTCGCCGCGCAGGCGGTGCGTCTGGACGCGGAGCGCAGCGCAGAGCAACTTGCTGCGATTGCCCGCATGCTCGACCGCACGTTGGAAACACCGCTGGCAGAAGGTCTGTCGCTCGGCGCGCTGACCCCGGCGGCACGCCGCGCCGAGTTCGAATTCGCATTTGCGCTGGACGCCGCACGCTGGGGCCAGTTGCACCGCGTGCTGGCCGCGCACGGACTCGGCGACTGGTGGCCGCAGGTCGAAGCCGGCCGCCAACTGCGCGGACTGATGAAGGGTTATGTCGACCTCGTGTTCGCCTTCGACGGGCGCTACCACGTGCTCGACTACAAGACCAACTTCCTCGGCACGCGCACCGCCGACTATCGCAGCGAGGCGCTCGATCTGGCGATGCGCGCGCACCACTACGGGTTGCAGGCGCTGATCTACACGGTCGCGCTGCATCGTTATCTCGGTCGTCGCATCGACGACTACGACCCGCAGCGCCACCTCGGCGAATCCTGGTACCTGTTCGTGCGCGCGATCGGCCTGGGTGCCGATGCGGGTGTCTGGCGCCGACGTTTCCCGCCCGCGCTGATCGGCGCCGTCGATGCGCTGTTCGACGGCGCGCAGGTAAGCGCATGAGCGCGGTCGACCAGCCTCGGGTGCGAGACCCGCAAGCGTTGCCGCTGGCCGATGCCGTGCACGATTGGGCGTTGCGCAAACGGCAATCGCCGGAACTCGCGCAGGCGCTGGCACGGGCCGTGCGTGCGGAAGCCGATGGCCATGCTTGTGTGCGCCTGGCGGACCACCATCCGGACGAACAGCCGATCGACCTCGCGCGGCTGCGGCAGCAACCGTGGGTCGGCGATGGCAGCGTGGTGACGCCGGCGGTGCTGACGGCGCAGGGCGACTTCTTCCTGTGGCGCAACTGGCGCCACGAGCAGGTGGTCGGCGACGCTCTGCGTAGTCGGATCGCCAAGGCCGAGGAGATCGATCCAAGCTGCTGGCGCGCTGCGCATGCGCAGTTGTTCGAGGGCATGGACGCCCACGACAGCGCCGGTCAGCGCGATGCGGTGTCGCGGGCACTCGGCAAGCGCCTGTTCGTGCTCACCGGTGGCCCCGGCACCGGCAAGACCAGCACCGTGCTGCGCCTGCTTCTGTTGCAGCACCGGGTCGCCGTCGCAGCGGAGCGCACGCCGCCGACAATGGCCCTGGCAGCGCCGACCGGCAAGGCAGCGCAGCGGCTGTCGCAGGCGGTGCGCGACGGCAAGGCTCAGCTCGCTGCGGCGCTGGCCAGCCACCAGGGCTGGGGCGATGCCCTGGCAGCGATACCGGAGCGGGCGCAGACGCTGCATCGGCTGCTCGGCGCCCTGCCCGAATCCGACACATTCCGCCATCACCCTGGGCAACTGCTGCCCCACGACATCGTGGTGGTCGACGAGGCCTCGATGGTCGACCTGGCGCTGATGCGCGCGCTGCTCGATGCCCTGGCGCCCAGCGCTCTACTGGTGCTGGTCGGCGATCCCGACCAGTTGGTCTCGGTGTCGGCCGGTTCGGTGCTGGCCGACATCGCGGCGGTCGCGGGACGCAGCGCCAATGACTTCGCCCGCCATCGCGCACGGCTGGTGCACGTCTGGCGCACCGGCAGTGCGTTGGCGCGGGTCAACGCCGCGGTCGGGCGTGGCGACGGCGTCGAAATGTTGCTCGGCCTCGGTCGCGTTCGCGACAGCGGCATGCAAGTCGTCAGCGACACGCGCGCACTGGCGGCGCGCGTGCAGCAATGGCTGACGCGCCCGGAATGGGCGGCCCTGTTCGCCGCCTGCGCGGGCGATCGCGATCCAGGCGTGGCCTTCGCCGCATTGCGCGAGCTGCAGTTGTTGACCGCGTTGCGCAACGGGCCGTTCGGATCCGAGGCGCTGAGTCTGGCGCTCGACGCGCACTGGCGTCGCAGCGGCGGCACCTGGTACCCCGGGCGCGCGGTACTGATCCGCCACAACGACTACACCAGGCGACTGTTCAACGGCGACGTCGGACTGGCCATCGGCCGCGGCGCGTCGCTGCGCGTGGTGTTCGAGACCACCGACGCCGACGGTCGTCCGGGACTGCGCCATTTGCTGCCGCGCGAACTGCCTGAGCACGATCTGGCCGGCGCGATCACGATCCACAAGAGCCAGGGTTCCGAATACGGCCATGTCGCCGTGCTGCTGCCGCCTGCCGCCGACAACCGCATCCTGTCGCGCCAGTTGCTCTACACCGCGATCAGCCGAGCCCGCCGCAGCGTCGAAATCTGGAGCAGCCCGGAGAGCCTCGGTGCCGCGCTGGCGCAGGTCAGCATGCGTGCCGGCGGTTTGCGCCAGAGATTGAGTGCACTCGAAGCCGATGGGGACCTCACCAATCATAACGCAAGTATCTGAAAGAAAAGCTTTTTCCGCAAAGGACGCAAAGAACGCAAAGGAAAGCAAGGCCAGCAGAACATCAACACCTTGGTTCTTGGCTCTCTTTGCGTCCTTTGCGGACAAAAAGGCAGTCCGCATGGTCGCCGCCAGTTTGATGCGCGAATAAGCGCACCGACAGGGGCGACCGTGACTCTCACCGAACATGCCGCAAGGCTTTGATTTTCATGTGGGAGCGGATTTACTCCGCGAAAACTTTCGCGGGATAAACCCGCTCCAGGCGCTGTATGCCCCTTCTGCCGGGAGCGCCGGCCACGGTTCGACCAATACCGGCGGCGGGCATAATCGGCTAATGAGATTCGACTCGATTTCGCCATCGGTTGGCCGGCCGCGGACGCCTGCGTTTTGCGGTCGGCGCTGGCTGCTGGCGTTCGTGGCGTCGTGGCTGTTGTCCCGCGTGCTGATTGCCGCACCCGCGGCTTTTGTGCATGAATCGTGGACCGTGCGCGATGGCCTGCCGGTCAACTCGGTCAACCAGATGGTCCAGTCGCGCACCGGCTATCTGTGGCTCGCCACCTTCGACGGGCTGGTGCGTTTCGACGGGGCGCGCTTCGTCGTGCATACCAGCAGCAACACGCCCGGGCTTGGACACCAGCGGCTGGTCGGCCTGATCGAGACCGACGACGAGCGTTTGCTGCTGAGCAGCGATGGCGGCGTGCTGCAGTTGTTCGACCCGGCCAGTTCGACCGCGCGCGTGCTGTGGACCAGCCCGGACGGCAAGATGCCCCTGGTCTGGTCTGCAGCGGACGGCGAGATCTGGATCAGTCTGCAGCCGGGTCTCGGGCGCCTGCGCGGCGATCGCATCGAGGCGATCGACCAGGCACCGCTGAGCCAATGGCAGATCACAACGCTCGGCTTTGCGGCTGCGGGCCAGCTCTGGGTCGGCACTGCCGATGCCGGTGTCTGGACCTGGAGCGCGGGCGAGACGCGGCAACTGGCGACGCCTGCGCAGTTGAGGATCGGGCGGATTTTTGCCCTCGCCGAGGACGGCGAGGGGACGCTCTGGGTCGCCGGCGAGCGCGGCGTGGACCTGATCGGCGCCAATGGCGTGCAGGCGCTGAATGATGGCGACCGCGTGTGGAGAATGTCGACGCAGCATCTGCAGCGCCGCCACGACGGCAGCGTGCTGATCGGCAGCGAGGCGGGCCCTTTCGAACGTCACGGCAACCGGCTGCGGGCGCTCGACCCGCACGATTGTCGCCGCGTGCCGGTGCAGGCTCAGGTGTACGCCGCCGATCCGGATTGGCTGATCTCCGCGTCGGCGGTGTACCGCACCGCAGGGTCAGCCGACCGCCCGGGCGACGGTCCAACGACGCACGAGCTGCTCTACCGCCTCGATGACCTCGAAGCCACGCGCTTCACCCATGCATTGCGCGACCGCGGCGGTTCCTTGTGGCTGGCCAGCAGCGGCGCCGGCTTGCACCGCTTGCGGCCGACCGCGTTTTCGACCTTAGGCGAAGCGCAAGGGCTGTCGGCCCGCGAGGTCTATCCCTTGCACCAGAGTTCCGACGGCGCGCTGTGGATCGGCACCCAGAAGGGTGCCCTGAACCGCTGGCTGGACGGTCGCATCGAGGTCTACGGCGAGGCCGATGGGCTGCTCGACGACAACATTCGCGCCATCGCCAGCGATCGCGACGGGTCGCTTTGGGTAGCGACCGAAGAAGCCGGACTGTTTCAGCGACAGGCGGATGGACGCTTTCATGGGCAGCAGCTGGGACCGATTGCCGCTGCGCGGGTCAAGGCGCTGTTTCTCGACCGCGACGGCGTGCTCTGGGCCGGCGCCGACAGCGGCCTGTTCTGGCGCGATGCCACGGGTGCCTGGCTGCGCCACGCCGCCAGTGACACGTTGCCGGGCTGCACCATCCGCGTGATCCGCCAGGCTGGCGACGGCGCGCTGTGGGTCGGCAGCCATCGCTGCGGTCTGGCGCGCCTGCAGGGTGATGCGGTGCAGCGTTTCAGCGCCGAGCAGGGCGATCTGGGTAACCACGTGCGCGATATCCACTTCATTGCAGACGCCAGCGTGCTGGTCGCGACCGAAGACCGTGGTCTCGGTCGTCTGCAGTGGTCTGGCGTCGATTCACCGGCGCGGATGGTGTCGCTGCGCGCAGCGCATGGATTGCTCAGCGACGGCATCCACCAGATCCTGCCGGATGGCCACGGCTGGCTGTGGATGAGCACCAATCGCGGCATTTTCCGCGTGCGCCAGCAGGAGCTGCTCGCAGCGGCAGACCAATTGCAGGCCGGCGCAGCGCCGCCACCGCTGGCAATCGACAGCTACGCCGAAGCCGCCGGCCTGCGCAACCGCGAGGCCAACGGCGGGGTGCAGTCGACCGCGCTCAAGGCCGCCGATGGCAGTCTGTGGTTCGCGACCCAGGACGGCGTCGCCATCGTCGACCCCGATCCGGCGCGCCTGGCGCCGCCGGTGCAGCCTCTGATCGAGAGCATCAACAGCGGCGACCAGGTCTGGGGCGCCGACCAGCCGCTGACGCTGGATGACCAGTTCACCATCCAGCATCTCTTCCATGTACATGATCGGCCAGGTGGCCGCGCTGCACGACCAGCCGCTGACGCTGGCGGCCGACGCACGCAGCTTCCGCATCGACTACACCGAGCTGCTGCAGATGGATGCCGCGCAGTCGCGCTTCCGTTATCGACTGCTGGGTTATGACGACGACTGGATCGATGCTGGCAGCAGCCGCAGCGCCCATTACACCAAGGTGGCGCCGGGCGACTACGAGTTCCAGTTGCAGGTCTGGTCGGGTGGGCAATGGAGCGTCGCCGACGCCCGGCTGAGCTTGAATCTGCAGCCGTACTTCAGCGAAACCCGGTCCTTCCAGATTCTGCTGCTGTGCGTCGGGTTGGCGCTGCTGTGGCTGGCCTACCGCGCGCGCGTTGGCTGGCTCAACGCGCAGCGGCGTGAGCTGCAGCGCCAGGTCGACATCCGTACCCAGCAACTGGCGGCCGGCAAGGCGGCGGCCGAGCAGGCGTCGCAACTGATCGCCGCGCAGGCCGAGCAGTTGCGCGAAGTCGATCGGCAGAAGTCGCGCTTTTTCGACGACCTCGCGCACGAGTTGCGCACGCCGCTGACGCTGATCCTCGGGCCGCTGAAGGACGTCCAGCGCGCCGCCAGCGATGCCCCGCAGCCGGCCATCGAGGGCGCCATCCGCAACAGCGAGGTGCTGCTCGACCTGACCAACCAGTTGCTCGACCTGGCGCGGCTGGAAGCCGGCCAGCTCAGGCTCGACCGCCGCCCTGAAGACCTGACGGCACTGCTGCGCGCCAGCGCCGAGCGTTTCCGGTCGCTGGCCGACTCGCGCGGCATCGGCTTTTGCTGCGTGGCGCCGGAGCAGCCGCTGATGGTTTTGCTCGACCTCCGCCACGCCGGCAAGATCGTCGACAACCTGCTGTCGAATGCCTTCAAGTTCACCCCGTCCGGCGGTCAGGTCGAGCTAAGCCTGCACCTCGAAGCCGGTGGCGCTGCGCGCATCGACGTCGCCGACACCGGGCCCGGGATCGCCCCCGAACACCTGGCGCACGTGTTCGAGCGCTTCTACCAGGCCGATGACGCCGGCTCGCGCCTGCAGCCCGGCACCGGCATCGGCCTGGCGCTGGTGCACGATCTGACCGAATTGCATGGTGGTCGCCTCGAAGTGCGCAGCCAGCCGGGTGTCGGCACCACCTTCAGCGTGCGGCTGCCGCTGTGCGAGGCCGTCGCCGTGGCTGAGGTTACCCACGACCAGCTCAGCGTTGCGTCCAACGCCATTGGTGACAATGAAATCACCACCAACACGCTGGACGACCCCGACCAGACCACGATCCTGGTGGTCGACGACCACGCCGAGATCCGCGCCCATGTGCGCAGCCACCTCGCGCCGAGGTACCGTGTCATCGAAGCTGCGGACGGCCTTGCCGCACTTGCACTGGCGCGCGAGCGATTGCCGGACCTGATCGTTGCCGACATCAGCATGCCGCTGCTGGATGGCTACGGCCTGTGCGCACAGATCCGCAGCGATGCGGAACTCGATTGGTTGCCGATCATCCTGTTGACCGCACGCGCGGGTCTCGACAACCGCCTGGAAGGCCTTCGCGCTGCGGCTGACGACTATCTGACCAAGCCCTTCGATGCCGAGGAGCTGCGCGCCCGGGTCGACAACCTGATCAGCTTGCGGCGGCGTTTGCGCGATCGTTACACACAATCGCCTGCGGCCGCAGCGGCGCCGATCGGACCCGGAGCCGCAGCGACTGCGTCGACCGCCAGCGTCGCGGTGGATGCCGATGACGACGCCAGCTACCGCGCCCGTTTGTTCGCCATGATTCGCGCGCGTATGGCCGACGAGACCTTCAAGGTCGCCGACCTCGCCGACGCCATGAACCAGGAACGCAGCCATTTGTTCCGCCGCGTACGCGATGTCAGCGGCCGGGCCCCAAGCGACCTGATCCGCGATCTACGCCTGGAACGTGCCGCCGAGCTGTTGCTGGCCGAAGCCGGACCGATCAGCGACATCGCCTATGCCGTCGGCTTCAGCAGCGTCGCCTATTTCACCAAGTGCTTCCGCGAGCGTTATGGCCGCACACCGGGACAATGCCGAGGTGTTTCCGTAAGGCCCGTCGCCGCCTGACGCCCGTGGGTCCGGACTTGTCCGGACGCTTCTACAGCGGCCACCGCTTACTGCGGCCCTGCAAGAGCGTCCGGATCGACCGTTGCGTGGCAATTTCGCGCCAATACAACCTCCGTTATAGCCGCATGCAACGCCCGTGATACCGCCGGATAACGCCCCGCCGTAACAATCGTGTCCGATCGGTGGCGCAGGGCCACCGCCGGTGGTCGAGGGCAGGGACATGCGCAGTTTGCAATGGCTGGCGGGCTCGGTGCTCGCGCTGACGAGACTTACGGTGTCTCCCATGGCGCTGGCGGCAGTGGTGGGCCTGCCGCTGTCGGCGCTGTGGACCACTGCTCTGGCGCAGACCGTGCGCCTGAACGACACCGCCCAGATCGACTGCTACAACGCCACTGCCAGCACTGGCACGGTGTCCACCGGCACGCCCGACCCGGAACCCGCCGGTTTCAACGAGCAGGACTGCACCCGCGGCGCGGCGGCGGCGGATGCGCTCGGACGGATGGTCAAGGTCGGCGGCTCGACCGCGCCGGGCCGGGACTACACCAAGATCGCCAATGACGGCAGCGAGTTGCCGGCCTCGGCCACGCTGGGCAGCGGCCCGAGCGACTGGGGCTGCACCCGGGACAACATCACCGGGCTGATCTGGGAGGTGAAGGTCGATGATGTCGCGAATCTGCGGCACGTCAATCACGGCTACACCTGGTACGACCCCAACCCCGCGGTCAATGGCGGCAATCCGGGCACCCAGGCCGGCACCGGCTGCGCTGGCACCTTGCCCAACTGCAACACCACCGCATACCGCGATGTCGTCAATGCGTTGACCGGCCCCAACCGGCTGTGTGGCGCCACCGACTGGCGGCTGCCGCGGGGCGGGGAGCTGAGCGGGCTGGTGCATTCGGGGTTCGTATCGTCCCCGGCCATCGATGCCACCTGGTTCCCGAACACGGCGAACAGTTTCTACTGGTCGGGTGAGAGCTATGCCCCCGATGCCGACATCGCTTTGGGCGTCAGCTTCAGCGACGGCAGGTTCGAGGCCATCCTCGCCAAGGGCAACAACAACCCTCGAGTCCGGTTGGTGCGAGGCGGACAGTGACTCCAGTCGTCGAGAGGCTTGCTGCGGCGGGCAATGCGCGGCCTGCCTTCATGCGGCGCCAGCACTTCGGGTACACGGTTTGGAGAGCGATGCCATGACGATGTTGCGTTCGGTGGCCCTGTTGGCCCTGATGAGCCTTTCGACCGGCGCGCTGGCGCAGACCTGCCCGACGGGCAACCCGCGGGTGGCGCCGGACAGTCGTTACAGCGTTGGCGAGCCGGTCGCCGGCGAGCAGGTGGTCACGGACCTCGCCACCGGCCTGATGTGGAAGCGTTGCAGCGAAGGGCAGAGCGGTGCCGGGTGTGCCAACGGCAGCGCCAGCCCCTTCACCTGGACCGCCGCATTGACGCAGGCCAACAGCGCCACCCATGCCGGCTTCGATGACTGGCGTCTGCCCAATCGTGAAGAACTGTACAGCCTCATCGAGACGGGATGCTTTTCCCCTGCGATCAACACGACAGCTTTTCCGCTCACGCCTTCGCCCTCGCCCGGCCACTGGTCGTCCACGACCATGGCCCCCAATGCGGGCAACGCTTGGATCATCGACTTCAACTTCGGCCAATTCATCCCCGTCGCCAAGAGCAGCAACCGCCAAGTCCGGTTGGTGCGAGGCGGACAGTGGCTCGACCCCTTCGCTTCCGAAGCCGATGCCGCGCCCGACGCCTTCAGCTTCCCGCCCCAGGTCGGCGTCCCGCTGTCGAGCCTGCGCACCTCCGACCCGATCACGGTCAGCGGCCTGACCACCGTCAGCGGCATCGGCGTCATGGGCGCCGCCGGTTCCAGCTATTCGATCAACGGTGGGACCTACACCAACTTTCCTGGCGCCGTGAGCAACGGCGACGTGGTGCGCGTGCGCCACACCAGTGCCGCAGTCCCGAGCACGCCGGCCACCACCACTCTGAGCATCGGCGGGGTGACAGCGGACTTTGTCAGCACCACCGATGGAGCGAGCGGCGCCCCCACGGTCACCATGCCGACTGCCACTGCCGTGACCAGCAGCAGCGCCACGCTGGGTGGCACCGTGAGCAGCGACGGCGGCGCGACGATCACCCAGCGCGGCATCGTGCTGTCGGTCACCGCCACCAATGGCGACCCCCTGATCGGCGGGGCCGGGGTTACCAATCTGACCACCGGCGGCAGCACCGGCGTGTTCACCCTGAATGCCAGCGGCTTGGCGCCGAACACCGCGTATTCGTTCAAGGCCTATGCCACCAATGCCATCGGCACCGGCTACACGGCCGTGGGGACCTTCACCACACCGTGCCCGTCCACGGTGGTCAGCAACGGCAACGACAGCGGTGCCGGCTCTTTGCGGCAAGTGATCGTCGATGCCTGTACGGGCAGCACGATCACCTTCCAGGCGGGTGTCACGACCGTCTCGCTGACCTCGGCGGAGCTTTTGATCGACAAGAGCCTTGCCATCGAGGGCGCAACCGGCGTCACCATCACGCGCGCAGCTGGCAGCCCGGACTTCCGGATTTTCCGCATTCTGTCCGGCCATACCGTGTCGATGAACGCGGTGACGATCAGCAATGGCCGTGTCACCGGCAACGGCGGCGGCATTCTGAATCAGGGGGCCTTGACGCTGACGAGCAGCACGCTCAGCGGAAACCATGCCTCCGACGATGGTGGTGGGATCGATTCCTTGAACGCGCCGGTCTCGATCATCGGCAGCACCCTCAGCGGCAATAGCGCGGGGAGGTTTGCCGCAGCGGTATTCCGCAACTCCGCCGCCACCTTGCGCAATTGTACCGTCGCTGGCAACACTGCCCCGGATACCGGTGGCCTGGGCTTCGACGGCGGCGCCCCGGCGAACTTGACCAACTGCTCCGTGGTCGGCAACTCGAGTGTCGCCATCGTCGTCGCGGCCGGCTCTCGCCCGACCAGCACGCTGACCCTGGTCAATACCCTGGTCGCCATGCCCGGGACCCTGGCGATCTCGGGTTCCGTCAGCCTGGCGTCTTTCAACAACGTGATCCAGGCGTCGCCGACTTTCGCCGCGGGCGGCATGCTGGACGGCGTGGATGGCAACATCGTCAGCTTGTCGAATCCGCGCGTCGGATCGCTCGGCAACTTCGGAGGATCCACCCAGACAGTGGCCCTGCTGCCGGGCAGCCCCGCGATCAACGCGGGGACAGCGACCGGCGCGCCAGCCGCCGACCAGCGCGGCATCGCGCGCGTTGGCAACGTCGACATTGGTGCCTTCGAGTCGCGCGGATTCGCCATGGCGATCAGCGGCGGTAACAGCCAAAGCGCGGAGATCAATACGGCCTTCGCCAATCCGCTGGCCGTGACGGTGTCGAGCAGCTTCGGCGAGCCTGTCGAGGGCGGAGGCGTGACTTTCACACCACCCGGCGCCGGCGCGAGTGCGGTCCTGACCGGTTCGCCAGCGACGATCGGTGCCGGCGGCGTGGCCAGTGTGACGGCTAGCGCTAACGGTAATGCCGGTTCGTATGCGGTGGCTGCAAGCGCGAACGGCGCGACAGGGGTGAACTTCTCGCTGCAGAACACGGCGCCACCCAATTCCGATCTGTCGATCACGTTGGCCGACAGCCCGGATCCGGTCGTGACCGGTGGCACGCTGACGTACCAGCTGACCGTGAGCAACGGCGGTTCCGACGCCATCCTGACCAGCCAGAGCTTCTCGATCCGCTCGGCGGTGCCGGCTGGCCTCAGCGGCTGCAGCTACACGCCGTCGGGCGGCACCTTCAGCGTCGGCACGATCGCACCGGGCGCGACCGGCACCGGAAGCTGGACCGGCGTCGCGCTGGCGGCCCCGGGCGGGACGGCCACGCTGACCATCGCCTGCAGCGTGAGCGCCAGCGCCGCGGCCAGCCTGAGCCACACGGCAACGGTATTCCCGCCGACCGGAATCCTCGATCCCGACTGCAGCGGTGCGCCGCTGGACTGCGTCGGGAACAATACGGCGACGACGAACACCGCGGTGATCCGGCCGCAACTGACGCTGAGCAAGACCGCCAGTGCTTCCAGTTTCACCGTGGGCGCGCCGGCGAGTTTCACGCTGGGTCTGGCCAACACCGGCTCGGCCGCGACCACCGCGGTCAGCACGATCAGCGACACGATCCCTGCGGGCCTGACGATCGGCACGCTGCCGGCCAACTGCACGGCCGCCAGCCAGACCGTCACCTGCACGGTTCCAGCCGGACTGGCTGCCAGCGGCAACACCAGCTTCGTGATCCCGGTCACCGCCACAGTGGCGGCTGCAACCAGCGTCACCAACACCGCCACGGTCAGTGGCGGCGGCGATCCGACCTGTCCGGCGAATGCGCGCTGCACCAGTGCGGTGACCGTGTCGATCAGCGGCACCTGCGCCACGATCAGCTTCCCGTACACGCTCATCGGCGCCGACAACAGCGCCCGCGTTGCCAACCTGCGCACCGCCATCCAGTGCGCGAACTTGAACAGCAGCGCCGACCTCATCGACCTGAATGGCCAGAGCTTGGTCCTGACGGATGCCTTCGCCGACTATAGCGGTGCCACCGGCCTGCCGCAGATCACCAGCGTGCTCAGGCTGCGCAATGGCGCGATCGTGCGCAACGGCGCCGCGCCCGAGTTCCGCCTGCTGGCGATGAACGCCGCGGCCGATCTGACGCTGGAGCAGATGACCCTGGAGGGTGGTCGCCTGGGCAGCCTGGAAGACGGCGGAGCGATCCGCAACACCTCGGGCACGCTGACCCTGCTGAGCACCTTCGTCAGCAACAGCCAGGCCGGTTTCTCCGGCGCGATCTATCACGAGAACGCGCCATTGACGATCATCGACAGCATGGTGTCCGGGAACACCTCGGGCACCGCCGGGGTCATCACCAATGCGCATGGCAACGTCACCATCATCGACAGCACCTTTGCCGGCAACACCCATACGACGGCGGGCAGCTCGGCAGGCGTGCTGTACAACTTCCAGGGAACGGTCACCATCGCCGGCAGCCACTTCACGAACAACAGCAGCGTGGGCGTTGCAGGTGCGATCCATAACTTCGCCGGAACTGTCCACATCGCGAACAGCGCCTTCACCGGCAACAGCGCCACATCGCCCACCTCGTTCGCAGGCGCTCTCTTGAACAACAACGGCACGATGACCATCGCCAACAGCCGGATCACCGGCAACGCGGCGGGTAATCGCGGTGGCGGCCTGTATGCCCAGGGCGGCTCACTGACCGTGAGCAACAGTACGATCGCCGGCAACAACGCACCCACCGACGGCGGCATCACGATCGCCTCCGGCACCTCGACGCTGGTCAACAGCATCCTGTGGGGCAACAGCAGCGGCGGCACGCTGACCGGAGCGACGGTCAGCTACAGCATCGTCCAGGGCGGGTTTGCCGGTACCGGCAATCTCGATGTGGACCCGCTGTTCGTGGCGCCGGTCGGCTTCGCCTCGGCGCCGACCAGTACCGGCGACTACCGCCTGCAGAGCTACAGTCCGGCCACCGATGCCGGCAACAACGCGGCGGTGCCGATCGACACCCTCGACGTCAACGGCAACGCCAACACGACCGAGGAGGCGCCCGATCTGGATGGTAGTCCGCGGCGCTACAACGACACTGGCATCGCCGACACCGGGGTGGGTCCCGCACCGATCGTCGATCTCGGCGCCTACGAGCGGCAGACCAACTCGGTGGCGGTGGCGGCCACCGTCGCGCCGACCAGCCTGTCGGTCAGCGAGGCGGGTTCCACGGTCGACAGCTTCCAGCTCAGCCTGAACGCGGCGCCGAGCGTGAACGTCACGGTGCAGCTCAGCTTCGATGGCAACGTTGAGGTCGATACCGGCAGCGGCTTTGGCGCCTCACCGCAAACCGTCACGCTGACGCCGGCGAATGCGCTGTCCGGCGCGACCGTGACCGTGCGCGCCGTCGACGATGCGATCGACGAGGCCAGCCCGCACATCAGCACGATCGTGAC
>ERZ761607.3484-NODE-3484-length-15169-cov-6.011976_pt1 | contig 15169 bp, 15 predicted proteins | sample MGYA00511164_ERZ761607 | MGnify/ENA primary metagenome ERZ761607 (study PRJEB28899, sample SAMN02445080) | bioreactor sludge metagenome | biome: EBPR sludge | place: Australia: Brisbane, Thorneside Wastewater Treatment Plant | collected 2011-06-22 ...
GCGACCACCGCGACGAGCGCGGCGACCTCCTCCGGGGTGGCGTCGCCGCGCACGACGCGCAGGATCGGACGGGGCGAGTCGGGGTCCATCAGAGGGGGATGTTCCCGTGCTTCTTGGCCGGCAGCGTCTCCCGCTTCGAGCGCAGCAGGCGCAGGGCGCGGACCACCTCGGCCCGGGTCTCGTGGGGGCTGATCACCGCGTCGACGTACCCGCGCTCGGCCGCGAGGTAAGGGTTGGCCAGCGCCTGGTCGTAGTCGTCGATGAGCTGGGCGCGGGTGGCCTCGGGGTCCGAGGCCTCCTTCAGCTCGTTGCGGTAGAGGATGTTCACCGCGCCCTGCGCGCCCATCACCGCGATCTGCGCCGTCGGCCAGGCCAGGTTGATGTCGGCGCCGAGGTGCTTGGAGCCCATGACGTCGTAGGCACCGCCGTAGGCCTTGCGGGTGATCACCGTGACCAGCGGGACGGTCGCCTCGGCGTAGGCGTAGATCAGCTTGGCGCCGCGGCGGATGATGCCGTTCCACTCCTGGTCGGTGCCGGGCAGGAAGCCGGGCACGTCGACGAAGGTCAGCACCGGGATGTTGAAGGCGTCGCAGAACCGCACGAAGCGGGCCGCCTTCTCCGAGGCGTCGATGTCGAGGGTGCCCGCGAACTGCATCGGCTGGTTCGCGACCACGCCCACCGAGTGCCCCTCGACCCGGCCGAAGCCGACCACGATGTTCGGGGCGAACAGCTCCTGGACCTCGAGGAACTCACCCTGCTCGTCTCCATTGGCGTCGACGACCGCCCTGATGACGTCGTGCATGTCGTAGGGCTGGTTCGGCGAGTCCGGGATGAGGGTGTCGAGGGCCCGGTCGAGGTCGGAGAGCTCGAGGTCTGCTTCCTCGTTGTACGACGGCACCTCGTCGAGGTTGTTCTGGGGCAGGTAGGAGAGGAGCGCCTTGGTGTACTCGAGCGCGTCCTCCTCGTCCGAGCCCATGTAGTGCGCGTTGCCCGACTTGGTGTTGTGGGTCCGGGCGCCGCCGAGCTCCTCCATCGTGACGTCCTCGCCGGTGACGGTCTTGATGACGTCGGGGCCGGTGATGAACATGTTGGAGGTGCCGTCGACCATGATCGTGAAGTCGGTGACCGCGGGGGAGTAGACGTGCCCGCCGGCGCAGGAGCCCATGATCAGGCTGATCTGGGGGATCACGCCGCTGGCGTGCACGTTGCGGCGGAAGATCTCGCCGTAGAGCCCGAGCGAGACCACGCCCTCCTGGATGCGGGCGCCCGCGCCCTCGTTGATGCCGATGATCGGGCAGCCGGTCTTGATGGCGAGGTCCATCACCTTGGTGATCTTCTCGCCGTACACCTCGCCCAGCGAGCCGCCGAAGATCGTGAAGTCCTGGGAGAACACGCAGACCTGGCGGCCGTCGATGGTGCCGTAGCCGGTCACCACACCGTCGCCGTACGGGCGCCGCTTCTCGAGCCCGAAGGCCGTGGAGCGGTGCCGGGCCAGCTCGTCGAGCTCGACGAAGGAACCCTCGTCGAAGAGCAGCTCGATCCGCTCGCGGGCGGTCTTGCGACCCTTGGCGTGCTGCTTCTCGATCGCCTTGGCCGAGCCGGCGTGGACCGCCTCGTCGAGCCGCCGGTCGAGGTCCTCCAGCTTGCCCGCGGTGGTGTGGGTGTCGATGTCCTCGTGGAGGTCCGTGCCTTCGCCGGGGTGGGTTGCTGATCTCGACACGAGCTCCTCCTTGGGATGGTTGAGGCGTGTACCGTATACGGAATATTGCAATCCTTGACTCTCTTGTCGCTATTCGTATACGGTACACGAAAAGCAATCGCCGTGCTGAGGCCGGCTGACACAGGAGGAGTCACATGCCCGAGGTTCCGCAGGTAGCGCTTGGCATGATCGAGACTCGCGGCGTGGTGCCGGCGCTCGAGGCTGCCGACGCGATGGTCAAGGCGGCGAACGTCGAGTTGATCGCTCGCCAGGAGTCCGGTGGCGGACTGGTCGCGGTGATCGTCCGAGGGGATGTCGGGGCGGTCAAGGCAGCGACCGACGCCGGCGGCGTGGCCGCGAATAAGGTCGGCGAGGTGCTGGCCATCCACGTCATCGCGCGTCCCCACACCGACCTGGTGCGCGCGCTGCCCGAGATCGAGTCCTGACCTTCACACCCAGACGGGGCACGACACGCGAACCCCGCGTGACCGGCAGTCCAGGGGTGGCGTGAGTGACCCGATCGCGATCGGAGGAATCCATGTTCGAGCAGATGCTCGCGCAGCTCGAAGACGCGCCGCCGGCGACGCATTCGCCGACGGTGTCGTCGGTCGCGGTCATTGGCGCCGATCCGATCGGCCAGGTGCTTGCTTGCGCGGCGCTGGCGGCCGGCTGTGACGTGACTCTGCACTCGTCGTTCGGTCTCGAGGCTCGCAGGCTCACAGACGCCGACGACATCAAGGTCGAAGGTGGAGATCTGTCTGGCACGTTCCGAGTGATCGCGGGGGACGCCAGTAGCCGTGAGCCGGCGATCCGAGTGGTGCCTGAGCTCGACCTGGCCGTGAAGGGCGCCGACGCCATTCTTCTCTCGGTGCCCGCCTTCGCGCATGCTACGTACGCGTCGCTTCTGGCGCCGGTGCTCCGGACGGGGCAACTGCTCGTTCTGGTGCCCGGACGCAGCTTGGGAGCGCTCGAGGTCGCGCGGGTTCTCCATCGTCAACGCGCACGCCACGACCTGAACGTGGTCGAGCTCTGCGCGGCCCCATACCTCGTCCATCAGCCTCAACCGGGGCGGGTGGTGGTGGAGGGTGAGCATCGCGTTGTCCTTGCCGCGGCACTAGCGAACTCAGCGACCCCGACCGCAACAGACGCGTTGCGCACCATCATGCCGATGCTGCGGCCGGCGAGTGGTGTTCTCGAGGCCAGCTTCTCCAACATGGCCGGACTACTGGTGGGCGCGCCTGCGCTCCTCGCTGCCTCAGCACCTGGCCCTGCGACGCTGCGGGAGCGACTCTCGGCCGACCTCATCGACTCGGTACTGGTGCGCCTGGACCGCGAGCGGCGTCGTACAGGCTTTGCTTTCGGTGTTCGCGACCTGCCCTCGTTCCCGGAGTGGCTCGAGGTGAGCTTCGGGACGGTCGAGCAGGACGTCGCACTCGCCCTCGACGAGGTTGCGGCCTACCGGCAGCTGCCGTGTCCGGCGGTGGGAGACGCCGCGGTTCGAGACGCAGTCGCGACCGGACTGGTGCCGATCGCGAGCGCCGCGGAGATCGCTGGTGTGCCGACGCCCACCACGTCGGGATTGATCGCGCTCGCATCGGCTCTGCACGGCTTCGACCACATGCGGCACGGACGGACGATGGCGGCGCTCGGTCTGGATCGGATGCGCCCCGATGAGATTCGTCGCGCTCTCGATGGTGCCGACCCCGTTCTCGCTCAGGAGGTGCTCGCATGAGTGTCACGTACACGGATCTCGAAAGCATGCTCGAGGCCCGTCGCGCCGCGCAGACCGCCTACGAGGCCTGGCAGGAGTTCCGGCAGTGGAGCCCCGAGGACGTCGACCGCCTCGTCGATGTGCTCGCGCGTGCCGTCGCACCCGAAGCCCGCCGGCTGGGCGCACTCGCTGTGGAGGAGACCGGGTACGGCAACGTCGACGACAAGGAGCTCAAGAACCTGTTCAACACGATCGCAGTCTCGGACTGGCTCCGAACCGTCCGAACGTTGGGCGTGCTCTGGCGCGACGAGGTCACGAGGGTGGCTGGCATCGGCGAGCCGATGGGCGTCGTCGCCGCGATCATCCCGGTCACGAACCCCACCGCGACGGTGATCTTCAAGACTCTGTCCGCGATCAAGGCCGGTAACGCCGTGGTCCATGCTCCGCATCCGCGGGCGGCGCGTTGCTGCGCGGAAACTGCTCGCGTCATGGCCGAGGCGGCGGAAGCCCAGGGCGCGCCTCGGGGCCTGATCCAGTGCTTGGTCGGTGGCGACCTGGCGGGGACGCAGGAGCTGATGCGCCACAAGCGCACCGCAGTCGTCATGGCAACCGGCGGCCCCGCGATGGTGCGAGCGGCGTACTCCTCGGGCAAGCCCACACTGGCCGTCGGTGCGGGAAATGTCCCCGTATACGTCGACCGGAGCAGGGCGGACGACCTCGACGAGGTTGCCGACATGCTGTTGAGCTCGAAGTCGTTCGACTATGGGACCGCCTGCGTTGCCGAGCAGGCGATCATCGTCGACCGGCCGATCGCTGACCGGCTCCGCCATGCTCTCAGATCTGCGGGTGGGTACTTCTGCACCTGGCGCGAGAGCGAGGCGCTCGGCAAGGTCCTGTTCCAACCGAACGGCGCGCTGATGGTTGACAGTGTCGGGCAGTCTCCGCAGCGATTGGGCGAGCTCTCGGGGTTCCAGTCGCCGCCGGAGACCAGGGTGCTGTTGGCTGAGCTCGACTCCGTCGGAAGGGACACACCGCTGTCCGCCGAGAAGTTGGCCCCTGTTCTCGCCTTCTACGTCGTGGACGGCGCAGACGAAGGGATCCGACGGGCCGAGGAGATTCTCCAGTTCGGTGGCTTGGGGCACACAGCTGCTGTCCACGCGGCCGACCCCGAAGTAGTCACGAGATTCTCTCGCGTCCCTGCCGCGCGAGTCCTCGTAGACACGCCCTGCTTGCACGGGGGGATCGGCTGGTCCTGCGACATCGATCCGAGCTTCATGCTCGGCACCGGTTCGGTGTCCGGCTCGATCGTCTCGGACAACGTCACCGCGCTCCACCTGATCAACATCAAGCGTGTGGCCTACGAATCCCGGCCGTGGCGCTCGATCACAGACCTGCTCGACGAGAGGAAGCCCTGATGGCCACCGGATCTGCCTTCGACCTGCGAGCACTGCTCCAGATCGACCGCCTCCAACCGCAGTTTGCCGCCTACACAGGCGCCGTGGTCCAAGGGGCCGTGCCCCTTGCCGGCGACACACTTCTGATCGGGGAAATGGGTCCCGGCAATGAGGTGTTCCGCGTGGTCGACGTCGCGCTCAAGGCGGCAGATGTGCAGGCGTGCTCGCAGGTCGTCGAGCGTGAGTTCGGGTTCTTCGTGCTGCGCTCACCGGTGAACTCCGAGATCACAGCCGCACGGGAAGCGCTCCTCGCCTACCTCGATCTGCCACTGGAGAGCCGACGGGCCCCCACCGTCGAGTCGCGCCAGGTCATCACGTCAGTCGAGCCCTACCAGGCGCAGCTCCTGAACAAGAGAAAGGCGGGTTCGCTTCTCGTGCCGGGCAACACGCTCGGCATTGTGGAATGTGCCCCCGCCGCGTACGTCATGGCGGCTGCAAACGAGGCCGAGAAGGCTGCGTCGGTCAACTTCCTCGATGTCAACTCAGTCGGTCGGTTCGGTCGGCTCTTCATGACTGGCTCGGAGGCGGACGTGCGCGCGGCGGTCGAGACCGCGGTCGCGGCGCTGGGGGAGTTTGAGGGCCGGACATGACAGCCGTCGTCGGGGAGGATCTCGTTCGTGCGGCCTACCGACGCGGACAGCGGAAGATCGTTGCCGACCCCCGCGACATCGTCACGCCGCAGGCGCTTGACGCGATCGATCGGCTGGGCATGCGCCTGCTTCGCGCGCCGACGACCCCATCGCCCCCGTTGGGCAGCTCACCCGGTCGTGCACTGAGTCGCACGCTCTACCGACGCCATCCGGGCTTTGTGCCCTCGGCCCGACCGAGGAACGTGCGGGCGACGAAGCTCCAACGGGTCGCGATCCTCGGTTCCGGCGGGATCGGCAGCGTGCTGGCCAGCACCCTTGCGTCGAGCGCGTCAGCGGCGGAGGTCGTGTTGATCGACCTCATTCCGGGGTTGGCCGAGGCCGTCGCGGTCGATATTGAGCAAGCCGCCTCGATGACGGCAACTGGGACCTTGGTCTCGGGTACGGCTGACATCGGCGAACTGGCAGCGGCGGATGTCGTTGTCCTCGCTCCAGAAGCCGGTGGGCTTCCGGGGCGGACCGCAGCTCTGGTCGGCGAGGTCCAGATGGCCGCAGAGGCCATCGCAACCCACGCACCTGACGCCGTCGTCATCTTCAGCGGGTGGCCCTCCGAGGTGTTCACCGGTGAGCTTCTGCGATCCGGGAACCTGGCGCCCGAGAGGGTGCTCGGCACCGGAGCGACGCTTGCGTCGTCCCGGCTCATCGAGGCGCTCGCGGCGCACTCGTCTGCGCCGCGCGAGGAGATCGAAGCGCTCGCGCTAGGAGCCGACGGCGCGTACGTCCCGATCCTGTCTGCGTCGCGCGTTCGTGGCCGACTGGTGCGCGATGCGCTTCGGCCGGCCGAGGTGGGGGCGGCCGTCGCCGCAGCGGCTGCGGCCCCGTCGTACGTGCAGAGCCTACGACCGTCCCGCCCGCCTTCGTTCGCGCCGGCGTATGCGGCTCTCGAGGTCATCAACGCCGTGCGCGGAGCACGCCCGGGCCCGATCCCCGTGTCGGTGATGAGCGAGGGCAGTTACGGCATCGAGGGCGCCGTGGTGGGCGTGACCGCGCACCTGACTGTCCAAGGCCTGCGGAACATCGTGGAGCTCCCGCTCGAGAAGGGTGAGCTGGGCGCGCTCCGCGATGCGGCCAACGGAGTGCTGCGTCAGAGCCAAGAACTAGCAGAGCTCTCAACGTGAGCCCCGGTGCGATGGGCGAGTGGCTCTGAAGGGAGCGCGGAGACGATGGTGACAATGGCCGACGACGGCGGCTTGAGCCTTCGACGCGCGGGACGAAGCCTGGGTCCTATCAGCGCAGAGGTGTACGAGACTCTCCTCGACGCCTTGATGGAGGGTCGGATCCAGGCCGGTGACCGCCTGATCATGGACCGGCTCGCCGAAGAGCTCGACGTCAGCCGTACACCCGTCCGAGATGCCCTGCAGAGGCTATTTCGTGAGGGCCTTGTCGAGCCGGCCGGCCGGCGAGGCTACCTGGTCAGGGAACCCTCGAACCGAGACACGACCGACTTCTACGAGGCGAGGATGGCGGTGGAAGGTGCCGCTGCCGCGCAGCTGTCGATGTCCGACTCCGTCGATCTCGTGCCTGTCCGACACCTGCTGGAGACGATCGGGCGGCGGTCACCGAGCTCCACGTGGGAGTCCTTCGAGGTCAACCGCCAGTTCCATCGTGGCGTAGTCCTCGCCACCGGGAACAGCTACCTGCTCGACATGTTCGACACCATCTGGAACCGCAGCCGCACGGCACTGACGTACAGCCAGTTCGCTGCGGCGAATCCCTCCCAGGACTTCCGCTGTGAGCATGAAGAGCTGCTCAGGGCCATCGAGGGCGCCCGTCCCGAGGCTGCGCGAGCCTCGATGACCACACACATTCGGTCTGGCTTGGACCGGACCCGACGAGACGCCAGGCAGGAACGAGGTAGGCGACATGGGAGCTGAAGGGCTGAATGGGATGCGTGGGCCGATGCCCACGTCGGCCGACGTGGTGGTCGTGGGTGCGGGGTTGTTCGGCGCGTCGGTCGCGTACCAGCTGACGCGCGGGGGAGCGGGCCGGGTGCTCCTCCTGGACCAGGCGATGCCTGCCTCGGGTGACTCGGGACGGACGGTCGGTATGGTTCGTCACCACTATTCCAACGATGTGACCGCACAGCTCGCGATCCGCGGCGGCCAGGCGATCCGCGACTGGTCAGACGTCGTCGGTGTTGCCGACGCGGGCTTCGTCCGCTCCGGCTTCATGCTCGCCGTACCGGAAGAGCGACTCGAGGCGTGTATCGGCAACGTGCGTCGACTTCAGCGTCTTGGGCTCAACACTCGGTTCGTTACCCCAGACGAGATCTCCGACATCGAACCGCTCATCAGCCTGGAGGGTGTCGCCGGAGGCGCGTACGAGCCGGACGGCGGGTTTGCGAACTCGTACCTCATGATCCTGGGCTGGATCACTGCGGCGGCTTCCATGGGGATGGAAGCCCGTTTCGGGGTCTCGGTCGATTCTCTGGTCGTGAGGCACGGAAAGGTCGCCGGGGTCAGGACGTCCTGTGGTGTCATCGAGGCGGGAACCGTAGTGATCGCCTCGGGAGCGTGGGCTCGTCCGATGCTGGCGGAGGTTGGTTGGGAACCTCCCATCCGGCTCAGGCGCCTCGAGGTGTCGGTCTGGAAGGTGCCAGCAGGGCAGCTGATCCCCCAGGTGGTGTGTTCTGACGGGGTGTCGGGCTTGGTTGTGCGACCTGACCGCGCCAATGAATTCCTGGCCGTGGCCTACTCGCCTGAGCGTCCAGCTGACGTGCTTGGCGACTACGACTACACGATCTCGAACAAGCACGACCAAGTGCTCCGAGAGCGGTTCCGCCTGCGGTTCCCCTCGCTCACCAATGCGCGCCCTCTGCGTGGCTGGGCAGGACCTTATGACTTCACGCCGGATTGGCACCCCATCGTCGGCGCCATTCCTGGGATCGACGGGCTCTACGCGTCGGTGGGCACCAGTGGCCACGGGTTCAAGCTCGCACCGTCGATCGGCGAATGCCTCGCGGCACAGATTCTCGGCCAGGAGTCGCCCGTCGACATCAGCCAACTGGCCGCTGATCGCTTCATCGACGGCACCAGCACCCTCGAGCTGGCCTACGGGCCTAGTGCGCGTGCCTAGGCACCGCACCTGGGCCGAGGCAGTCAGACGCTTCATGAACAACAACACCAGCAGGCAAGGAGCACACCATGACTGAACCAGTAGTTCTACCGTCATCGACTGTCGACGAGATGTCAGTCCTGTTCGCCGGCTACGCGCCGTGGCCGGTTCCCTGGCCGGTCGGGACGACGGCGGATGTGGCGTCGACGGTCGCCTTCCTCCGAGACGGCGACCAGCTCATGATCGTGGACCCTGGGTTCGTGCCCGATCGCAAGGCGATCCTCGACCCTCTCGCCGCCCTGGGCTACTCGCCTGACGACATCACGGATGTGATCTTCAGTCACCACCACCCCGACCACACGCTGAACGCTGCGCTGTTCCCGAATGCGCAGGTCCACGACGTGTGGGGCATCTACAGGAACGACAAGTGGACCTTCCGGCCGTCCGAGGGAGCCCCCGTGTCTCCGGGGATCCGCCTCCTCGCGACTCCTGGCCACTCGGAGGCTGACATCACCACGCTGGTCGCCACCGACGACGGGATGGTGGCGTTCACCCACCTCTGGTGGGACGCGACCACGCCTGCAACCGACGACCCTGTCGGCATGGACCAGGAGGCGTTCCACCTGCACCGTGAGCGCGTCCTTGCCCTGGATCCCGCCCTCGTGGTCCCTGGCCATGGGCCCGCCTTCGTTCCAGGGCCCGACACTCCGCGCTGACCGATGTCAGGCGAGCCTGGCTGACTCCGCTTCGAGGGCGTCGGCGAGCCGTGGTCCGGTTGGGGTGATGGCCCCAGCCGGACTCGCTCATTTGGCCGTGGCGGACCATTGCCCCGGCTCCGCATATCGTATACGGTACGCGGAATTAAGGCGGCGACTGTGACCTGGTCATCCCGGGTTCGAGCTGGGGGAGCCGTCGCCATGGCATCCAGGTCAGCTGGAAAGCGACAAGGAGCACACACCTCATGACAACCTTCAAGGATCGCCAAGGCACGGGTCGCCGGCACGAAGCGCCGGGAATGCTCAAGGCCAACGCACTCGGGCTCTGGGACGTGGTGTTCATGGCGGTGGCCACGTCGGCCCCCATCACCGCCATGAGTGGGAACCTGCCCGTGGGGGTGGGCTTCGGAGTCGGGATCGGGGCGCCAGCCACCTACATCTGGGCGACCGTGATCCTCTCGGTCTTCGCAGTCGGTTACGTGGCGATGGCTCGCTACGTGACCTCGACGGGGGCCTTCTACGGATTCATCTCCCGCGGGATCGGTCGCGTCCCGGGCCTCGGCAGTGGGTACATGGTGACCTTCAGCTACTCGGTGTTCGAGGCCGCGATCGTCGGCATCTTCTCCTAGTTCGCGCACAACACCTTGTCGGACCAGCTCGGCCTCGACGTTCCGTGGCTCGTGTGCGCGATCGTCTGCGTTGCGGCCATCTCGGTCCTGTCGTTCTTCGAGATCGGCGTGGCAGCAAAGCTCTTGACGGTCCTGCTGCTCACCGAGATCGCGATCCTCGCGGTTCTCGCCGTTGCTGTCCTGTTCCAGGGCGGAGGCCCCGACGGGCTGATGCCGGAAGTGCTCAACCCGACAGCGGCGTTCAAGCCCAACGGCCTGCCCGTGGCCTCCATCGGCCTGGCGATGTTCATCGCGTTCTGGTCCTGGACTGGCTTCGAGTCCACGGTCATGTACGGCGAGGAGTCACGCAACCCCAAGAAGATCATTCCCATCGCGACCATGATCGCCGTGACGGGGGTGGGGGTCTTCTACATCTTCGTCTCCTGGATGACCATCGCCGGCAACGGCGCCGACCAGTCGATCAGCCTCAGCACCAGCGCCAATCCTTTGGACCTGTTCTTCGCTCCCACGGAGACCTTCGTCGGGAACTGGGCCGTCACGACGATGGAATGGCTGATGATCACGGGGTCGTTCGCTTGCGCGATGGCTTTCCACAACGCAGCGTCGCGGTACGGGTACTCACTCGGGCGCGAGGGCCTGATGCCGCGGGCACTGGGCCGAACCCACCCGCGTCACGGCTCGCCGTACGTGGCTTCGTTCACGCAGACCATCGTGGCCGCTTTGTGGCTGTGCGGGTTCGCAGCGTTCTCTAAGGATCCCTACCTGGACGTCTTCGTTCTGCTTGCCGTGCTCGGCACCTTCTCGCTGTTGATCGTGCAGACCATCACGATGGTCGCCGTCTTCCGCTACTTCTCGCAGCACCACCCCGAGGAGAACGTGTGGCGAACCAAGGTCGCACCGGTCGTGGGCGGGCTCTCGATGGCGGCGGTGGTGGTTCTCATGATCGACAATCTCGACACCGCGGCCGGGCCCGCGGCGACCTCGCTGCTGTTCAAGCTCGTGCCCTACATCTCGGCCGCCCTGTTCATCTGGGGCGTAGCGCAGGCCCTGTACCTGCGGCGCGCCGATCCCGTGAAGTACGCGACGATCGGCCATGTGGTGCTCGCGGACGACTCGCACGGTGCGGTCGTCGACGATGACGACCCGAACACAGTCGACCCCGACCTCGCGAACGTCATCGAGCAGGAGAACTAGCGCCTCCCTGGGCCCGGCTTGGCGAGCACGGCCCCGGGCCCAGGGGTACCAGCACCAGACGTGGATGCCACGGACCAGGCGATCGCCTGGTCCGTGGCATCTGCGCGCACTGGGTGATGGGTAGGCGTCCCGCCAGATCGTTTTGGCCGACATACCCGCTTGACCAGTCAAACGAGTTTCGTATACGGTGTACGAATGCAACTAGCAGATGTTCTAGGTTCGGTGACGGCGCCAGAGCAGGTGCCGGGCTTGAGGTCTCATCGCCTCTTGGTTGTCCAGCGAGTCGACCTGGCGGGGGATGCCGACGATGACTGCGAGGTCGCTGTGGACCTCGTCGGCGCAGGCCCGGGCGACCGCGTCCTGATGGTCACCGGATCGGCGGCGCGGCAGGCCCCGGGGGCTCGCACGATCCCTACGGACCTGGCCATCGTGGCCATTGTCGACTCCGTGGACCTGACCGAGGGCGTGAGCCCGCGCGTGGTGGTCACCACCCGAACTGCGAGCTGACTGATCGGTTGCCGGCGCAACCGGATCCGCGTGGAGCGGAACACGAACGAGCTTCATCGCGCCTCGCGGTGCAACCCCACTAGGAAGGACATGACAGATGTGCGGAATCGTCGGATTGCACCTGCGCAACCCCGAGTTGCACCCACGGTTGGGTGAGCTTCTCACGGGGATGCTGATCGAGATGCAGGACCGTGGTGACGAGTCTGCCGGGGTCGCTGTCTACGGGGACCCTCGCTGGTCGCCACCGGGTCACATGACGGTGTCCTTCGTACCTGACGCGGCATCTCGCGACCTGTCGAGCGGGATCTCTGAGCACGACGCGATGACCGCCCTGAGCCAGGCCCTCGGAAGCCCCGTCGAGGTCGTCGACGCTGGTCCGACGCTGGTTGCTCACGGGCCGCGGTCCGTCGGGGCCGGAGCGATGCGAGACGCGATCATGACGGCCTTCCCGAAGGCGCTCATCGCCGGGTTCGGTGAGCACCTTGCGGTCCTCAAGGGCGTCGGTCACCCACGGGACCTCGCGGAGGCCTACGGACTGCCGAAGGCGCAGGGCTGGCAGGGGGTAGGCCACACCCGGATGGCCACCGAATCAGCTGTGGTCGCTGGAGGATGTCACCCGTACACGGTGGGTCCCGACCAGTGCCTCGTCCACAACGGCGCGTTCCACAACTTCGCCTCGGTACGCCGGCACCTGCGGGAGAAGGGCATCACCTTCTACTCCCAGAACGACACGGAGGTCGGCGCGTGGTTCGTCGCTGATCGTCTTGCCGAAGGCTATGACATCGAGACAGCGCTCAAAGAGCTGCTCGACACCTTCGATGGTGGATACACCCTGTTGGTCAGCAACACCGAGTCTTTCGCAGTCGTACGCGACGCGATCGCTCTCAAGCCGGCGGTCATCGCAGAGCACCCCGACTGGGTCGCCGTGGCATCCGAGTATCGCGCTCTTGTGCAGCTTCCGGGGATCGACGATGCGCTCATCTACGAGCCGGAGCCCGAAAGGATCTACGCATGGACGCGATGACCGAGACAAAGGTGCGTGAGCTGGACCTCTCGGAGACCACGCTCCGCGCCGTCAACAGCCTTCTCCAAGGCCGCTCAGTAGAGGGTGTGGATCCTCTCGAGGCCGGAGAGTCGGTGGTGATCCGCCATGCTCGCGGGGCGCACGCTGTCGCGGTCGGCATGGACGACCCGCGTCGCGTGGTGATCCAGGGCAGCGTCGGCTACTTCGCCGCGGGGATGAACCAGCAGGCTGAGGTCGTCATCGAGGGCAGCGCCGGTGTGGGTGTGGCCGAGAACATGATGAGCGGGATCGTGCGCGTTCTGGGCAATGCCTCGCAGTCCGCAGGTGCCACTGCTCACGGCGGCCTCCTCATCATCAAGGGAGACGCGGGTGCGCGTTGCGGCATCTCGATGAAGGGCGTGGACATCGTCGTCGGCGGCTCGATTGGCCACATGAGCGCATTCATGGCCCAGGCGGGGCGACTCGTGGTGCGGGGGGATGCCGGCGACGCTCTGGGCGACTCGATCTACGAGGCGCGGATTTACGTCCGCGGTGCGGTGAAGTCCCTTGGTGCCGACTGTGTCGCGAAGGAGATGCGCCCGGAGCACGTCGCCGAGCTCGAGGAGCTGCTCACCGCCGCCGGCTTTGACGACGACCCCCACGAGTACACGCGTTACGGCTCCGCGCGCAAGCTCTACAACTTCAACGTCGACAACCACTCGGCGTACTGACGCTCAACCCCGGAGGCACCTCATGGACGACATCGACCTGGCCCGCCGCGGCCTGCGCCAATCCGCGACCTATGACCCCGCAACGATCCACGCGATCCAGCGCGCGGCCGAGACGGGCATCTACGACATCCGTGGAGGAGGCGCCAAGAAGAGGGTGCCGAACTTCGACGACCTGCTCTTTCTCGGCGCCACCCTGAGCCGCTACCCGCTGGAGGGCTATCGCGAGCGGTGTGGCACCGATGTGGTCCTGGGCGGACGACACGGCGCCTTCCCCCTGCACCTCGACATCCCGGTCACGATCGCTGGCATGAGCTTCGGCGCGCTGTCGGGTCGAGCCAAAGAGGCGCTCGGACGGGGCGCGAGCGAGGCGGGGACGTCGACGACGACCGGCGACGGAGGGATGACCCCCGAGGAGCGGGGCCAGTCCAAGCACCTCGTGTACCAGTACCTCCCCTCGCGGTACGGCATGAACCCCGACGACCTGCGCAAGGCGGATGCGATCGAGATCGGCATCGGGCAGGGAGCGAAGCCCGGGGGCGGCGGAATGCTGCTCGGGCAGAAGATCTCCGAGCGGGTAGCGGGGATGCGCACCCTCCCGATGGGGATCGACCAGCGAAGCGCGAGCCGTCACCCGGACTGGTGTGGACCGGACGACCTGGCCATCAAGATGGGAGAGCTGCGTGAGCTCACGGGTGGGGAGAAGCCCATCTACGTCAAGATGGGTGCCTCTCGCACCTACTACGACGTCAAGCTGGCCGTCAACGCAGGCGCTGACGTCGTCGTCGTCGACGGGATGCAAGGTGGCACCGCTGCTGCTCAGGACTGCTTCATCGAGCACGTCGGCATCCCGACCCTCGCGGCCGTCCCTCAGGCGGTCCAGGCACTTCAGGAGCTGGGTGTTCATCGCAAGCCGGATGGCGTTCAGCTGATCGTGTCCGGTGGTATCCGATCCGGCGCTGATGTTGCGAAGGCGCTCGCCCTGGGGGCCGACGCAGTGGCGATCGGTACCGCAGCCATGATCGCTCTCGGCGACAATGATCCTCGCCTCGAGGACGAGTATCGGGCGATCGGGTCGTCTGCGGGGTACTACGACGACTACCAGGACGGCCGGGACCCGAGCGGGATCGCGACCCAGGACGAGGAGTTGGCGTCGCGGTTTGATCCCATCGAGGGCGGTCGTCGGCTCGCCAACTACCTACGGGTCCTGACCATGGAGGCTCAGACCATCGCGCGGGCCTGCGGAAAAGCGCACGTCACGCACTTGGAGCCCGAGGACCTGGTCGCTCTCACGGTCGAAGCGGCGGCCATGGCACGGGTGCCTCTCGCCGGGACCACGTGGGTGCCTGGAACCCCCGTCGGCATGTGACGGGGCGAGACTCTCCACGCAGTTGCGCGAGAGAGCTCGCACCGGTCCTCACGCAAGCGCGCAGGAGCACATGGTGACTGATGCCACCACCCCGTTGCAGAAGGTACTGATCGCCAACCGCGGCGAGATCGCGGTCCGCGTGATCCGCGCGTGCAAGGACGCCGGGATCGGCAGCGTGGCGGTGTACGCCGACCCCGACCGCGACGCGGTGTTCGTGCGGCTCGCGGACGAGGCGCACGCGCTGGGTGGCTCGACGCCCGGCGAGTCCTACCTCGACATCGCGAAGATCATCGCGGTGGCCCAGAAGTCCGGCGCCGACTCGGTGCACCCCGGCTACGGCTTCCTCGCCGAGAACGCCGACTTCGCGCAGGCGGTCCTCGACGCCGGGCTGACCTGGATCGGCCCGCCACCCTCGGCCATCGAGGCGCTGGGCGACAAGGCCAAGGCCAAGCACATCG
>ERZ761607.3486-NODE-3486-length-15151-cov-15.567700_pt1 | contig 15151 bp, 12 predicted proteins | sample MGYA00511164_ERZ761607 | MGnify/ENA primary metagenome ERZ761607 (study PRJEB28899, sample SAMN02445080) | bioreactor sludge metagenome | biome: EBPR sludge | place: Australia: Brisbane, Thorneside Wastewater Treatment Plant | collected 2011-06-22 ...
ATCTTGTTGACGTTCTTGATCGCTTCGCGCATGTCGAAAAAGATCAGTCCGAGCTTGGTGTTCTCGTTCGCCAGAACCAGCATCAACACGCCGCGACCCGCGCTGACCATGACTGCGTAGCCATCGCCGCCACGCACGATGACCTCGTGCACGTCACCCCGGCGCAGTTCCACGGCGGCGCGGGTGCCGAGATTCAGCAGGGTCGCGGTCATTCCGCCGACGCGCGTGTCGTCCATGTCCGGCGGCATGACGCTGGCAATGATCAGCCCGTCCTCGGAAATCAGGGCGCATGCCTCGACGCCGGGCGATTCGCTCTGAAGATTCTTGAGAATCCTGGTTAGGTTTTCCAGTCTGGACATCTGACTCTCCTTCCGATGAGTGGTTAAGGGTGCAATGGGTGTGCGACGCGTGTAGTCATTTCCGGGCGACTGCACATCCTCCCGATTCCTTGGCTCAGCCGCGTGCTCCACGGGGCGGCTGACCGCCGCGGATCGCGCCGGCTCGAGCGATTCGCGCGGCGAACGCGGCATGCCCGAGCCGCCGAAGGCGGAGAGCGGCGAAGCGGCGACGGGGCGAATGTCCCCGGATGCCGGGTCGTTCAAGGTGCGCGCCGCGCCGCCCCCGGCGACGGGTTCTTGACGCACGGGGTTCCGCGGTTCAATCGGCGAATCGTCGATGGCGCCGGGAGTCGGGACGTCATCGCGCGGGGACTTCCCGCGCAAGCGCTCCATCGCCCGCTCGACGAGACTCAGGGTCCGGCGGGCTTCGCGCAGCGGCGTCAGCTGCGGATCCGCGGGCGGATCGTCATCGGGAACGTTCGGCGAAGACGCGACGATCCTGCTCAGCGTCGGATAGCCCTCGCTCAAGAACTCTCCAGGCGGTTCTGCCGCCGGATCGTTTCCGGGATCAATCAGCGAAGGCGCCACAGCTCCGGTCTCCCGCGAGAATTGGAATGGCGATTCTAGCCTCGAGAACGCGGCGCATCAAGACACCGGCAGGGGCGACTCCTCGCGCCGCAAGCCTTTGCCTTGGGTAATGCTCCTTGTCCGTGAACGTGGTCATCCTGCCTGTCTGACGATTCCCGGCCCGGTCACGAAGACCCCGGGACGGCGACGGTGATATGTACCCCATGCAAGAGTCCAGCCATTTGCCGCAGCGGCTTGATTTGACGGCATTCCCGTTTCCGCCAAAGACCGACACCGGTTCGATGTCGCGAGAAGTGTAAAGAGTTCCGACACGCGTTCGAAGGTCGCTTCGCGCCTTCCGGCCGCGATCTTCAACGCCAGGAGGCGCAGGCGGCTTTCGCGCGGAACACCGGAACACGATCGGCGGCACGAATTGCCGTGCGCGCAGCCCGGGCGTGGCGGAAGGCGCGGGACGGCCGGCGTTTGCGGCGCATGACCGGGCCGGGCTAGACTGGCGGGCCGTCCACCTTCCCGCTGTTCCGCCCGTGCTCAATCGAATCTGGGTCGCCTTCATCCTCGTCGGCTTTGCCGCCGCCGTGGCGCAGTTGCTGCAGGGCGACCTCGACATCTTCGCGCGGGTGCTGAACGGGCTGTTCGATACCGCCAGGACCGGCTTCGACATCTCGCTCGGCCTGGTCGGCGTCATGAGCCTGTGGCTGGGGGTGATGAAGATCGGCGAGCGTGGCGGGCTGATCCAGCTCTTCGGCCGGCTCGTCGCGCCGTTCTTCCGCCGCGTCTTTCCCGACATCCCGCCCGGCCATCCGGCGAGCGGCAGCATCGTCATGAATTTTTCCGCCAACCTCCTCGGCCTCGACAACGCGGCGACGCCGCTCGGCTTGAAGGCGATGCGCGAGCTGCAGGAGATCAACCCGCACAAGGACACCGCCAGCAACCCGATGATCATGTTCCTCGTGCTCAATACTGCCGGCATCACGCTGATCCCGACCTCGGTGATCGCCATCCGCCAGAGCATCGCCATCAAGCAGGGGCTGGTCGGCTTCAACGCCGCCGACATCTTCCTGCCGACGCTGCTCGGCACCTTCGTCTCTTTCTGCGCCGGGCTGGTCGCGGTGGCGATCTGGCAGCGCATCAACCTGTTCTGCAAGCCGGTGTTCGCCTTTTTCGCCGGTTTCGCGGCCTTGATGGGCGGGCTGTATTTCTGGCTGGCCGGCATGCCGCCCGAGCAGATGGCGCAGATGATCGGCCTGCTGGGCAGCGGCATCATCGTGTCCATCATCGTTTTGTTCGTCGCCGTCGCCGCATGGCGCGGTATCGACGTCTACGAGAGCTTCGTCGATGGCGCCAAGGAGGGCTTCGGCGTCGCCGTGCAGATCATTCCCTACCTGATCGCCATGCTGGTGGCGATCTCGGTGTTTCGCACCACGGGCTGCATGGATTACGTCATCGGCGCCATCCGCAGCCTCGTGCTGGCGCTGGGGATGAACGACGACTTCGTGCCGGCGCTGCCGGTCGGCCTGATGAAGACGCTCTCCGGCAGCGGCGCGCGCGGCCTGATGGTGGACGTGATGACGACCTACGGCGTCGACTCCTTCCCGGGCAAGCTGGCGGCGATCATCCAGGGCTCGACCGAGACGACCTTCTACGTGCTGGCCGTCTATTTCGGCAGCGTCGGCATCACCCGGACCCGCTACGCCGTGGCCGGCGGCCTGATCGCCGACGCCGTCGGGCTGGTCGGGGCGATCCTGATCGGCTACGCCTTCTATCACTGAGAGACGGCTGCCTGCCGCGGTCGACCGCCGGAAATGGACGAAAATCCGAACGCGCCGCGCGCCGGTCCGCCGCCGGCAGCGGCTGCGGTCGACTATAATGACGCCGGCAAAATTCATCCGGAATCCATCATGCAAGCGATCGAATCGCTGATTGGGAACATCGAGAAGGTCATCATCGGCAAACGGCCGGTGATCGAACTGGCCGTCGTCGCGCTGCTTTGCCGCGGCCACGTGCTGCTCGAGGACGTGCCGGGCACCGGCAAGACCATGCTGGCCCGCGCCCTCGCGCGCTCGCTCGATATCGGCATGAAGCGGCTGCAATGCACACCCGACCTGCTCCCGTCCGACATCACCGGCGTGCCCATCTACAACCAGAAGACCGGCGACTTCGAGTTCCGTCCGGGCCCGGTGTTTACCCACATCCTGCTCGCCGACGAGATCAACCGCGCGACGCCGCGGGCGCAGTCGGCGCTGCTCGAATGCATGGAGGAGTTCCGCGTCAGCGTCGACGGCATCGGCTACGAGTTGCCCGCCGTCTTCATGGTGCTGGCGACGCAGAACCCGATCGACATGGCCGGCACGCATCCGCTGCCGGAGGCGCAGCTCGACCGCTTCTTCGTCCGCCTGCCGGTCGGCTATCCCGACCTCGACGAGGAAGTGCGCATCCTCGCCGCCCAGGCGCAGGCGCACCCGATCGACACGCTGCAGCCGATCGTCGGCGAGGCCGAAATCCTCGCCGCCCGCGATGCGGTCAAGGCCGTGCATGTCGCCGCCGACGTCGCGCAATACATGGCGCGCATCAGCGCCGCGACGCGCACCCATCGGGACCTGCGCCTCGGCGTCAGCCCGCGCGGCACACTGGCGCTGGCGCGCGGATCGCAGGGCATGGCCCTGCTGCGCGGGCGTGAATTCGTCACCCCCGACATCGTCAAGGCGATGGCCGGCGCCGTCCTCGAACACCGCCTGATCGTCCGCCCGCACGCCGCCGCCAACGGCCGCACGGCGCGCGACATCCTTGCCGAGATCCTCGACCGTTTGCCGCCACCGGTGTGAACGTGGCGCCCGAAGAACAAACCGACTGGCTGCGGCGGCACCGGAAAATCGCCGTCCTCGCCGCGTTGACCGCGGTCGCCTACCTGGCGGCGATCAACCGCGCCCAGCCCTTCGTCTGGCTCGTTCCCGCCCTGCTCGTCGCGACGCTGGCCACCGGCTTCCTGTGGCCGCGCTGGCTGGTGCGCGGCCTCGCGGTCAGCCGCAACGGCCCGACCCGCGCCGAGGAAGGGCAGGTCATCGAGTTCCGCATCGAAGTCGACAACCGGGGCTGGCTCCCGCGCTTCATGGTCGAACTGGTCGACCGGCTGCCCTTCGTCGGGCTCGCCGACCCCGGCGGACGCGGTGCCGACCAGGTGCTCGGCCTGCTCGCCTACCTGCCCGGGCGGAGGCGCCAGCAATTCACCGCCCGCATCCCGTGCGAGAAACGCGGTTTCTACCGCCTCGGTCCGGTCGGGCTCGCCTCCAGCTTTCCGCTGGGCCTCGCCGAAGCCCGGCGCACGGCCGGCGACAGCCTCCACACGCTGACCATCTACCCCGAGGTATTCAACATCCTCGCGCTGCCGTTGCGCGGCGCGCCCAGCCAGATCCACCGCGGCGGCTACCTGCTGCCCGAAGGCGCCGGCGCCGCCGAGTTCGCCGGACTGCGCGAATACCGGCGCGGCGACAACCCGCGCCACGTGCACTGGCCGACCACTGCCCGCCTCAACGAGCTGATGGTGCGCGAGTTCGAGCCGCTCGCCTCGGCCTGCCTGACCCTCGCCCTCGACCATTCGGCGTCCGCCAACGTCGGGCGCGGACGCGACGCCACCTTCGAAGTCGCCATCCGCATCGCCGCCTCGATCGCCCGCCTCGCTTGTGGCCAGAGCATCCGCACGCGCCTCGCCGGCAACGGCCAGCGTTCCCTGAACGGCCTGCCCGGCTCCGGCGACCGCCACTTCCAGGGCATCCTCGACGAACTGGCCGTCATCGACGCCGACGGCGTCACCCCCTATGCCCGCCTGCTCGACGACCTAGGCCCGCAGTGCGTGCGCGGCGAGACGGTGGTGGTCTTCCTCTCCGGCAGCGCCGCGGATTGGGACGAGACGCTGCGCGCCCTGACCATGCTGCGCGCGCGGCAGCTCCACCTCTTCGCCATCGTCTTCGACACGCCCGGCTTCGTGCCCGACTATGCCGCTCCGCTCGCCGTACCGGCCGACGCGGCCGAAACGACGGCCACTCTGCTCGAACTCGGCGCCCACTGCCTGAACGTGCGCCATCGCGCCGACCTCGTCCGCCTGTTCAACGCATGAGCGCGCCGCTCACCTACTTCCCCGCCTACGCCGGGCTCTTCGCCTCGCTGATGCTGGCGCTCGCCTGCAACGCCTTCCTCGACATCGGGTACGGCATCTTCGGCGTCGAGATCGTGTTCTGGGCGGCGGTCTTCGGGTGGACGCTGCTCGTCGGCTGGCGACAGCGCGGCCAGGCCGACGAACGCGGCGCCGGGCAGCAGAAGGTGATCCTGCTGATCGGCGCCGCGCTGACGATCCTGGTCTTCATCCCGACCTGGGGTTTCCCGCGCGCCGGGGTCTACGTCCTCGGTATCCTGCAGGCATCGATGAACTGCGTGACCACCACGCGCCGCCAGCTGCATTTCGGACTCCTCGTCTCGGCGGTCATGGTCATGTTCGCGGCCGCGCATTTCCGCGCCGACTGGACGATGCTCTTCTATCTCGTCCCCTACATCGTCGCCGTCGTCTTCACGCTGGTTTCCGAGCAGATCAGCCGGCGTGCCCGCGACCTCCGGCAAGCCAGCCTGGGCGCCCCCGATCCGGCCGGGCAGGGCCTTGCCATCGCCGCCGCGACCGCGCTCATCCTCGCCCTCGCCGGTTTCCTCTACATGCTCACGCCGCAACCGGGCTGGCCCCACCTGTTCTGGCGCTGGGGACAGCCGACCAACATCGGCTTCACGGACGACCCCGGCGAATCCGGGCGGGCCGGCCGCCGGTCCGGCGGCGACGCCGGCCAGGGCGAAGGCGGGCAAGGCGGCGCCGGCGGAAGCGGCGAGGGTTCTGGCGGCGGTCGGCCCGAGGAAGCCGATGCCGGGCTGGAACTGATGCCGCAGTGGAGCTGGCCGGACGCACGGAAGATGCGCGAGGCGGCGCGGCGCCCGGGGATGCCGGGCTGGCAGTCCGGCCTGATCGGGCAATTGGCCGACGCCGAGGAATGGGTCGGCAAGACCTGCTCGCCGCTCCTGGCTGAAATCAGGGAACTGCTGCAGAAGCTGGGCGAATGGTTGCGCGAGCACCGGGCCGCGATCGCCGACGTCCTGCTCGCCCTCCTTGCGCTCGCCTTGCTCGCCGCGCTCTACTACTGGTTGCTGCGCGAGGTCCGCGCAGTCACTTGGGTGCGCACCCGGTTCGACTACCTGCGGCTGGTCGCCTTCGACGCCGGCGCGCCGGGCGCATCCGGGGCCGGCCAGTTTTACCGCGCGATGGAACGCCTGTTCGCCCTGCGCGAGACACCGCGCCGCGCCAACGCCAACACCCGCGAGTTCCTGCGCGAGGCCACCGAGTTCCGTGAGGATTTGCACCCGCCGGCCGCCGAACTCACCGGGCTGTTCGAACGCTGCCGCTACGGGGAGAAGGCGCCGACCGCGCCCGAGCGCCAGCGCATGCGCGACCTCTACCGCGCGCTCTTCCGCGCGCTGGGCTGAGGCCGTGAAGACGTACCGGGAGGGAGGCGAACCTGGATTCCGTTCTCCTCGGGCGCGCCGAATCAGGCCATCGGGACGGTGCGTTCGGCCGACTGCTGCGGTCGACGGCCAAAAATGGGCGAAAATCGCGATTTGTCCTCGCCGGGCCCGACGCGTGTCCACAATCGTCCTCTTCAACAAGCCCTACGGCGTCCTCAGCCAGTTCACGCCGCAAGGCAGGTGGCGGGGGCTGGGCGAGTTCATTCCGGTCAAGGGCGTCTATGTCGCCGGCCGGCTCGATGCCGACAGCGAGGGCCTGCTGATCCTCACTGGCGACGGCCGCCTGCAGGCGCGGATCGCCGATCCGAAGCACAAACTGGAGAAGACCTACTGGGCGCAGGTCGAGGGCATTCCCGGCGAGGCGGCGCTCGACCGCCTGCGTGACGGGATCGCGTTGTCCGATTTCACCGCGCGGCCAGCCAGGGTGCGGTCGATCGCCGAACCGGCCGGGCTATGGCCGCGCGACCCGCCGATCCGCTACCGTGCGGCGATTCCGGCCGCGTGGCTGGAAATCCGCATTGCGGAGGGCAAGAACCGCCAGGTCCGGCGGATGACGGCGGCGATCGGTTATCCTGTGCTCCGCCTGATTCGCGCCGCGGTCGGGTCGGCGACGCTGGACGATCTGGCGCCGGGACAGTGGCGGCGGATCGACGCCGGTTACAGGGAGTTGCAAGGGAGTTTCGATGAGTAGGAAGACATGGGGCGCACTCGCCGGCCTGCTGCTCGCGGCGGCGGCGCCGGCGCAGGAATCGATGCCGGTGATGGAGCTGACCGCCGGCATGCATCGCATCGAGGCCGAAGTCGCCGCCAACGACCGGAATCGCCAGGTCGGGCTGATGAATCGCCGGGTCATGCCGCCGCAGCGCGGCATGCTCTTCGTCTTCAACCGCGAGAACACGCACTGCATGTGGATGCGCAATACCTACATCCCGCTGTCGGTGGCCTTCATCGATGCCGACGGCGTCATCATCAACATCGAGGACATGCAGCCGCAGAGCGAATCGAACCATTGCGCCCGCAAGCCGGCGCGCTATGCGCTGGAGATGAACCAGGGCTGGTTCGCCCAGCGCGGCATCCAGCCCGGCGCCCGGCTGAACGGCATCGACAAGGCGCCTGGGCCGCAATAATGACTTCCCGCAAGTGGCGTTCCAGTCTTGCTGGCGGCTGGCCGGACCCGGTCCTGCGTTCGTGGCTGACCGAACCGGGTTCGCTGACGGCGCGCTGCCAGCGCGCGTGTCGCGACTTTCGCGTGCGCCTTCTCGAATACGGCAGGGATCTGCCGCATGCCGACGAAATGCCGCGCCGCCGCCTGGCCCGGGTGCGCGAGGTCGTTCTCGAATGCGACGGGGCGCCGGTGATTTTCGCCCATAGCGTACTGTCGACCGCAACCAGCGGCCGTCTGACGCGCTGGCTGGCGGGCCTCGGCAGCCGCTCGCTGGGTTCGCTGCTCTTCTCGTATCCCGGGTTCAGCCGCGGAGCGATCGAGTTCCGGCGGCTCGACGCCCGGCATCCGCTCTATCGGCGCGCCGCGGGTCTCGGGGCGGCCGGGTCCTGCCTCTGGGCGCGGCGCTCGCTGCACCGGCTGGGCGGGCAGCAGGTGCTGGTGACCGAGGTCTTCCTGCCGGCGATCGCCAACCTCGGGTAGCGGCCGGGCCGCGGCCCGGGCAACGCCGTGCTGCCGGTCAGGGCCGCATTGCGGCCGCGGGCACGATCACCAGGGCAGGCGCTGCGCCAGCCAGGTATCGAGCGCTTCCGGCAGGGCGCGCAGCAGCAGCTCGTGGCGGCCGGCGATCCAGCCGTGAACCGGTCCGGGGGTGCGCCCTTCCAGCGTCTGTTCGACGAGTGTCCGGGCGGTGACCTGGTCATTGATCAGCCCGAGTTCGTCCTGAAGCTGGGTGAGCGCCAGGAGGTTGGGCCGCAAGCGCTTGGGCGAAAGCAGCGGGGTGAAGAACTCGATCGCGTAGCGCAGCTTCTTGAAGCAGATGCGCATGCGGTGGCGATCCTCGGGGGTCAGTTCGGCCACGCGCTCGGCAAGCAGACGAGCCTGGCGGTCGCGGCTGCGCAGGCGTTTGCGCGCGAACTTCGTCAGGTCCTGCCGCTGCTGATCCTGCAATCCGTAGACCGCGGCGGTGAACTCGACGATCAGGCGCGAGTAGTCGGGCAACCCGACGACGTGGGCCGAGGCGGCGCGCGCCCGCTTGGCGCGACGCATTCCCTCGGTCAGCAGGCGGCGGGTGTTGCGATCGTTCGGGAAGTCGGCCAGGATCGGCGGCATCGTCTCGCTGACGAAAACGTCCCAGTTGCGGCTTTCGCCGAGCGCCGTGCCCAGGTTCTGCCAGGCAAGGTTGTAGGTGGCGACGAAATCGGCGGGCAGCACCGGTGCGAAGAGCTTGATGGCCGAACGCAGCCGGCGCAGCGCGATGCGGGCCTGATGAACGTATTCGGGATCCTCGCTTGCGGATACCAGGCCGTTCTCGTTGCGCTGGAACTGCTCGAGACAGCCCAGGGCGATCGCGCGGAAGGCCTCGACCGGCGACATTCCGGCGTCGAGAACGGCCGCCTTGGCGCGGAACGGCTTTTCCTGCGCGTTGTTGAACAGGGCGTAGCCGCGCTCGGCCTTGCTCGCGACGGCGGGACGCAGATCCAGCGTTTCCTGCAACTGGCGGGCGACGGCGAAAACGTCGCCGACGTCGCCGCTGATCAATTCGAGTTCGATCTCGCAGATCGGCGTCGTGCGTCCGTCGTTCTCGATCTTGCCGCGGTCCAGCACCAGCTCGATCCGCGACCTCCCGAACGGCACCTGCCAGGCCAGGCGGCGGAAGTCGGTGGTGAAGATCGCCTGCAGTCGAGGCAGCGCCTCGTCGAGGATGGCACGGAATTTCGGTGCGTCGACATGGCTGAAGTCGAACTGACCGGGTTTGGCCCGGGCTTCCCACTCGTCGCGCAGCGCCAGGCCGCCGCTGACGGTGGCCGCCGACTTGACGGTGAGCAGCCACTGGCGGCCCTTCTTGCGGAAGCGCAGGCCGATCCGGCGTGCATTCAGGTCGAGCGCAGGAGTGTCGTAATAGGTGTTGAGCAAGTGCTGGCCCTGCGGCTGGATGCCGGCCAGGAGCGGGTGGGCGGATAGCCGCTGCGCCGTCTGCGGGGTCAGCTGAAGCTTCAGTTCGATTTCGGTTGCCATGGATTTGCCGGATGAAAATGAAGGGACGATCTGCGAATGATGCCTGCCAGACGCTGCCGCCGAACCGGCAGGCAGATCCCGCAGGCCGCGAATTTACCGAAAAAATGTTGCGGCGAGGTGACCGGGTAGCGTCGATTGTGCAACGTTATCAATGATCCGTGCCAACTTTTTCACATGTGGCGGGACGGCCTCTCGCTATAATCCGCCGAAATCCATTCACCAAGCGCCCGCCAATGAGAACCAAGAGAATCCTGTCCACCCTGCTGTTGGCCGCCTTTCCGCTCACCGGACTGGCCGCCGGGCCCGCTGCGCCGGAAGGTGACGCGAGCTTCGTGCAACTGCGTGATGTCGCCCAGAAGGCGATCGTCAATAACCCCGAAGTCAATGCCAAGTACCACAACTTCAGGGCTTCGGTCGAGGAGGTCGGCGTCGCCTTCGGCGGCTACCTGCCGCGCGTCGATGTGGTGGCCGGGGCCGGCCGCGAATACATCAAGGAGCCGGTGTTCAGCGGTTCGAAAACCTACAACGAGGGTTACTACAATCGCACCGGCTGGCTGGTCAGCCTCAACCAGATGCTGTTCGACGGCTTCGCCACGCGCAACGAAGTCAAGCGCCTGAACAAGGCCCAGCTGGTGCGCTACTACGAGCTGCTCGAGGCGATCGACAATGTCGCCCTCGAAGCGGGCCGCGCCTACCTCGACGTGCTGCGCTACCGCTTCCTCGTCGATCTCGCCGAAGACAACTACGTCCAGCACCGCGCCACCTTTGAACAGCTGCTGCGCCGCACCCAGTCCGGCGTCGGCCGCCGCGTCGATCTCGAACAGGCGGCCAGCCGCTTGGCGCTCGCCGAGGTCAACCTGACCATCGAGACGGCCAACCTGCATGACGTCACCGCGCGTCACCAGCGCATCGTGAACGAGGCTCCCCGGCGCGTCGCTTTCCCGCCGGCGCTGATCGGCCGGGCGATGCCGGCCAGCCAGAAGGCGGCGCTGGAAAAGATGTTCAAGGAGAACCCGGCCGTCCTGGCCGCCCAGGAGAACATCGAGGCGGCCGAATACGACATCGCCGTGCGCCGCGCCGCCTACTTTCCCCGCGTCGATTTCCGGGCGCGCGCCGACAACTCCGAGAACACGCTGAACGTCATCGGCGACCGCGTCAACAACGTGGCCGAGGTGGTGGTGACCTACAACCTGTTCAACGGCGGTTCGGACCGCGCCCGCGAACGGCAATACACGGAGCGCCGCAACCTCGCCGTCGACCTGCGCGAAAAGGCCTGCCGCGACACCCGGCAGACGGTTTCGATCGCCTACAACGACGCCCAGCGCCTGCGCGACCAGGTATCGTTTCTCAACCTTCAGGTCAGCCTCGTCGAAAAGACCCGCGACGCTTACCGCGACCAGTTCAACGTCGGCCAGCGCACCCTGCTCGACCTCCTGGATACCGAGAACGAACTCCTCTCCGCCAGGCGCGCGGCGGTCAATGCCGACACCGACCTGACCCTGGCCTATCTCCGCACCTATGCCGGCATGGGCGTTCTCAGCGATGTCCTCGGGCTCAAGCGGAGCGAGCTCGAAGCGCCCGATCCGGACGATCTGTCGACGGTCGCGGCCAGCGAATCCTGCGTGGCCGAACCGGTCAGGGCGACCGCCATCGACCGCGATGCGCTCAATGCGCGGGCGCTTGCCCTGCTCGACAGCAACCGCCCCGGCTTCGCGGCATCGGGCCCGTCCGTCGTGACGCCGCAGGTTGCGCCGATCCCGCAAAGCGGCCTCGATGCCGCGAGCGGCCCGCAGGCCGAGGTTGCCAACCAGATCAAGATCTGGGCGGCACTCGTCGCCCGCAAGGACTTTGCCGGCTACGAGAAGCTCTACGCACCCGACTTCGCGCCGGACGGCGGCATCAGCCGCGGCGAATGGGCGGCGCGCCAGAAGGAACGCTTCGCGCAGGCCGGCAACGTGCCGGCCGGAGTGCACAACCTGAAGGTTCGCGTCACCGGGCTCGATCGGGCGACGGCGGAATTCACGCAGGACGCCAATGACGACCTGCACCGCGAGACGACCCGCAAGACGCTCGATTTCGTCAAGGTCGGCGCCGGCTGGCTGATCAGCCGCGAAAAGTCGGCGCCGGCGGTCAAGAAATGAAAAGGCCGATCATGACTACCTTACGCCAGATCATGCACAGACTTTCCGCGGCCACGCCGTTGCTCGCGGCCTTGCTGTTCGCGGCCAACCCGGCGGCGGCGCAGGCCGGCGCGGGCGCCGGCCAGACGCTGGGCCGGATCGCCGGCGAGCGGGTGATCTACCTCGGGCATCGCGAAGCCGCCAGGCCCTTCTCCTATGTCATTCCCGCCGCCGAGGTCAACGGGCGCGACTCCTTTGCCGGGTATTCCTGGGATATCTGCCTGAAAGTCGTCGACGCCCTGGAAAAAAGGATCGGCCAGAAGATCGAGGTGCGACCGGTGACGATGCCGGCCAATACGCGGATCATGATGGTCAAGGTCGGCATCGCCACGATGGACTGCGGGTCGACGACCAACACCGTCGCCCGTCAGAAGCTGGTGGCGTTCAGCAATACCTTCTACGTTGCCGACGTCAGGATCATGGTCAACAAGGACAAGGGCATTCGCTCGCTCGGCGACCTCAACGGCAGGCGCGTGGTCACCACGCTGGGGACCACCGCCGACCGCCTGATCAAGCAGCAGGCCTTTGCCCGCAACCTCAATATCGATTACGTGGCCGGGAACAGCCATGCCGAATCGATGGCGCTGATGAACGCGGGCAAGGCGGACGCCTACGTCGGCGACGATGCGATCATCGCGGCGCAACGCGCGGGGTCTCCGCTCAGGGACAGATTTGCGTTCCTCGACGAGACGCTGGCGAGCGAGCCCTACGGACTGGTCCTGCCGCGCGACGATCCGCAGTTCAAGAAGTTCGTCGACGAAGTGCTGGTTGACCTGATGCGGAGTGGCGAACTGGCCAGGCTCTACGACAAGTGGTTCATGAACCCGATTCCGCCGGATGGCATCAACCTGCAGATGCCGATGTCGGAAAAGCTCAAGGCGGCGATCGCCAACCCGAACGACAAGCCGGTGAACTAGCGGAAGTTGCGCAAGAAGAAAAGGCCATGCGGCGGTGCATGGCCTTTTTTCTGGCGGGGGAACGCTTCAGGCGCCGAGTTTCGGGTTGAGCGTGTAGGTGCCGGTCAGGCTCGCCTCGGCCAGCACATGGCCGGCGATCGCGGCGCGCACTTCCGGGCCGCCGAACTTGCCGGCGAGCGGCAGCTGCTCGACGTCCAGCGCGTAGACGGTGAATACGTAGTGGTGAATGATCTCGTCGTTCCACGGCGGGCAGGGGCCGTCGTAGCCGTGGTAGTCGCCGCGCATGTCGTTGTCGCCGGCGAACCAGTCGGTGAAGTTGTTGACGCCCTGGCGCGCGCCGTGGGCGGCCTGCGGGCCGGGCTTGCCGCGTGGTGTGACGTCGTCCGAGAATTCGCCCTCGTGGACGGCGTTGACCGCGGCAGGCAGGTCGATCAGCACCCAGTGGAAGAAATCGACGCGCGGCAGCGAGGCGGGAACGCTGCGCCCCTCCTGATTGACGTCGTCGCCCTTGCTCGGCACGTCGGGATCGTGGCAGATGATCGCGAACGAGCGGGTGCCGGCGGGGACGTCGGACCATGCCAGTTGCGGGTTGAGGTTCTTGCCCAGGCAGACGTGGTGATCGGCGTCGGGAATGCAGAAGGCGAGGGCGCCGGGGATTTTCTGCCCGTCGGCAAGGCTGGTGCTGGTCAGTTTCATCGAATGGTTCTCCTCCGGTTAGGCGGCGCGCCGCTTGAAGTCGCTCAGGCGAAAGCCGAGAACCCATAGTGTAGCGAAATAGGCGATCACGCCAAGCCCCACCAGCAGACCGAGGCGGATCAGCCGCTCGGGCAGCGGATAGGCGAGCCACGCCGCGTCGCCGCCGCTGGCCAGCCACAGCGCGCCGCCCATGATCGCGAGCGCCGCCAGCAGCTTGAGCGAGAAGGCCATCCAGCCGGGTTGCGGATGATAGACGTCGTGCCGGCGCAGGCCGCGATAGAGCAGCGCGGCGTTGAGGCAGGCGGCCAGGCCGATCGACAGCGCCAGCCCGGCGTGCTGCAGCCAGCCGATGAAGGCGAGGTTCATCGCCTGCGTGGCGACGAGCGTGATCAACCCGATCTTTACCGGGGTCCTGACGTTCTGGCGGGCGTAGAAGCCCGGCGCCAGCACCTTGACCAGGATCAGTCCGACCAGGCCGATGCTGTAGGCGACCAGCGCCTGGCGAGTCTGGAAGACGTCGTCGCCGGTAAAGGCGCCGTGGTGGAACAGCGTCGCGATCAGGGGCACGGCGAGTACGGCGAGCGCCAGCGCGGCCGGGGCGGCGAGCAGCAGGGTCAGGCGCAGGCCCCAGTCGAGCAGGTTCGAGTATTCACGCTGGTTGGCGCTGGCGTGGTACCTCGAGAGCGACGGCAGCAGGATGGTGCCGAGGGCGGCGCCGAGCATGCCGGAGGGAAATTCCATCAGGCGGTCGGCGTAGTAGAGCCAGGAGACGCTGCCGGTCTTCAGGAACGAGGCGAAGATGGTGTTGATCAACAGGCTGATCTGCGACACCGAAACGCCGAGCACTGCCGGCCCCATCAGGGTCAGGATGCGGCGCACGCCGGGATCCTGCCAGGCGGCCCGCCAGTTCAGCGACGGGCGCGGCAGCATGGCGACGCGGCGCAGCGCCGGAATCTGGACCGCCAGTTGAACCACGCCGCCGAGGAAGACCGCCCAGGCCAGCGCGAGAACGGGCGGGTCGAAGTACGGCGCGGCGAACAGCGCCATGACGATGAAGACGACGTTGAGCAACACCGGCGTAAACGCCGGCAGCGCGAAGCGGCTCATGGTGTTGAGGATGCCGCCGGCGAGCGCGACCAGCGACATGAAGAAAATGTAGGGAAAGGTGATGCGGGTCAGCTGGATGGTCAGTTCGAACTTGCCGGCATCGGCGGCGAAGCCCGGCGCCGAGATCCAGACGAGCAGCGGCGCCGCGGCGACGCCGATGGCGGTAACCGCGAACAGGACCAGGGCGAGAATGCTGGTGACATGGTCGATCAGCAGCAGTGTTTCCGGCTCGCCGCGCTGGTTCTTGTATTCGCCAAGAATCGGCACGAAGGCTTGCGAAAAGGCCCCTTCGGCGAACATCCGGCGCAGCAGGTTGGGCAGCTTGAAGGCGACGAAGAAGGCATCGGTGGCTAGGCCGGCGCCAAAGGTGCGGGCGACGACGAAATCGCGAACGAACCCGAGAATTCGCGAGAGCAGCGTCATGCTGCTGACCGTCGCCAGGGCGCGGAGAAGATTCATGGATTGCCGGCGTTGCCTGAAAGCGCTTGCGAAAGATATAATTCTACGCTGAGCCGCTGCAGTAGCTCAGTTGGTAGAGCAACTGATTCGTAATCAGTAGGTCGGAGGTTCGATTCCTCTCTGCAGCACCAC